>Ga0209656_10002981_pt1 | contig 10968 bp, 8 predicted proteins | sample BogFormECP12_OM2_FD_188239 | JGI IMG/M metagenome (GOLD analysis project Ga0209656, IMG submission 188239) | Bog forest soil microbial communities from Calvert Island, British Columbia, Canada - ECP12_OM2 (SPAdes) (version 2) | ecosystem: Environmental > Aquatic > Freshwater > Wetlands > Bog ... | reverse complement strand
GGGCGGGAGATCAGTGAGGCAACGGGAACACGGGCGGTGAGGCAACGCTTGACGTCTGGGGAACATTCTCCGGTGAGGCAATACGTCTTCTCATCCTGTTTGCCGCGCAGCAGCGCCGCCTGGGTGACAAACAGATCTTCGAGATACACCCCGGGTCGGCCGAGCCAGGTCGAGAACCGGGGATGGAACAAGGCCAGACCGGCGGGCTCGCCGCTGAGGAAGGCGAGCAGCGCCTCGAATTGCCGCTCGAGCCCGAAGCCATAGCGGCGCAGATCTTCTTCGGTCGCGACGACGGCGTTGGGCGCCCGTTCGTAAGCGGCCAGCTCCCGGATCAGCCGCAGCAATAGACCCGTGTCCTCGGCGGTCGCGAAGCGGATCTTAATATTGCTCACCGCCACGTCCTTCCTATTCTAGACAATCCACCTAAAAAGAGACCTGAAGTTCAGAGAGCCTCAAGTCTCAGCACTGGGCTGCTGGCAGTGCGCTCATTTCGAGCGTGCAGCGAGGTAGCGCAAATAGGCGATGACCGCATCGATGTCGGAATCTCCGATGGTGGCAGCGTCGAAGGCCGGCATCTGCTGCGCGGGCCAGCTGCGCACGGCGGCAGGGTTGCGAATCAATGCGTGCAAGCCAGCTTCCGCGAAATACGCGATCGCTGGCGTGGGCCGCAGCAGATCCGGTCGGACCGTTCCCTCGCCATTGCTGCCCACGAGCGGCGGGTCTCGAAGATCTCCTGCTGCCCGGCCATGACCTGCGCCGCCGCGGGATCGCGTTGGTGGCCAGCTGCAGCGCTAGTGCTGGGAGAGGGAGTTCGCAGTGGACTCTCTGCAGGAGAGAGCAGGATTCGAACCCTCGGTCCCCAGGTTTAGGCTGCAAGAGCTGTAAGCTCGCGCCGGGCCGTGTTTGGATCGGCCTTTTCCGGCATATCCAACAGACGACGTAACGCCTCGCGGCCGCGCGACAAGCGCGAGCAGACGGTGCCAACTGGAACGCTCAGAACCTGCGCAGCCGCCTCATAAGGGGTCGCCATTTGCCTGGTGGTGAGCGCGCGGCCAGGATCATTTCCTCGACATCGCTCAGCCGGTCTTTGCCGAAAAAGATCTCGTCGCCGACGAAGAAGGTGGGCGAGCCGAAGGTGCCGCGCTCGACCGAGCGCTCCGTGTTTTCGAGCAGCCGCGCCTTGACCTCGGCGTCCTGGACGAGTTCGCCGAAGCGCTCGGCATCGAAACCCGACTCCAGCAAGGCCGCCCGCAATACCGCCGGATCGTCGAGCTTCTTGGGCTCCGACCACATGTGCCGGTAGATCTCATCGACATAGCGCTCGAAGACGCCGAGCGTCTGCGCCGCGATGGCGCCACGCATGATGGTCAGGGTGTTGACGGGGAAGAACGGGTTATGTCGGAAGCACGTGATCCCGTGGCGTTTGATAAAGCGCGCCGTCTCGAGGCGCTCATAATCGGGCTTGTTCTTGACGCCGGCGAGGCTCTCCGCGGGCGACCGGTTGCCGGTCAGCTTGTAGACGCCCCCCAGCAATACCGGCACGTATTCGAATTTCGCACCGGCGCGCTGCTCGATTTCCGGGATCACCAGATGCGCCAGATAGGCGTTCGGGCTGCCGAAATCGAAGTGGAACTCTACCTTGGGCATGGCTTCACCATTTTTCCGCAAAGGGTCGGATCTCACGCTCGAATGACCAGGCGTCGCGCGGCTCCTGATAAATCTGCCAATAGGCCTCGGCGACTGAGGCCGGCCGCATCAGGCGGCCCGGATCGAGATTGGCGAGCACCGCCTCGCCCTCCCGCTCCTTGATGCGCTCGCGCACCCACGCGGTGTCGACGCCGGCGTCGATGACCAGATGGGCGACGTGGATGTTCTGCGGACCGAGTTCGCGCGCCGCACTCTGCGCCACCGCGCGCAGGCCGAACTTGGCGCTGGCGAAGGCGGCATAGCCGACCCCGCCGCGCATGCCGGCGGTAGCGCCGGTGAAGAAGATATTGCCCCGACCGCGCGGCAGCATCAGGCGCGCCGCCTCGCGCCCGGTCAAGAAGCCTGCGTAACACGCCATCTCCCAGACCTTGCGGAACACCCGCTCGGTGGTCTCGAGCAGCGGGAAATTGACATTGGCACCGACGTTGAAGATGCAGACTTCGAGCGGTGCAGTCGCATCGGCGTCGTGAAGGAACGCAGTGATCTCTTCTTCCTTGCGCGCATCGACCGAGCGGCCGGTGATCCGCCCACCTACCGTCTCGATCTCGGCGACCAGCGGCACGAGCTTGTCGCCGTGCCGCCGCCCGGCGAAGACGGTGAACCCCTCGGAAGCAAATTTCTTCGCAATCGCGGCGCCGATGAAATCGCCGGCGCCGATCACCGCAGCGGTTGCATTTCTGTATTCCAAGTCTGCCTCCTATGTCGGCCCAGTGGCCCGATCGCGAGCTGCGTCGGCCAGACGGTGCTTCAGAATTTTGCCGGTCGAGCCGGCCGGGAGCGCATCCAGCACGATGATCTCGGATGGACGCTTGTAGGGGGTCAGCTGCCGGACGGATGCGCCATCAGATCCGCCGGCGTCGCAGTCGATCCCGGCAACAGCTCGACAAACGCTACGACCTCTTCGTTGCCCGGGATCTACGGCTGCTGTCTTGCGGCCCGCGCGCGGGCCTTCACGAACTCAAGATCCCCAGAACGAACCGGGGTCTTCCATCATGCCCGGCAAGGTGAACCCGACGCAATTCGAAGCGCTGGCTATGGTCTCCGTCCAGGTGATGGCCAACGGCGCGCCAGGTCACTCAGATGACGCCCTCTTCGGCGAGCCGCTCGACTTCGCTGGGGGTTCGGCCGAGCAGCTCAGTCAGCACCCACATATTGTCCTCGCCATAGCATGGCGCTCCGCGGTTCGTGATCCCGCCGATATAGGGCGGGGTCTTGCTGAACTTCATCGGCAATTCATAGATTGGCCAGGTGCCGATCTTGGTGCCGGTGACCTCGGTCAGCCATTTGAGATGCCGCAGCTGGGGGTCGGTGTCGACGCGGTCCTCGGCGTTCTGGCACACCCCAGCCGGCACCCCGGAGCGTTGCAATCTCATCATGCAGTCGTAGCGATCTTGCGTGCGAGTCCAGGCCTCGATCATTAGGTCGAGCGAGTCCTGGTGGACCAGCCGGTGCTCCAAGGTGTCGAAACGACGGTCGTCGAGCCATTCGTTATGCCCGGCGATCTGCGCCAAAGCGCGCCATTCGTCATCTGTGAAGCAGGCAATGGCGATCCAGCGGTCCTTGCCCTCACAGCGATAGGCGCCGTGCGGCGCTGCCGGCTTGTACGGCGACCGGTTGCCGTAGCGGTGGAAGGTGCGCTCATTGGCAGACCAGTCGAGGATCGTCGCGCCGGTCAGGAAAATGCCGGACTCGCATTGCGAGGCGTCGATCCATTGGCCCTCGCCGGTGCACTCGCGGTGGTAGATCGCGCCGAGCAATGCCAGCGCGTAGCCGTAAGCGCCCATCCAATCGAGATAGGAATAGCCCCATCCGATCGGCATAGCCGGCTCCGTCAGGCCGGACATCTCGCCTTGGCCGCCAAACGCCGCTGCGACCGGGCCGACCGTGCGCATCCGCCCGTAGGTGCCGTGCGCGCCCATGCCCGATTGCTGGATGTAGATGACGTCCTGCCGGATCGACTTCATGACGTCGTAGCCGAGCCCCAGACGCTGCAATACGCCGGGCGAGAACCCCTCCGCCACGACATCGCAGATGCGGATCATGTCCTTGGCGATCTGCAAGCCCTTCGGATGGCGGATATTGAGCGAGATCCCGCGCTTGCCGGCATTCTTGTTGTTGAACTGGCCGCCCATGTCGGAATCGCGTACGCCGGGCAGCGGGCCGGTCGCCCCATCGCGCGCGGCGCGGCCGCCGACCGGCGCCATCGCCGCCAGCCGCGTGTCGGGATTGTCCTTCCATTCGACCTTGAAGCTCTCAGCGCCCATGGCTGAGAGGAACCGCGTGCCGCCGGCCGAAGCGAGAAACCACGCGAAGTCGAGAATTTTTATGCCCTGCAGCGGGAACGGCTTGTTGTGCAAGGCCGAGAATCGCTGGCTTTCGACCCGGCGCGGCTGCGCCGGCACCATCGGCCGGCGGACCGCCTCGCCGAGCACCGCCGCGGTATCCTCGCCGAGCAGCGGTGCGCGGCGGCCGACCTGCCAACTCGTCGTGTTGCTGAGCCATTTACTGGTCGGGTAGCGGAAGCTGCGGCCAAGCTCGGGGTGCTCGACATCGGTGAAGGTCTTGCGGGCGAGCCAATGCTCGTCGAGCGCATTCTCATGCGGCTTGCGCAATGGCGCCCAGAGGAGCCCGGCATGCTGCGCCTCGCGCCACGGCATGTCCTTATAGGTCCACGCGCGCACAAAACGCTGCACGATGTCGAGCATATGGGCCCGCGCCTCGTCGCTGCCGGCGGTGCCGGGCACCTGACGCGCCCCCAAATCGGCGTCGGGCGGAGGCGGCTGCAGATCGGCCTGGGCGCGGTATTTCGACAACAGCGGCACGAGATTCTTCAGGTCGCGCGCGCCCATACCGTGCGTGATGAACCAGCGCCCGTCTTTCGTATGACAAATGCCCGGCGAGTGGTTGGGAAATTCGGCGGCATGCCGGTTGGTCAGCCGCCACAGCGGAACCCGCCGCATAACCCAATACATGATGTCCTGCTCGGGGTTCTTCGACACCGCCTCGTGGATCGCCACCGAGACATCCTGCCCCTCGCCGCTCTTATCGCGATGGATCAGCGCAGCGATGATCCCGGTCGCCAACTGCTCGCCGGCGATGTGATAGGCGTGCCAGACCTGCGGCGCGATCGGCGGCGTGTCGTATTCGAGGTTGGGGTCGGGATCGTAGCCGCAATTCATCATCACGCCGCCGAGCGCGAGATGAATCAGGTCGGAGCCTTTGAAGTCCGCCCACGGACCGTCATCGCCAAACGGGGTCATGCGCGCGATGACCAGCGCGGGGAAGCCCGCGTTGAGGGCAGCGCGATCCAGATCCAGCGCCGCGTTCAGTGCACCGCAGCTCGCATCGAGCAGGATGTCGGCGCCGCCCAGCAGGCGCAGCAGATCTTCGCGCCCGCGCGCCTCCCGCACGTCGAGCATCACCGACTTCTTGGTGCGATTGTAGTTCCAGAAGAACAACGAGCGTTCGAGACCCGGTTGGTCATCGAGAAACGGCCCGATCCGCCTGGTGGCATTGCCTTCGGGCGGCTCGATCTTGATCACTTCGGCGCCAAGCCCGGCCAACAACAGCCCGGTGTATTCGGCACGCTCATCGGCAACCTCGATGACCCTGAGGCCCGCTAACATGCCCGGTCCGGCGTTCCCCACCATTTCGCCCGGCCCGGCTGCGATCCCTGCTTGCGTCGCCAAGACGTTCTCCTTTCAAATGCATCCGGGCTCCCCGCGGAGAGAGGGATAATCCCGCCAATGAGCGACTGGAGCAAGGTGACCCGGCCGATCCCGGTGCCGAACGAGTGGACCAAGCCGTTCTGGGATGCTGCCAAGCGCGGCGTTCTGGAATTGCAGCGCTGCCAGAGCTGCGGCCATTTCCAGCATCCGCCCTATGCGACCTGTACCCAGTGCGTCTCGATCGACCTCAAATTCGAGGCCGTGCTCGGCGCCGGGGCGATCTATGCCTACACGATCATGTACCACACCGGCGATAAGCGCTTCGCGCCCGCGGTGCCCTATGCCAGCATCATCGTCGAGCTGGATGACGCGCCCGGCGCATTGATGGCCGGCAACCTGTTGGACGCCGAATACACCGAGGCGAAGGTCGGGCGGCGTGTCGAGGTCGTCTTCGAGAAGCTAAACGACGAGATCACCTTGCCGCAGTTTCGGCTCGCACCCATGTCGCCGGCCAAGTGAGGGGGAGAGGCCGAATGTGGGAGAACCGGTGCAAGGCGGCGGTCAGCGGCGTGGGTTTTTCAAAGGTCACGCGCTCGGCCGAGGTTCCGCTTGCCGCCCATGCGCTGACGGCCGTCAAGGATGCGGTCGCGGATTCGGGGCTGCAGCTATCCGACATCGACGGTCTGGCCACCTACCCGGAACTGCCGGCGACCGGGCACGCCGAGGTGGACGGCATCTCCATCGTGTCGGTGAATTGCATGATGGCGATGCTGAAATTGCCCAATCTCAGCTGGCACATCCAGGTGGGGACGACAAACATCGGCGGCGCCGTGCAGCAGGCGGTCAACGCATTGCTCGCCGGGGTGTGCAAATATGCGGTCGTGTGGCGCGCGATGCACAACCCGCGCGGCACCTACCAGAATCTTCCCGGCACCCACGCGCAGGGTGCGGCCCAGTTCACCGCGCCCTACGGCTTCGGTGGACCGGGTCAGGGCATGGCTGTCGCCTACACCCGCTGGCTCGAGCGGCACAACCAGAACCGCGAGAAGATGGCGACCCTCGCCGTCACGCAGCGCCGCCACACGCAGCACAACCCGCACGCCTATTTCTACGGCGTGCCGCTGACGCGCGAGGACTACCTGAACTCGCGAATGGTGGCGTACCCGTTCTGTTTGTTCGATTGCGACATCCCGGTGCAGGGGGCTGTGGCGATCGTGCTGACGACGGCCGACCGTGCGCGCGACCTGAGGCCGCGGCCGGCCTACCTCGCCGGCTACGGCCAGCGGCTGCATTTCGAGGTGGCGGGCCGTATCGGCAGCCTCGCCGATTACATGGAGGGCGGCCGCAGCTCCGCGAAACTGACCTGGGAGCGCTCCGGCTTCCGCCCGCAGGACGTCGACGTAGCGCAGATCTACGACGGCTTCTCGGCCTCGGTGATCTACGGTCTCGAATCCTACGGCTTCTGCAAGGAAGGAGAGGCGCTCGATTTCATCCAGGACGGGCGCATCGAATTGGACGGCGAATTGCCGCTGAACACCTTTGGCGGGAGCCTCGGCACCGGACGCATCCACGGCCTCTGGCACATCACCGAGGGTGCACTCCAGGCATCGGGCCGCGCCGGTTCCCGCCAAGTTAAGGACGCCAACGTGTCATTTGTCGGCGCCAGCGCCCCGATCGTGACCGGCACGACATTCATCTTCGTGGGCGATCCCTACTGAGGCTTGGCCGCGCCCGATCGCTCCAGGAGTTGCCCAAGCGCGACGGCATCAACTGGCGTTACCTGCGGCGGCCCGCATAGCTCCGACATTCCGGCCCGTAAAAGCGTATGGCGCCCTGGCGGGCTAGGCTTTGCGCCAAACGGTCGCGAGCCACGGCTGGTTATGCCGCGGCCGTCCCGGCGGGCGGTAGTAATGGCCAACTTGCTCGAAGCCGGCCGAGGTGACGTAGTCGCGCCAAGTGTCGAGATCGAAGAAGCAGGCGAAGCGACCATCGCTCAGCCCCTCCTCGTTGTTTCCTCTCGGATTTGAGGAGAAGAGCACGCCGCGAAGCTTCAATGTATTGAACAGTTCGAGCAGAAGCTTCGGCAATTCCTGGCTGGGTACGTGGAACAGCGAGGCGTTTGCAAAAACGCCGTCAAAGCGGCTGTCGGGCAATTGCATCGCCAGGAAATCCTGATGGAGAACCTCGCACTGCGAGTGCGAGCGCGCCATGGCAACGAACTGCTGAGATCCGTCGAGCCCTACCGCTTCGTGCCCCAAGGATCGGAGGTAACTGAGATCTCGGCCGGGTCCACAACCGAGATCAAGGATAGAATAAGGAGGGTCGCCCTCTATCGCATCGAGGAACGCCGCGTAATTTTGGCTGACATCGTGGTCTCGCGTCCCGTTCCAGAAAGCCTCGGCAAATCGATCGTAATACGCGATCGTCATGTCTGAGCACCGCCTGACCTGCTCGGCATCATAACGATGGGAGTTGGGGCTCATGGACCGCCGATGCGCCCCGTTTTCTCCAAAAGTTGACTGGGCTCCCAACCAAAGACGCTGCGGCCGCCATAGGATGGCGAGTTCTGCCGCTCTTGCAAAATCAGTTCCGGCACTGTAGGGCCGGTGGCATGGCGCTCGAGCCGTCGAGCTTGGTCGTCAAGCCGTTTTAGCGCGCCGAGCGCCTCCGCTTGTCCCAATTTTGCTTTCCGAACCGCCGATTTCAGCACTTGGATGGTTTGGTCGTACACGCGGAGCGGTACCGGAAACGGATGCCGGTCCTTCCCGCCGTGGGCGACGGAGAACCGCGCCGGGTCGGTGAAGCGGTACGGCGCACCGTGTACCACCTCCGCTACCATGGCCAGCGCCTGCACCGTCCGCGGTCCCACGCTGGGGATTAGGAGGAGTTCGGGAAAGTCCGTCGGGCCGCAATCTGCCGCCGCTGCCAGATTACCGCGCAACCGGCGCTCGAACACATTGGTTGGGCGGACGTCGTGATGCGCCGGCATGGTCAGGTGCGGCAGCAAGGGTTGTTCCGTCCTCGGCGATTGGGCGGGCTCCGGTTCCCGAGCCTCTATACCCCGCAATTGGCGCGCGATTCCGTCCGGACCCAACGATTGCAGAATATCGAGCTGCATGCGGCGGGACGCTACGGCGCGGCGGTCGGTGAGGTTGATGATTTCGCCTTGACCGAGCCCATCAATCGCGGCATGCGGCTCTTCGACGAAACTCTTGAGACCTTCGGATAACCAATGATAACGGCGAGCTTGCCGGCGTTTGCCATTCATCCCCTGTTGAACCACGGCCCATTGGCCGTCATCGGTCACGATGAAGCCGTGCAGATATAGATTGAAGCCGTCCTGCACCGCGGCGCTGTCGACCTTGGCTATCAGCCGGCTCGCCTTTGCCAGCGCGCCGCCATCAAACCCGACCCGATCTCCGATCGCGACCAGCTCGTGAGGAGTCCGACGTGAGTGTTTCCCCCGACCGCCGCAGACATGAACCCCGAGTTCGCTCCCGAGCGGCGCCAAGCCTCGCTTCAGCGCGCCGATGACGCTCGTGGTGATGCCCGACGAATGCCAGTCCATGCCCATCACGGCCCTGAAGGACTGGAACCAGAAGGGCTGGGCAAGACGGCGCAATAGCTCGTCGCGCCCGTAATGATAAACGATCGCCTCGCTGATCACCGCGCCCAGGCGCGTCATTCGATCTGCAAGCCACTTTGGGACATGTCCGCCGTGCAGCGGAAGATCGGCAGTCCCAACTCTTCGAGCCATCAGCCATCCTGTCCTACTGCTTCAGGATCTCACCATCCCTCTTTTTCCGACAGAATAAGCCGATTTTCGTCGGCCGTGCTCGTGTTGATTTGGGGTCCGCAAACAATCAGTTGAACCTAGCGAGCGTGTTAGACCGCCTCGGTGATCTCGTCCTGCACCGCGAAGATGTCGGCGAGATCGCAGTCATAGCGTCCGGCCCAAGCGGAACCTAACACCACCGCAGCATCGTACTGTGGGATAGCCAGCCGGCAAGCATCTACAAAAGTCTCAACATTTTCCGTGACGGGACCCGCGGCAAGTCGCCAGGGACCGATGGTTCGAATCCATCTCCCTCCGCTAGAACAAAAGATTTTATCTAGCTTTTACAATATGTTATGTCCTGGTCACGCTGCCATCCCCACAAGCCCACCCGCAGCGGTTTTGTAGATGTAGGTGGACCTCTGTAGAGGATCTTGGACGCCCTCTACCGCACGCCTGTCGTGAACACATCGGGTTACCCGAACCACTGCCTGAGTTCGATGTGGTAGCCATTTGGGTCGCAGATCTCCGCCCTTGAATAGGTCTCGCGGACCCTTGGGCCCCAGACGATCTCGACACCCTTGGTCCTCAGGTAATCGGCCGTCTTCTGCATATCGTCGACTTCGAGCGCCATCATGCGGTATCCCAGATGCTCGGTCTGTGGAGCCGGGTCGACCGTGACGCCTTCGTATGAAATCAGCTCGACGACGGTGCCGCCTAGATCCAGATAGACCAGATCGATGGGCACACCTAGACCCGAGCGCTCGATCCGGTCTCGGGTTTTCACCGTGAATCCCAACACTTCGGTGTAGAACTGCACGGTTCTATCGAGCTGATCTGTGACGATCTCGACATGGTCGATCCTTTTGAACATCATCGCCTCCCAACTTTCACTAACCGAGATCGGTCGCGCGCCGTCACGACAACACGGCTGATCATATCCGAGAAGCCCTTGCACCCCCAGGGCGACAGGGGGGCGCCTACAGGTCAGCCGGACAGCGCCTGCGCGAGAAAAGGCAAGCTCTCGTCCATCCGGTAATCGACACCGCTATGGTTGTCGGCAAACTCGTCGTAGCGATGCACAATGCCCAGTTCGCTCAGCCGCCGCACAAACCTGCGGGCACCATAGAGCAGATTGAACTGATCCTTCTCGCCGCAGTCGATGTAGAGCGCCTTCAGCCGGCGGAGATTGTCCGCCTGGGTTTCGATCGCAACGACGGGGTCTTGCCGCAGCCAATTCGCCCAGCGTTCCTCGATGACCTCGCAGGTGTCGAACGTGACCGGCAGCCGGATCCCCAGGAACTGGGTGGGATCGGGATCGTAGCTGGCCGCCATCGCCAGCGCGTTGATCACCTTGAAGGAACCCTCGGGATGCTTTTTGGCAGCTTCGAGCTGCTGCCACCACCGCTCGATCGAGTTCTCGGCGCCGGCAAGTGCGCGCAGGACCGCTGGCATGTCGGGCAGATAGCACAGCTCGAAACCCATATCGCCGGAGTGACAGGCCGCGGCCGCCCAGCTGTCGGAATGGCGCAGCGCGTGCGTGATGGCGCCATACCCGCCAGAGCTCTTGCCGAACACGCCGCGGCGACCGGGACCGCCACAACCGAAGCGCTGCTCGATTGCCGGCAGCATCTCGTGCAGCAGGAAGTCCTCCCAGGCACCCATCGAAGCTGAATTGATGTATTGGTTGCCGCCGAGCCGGGTGAAGCAATCGGGGAAAGCGACGACGACGGGGGCCATGCGCTCTTCCCCGATCAGCCGGTCGAGGCGTTCCGGCAGATTCTCGCGGAAGCTGACCCAATTCGTCTGGGACAGGCC
>Ga0209656_10002980_pt1 | contig 10968 bp, 8 predicted proteins | sample BogFormECP12_OM2_FD_188239 | JGI IMG/M metagenome (GOLD analysis project Ga0209656, IMG submission 188239) | Bog forest soil microbial communities from Calvert Island, British Columbia, Canada - ECP12_OM2 (SPAdes) (version 2) | ecosystem: Environmental > Aquatic > Freshwater > Wetlands > Bog ... | reverse complement strand
ATCGGCCCACCCCAGGTATTGGAAAATTGCGAACGGAATCAGAATGCAGAAGGCCGCGCCGATGCTGTAGCCGTTTGCCGATTCCGGATCGAGTGTGTAGATGCCTTTCTGCTTAAGCGCCGACATGATGTCAGTGCGGATTGCGGGAACCGCGGCGTAGAAGCGGTTCTTCAGGCTCGACAGACGAACGTCGGGCGCGTCACCGACGAAAATATTTTCCATCATGACTCGCTCATGGGGAGCGAGGCCGCTCCAGTCCTGGCGTTTCTGCAGCAGATGGAAGATGTAGTCCTTGTTATGAAACAGAAGTCCCTTCTCGTCTGTCTCTTCAATTTTGAGGAACCCACGCACGGCCAAATCGACAATGGTCGATGTAATATCGCGAGGATGAATGTGGTCGTCGAGCAGAGTTCCGGCCTCGGCGGGAGTAACGCCCGGCGGCGGCTCATACATGGGCGCAACCGACATGCCGGGATCGGGATCACGCCCGGCGTACCACCACAGGGTGAACATGACGGCAAGCGTAACCAGCGGCAGAAAGACGACGGGGTTGCTGCCGATGAACCAGAACAGTTTCGTGAAACTGCCCGGCGGATTCAGGATGCCCTTCGGAATATAAACGTCGATGGTCATGCCGCCGCGCATGGGCAGAGGATTGTTGGTTTCGAACTCCGCAGTCGAGCCTTCGACTTTGGCGGTCGCGTCCCGCTCGGTCGAACCGTAAACGCCGGTGAAAGCCTGCGCGCGCAACGATCCGTTCGCGGGTTCGGGGAAGTGCACGCTTGCGGTGGCGTGATCGATGGGGACGGGCCAATCGTTGCCGGTCACGTTCCAGTAGAACTCGTCGTTCTGATCGAAAAAGCGCGTGCCGTTGCGCACGCGGTAGGCGATCTGAACCGTGCGCGTAGCATTGACCGCGTTGGGAATGTATATCTTCAGATCGCGGTAGGCGCCGGAAGTCGAAGAATCGTATTTGAGCTTGCCGCCGCTTTCGTCGGTGACGCTGGTGACGTTCACGAAGAGTTGGTAGTTCGTGCCGTCCGGTCCGGGATATTCGATAGGGATCTTGCGGTGAATGCCATGCCACTCGCCCACAAATGTCAGAGTGATCGTTTCATTGACCAGGGCGCTGCCATCCTGGTTGACGGTGATGGTGTCCTCGAAGCTCGAAATGCGCCAGGATTTTGCGAACAGCGGCGAGGCGAGACTAAAGATAACCGCGAGGAGCAGCAGCGCGGCCGTTGGAAGCGACAGTTTGCGCTTCGTCCCGATCATGGGATCAGAACTTCACGGCAACCGGCTCGCGGTCGGCGTCGGTGGTCTCGAAGAACTGGCGCGCCTGGAAGCCGAACATGTTGGCAAGGATGTTGGTTGGAAAAACCTGGATCTTCGTGTTCAGGTCGCGCACCACCGCGTTGTAATAGCGGCGCGAGTTCTGGATCGAGTCTTCGGTCTGGCTCAACGATCCCTGCAGTTGAGTGAACTCTTCCGAAGCCTTCAGCTCGGGATAATTCTCGGCCACGGCGAACAGGCTCTTCAGCGCGCCGGTCAATTGATTCTCCGCGATGGCCTTGCCTTCGGGCGTGGTGGCCTGCATGGCTTGGGAGCGAAACTTGGCAATGTTTTCGAAGGTGCCTTTTTCGTGCGCCGCGTACCCTTTGACGGTCTCAACTAAATTGGGGATGAGATCGTGACGGCGCTTGAGTTGTACGTCGATGTCGGACCAGGCAGAGTCGCAACGCACGCGCAGCTGTACCAGGCTGTTGTACATCCCGATGAGAACGACAGCGATGACGACCAGGATTACGAGAAAGATGATGCCGAACATGAGCGTCTCCTAGTGAGTGGTGAAGGCTTAATCTCGAAATCTTATTCCGAAAATCAATGGGACGGTAGCACAGGGAGGGCGCGGGTGCAAACCGGGGTTGGTCGGGATATTCCGTTTCCTGCGTCGGGAAGGCATTGTGAGTGGAATCGGGATGTTTCGCCAACGGTGCTCAACCCTGCTGCTTCTTGCGCAAGTATTGCTGAATCACCTCGCGCTGTTCCACAATCTCCGCAGCAAGTTTTTGGCGCTCATCGTCGCTCGACAATCCTGCTAACAGACCTTCTGCTTCCATGAGGCTTGCCAAATCCTCGCGTGCAACACCCAGATAGCCAGTCGGCAACTCATGTGCTGCAAAAGTTACGCGCCCGAGAATAGATGCCACCAATTTCTTTCGCGCCAGTTCATCGTCCGGTTGAAGCTCGATAGCACGCCTCAGATGGTCGTATCCTCCTAGCCATCGATGTGGTTCGGAACATCCCGGCTCGACCACCGTCCACTCTAGGAGGGTCGGTTCGACAATGCGAAGTTGGAGCGGATGCGGAACTAGCATGTGTCGCCCAGCTCGTCCATCCGCTCGAAGCAATAGCCAACTGACAAAACGCCGACGCTCCGCAAAGGGAGCATGCTCAAACGAGCTAATGAAGCGTTCAAGGGTAGTAAATGCTTCCTGGCGTAATCCGCGTTCGTACTCTGTGCAGAAAGCACCGTAGTCTGCCCACTCTGGGACGGTCGCAGCATCGGCGGCGACATCCTTGAGCGTCTGAAAGAAGTTCTCGCGCCAAAATTTCATTCGGGAGGTTGATGGTTCTATCGATTTGTCGACTCAGGATACCAAAGAGCGCAGGACGATAACTGCTGTAATCCGGCGATACACTCAAAACTCCTCAATGGGTGGAATCGCGATCTTCATGCCATCCGGCCGAATGTGTTTTTCACGCCGGGGCCGCAGGAACGAGAAATACGGGAAGTATCGGGAGGCGTGGGATTTGCTGCTGGACGCGTGCTAGGGTCGAAGTGAGGGTGGGATTGAGATTCACGCGTGCTGCGACGAAGCAGGGGAGGAAAGCTGTTCACCACGGAGGCACAGGGACACGGAGAACAACAAAAGGAAAACGGAAGCGATGGGGATTCTCTCTGTGTCTCTGTGGTGAAGATTCTTCTTCTTCGGACAGTTACTGCTGGGGAGCGAAGTAGCCTTTGCGGGCGCGGACTTGCAGGTCTTTCTTGAGGGCGGAGATTTCGATGGAGCGATAACGGCCGTCAGCATCGAAGTCCGCGGGCTTGTAGGAGACGACGTACTGGCTGCGGAGCTCGTCTTCAATGGCGGCGAAGGAGTGCGTGATGTCCTTCATCTTGAAAGGAAAGAAGGCGCGGCCACCGGTGGCTTCGGAGAGCTGCTCGAGGACCTTGTCGCCGCGAAGGACGAGGCCGCTATCGTCGGTGGAGATGGCATAAATAATGACTTCGGCACGCTGCGCCATTTCAATGGCTTGCGCGCGTGAGTATTCGCTCTGATTATCTTCGCCGTCGCTCACGATGACGATGGCCTTGCGCGTGGGGTGATCGGGACGGTCTTTCAGGAATTTTTCTTTGCAGGCGCGATAGATGGCATCGTAAATCGCCGTGCCTCCACCATCCTGCAGCCGGTGGACGCCATCGGAAAGCAGTTGCACGTTGTCGGTGAAATCCTGCGTCATGTCACTCTGTTTGTTGAAGCCGACGACGAAAGCTTTGTCGAAGCCGGCGCGAATGGAGTGCTGCAGGAAGCTGATGGCCGCATCCTGTTCAAATTGAAAACGGCTGTGAACGGAGCCGCTGACGTCGACGAGCAGGCCCAGGTGAAGCGGCAGATCGGTTTCACGGCGAAAATTCAGAATCGATTGTGGCGGCTTGTGATCGTCGAGAATAGAAAAATCTTTCTGGCTCAGATCGCGAACGAACTTGCCGTGCTTATCGGTGGCGATGAACAATACGTTCACTTCGTCCACGCGGGTGCGGATGGTGAGCATCGCGCCGGCCTGCGGATCGTCGGAATCGGAAGTGGACGGGTTGCCATATGCGGCGGAAGCGGCCGCGCCGCTGGCATACGAAGAAGCGGCGTAGGAATCGGACTGAGCGGAAGCCGGGCAAACGACCGCCAATGCAGCCAGCAGCACCAGAATCCGGCCGGCAGACGGCGTGTACTTCATGCTCAGAAAGTCCAAAATTTTCACTCCACCCACAGCCAAAATGTACTTCTCATTCATTAGATGCACGCATAATGCCGAAGGACGGGCGCCATCTGTCTACGCTATCCATCGACTGTAGAAGGGGGGTCAATGAAGTGCCAAGTTACAAAAGGAGCACCCATTTGGTCATAGGGGTGGGGGCTGCAAGTAGCCCGTTTCTCTCGGTCAACGGGTTAAGATGGTTGGTCGTATCCAGTGCAATGGAACGAAGAGAATTCCGAGGGGGAGCCGGTGGCGATGAAGCTGATAGGAAAGAACATAGGCAAGATGGCGGTACTATTCGTTACTCTGTGCACGTTCGTAACTCTTGGGTTCGCCTCGGACGTGAGGGAAGAGGAGCGAGTGAAAGATTCCGGGCAGGTACTGAAGGAGATTTTGGACATCCCGGACGACATTCCGCAGGACCTGCTGGATAAGGCGGAGTGCGTGGTGATTCTGCCCTCGGTGAAGAAGGGTGCGTTCGGAGTGGGAGGCAGCTACGGCCGAGGGGTGATGGTGTGTCGCAGCGGCGCGCACTACGGCGGGCCCTGGGGACCTCCTTCGCTGTATGCGCTGGAAGGGGTGAGCATCGGATTCCAGCTGGGTGGGCAGGCGACCGATTTTGTTTTGCTGGTGATGAATCCCAAGGGTGCGCGCTCACTGCTATCGAGCAAAGTAAAGCTGGGAGCGGATGCCTCGGCGGCTGCGGGTCCGAAAGGGCGCACGGCGGAAGGTGCGACCGATATCGTGATGAATGCGGAGATTCTTTCCTACTCGCGAAACAAGGGATTGTTTGCGGGAATCTCGCTGGAAGGTTCTACCTTGCGCTCGGATGGCAGCGCCAACGAAAAATTGTATGGGAGAAAGCTGAGCGCGAAGGAAATTATCGTCGAGCATAAGGTGGCGGTTCCGGCTTGCGCGCGGGAACTGGTATCGCTGCTGAATCAAAAATCGCCGAAGGACAAATCGGATCCGAAGTCGCTGGAGTAAACCACGACCACGTGAAGGTCCGGACGGTCCGAGTCGCGAACGACAACACCAGCCGCCTGCGGCTTTTCCAGCCGTGGGTTCATCCAAGATCTATGACGCGAAAGCCGAAGACCGGCCAACCGCTGGTGCGTTGCGCGTGGGCGCGAAGCGAATTAATGATCCGTTACCACGATGAGGAGTGGGGCGTGCCCCTGCACAAGGACAACAAGCTTTTTGAGTTTCTTATTCTGGAGGGTGCGCAGGCCGGGCTGAGCTGGGAAACAATTCTCAACAAACGCGAAAACTATCGCGCCGCCTTTGACGGTTTTGATGCGCGGCGCGTGGCGGGGTACGATCGCCGGAAGATGGCTCAGCTACTGCGGAACCCGGGGATCGTGCGCAACCGGTTGAAGATCGCCTCCGCCGTGCAGAATGCCCGCGCATTGCTACGGGTGCAGGAGGAATTCGGTAGCTTCGACCGCTATGTGTGGCAATTCGTGAACGGGCATCCGAAAGTGAATCTGCGGAATGCCAGAAACCCAGTTCCTGCCCGCACAGCGGAGTCGGACGCAATGAGCAAGGATCTGAAGAAGCGCGGCTTCAATTTTGTGGGATCGACTATCTGCTACGCGTTCATGCAGGCGAAGGGAATGGTAGACGACCACATCGTGCAATGCTTCCGGCATGGAAAAGGCGCCGAGTCGCTACGATAGGTCGGGAGGGCACACTGCTCAAGCAGGAGCGCGGCCTGGATTGACATGCATTAATGCGATGACCAAGTCTTCACACGCTTATCATCAAAATCGAGGCCGAATATGGGATGCGCGTAGGTTCCGGAGATCCGCACCGGAACAACTTCTCCCTTTCTGGTTTTCTTGAAGAATGGATTCATCATTTTCAGCAGGACCGCCTTTGAGCCGCTGGTGGTCTTGGAGATTTCAGTGTCAACGCGCATCTGGCCGCGCAAGTCAATTTTGTAATTAATCAGATTGTAGGTTCCGTGCAAACGGGCCGCTGCGCCGGGAACGCCGAAGGAAAGATCGGATAATCTTGCCGTTCCCGCCAGGAGGTTGACTTGTCCTTTTAGACCGGTGAGCGCCGTTTCAGGGTCGTCCTGATTCTTTTCTCCTCGTGCGCCGGCGCTAAGCTTGTCCACCCCCTGTTGAGTGGAAGGGTCCGAAAAAGTTCCGCCTGCTACGCCGAAGCCGCCTTGCAACTTAACCTTCTTGAGAAAGTCCTGATCGCCGGGAGGAATTTCGAGCCGGCTCTGCAAGGTCACGCTGCCCGACATGGGAGGACGATCGGCGGTTACAAACAGTCGCAGAAAATCCTCGATACGGGCGTTGCTCGCACTCAGGTCGATCAGCGCGGTTTTTCCGGTTCCACTGGACGAGCCAGCAACGCTGCCCTGCGCCACGACGCGAGTCTTCAGAAAATCGGCTTGCACACGTTTCAGGAAGGTGTCTCCATGGATTGCATCCACGTAGGCGCTAAATTCCGTTGTCAAGCGCACGGGGTGGCCGCCTGATTTCACTTCAAAGTCAGGCGTGTCGGTGACGCCGGAGATGTCGATGTGAGCCAGTTTGCCGGAAAACTTTCCCGTAGAAGACACCTTGCCGGCGATGCCCTCGTATACGCTTAGATCGGCCTGGTCAAAGTTATAATTTCCGGAAATCGGTGTCTCTCCGGGATCGTTCCGATTCCAGACTCCGAACTTTCCTCTGGCTGTCACTTCGCCTGGCGGTTCGGGATTGTGGACTTTCACCTGGTACGTCAGAGGACCCTTCCACCCCACCTCGCGCAGAAGCGCTTCGTGAATGTCGAAGCGCAGAGACTGTTTGGCGGGATCCCGCAGAGCAAACTCGATGGCGGAGCCATTGGCGACGATTTCGTCAACGGTAATTTTTGAAGGGGTGGTGTGAAACGGTTCCGCGGTGCCGAAGGGCGGAATAGATATGCGCAGTCCCTCGGCTGTCAACCGGCTCACCCTCTGGGCAAGCAGACCGGGGTAGGAGCCGAGAATCGTCAGCTTCTCGATGGTGATAAGGGGCTTTACGTCGGCAGAGCCGCGCCTGAAGACGACACCTTCCAAGATGCAACCTGGAGCGGGGAAATATGTCTGATGAAAAGCGCGGATTTGCACCTGGCTGTCGCTGGCCTCGCGCAGGTCCTGGATCACACGGATTTGTGCGAAGGGCCACCAATAGATCAATCCCACAACAATCGCACAGATTGCCGCAGCCCCAACAATCCCGGTGAGGATGACAATCTTCCGGAAACTCCCGCGGCTTTCCTGGCGCCAATTCTGAGTCATACGGGGTAACGCAGGTGAAGCGCGAGGCATGATGAGTTTGGAGGCCGCAGGGACTACTTGGGTTGCTGTCGAATAACAGTATGTTCGCGCACGCCCGAACAGTCAATTCGCGCGGCGATTGCAACTGCAGGCTCCAATAAGAATCTGTTTTTCCACAGATTCAAGAGGCCGGCCGACTCCAGTTTGTATAATTTCTGTCGGCCGTGGGGCGGGCCGCCGCCGCGGTTGCAATGGCGGGAAGCGTCGATTAAGCTAGTGTTCTCTTCAGTAGATGTATCGCGCCGGGATGGCGGAACTGGCAGACGCAGCGGACTCAAAATCCGCCGGTACTTAGTACCTTGGGGGTTCGACTCCCCCTCCCGGCACCAAGCGCTAACTCTCCGGCGCAGCGGCTTCGGGCAACGTTGATGAACCTAGCCCTGGTGGCAAAGGTTTTGGCGTTACCTGGAATCACCAATGATTCGCCGCGGACATTTGAGCGGCAAGACGCATTTCTAGCGTTACAATGGGTTTCCGATTGCGATGAAATTTCAACTGCGAATTCTTATTTTTTTCGCGCTGGGAGTGGTTGGGGCCGGCTTCCTTTTCATTCAATTGGAGCGGCGGCCGGGAACGTTTGCCAATGCAACTTACCTGGGCGCGTTTCTATTGCTCGAAATTGTTCTGGCCTGCCTCTGGCGATTCGAAAAAGTGTTCTTCCCAGCGACGATGGGATGCTTTTTGCTGGCAGCGACGGGGCTGCCAGGTGCAGGAGAAAGTTTTACCGTTCGTTGGCTTTTTCTGGCCGTGGGCGCGCTGGTGGGCTTCAACCTCTGGTTAAGAACCAATCGCGCACGGCATTTTGGATCCTTCCACCTGGTCGCATTATTCTGCGTGTTTTCGGCACTCGCGTCGGCAAGCGCTTCATCCTCAAGCCAGACCGGGCTGCTTAAGGTAGCAAGCCTGTTCTTGCTATTTTTGTATGCGGCGACGGGTGGGCGGGTGGCATTGGTGGGGCGGGAGCAGGCCTTCGTTCGCGGACTGGTGCGAGCGTGCGAGATTCTGGTTTTTGCGACGGCTGCAGCCTATTTTGTGGGCTACAACTTATTCGGGAACCCAAACAACCTGGGCGCGTTCATCGGAGTCATCGCTACGCCGGTTCTGCTTTGGGCCGCACTGGTTGCTCAGGAGCGAGCGGAGGTGCAACGCCGTTACACTGCGTTGGCGCTGTGCGCGATCCTGCTCTACGTTACGGTATGCCGGGCAGCTATTGTTGCGGATGCCGCAATCACTATCGGACTCACGCTTGGCCTGCGCCGCCCAGGCTTGCTCATAAAGGCAGCCTTTGCCGGGGCTTTGTTGCTTGAAATCATGGCTGTCGCCAATCCTGCTCACATGAGCGAGTTGGCGGGTTCGCTGACGGGAAAATTCCTTTACAAAGAAGGGCAAACGCACTCGGGCGTTCTCGGATCACGGCAAGGGCCATGGGATGAGACCATTTCCGCAGTCAAACAGCATCCGTGGTTCGGCACCGGATTCGGAACCAGTGACCTGGGGAACGAACGGCCTGATGTTGCGGGGTCGTCCATCTACACGGTGGAAGGATCCAATCGCGAGCATGGCAGCAGTTATATGGCGATGGCCGAATACATGGGGATGTTGGGTATTTTGCCGTTTATAGTTCTGTTGATTCTGGTGGTGCGATCAACGATGCGAGTGTTGGCCTGGATTCGAAAAACGGGAAGCCCATCGCATTACGCGGTTCCGTTCGCGCTGATCACAGTGGCAGGTTTGATCCATGCGGGATTTGAAGACTGGCTGTTTGCGGCGGGATCGTATGTTTGCGTGTTCTTCTGGGTCTCGGCCTTTTTGCTGGTAGACCTAGCTACCCGGGAAGGAACCAACGCGCCGGCCGCGAATACGGCTTCTGCTCCCTTCGCCACCCAAGTGCTGCTCCGGAGACCCACTACGTCGGTCTGAATCGAGACATGCAATCTTTTCGCGTCGCCAACCGTGCGCACGTTCAACAACTGGGCGACAAGTGGACGGTGGTATGCCTGGCTTTACTTCTCCTGGCAGGCACCGAGTTTGTGATCCGGGGCCCCGTCCGAGCCCTTCAGACTGCAACCGGGTTTAACGATTTTCTTTCGCCATACGTGCAGGCGGACGCATTCGTACATGGTCTCGACCCGTACAGCCCGCAGGTTCTGCTGCGTCTATGGCCGGCGACGGCTTCGCACCTTTTTTTTCTGCCGAAGGAAGTGGCGAACGGCTCGCTGGTCGCGAATCGAGGGATACCGACCGCCTATCCGATCACCGCGCTGGTGCTGATCGCTCCCTTCAGTTTGCTGCCTTGGAATCTAGCGTATGCGCTTTGGTTCGCGATGAACCTGATCTTGTTCGCAATCATGCTGCGGGCGCTAGTGAAGCTGGCGGGATTCTCTGGTGATGTTTATTGGCCGGCTACGATTTTGCTGGTGGGAGGCACGTTAGCGCTCGCTCCTTTTCATACCGCGATTGTGACCGGCAATGTCACGCTGGTTGCGGTGGAGATGAGTGTTATCGCGATTTGGGCAGCGCGGCAGCGTCACGAGATTGCGGCCGGACTCTTGCTCGCGGTAGCCGCTGGCATGAAACCGCAAATCGGGCTCTGCTTTCTTTTTTATTATCTCTTGCGGCGGCGGTGGCGAATCTGCGGGATTGCGGCGGGACTGCTCGCGTGTGGCACGGCGTTTGGCTTACTGCGGCTGCAGTTTGGGCATACTCCCTGGCTCGCGAACTATCTGAGTGACAATCAGATTCTGCTGGAAACCGGTGTGCTGGGGAATTTCACCCCAATCAACCCTACAAGGTTTGGGCTGATTAATTTGCAAGTAGCTTTGTATCCGATTCTTGGCGGTGTTCGGGTAACGAATGCTATGGCGATGGCGATGGGAGCGATCTTGCTTGTGGTATGGATCGTCAGCGTGGCCCGGAGAGAATCTCGCGACGATGGCGAATTGCTGGACTTGAGCGCGATTGCCGTTATCAGTCTGCTGCCGGTTTATCACCGGTTCTACGACGCGACGATGCTGGTGCTGCCATTGTGCTGGGCGTTGATTTCTTTTCGAAGAGCGCGCAGGTTTGCCGTGGTTTCATTGTTATTGATGTTTCCGTTCCTGATTCCAGGAGGGACGCTGCTGGAAACGATGGAAGTTGGCGGGCGCATCCCGGCGGGGTTGACGCGTCATTGGTGGTGGGATGGCTTCGTGATGCCGCATCAGGTTTGGGCGCTCTTGTTCCTCGGAATTCTATTGCTGCGTGAGATAAGCGTTTATGGGCGCTGGCCCACTACCGGGACTGCTCAAGGTTAGCCCGACGGCTCGGGCAAGGTGCATTTTCTATCGTGTTTCCGATAAAGTAATGGATTCCCATGCTTGATTTGAATTTCGTACGCGACAATCTGCCCCGGGTGGAAGAGATGCTGCGGCAACGCGGCGCGGATCCGGCTGCGGTGCTGAAGGATTTCCGTGACGTCGATACACGGCGCCGGCAGGCCATCACCGAAGCGGAAACCCTGAAGGCGCAACGCAACAAGGCTTCCGAGGATATCGCCAAGCTGAAAAAAGCGGGGCAGGACGCTGGGGCGGCGATCGCCGAGACGAAAGATCTGAGGGAGCAGATCCAGGCAC
>Ga0209656_10002977_pt1 | contig 10974 bp, 5 predicted proteins | sample BogFormECP12_OM2_FD_188239 | JGI IMG/M metagenome (GOLD analysis project Ga0209656, IMG submission 188239) | Bog forest soil microbial communities from Calvert Island, British Columbia, Canada - ECP12_OM2 (SPAdes) (version 2) | ecosystem: Environmental > Aquatic > Freshwater > Wetlands > Bog ... | reverse complement strand
TGTTCGTTTGCGGATCGACGCGCGCGAGGACGCCTTTCTTGTCCGTCGCAATCCAGACGCTCCCGGCCCCCACCGCAATACCTCCCTCTGAATCTGCGGGGCCTGCGGGAATCTCCGCCTGAATCTTCCCGGTTTGCAGATCCACGCGGACCAGGCTATGCGCGCCACAACTGGGAACCCATAGGCTGCCGAACCCCGCCGCCAATCCAGAGCATGGCTGTTTGATGGTGACAACGGTTCCCGCACGATTGGTAGCCGCGTCCAACCGCACCACATGATTCACGTTGGAACTGGTGACCCACACCGCACCGTCGGTAACGACCATCCAGTCGGGCTCCCCCTCAACGGCGAAGGTCGCTTGCGGGTGCATATCCGCCATCGACCGCCGAACACCGGGCGTGCTCACGCCGGGCCGTGGAGGATCTGAGTGTCCCCCCTGTCCTTGGGCAAAGGCAGACAGCAGGAAGGTTGCAATCAACGCAAAAGGAAAGGACGTGCGAGTGACCGGAGCATGCTGGGATGGCATGAGTCTAAATCCCTTCATCACCTGAACGATTGGAGTCGCGATGCAGCAGGTATGCATGAAAATTCATATCACACGCAGTGAAAACTGCGCCTCATTATCCCGATAAATCACAGAAAATAAACAGCATCTGCTTCTTGAATGGGAACCAGAAAAGAAAATCTGTTGCTTCCGGCAACGTTCCTCGGATATATCTCACTATGCCTTTGTGACGGGAGGCGGGGACGGGTCTGCAACACCTCGTCATGCGGGAATCTGGCGTGGTGCTGCTATCGGTCTTCAACCCCTGGGTTAACATGACCAAATCAGCCTTTCTGAAAGTCGGGACGCTGTTGCTGGCGTGTGCTTTGTTGCCAAGGCTGAACGGCGCACAGTTGCCTTCCAACGATAAAGCGCCCCTGACCGACGGTCAGCAGTTCTACAAAGACAGGGTTCGTCCGATTCTCGTCCAGAATTGCTACAAGTGCCACACCGACGATCCCAACAGCCACTTCCGCGTTGATTCGCGGGCCGCAATCCTGCAGGGCGGCAAAAGAGGTACGGCCATTGTGCCCGGCGAACCTGAACAAAGCCTGCTCATCGAGGCCGTGCGGCAAACCGGCGATCTCAAAATGCCCAAGAATGGCAAGCTCGATGAACAACAAATCGCCGACTTGGTGGCATGGGTGAAGATGGGCGCACCCTGGGATCCTAATGAGGCTACCGAGCCCCTGGCCCTCACGGTAAGCTCGGCCGCTGCCGCGTCTTCGGTCGGTGAAGAATTCTTTGAAAACAAGGTACGGCCTATCTTCGCGACCGTCTGTTCCAACTGTCACGGCGACACCGCCACGTCGGGGCTGCGAGTCTTTTCTCGCGAGACGCTCCTGCAAGGCGGAAAGCGAGGCCCCGCGATCGTTCCCAGTGATCCGGAGAAGAGCCTGTTGATCCAGGCCGTGCGCCAAACCGGCGACCTGAAAATGCCAAAGGGTGGAAAGCTGACACCCGAGGAAGTGCAGAACCTGACCGAGTGGGTGAGAATGGGCGCTCCGTGGCCCAAGGCAAGGCCCCTTCTCGCATCGTCCGGCGGAGCCCCGTTCAAGATCTCGCCCGAAGAGCGATCGTTCTGGTCGTTTCAGCCGATCAAAATACCCGCGATACCGCAGATAAAAGACGTACGTTGGCCGAAATCGAATATCGACCGCCTGGTGCTGGCAAAGCTGGAGGGGAAGGGAATTGCCCCTGCTCCGCCTGCGGATCGTCGCACGCTGATTCGCCGGGCGACTTTCGATCTGACGGGTCTGCCTCCGACGCCCGAAGAGATCGATGCTTTCCAGAAGGACAAATCCCCGAACGCTTTCGCCAAGGTCGTGGACCGGTTGCTGGCCTCGCCCCGTTACGGAGAGCGCTGGGGCCGGCATTGGCTTGACATTGCGCGCTACGCAGAGGACGACGTGCGCGGTCTCGATCCAAAAGGCCGCGGATACATGCCGTTCCGCGGCGCGTATGTGTACCGCGACTGGGTCATCAAAGCAGTCAACGACGATATTCCATACGATAAATTCGTGCGCTGGCAACTGGCGGGCGATCTCAGCGGCGAAAAAAATCTTCGCGACGCGATTCCGGGGACCGCTTTTCTCGGCGGCGGGCCCTGGCTGTGGGACCAGGCAGAGCCAGTGCAGGGCCGGGCGGATGAGCGCAACGAACGCATCGACGCCGTCACTCGCGGCTTGCTTGGGCTCACCGTAGCCTGCGCCCGCTGCCACAACCACAAATACGATCCGATTTCCCAGAAAGACTATTACGCGCTGGGTGGCGTCTTCGCGAGTTCCACTTACAAAGAGTATCCCCTTGTGTCCGAGGTCCAGGTGGCGTCGTGGCGCGAGAAGGAGCAGCGGTTCCTCGACCTTCAAGAACAGTTGGAGAATTTCACCAAGGCCGAGACCGAACAACTCTCCAGCATTCTCGCCGCGCAGACTTCGCAGTATATGGTGGCCGCCTGGCGAGTCACGGGGAAACCGAAAATGAAGGTCGACGAGGCCGCCGATAAAGATCATCTCGATCCCGAGTTGCTGGCCCGCTGGATAAAATTCCTCGCTCAGCCGCCCAAGTTTTATCCCTTCCTGAAAGACTGGCAGGCCATGATCGCGGCCGGCGGGAAAGAAGAAGATGAGGCCAAGGCCCTGGCCGACGCCTTCCAGGATCTTGTCCTCCGTGTAGAAACCGCCCAGCGTACGATCAAGGAGCAGAACGACGTCATCAAGGCGAAGGCCGACGTCAAGAAGCGCTCCCGCCGCGACGCTCTCCCCAACGAATTTGAGACCGACGATCAGTTCTGTCCGGGATGCAGCCTTGAGCTGAAAACGTTGCCCACCGAACAAGCGAGCTTGTGGGTGGATCTGTTCATGGAGTCGCTGAATTCGGACGACGAAAAGTTCATGCCGGGCCTGTTCGTGTTTTACGATTGGGGGCTGAAACGAAGGCTCAACGCCGAGTGGAGGGACTACATCAGAAGCCTCGAGCACCAGATCGAGGCCCTCAAGAAGTCTCTTGAGCCGCAATATCCGTTCGTCCACGGACTGAGCGACAAGCCCAAGCTGGTAAACATCGCGGTGAACCTGCGGGGCAATCCGCACAACCTGGGTGACGAAGTACCGCGCCGGTTTCTCGCCGTGTTGAGCTCGGACCCGGTCCAACCGTTCACCGAAGGCAGCGGTCGCCTGCAACTCGCAAATGACATTGTCGAGAGTCCGCTCGCCGCCCGGGTATTCGTCAACCGCGTATGGAAGTGGCATTTCGGAAGCGGGATCGTGGGCACTCCGGATAATTTCGGTTTTGCCGGCGAGCGGCCGTCGAATCCGGAGCTGCTGGAATACCTCGCCGCCAGTTTCCGGGCGAACGGAATGTCACTGAAAAAGCTGCAGCGCGAAATCATGTTGTCGGCCGTTTACCAGACAAGCGCTCAGGAGTCCAAGGAAGCCCAGGAGAAAGACGGCAGCAACCGGTTATACTCGCACTTCAATCGGCTGCGGTTGGACGCCGAGTCGATTCGCGACTCGATGCTTTACGTCGCCGGCGACCTTGATCTCAAAGAAACTGGCGGCCCCTCGAAGGACTTCGGTCCCGAGAACACGCGCCGTACTGTCTACTCCAAGGTGAGCCGCTTCCGACTGAATAACTACTTACAGGTATTCGACTTTCCCAACCCGAGCTTCACCGCCGAGCAACGCTTTTCCACCAACGTGCCTTTGCAGCGGCTGTATTTCATGAACAACGATTTCGTTTACATGCAGGCGGGAAAGCTGGCCGAGCGTGTCTTTCCAAAGCCAGACGACACCGCCCGGATTGAAGAGGCATATCGTTTGCTCTTCGGGAGATCACCGACGCCGCAGGAAGTGGCCGCGGGATTGCGTTTTCTGCAGACCACTCCAGAAAAACCTGGGAACACCGTAAACGGCGAGCCGGTGACCGCGTGGCGCGAATACGCGCGCGTGCTCCTGAGCGCTAACGAATTTGAGTTCGTTGACTGAAGTGCGAAAATTGAAACGCGATCTTGAGCGTTTTGTGGATGTCGAAGGAGATTGCATGATTCACATTCCAAGTCCAAGACCCGTAACCCGCCGCGAAGCGCTCTGCAAGATGGGTGCGGGATTCGGCATGTTGAGCTTCGCCAGCCTGATCGCCGACACGTTCGCTTTTGCGGCCGACAACGCTGCTGCAAGCCCGTGGATGATTAAGGATCCCAACTTCAAGCCCAAAGCCAAGCACGTGATCTTCCTCTTCATGAATGGCGGGCTCTCGCAGATCGATAGCTTCGATCCAAAACCCATGCTCGAAAAATACGATGGGAAGCCCTTGCCCGGGGAAACGCCGCAACACGAACGGAAGACCGGCGGACTGATGAAGTCCCCTTTCACCTTCAAGAAGTATGGCAAGAGCGGCATCGAAGTCAGCGAACTCTTCCCCAATATCGGTGAATGTATTGACGACATCTGCGTGGTCCGGTCTGTCTACACGGAGATCCCGAATCACGAACCGGCCCTGATCATGATGAACAGCGGCGCGAACGTTGCCGGGCGCCCATCCATGGGCTCCTGGATTACATACGGACTAGGCACCCAGAACAAGAATCTGCCAAGCTTCGTCGTTTTGTGTCCCGATGTGCCCACCACCGTCGGTCCGCCGCTTTGGAATTCGTCGTTCCTGCCACCCACGTATCAGGGCACGTATGTCACCGATGATGTTCGCTCCAAGGACTTCGACCCTCAGAAATTAATTCCGAACATTCACAATGAGATGTTCGATCTGACCCAACAGAAAAAGGAACTCGACCTGGTTACGGAACTGGACCAGTTGAACCTGGCGTCGACCAAGACCCACGATCCCCAACTTGAGGCCACGATCGCCGCCCTGGAGACGGCGTACCGCATGCAAACCGAGGCCCCCGATGTCTTCGACGTGCGCAAAGAAACCGATGCGGTGCAGAAATTGTATGGCGAGGGAAGCACGGCGCGCGGCTGCCTGACCGCGGCGCGCTTGGTCGAGCGCGGTGTCCGCATGGTGCAGGTGTACTACGCGAAAGGCGACCCCTGGGACCATCACTTCGACATCCAACTGCACCGAAAGACCGCCCATGATTCCGATCAGCCCTTCGCAGCGTTGATCAAGGATCTGAAATCTCGCGGATTATTCGACGAAACGCTCATCGTTTGCGGCTCGGAATTCGGACGAACCCCGGTCGTCGAGATGGGCAGCGGCTTCATGGGTGGTCAGACACACAACGGCCGCGATCACAATCCGCACGGATTCACCATGTGGCTGGCCGGCGGAGGAGTAAAAGGGGGGATGACCTACGGCGCGACGGATGATTTCGGATGGAAGGTGGTCGACAAACCGGTGCATGTCCACGACATTCACGCCACCATCCTTTATTTGTTGGGAATCGATCACCTGAAACTCACCTACCGCTACAGCGGCCGCGATTTCCGGCTGACCGACGTTGCGGGCAACGTGATTCACGACATCATCGCTTAGAAAGTTCACGAGTCAAGAAAAATGGCTGCACATTCTCAATGGGAGAGAGAACGCTTGATCAAGTCTCGCTGGCTGATTTTGTACCCAACTATGGTCCTTCTGACCTTCGTCCTCACCGCTTCGTCCGCGCCTGCTGCGAAGCTCCAGACCTTCACCGGCACTGTGGGCGACGCCGTATGTGGCGCCAAGCACGACATGGAGGGTGACGACCGCCACTGTCTCCACGTCTGCATCCAGAGAGGCTCAAAGTATGACCTTGTGGTCGGCGACAAGGTATATGTTCTGGAGATTAAAGATCAGTCCCTCGGTGACGCCCTCGACAAGCTGTCCGATCACCCGGTGACCGTGAAAGGCGTCGTCAACGGCGGCACCATTGAAGTTGAGTCGGTCGTCGCGGCCAGGTAAATAGACTTTGAATCGAAGAAGCTGATTTCTCGCAACTGAAATTCCGATTGGTGCCCTCGCGTCATTCGTGCGAGACTACCGCTCATGTTTGGGTGCGCCGGACGGAGCGTGCGGGCGAACATTACTCTCGACGTATACCTTCGTCTGACCAAAATGTGTGTCTGCTGCGGTCCTCCAGCCTACCTTTAGTTTCGCGCCGTTTCCACGAGTCCTACGACCGGCGGTCCTTACATCCGGAGAGTACGTGTATATGAACGAAACACCCATTTTGTGGGAGGAGACGATTCAGCCTGGGTCGGCTTGGTCCCATGTGTTGAAGCGCGGCACTGCACTGCGCATCACGGATGTGGAGGGAGGGGCAAACGTCGGTGGCATCTTCTACAACTTTGAGTGCCCGGTGGAACGCTACAACATGCCCGACACGCTCAAGGCACAACATATCGCGCGCCTCACCACCGGATCGGTCCTCTATTCCGATATGGGCCGGATTCTTCTCTCCCTCACCGGTGACACCGTCGGCTGGCACGATCCGATTGGGGGAACGTCAAACCAGCAACTGGTCGAGAGCAAATACGGGCGTGCCACTTATCAGGAGGTTCGCAATGATTATCACAAGAACGGCCGTGACAGTTTCCTGATCGAGTTGGGTAAATGGGGATTGGGCCCGCGTGATTTGGTTGCCAACGTAAATCTATTCAGCCGCGTCGTGGTAGGAGAAGACGGAACCATGAGCTTTTCCGCAGGAAACTCCAAGGCCGGCGACTACCTTGAGTTGCGGGCGGAGATGAACGTGCTCACCATTCTCAATACTTGCCAGCACCCGCTCGATCCCAACCCGGCCTATCAGCCCAAGCCCGTGCAAGTGGCGATCTGCAAGACGGCAGCGCCCGCGGCGGACGATCCATGCCGGCTTTCGCGACCGGAAAACGGCCGTGGATTCACTCTAACCGAGCGGTATTTCCTCTGAGGACGGACCCATGAGCATGACGACCACCAGCATCGTGATCGAGAGCAAACTCAATCCCGCTCAAGCGATCTACCGGCACGTGATTCCCGCAGGCGAATCGTGGATCCACGAGATCCACAAGGGGCAGTACTTCCGCATCGTTGATCTCCACGGCAACCAGGCGGTTGACACCCTGTTCTACAACGCGCACGACTACTCCGAGCGTTACAGCTCGCAGGACACGATCCAGCAGCAGCGCAACATCTACTTAACAACCGGGACGAAACTGATTTCCAGCTGTGGCGCACCGCTGCTCACGATTGTGGCCGACACATGTGGCCGCCATGACACGCTCGGCGGCGCGTGCGCCAACGAAAGCAACATGGTTCGCTACGCTATAGAAAAACGCCACATGCACGCCTGCCGCAGCAGCTTTCTGAAGGCGGTCATCGACTGGGATCACGGCATGTCGAAGCGCGACATTACGAGCAACATTAACTTCTTCATGAACGTTCCAGTGACACCGGAGGGCAAACTTACCTTTGAGGATGGCATCTCCGAGCCCGGCAAGTACGTCGAGATGCGCGCGGAGATGGACGTTCTCGCTCTCATCAGCAATTGCCCCCAGTTGAACAACCCTTGCAACGCCTACAACCCCACGCCAGTCGAAGTCTTGATCTGGTCCCCAGAAATATGATGCGGAGCGCTAATGTTCCGTAAAGTCCTCATCGCCAATCGTGGGGCAATCGCCTGCCGCATCATCCGCACTCTGCGCAAAATGGGTGTTGCCTCGGTCGCGGTCTATTCGGATGTCGATCGCCACTCCCTGCACGTCGAGCAGGCCGACGAAGCGGTTTGCATCGGGCCTGCGCCAGCCGCGCAAAGTTATCTCTCCATTGCGTCTCTGCTCGACGCTGCACAAACGACTGGCGCTGAAGCGATTCACCCTGGCTATGGATTTCTGAGCGAGAACGCGGGCTTCGCCGAAGCCTGTGCGGCGCGTGGAGTAGTGTTCATCGGCCCGACTCCGCAACAGATGCGCGATTTCGGCTTGAAGCATACGGCGCGGCAAATTGCCGCCGCGAACGGCGTACCCATGCTGCCGGGCAGCGGCTTACTAGAGGACGTCACTGCCGCCCTCAGAGCCGCGGTGGAGGTCGGATATCCGACGATGTTGAAGAGTACCGCCGGTGGCGGCGGCATCGGAATGCGCTTATGCGCTTCTCCCGATGATCTGCGGGAGGCCTTCGAAGCAGTTTCACGGCAGAGCCAGGCTAGCTTTGGCAGCAGCAGTCTCTATCTCGAGCGCTTTGTCTCGGAAGCACGGCACATCGAAGTGCAGATCTTCGGCGACGGCGAGGGATCAGTAATTGCCTTAGGCGAACGCGATTGCTCGGTGCAACGCCGCAATCAGAAGGTGATCGAAGAAACGCCCGCCCCCGGTTTACCCGGCAGCGTTCGCGAAAAGCTACTGCAGACCGCCGCAAGGTTAGGGAAAGCGGTTCACTATCAGTCGGCGGGCACCGTGGAGTTCATCTACGACAACTCCACCGGAGAGTTCTACTTCCTCGAAGTAAATACACGCCTGCAGGTCGAGCACGGCGTGACGGAGGAAGTAACTGGCATCGATCTGGTGGAGTGGATGGTGAAACAAGCCGCCGGCGAAATGCCCGCGCTGGACGCAATCGATATCCATCCATCCGGATCTTCGATCCAGGTCCGCATCTACGCCGAAGATGCTGCCAGGAATTTTCAGCCGAGCGCCGGCCTGCTCACGCACGTCCAATGGCCAACAGCCGCGCGGGTCGAAACGTGGGTGGATGCGGGAACCGAGGTGACGCCGTTCTACGATCCCATGCTGGCGAAAATAATCGTGCGTGGCTCGGACCGGGCCGAAGCTAGGGAACGTCTGTGCACCGCGTTGCAGAGTTGTGAACTCTCGGGCATCGAGACCAACCTTCCTTATCTCAAGCAGGTCGTCAGCGATCGCGCCTTTCAATCAGGCGGCGTCACGACTTCGTTCCTGCGCGACCTTCCATATAGGCGGCGGGCCATCGATGTGCTGGAAGCCGGCACGCAGACCACGATTCAGGATTATCCCGGCCGACTGGGTTACTGGCACGTCGGCGTTCCTCCCTCGGGCCCAATGGATGATCTTGCATTTCGCTTTGCCAATCGCCTCGTCGGCAACGAAGAAAATGCAGCCGCTCTCGAGATCACTCTCACCGGTCCTACACTGCGATTCGCCTGCGACACGACGATTGCGTTGACGGGCGCTGATTTCGGAGCAAAGTTTGATGGCCGGCCAATGCCACAATGGCAGCCAGTAAAGGTGAGCCGGAACTCCCTCCTCGAACTCGGAACTGCCAAGGACTGCGCGCGAGCGTACCTAGCCGTCGCGGGCGGTATCGAGGCCCCGCCGTATCTGGGAAGCCGTGCCACTTTCATCCTCGGCAAGTTCGGAGGGCAGTCGGGCCGCGTGCTGCGTCCCGGCGACGTGCTGCACTTGAGCGAGACCGATAGCGGTCCGAGCGAGGTGCGCACACTTGCTCCCACCGCCATCCCGCAATACGGTCGCGAGTGGGAGATCGGCGTACTTTACGGCCCACATGGCGCCCCCGACTTTTTCGCGCCGGAAGACATCGACATGATCTTCTCCACGCCGTGGAAGGTCCACTACAATTCGGATCGTACGGGCGTGCGTTTGATCGGTCCAAAGCCGCGCTGGGCGCGCAAAGACGGCGGCGAAGCGGGACTCCATCCTTCCAATATCCACGACAACGCGTATGCGGTCGGCACCATCGACTTTACCGGGGACATGCCGGTCATTCTCGGCCCAGACGGACCGAGTCTCGGCGGCTTCGTGTGTCCGGCAACCATCGTCGAGGCGGAGCGCTGGAAGATGGGACAACTGAAAGCCGGCGACCTGGTGCGCTTTCGCGCGCTCTCTCTAGAGCAGGCAGAAGGACTGCAGGCCGAGGTTGAGAAGTGCCTGGAAACCCTCAGCGGGATTTTTCCGCGGTTGCCGAAAGGGAATCGCCAGGAGCCAGTCGTGTACAACCGTCCAGCGTCAGACGCTGCTCCTGCGGTTGTTTGCCGTGCAGATGGCGACCGCTACTTGCTGGTTGAATACGGCGGCAACGTTCTTGATCTCAACCTTCGGTTCCGCGTCCATGCCCTCGAGCAGCTGGTGCGTGCCGCAAACCTTCGTGGAATCATCGATATCACCCCGGGCGTACGATCCCTGCACATTCACTACGATTCGCGCCTTCACCGCCAGGAGCTGATCGAGGCGCTCGATGCCTGCGAGCGCCGCATCCCCGACCTCGACGACATCACGGTGGAATCTCGCATTGTGCACTTGCCGCTCTCCTGGGACGATCCCGCTACGCAGTTGGCCATTCGCAAATATATGCAGGGCGTGCGGCCAGACGCCCCGTGGTGCCCGAGCAACATCGAGTTCATCCGTCGCATCAATGGTCTGACCTCGATTGACGACGTCCATGGGATTGTTTTCGGCGCGAGTTATCTCGTCCTGGGGCTGGGCGATGTCTATCTCGGCGCGCCTGTAGCTACGCCGGTCGATCCGCGCCATCGCCTGGTGACGACAAAGTACAATCCTGCGCGCACCTGGACGCCGGAAAATGCCGTCGGAATCGGCGGCGCCTACCTCTGCGTTTACGGCATGGAAGGCCCCGGGGGATATCAATTCGTCGGGCGCACACTGCAGATGTGGAACACCTTCCGGTCCACCACGGAATTTCCTCCCGGCACGCCATGGCTGCTGCGCTTCTTCGACGAATTGCGCTTTCATCCCGTAAGCGCTCAGGAGTTGCTGGAGATTCGCGATGCATTCCCGCGCGGGCGATACTCGCTCCGGATCGAACCAAAGCAGTTCCGCCTGCGTGACTATCACACTTTTCTGAAATCCATCAAAGCCGATGCCGACCTGTTCAAGAATCGTCAGCAGGCTGCCTTCGAGGCCGAACGGCGCCGCTGGGAGGCTACCGGTCAGATCGGCTACGCGGCGGATTTGCCGGCCGCTCACGATGATGAAGGGTCGGTGCCGTTGCAGGCGGGCCATGTGGCC
>Ga0209656_10002976_pt1 | contig 10976 bp, 7 predicted proteins | sample BogFormECP12_OM2_FD_188239 | JGI IMG/M metagenome (GOLD analysis project Ga0209656, IMG submission 188239) | Bog forest soil microbial communities from Calvert Island, British Columbia, Canada - ECP12_OM2 (SPAdes) (version 2) | ecosystem: Environmental > Aquatic > Freshwater > Wetlands > Bog ... | reverse complement strand
CGCTGTCGGCGTTCGAAAGCCAGCTGAAGGCGACCGAAGGGCGCATGATCTCCACCACGATGGCGTTCGTGCGCATTCTGAATACGCTGATGCGCGACAAGGCGATCGGCAAATACGTCGTGCCGATCGTGCCCGACGAAAGCCGCACCTTCGGCATGGAGGGTATGTTCCGCCAGTTCGGCATCTACAGCCAGGTCGGCCAGCTCTATCAGCCGGAGGACGCCAACCAGCTGATGTTTTACAAGGAAGACACCAAAGGCCAGATCCTGCAGGAGGGTCTGAACGAGCCCGGCGCGATGTCGTCCTGGATCGCCGCGGCAACCAGCTACAGCAGCAACAACGTGCCGATGATCCCGTTCTACATCTACTACTCGATGTTCGGGTTCCAGCGCGTAGGCGACCTGGCGTGGGCAGCGGGCGACATGCGCGCGCACGGCTTCCTGCTCGGTGCGACCGCCGGCCGCACGACGCTGAACGGCGAGGGTCTACAGCACGAGGACGGGCACAGCCACGTCCTGTCGTCCACCATTCCGAACTGCGTCAGCTACGACCCGACCTACTCGTACGAGGTCGCGGTGATCATCCAGGACGGCCTGCGCCGGATGTACAAGGAGCAGGAGGACGTCTTCTACTACATCACCCTGATGAACGAGAACTACGAGCACCCCGCGCTGCCGGGGCGCGCGGAGCAGGGCATCCTGAAGGGCATGTACCTGCTGCGCGAAGGCGACGCCGCGGCGAAGCGCCGCGTGCAGCTGCTCGGCAGCGGCACGATCCTGCGCGAGGTGATCGCCGGCGCCGATCTTCTCGCGCAGGACTATGGCATTAGCGCCGATATCTGGAGCTGCCCGAGCTTCACCGAGGCGCGCCGCGAGGCGATGGACATCGAGCGCTGGAACATGCTGCACCCCGAGGAGACCGCGAAGGTGCCGTGGGTCACGCAATGCCTGGGCGGCCGTCCCGGCCCGGTGATCGCATCGACCGACTACATCAAGATGTACGCCGACCAGATCCGCGCCTGGGTGCCGGGCCGCTATCGCGTGCTCGGGACCGACGGTTTCGGCCGCTCCGACTACCGCAGCAAGCTGCGGTCCTTCTTCGAGGTGGACCGGCACTTCGTTGCGCTGGCAGCGTTGCAGTCGCTCGCCGCCGAGGGCGCGGTGTCGCCCACCACCGGTGCGGATGCTATCAAGCGTTACCAGATCGACCCTGAGCGCCGTAACCCGGCACGCAGCTGAAGGAGAAACGCCATGGACACGCAAACGACCGCCGCGACCGAGGTGAAGGTCCCCGACATCGGCGACTTCAAGGACGTGCCGATCATCGACATCCACGTTAAGGTCGGCGATCCGGTCAACGCCGAGGACCCGCTGATCACGCTGGAGAGCGACAAGGCGACGATGGACGTGCCCGCGCCCTCGGCCGGCACGATCCGTCAGGTGCTGGTGAAGGTCGGCGACCGCGTCAGCGAAGGCACGCCGATCGTGCTGCTTTCCGGCAACGAGGAGGGCGCGATACAGCAGCCGACGTCGCTGCTGTCGCAACAGGAACCGGCGCCCGCGGCCGCCGCACCGCCCACGCCCCCGCCGGCCGCCGCACCGACGCCGGCGGCGACCGCTCCCGCGGTGTCCGTCGGCGCGCAGCCCGCCGCCGCGCAGCCCGACTTCTCCGGCGTGCACGCCGGACCGAGCGTGCGCCGCATCGCGCGCGAGATGGGCGTCGATCTCACCAAGGTGGGGGGCACCGGCGAGAAAGGCCGCATCACCAAGGACGACATCATGGCGTTCCTGCGCGGCCCCGCCCCGGCACCCGCCGGCGCGCCCGCAGCAGCCGCCGGCGCCGGCATCCCGGAAATCCCGGCGCAGGATTTCTCCAAGTTCGGCCCAATCGAAACCAAGCCGCTCTCGCGCATCAAGCGCCTGTCCGGCCCGTTCCTGCACCGCTCGTGGCTCAACGTGCCGCACGTAACCCAGAACGACGAGGCGGACATCACCGAGACCGACGCCTACCGCAAGGAACTCGACACGGCGGGCAAGGAGAAGGGCTACCGCGTCACGCTGCTAGCCTTCCTGATCAAGGCGAGCGTCTCGGTGCTCAAGCAGCACCCGGAGTTCAACGCATCTCTCTCGCCCGAGAAGGACGCGCTGATCTACAAGCGTTACTACAATATCGGCGTGGCGGTGGACACGCCGGATGGGCTGGTCGTGCCGGTCGTCAAGGACGCCGACCGCAAGGGCATCGTCGAGATTAGCCAGGAGCTCGGCGCGATCTCCAAAAAGGCGCGCGACGGCAAACTCTCGCCGACCGACATGGCGGGTGCCAGCTTCACCATCTCCTCGCTCGGCGGCATCGGCGGCACCGCGTTCACGCCGATCATCAACGCGCCCGAGGTGGCGATCCTCGGCGTCGTGCGATCGAAGATGGCGCCGGTGTGGGACGGAAACGAGTTCAAGCCGCGGCTGATGCTGCCGGTGTGCGTGTCGTACGATCATCGCGTGATCGACGGCGCCCTCGCCGCCCGCTTCACCCGCAACCTGTGCCACGTCCTGGAAGACGTGCGCCGCATCATGCTCTGACGGGGGACGACAATGCCGATCGAAATCGCCGTCCCCGACATCGGAGACTTCAAGGACGTCCCTGTGATCGAGGTGCATGTGAAGCCCGGCGATACCGTCGCCGCGGAAGAGCCGCTGATCACGCTGGAGAGCGACAAGGCGTCGATGGACGTGCCGGCGCCGCAGGCGGGCACGGTCGCCGAGCTGCGCGTCAAGCTGGGCGACCGCGTCAACCAGGGCAGCGTGATCCTGCTGCTGGAGGCGGCGGGCGCCGCCCCGGTCAAGCCGAAGGAAACCGTCCGCGAGGACGCCTCGCCCGCGCCTGAGACTCCGCCCAACTATGGGTCGCCGAGCGGCGTCTATGAAACCATCGATGTCGTCGTCCCCGACATCGGCGACTTCAAGGACGTGTCGGTCATCGAGGTGTACGCCGCCGTCGGCGAGAGCGTGAAGGCGGAGGACCCGCTGATCACGCTGGAGAGCGACAAGGCGACGATGGACGTCCCTTCGCCCGCCGCCGGCACGATCTCGGAGATCACCGTCAAGGTCGGCGACCGCGTCTCGCAGGGCAGTCTGATCCTGAAGCTGTCCACCGGTGCCAAGAAGGAAGCTGTCGCGACGGTCTCGATGCCGCACGCCGCCCCCGCCGCGCGGCCGCCCTCGACGACGCAGGGCGACGTGCATGCCGAAGTGCTTGTGCTCGGCTCCGGCCCCGGCGGCTACACCGCCGCGTTCCGCGCCGCCGATCTCGGCAAGAAGGTCGTCATCGTCGAACGCTGGCCGACGCTCGGCGGCGTGTGCCTCAACGTCGGCTGCATCCCGTCCAAAGCGCTGCTGCACGCCGCAAAGGTGATCGAGGAGACCCACGAGATGTCCGCGCACGGACTCTCGTTCGCGAGCCCCGCGATCGATGTCGACAAGCTGCGCGGCTGGAAGGACGGCGTGGTCAAGCGCCTCACCGGCGGCCTGTCCGGCCTGGCCAAACAGCGCAAGGTCACGGTGGTCGAGGGCGTGGGCAAGTTCGTCTCGCTCAACCAGCTCGAAGTCACCGGCAAGAACGGTACGCAGACCGTCAGCTTCGAGCAGGCGATCATCGCCGCCGGCTCCGAGCCGGTGACCTTGCCGTTCATCCCGCACAGCGACCCGCGCGTGATCGACAGCACCGGCGCGCTCGAATTGGGCGGCATTCCGAAGCGCCTGCTGGTGCTGGGCGGCGGGATCATCGGGCTGGAGATGGCGACGGTCTATCACGCGCTCGGCGCCCGCGTGACGGTGGTCGAGTTGATGGACCAGATCATCCCCGGTGCCGACCGCGACATCGTCACCCCGCTGCACAAGCGGATCGAGAAGCGGTACGAGAACATCTACCTGAAGACCAAGGTCACGAACGTGCAGGCTACGCCCGACGGGCTGGTCGCCTTGTTCGAGGGCGGCAAGGCGCCGCCGTCGGACACGTTCGACCGCATGCTGGTCGCCGTCGGCCGGCGTCCAAATGGAAGGCTGATCGGAGCGGAGAACGCCGGCGTGCGCGTCGACGAGCGCGGGTTCATCCCGGTGGATCGCCAGCAGCGCACCAACGTGCCGCACATCTTCGCGATCGGCGATATCGTCGGCCAGCCGATGCTCGCCCACAAGGCGACGCACGAAGGCAAGGTCGCGGCCGAGGCGGCGGCGGGGCGCAACAGCTTCTTCGACGCCAAGGTGATCCCGTCGGTCGCCTACACCGACCCCGAGGTCGCCTGGGTCGGCATGACCGAGAACGAGGCCAAGGCGAAGGGGATCAAGTACGGCAAGGGCGTGTTCCCGTGGGCGGCGAGCGGGCGTTCCTTGTCGCTCGGCCGCGACGAGGGCGTGACCAAGCTGCTGTTCGACGAGGCCACCAACCGCCTGCTCGGCTGCGGCATCGTCGGCCCCAACGCCGGCGACCTGATCGCCGAGGCGGCGCTCGCGATCGAGATGGGGGCGGATGCCGAGGACATCGGCCTGACCGTGCACCCGCACCCGACCCTGTCGGAGACGGTTGCGTTTGCCGCCGAGATGTTCGAAGGCACCATCACCGATCTCATCGCGCCGAAGAAGAAATAAGGGAGCGAACGTCAGCGTCGGGAAAGGATGCAGCCGTACCTGTTCACGCTGGCGGATTGGCGGAACGTTCCCAATGATCGGCGGTGATCTGAATGTTCTCTTTAACTGCCTGGATGAAGCGTGCGCGGGTCACACGTCCCCTGCCCCCAGGGCTCACCCCACTCCGCCTCAAATCCCTCTCGGTCGTCTATGCTCTCGTCCCCAGCCGCTGGGCGGCTAAGGACGTGTTCAGTGCCACGGCGGCGCGAATGAGCGCCTTCAACGCCTTTTCATCAATCTTGTCGCCCTCATGGAAATCGATGGCACGCCTGGTGTTGCCTTCGAGGCTGGAGTTGAAGAGGCCTGAAGGGTCCTCCAACGAGGCACCCTTGGCGAAAGTCATCTTCACGACATTCTTGTACGTCTCACCGGTGCAGATCATTCCGGCGTGCGACCACACCGGAACCCCTCTCCACTTCCACTCCTCGGCCACTTCGGGATCGGCCTGCTTGATGAGGATTCGGACCCGAGCGAGCGTCTCGCCCCGCCAATCACTGAGCTCGTTGATTCTCCCATCTATCAGCTGAGAGGGAGAGTCTCCTCCTTTTCCTTCTTCCGAGCCGCTCTTCCTCTTCTTCATGGTTGTTGTCGCTTTCTTCATGGTTGTTGTCGCTCGCCCGTCACATCAGAGGCAGAGTCTAGTGCCTTTGGCTTCCAAAGACTACTGCTCACGTTAGCTTCGTCTCCTTGCGTTCCATTGAGCTAAAGGGGCGTTGTTCATCTATCCCGGAGTTTCTGGGTGAACTCACCAAGTCGAGTCCTCGGAGGTGCGCTGCGTCGGCACAGTCGTCGCGCGAGTTTGCCTCGACATGCCGCGCTCTTGCGCGCCGCGGAAAACCAAGGCACTTCATTGAGCGCTTGGTTCCACAGGGCCGGCTTGTAACGGAGAACTTTGCCGAAACCGGTGACGCTGAAGAAGACGCCCCACAGCACTTGCACGGTCCAAAGTGCGGTATTCAGGGTAGAGCGTGGTTGGTGCATTGTTTTGCGATCCCCTCGATTCAGGACTTTTGAGCCGCCTTAGGCGGCCAGTTGGGCGTTTCAATACCGAACTGCTTGGCGTACTCCGCGTTCAGCCGCTGCCAGCCAAACTTCATCGCCTCACCACCAACGATGCGGCCGATGGGCGTTCCGCTGAGAAGGTGATCCAGAACATCGAAACAAATGTGCCACCCGGCAGCACCCATTGAGATGAAGCCGCGATCGATGTTGTGCCACAGCGTCAGGCGCGTGCCGCCACCGAAGGCTTCGAGTTCCCACCGGATATCCTGGGCGCCCCAGTTGTACTCAAGCACCTTGGGAGCGTCGGCTCGCGTCACTGTTGCTTCGGAAACCTGCAGCGCGGGCGCTCCCACAGTGGTGAGCTTCACCGTGGTTCCAACCGTACCCAGGCTCCCATCGGCTTCAAAGGGAGCCCACCCGCGCAGATGCGCCGGGTCGGTAAGTGCCTGCCAGACTTTTTCCGGCGGGTGGCGCAGTTCTCTGACGAGAATGAGCGTCCACTTCTCTCCGTCCTTTCGTACCTGCGCCCCGCTGGCGGGACCCGGTGCGTACTGCTCGCGATCGGTCATCTATCTTCTCCTTGTCTTCTTTTTCGTTAGTGTTGATTGATCCATGCGGTCGAGGTGGCGTTCGAGAGCATCTAAGTGAGCGGACCAGAACCGACGGAACGGAGCCAGCCAGGCATCCACCTCCTGAAGTGGTTCAGGTTTCAGTCGGTAGAGACGGCGCTGTGCGTCCACCGTGGATTCTACAAAACCGGCCTCTCGCAGCACTCGCAGGTGCTTTGACACGGTCGGCTGCGGCATACGAAGTCGACGCTCGATCTCTCCAACCGACTGTTGTGACGAGACCAGGACGCTCAATATCGCGCGGCGGTTCGGCTCCGCAATGATTTCGAAAACAGACTCCACTCACTTCGTATACTCCACAGAGCATATACGTGTCAAGGTATATACAGGCAGGGGGCCCAGGCAACATTGGCCGAAGTGGGCTTCGATAGCCTCGAGTGGCTCCTAATGTCGGCGGTCGAATCAAAACCAGTCGGCCGTCATGAAAAAAGGCTTGACAGTACCGGAACGATCTGGAGCAGCTTCGACGTTGATCTGGGATCCAAAACTAGACCTCAAGAAGTTGAATGCGAATCTGTCTCCGACACTCGGGCGCTGCGACTATTGCGCCGTCTATCTCTACAACATGCCGTGCCTGCAATGGGTCGTTATTATTAAAGCCAACTGCATTCTACGGCGCGCCTACTGATGGACTGTTACTGAAGCGGCCACTGCCCCGATCATTCGCATAGTGATTTCGGGCAAGGGCATTGTCCGACACACTGATGGGACGACTCCAATCGACGCTGACAACGCATTCTTCTTCGGGCCAGACCAACCTCACAGGCTACCAATGACGGCCCACAGGATATCCATCTCTACATCGTAACGGCAGTATTTTCCCAATTGCAATTGCCGGTCGTCGGAGAGAGACTTTTTTTTGTATGGTTGCCAATCAAAAGATTGTCGCTGCGATCAACGAACAGATAGGCAATGAGTTCAGCGCGATGCTGCAGTATTACGCCATTGCTGCTCATTTTGGTGCGGAAGCGTTACCCGAGCTATCCGCCCACTTTTACAAACAGGCCGAGGAAGAAAAGGCGCACGCGCTACGTTTCATCCAGTTCGTCATCGACACCGGTGCCCGCGTGAACATTCCTGCGGTGCCAGCTCCCCAAGCGCACTTCAAAGTCGCTGAAGATGCGGTAAAACATTCGCTCGAACAGGAAGAGCGGGTCACAACCCAGATCAATGCGCTTTTGTCTATGGCAAAGGCTGAGTCCGATTATACGGCTGACAATTTCCTTCAGTGGTTCATTAAGGAACAGTTGGAGGAGGTCGCCTCGATGGGACAGTTGCTGCGGGTTGTTCAACGTGCCAGCGAGGGCAATCTGCTGCGCGTTGAGGAATTTCTGGCGCGAGAGAAAAACAGCGGGTTCGCTCTCAGTAAGGAAGAATGACCGGTTCAAGAGTTCAAGGTTGGCGTCCCTTGAGGAGACGCGTTGTGCGGCAACGCCCTGACTCTGGTGGTGCGTGTCAAGGCGCTGGACGACTACTCGGTTGTGTTTGCTCTCGCCGAATTCGATCCGGCTTTCGGCGACCGTACAGGGACGCAGGCAGCCAAAGCGACTGGAAACCCCAGAGAAACCACCAAGCGAGACTGCCGTCTCCGGTCCACCACAGGGCGCTTTGTTTCAACGCCGGCCAGTGGGATCGCCCGAAACTTGGCGACGCAGAGGTCGAAATCCCAAACCACATCGTTATCGACACTGTCCGGAGAACCGCCGTCTGGTACTCATTCGAACTCGAAACAGGATCTCCACGGGCGGTGGAGACGATCGGTTTTTAGATCTGAATGGCCTTGGATTGTCGACTTCAAATGTTCACTGCTATCCTTTATTTCACTTGCAAGTGAATTTGGCTTTTTGAGTGAAATATTTGCCAATTTTCGAGGTTTATGCTATTGCTGCTTCACTGAAAACAGATTTTTCATCTCTGAGTGAAGATAGGCCTACGAGTGAAACACACGTTATTCGCTCTGGATTGGAACTCGAACAAGTTCTTCCAGACATAATCCGCAAAGTCACGATACCCGGATTGAACCTGGAACTTTTGCCGCTACGGGGTGAAGAAGGCGATTTTCTGCTTCGTACCGAAGCAGATGGCGTAACGCGTAGCTTCACGGTGGAGTGCAAACTTAAGGCCTCGGCTGCGGATGTTGACCGGTTAGCGCCCGTTCAGAAGGGTTCATCGCACCTTCCCCTGCTTGCTACGGTGGACCTCAGCGAGCCGTTAGTGAGGCATTGCGAAAGAGTAAGCTTGAGTTGCATCGATCTCAATGGGCGGTGGATCCTACGGCATAACGGGCTATTCGTGAATTTGCGTCTCAAGTCCGCAAGCAGGTATCGTCTTGACGAGCCGGAGCGGGACCTCTTTTCACCGATAAGTAGCCGTGTTGCCCGCGTGCTTTTGAGTTATCCGGATCGCAAATGGAAGCAGCAAGAGTTGGTTGAGGTTACGCAGTGCAGTAGTGGACTGGTGTCGCGGCTGCTCAATGAGTATTTGCGCCTCGGGTGGGTGGAGGGACCTAGAACTCTTTGGGAATTGGTGAAGCCCGACGACCTTTTGGATGCCTGGGCAGCTAATGATGATTGGAAGAAGCGCGGCGTGTTGCGCCAATATAGCTGGCTTGGGCAAGGCGCCCATGAGTTGGCGCGGCGTCTCTTGGCCGAGTGCAGATCAACCGAGAACACTCCGGTTTTTACTCAATGGTTTGCTGCCAGCCTGCGGCTTCCGTACACGGAACTTGAGATTGTGTCTGCGTACGTCAGGTCGTTTCCGGCCGCCGAAATTTTGAAAAAATTGAGCTTGCGAGAGGTGTCTAAAGGGGGAGCCCTTTGGATAATTGTCCCTCGGGACCGCGGAGTTTTCCAGGCCACGCAAACTGTGAACGGATTTGAGCTGGTCTGCGATGCGCAGATCTATCTGGATTTGTTGAACGCAGGCCTTAGAGGGCCTGACCAAGCTCAGGCATTGAGACAGTGGGATGGTTTTTTGCGCAGCTCGTTAGAGGGCGGCTCGCAAGCTGCGCCTAATCGCGTAGGTTCGCCTTAGCGGCGATGAAATTGTCTAGGGCTTCAGATTATCGTTCAGAAAACACGCGATTGTCCGAGTCGGCGTTATTGAGCCTTTGGGCCAAACTGGGAGATTTTCAGGAAGATATCGTCCTGGTTGGTGGGCTTGTTCCATGCTATATCTGCCGGCCTAGTGCTGATGGCCTTGAGCCTAACACCATGGATGTGGACTTTGGTATTGCTCTTGCCGCCGGCGGGAGTATGTACTCGCCCAGCGGCTGGCTGGTGAAGGCTTCCTTAGAGAAAACGGAGTTAAGCAGCACGAGATACGAGAGGTCATGGAGGGTGGACAGATACCCATCAAAGCTGCCCGGTTTGCGGGCACGTGCCCGTTTTCCAGCGTCATGTTGGAGCTCCGATTTTTGGTCATGAACAGAAGTCATGCACTTGTAGGTTGAACCGCAAAGAAGGCCAGGCTTTGCCTTGCGGCTGCGAGTGGACACAAGACTTGTAAAACTGGTCATTGAATATCAAACCGATCGACGGTGCAGTCGAGTTTCAGATTAAGGTTCAGGTCGAGGTGGCAATTGGAGCAAGTCAGGTAGGATAGAAAAACCAGGACGACCCGTTACTTTATCGACTTCCTCGAACTCCAAACAGCCACCGAACTGATCGAGGCGACCAGCACCAGCCGCCCCGCATTGCCCGTCTGTGCCGCTTTCTGCCTGTCGTGGACACTGATGCGCGCGCAAGCTACAATAGTGCCACAGTGTCGAAGAAAGACCAGCAATCGGATAAACCGGCCAAGACAGTTCGACCTCAGGCCCGAGGCAGCGCGACCTCAAGCGCGTCCGTTCGAGTCCGTTTGATACCAGACATTCAAGAGCTGAAGAAAAGCGTTTCGCTCGAAGAGCTTAGGAAACAGGGTTTCACCGCAAATTTGCCTAGGACAATCGAGATTGTACGGTCTACTGACAATTCCGGCGAGAATTCTCTCGATGTGATCGTTTATTTTCCAAACACGATGAAGGAGAAAGACGTAACCTCGGCGCAAACCTCGCGGATGCTGTCATGGATACAAGACACGATTTTATCAAAGGCTGAAAGCGGTGGTCGCTGGCCTTACGTCTTCGTCAAGGTTGACGGCAAGGACGCACATGTCCCGTCTAAGCTCTGATCTGCTGAAGCAGGCCAAGGATCTGGCGAGCCAAGACCCAAACAGACCCAAGGACGCCAGCATTAGAAGGGCGATCTCGACTGCATATTACGCGTTGTTTCATTTCCTCTTGGATGAGGCTAGCGGGAATCTGGTTGGCGCGACCCAAAGCGATAAACCAATAAGACATCTGCTTTCTCGCTGTTTCGGACACGGACAGATGCTAAAAGCCTGTGAAACGATCCTCGGTCTAGTTAAACAGCCGAAGCCCGCTTCGGTATATGCTCCGTTTGCTCGGTCGATTCAAAATCACTCTAATGACCTTCAGGTCGTCGCGAAGACTTTCAAGGATCTGCAAGAACATCGCCACCGAGCGGACTATGATCTTGGGCAACGCTACACTAGAGCGCAGGCGTTGAAATCCATCGCCGACGTGGACGAAGCTGTGCGAGCATGGAAGGGGGGAAAAGGGCCAGTCAACAAATCTTGACAGACTGCGGATCTACGCCCCTCTATC
>Ga0209656_10002973_pt1 | contig 10979 bp, 9 predicted proteins | sample BogFormECP12_OM2_FD_188239 | JGI IMG/M metagenome (GOLD analysis project Ga0209656, IMG submission 188239) | Bog forest soil microbial communities from Calvert Island, British Columbia, Canada - ECP12_OM2 (SPAdes) (version 2) | ecosystem: Environmental > Aquatic > Freshwater > Wetlands > Bog ... | reverse complement strand
ACGATTGCTGCGGTCGGGGTCATTTGGGACGCCTCCTCGTGTGCTCAGCGTGGCCGGTACCAGCACGGTACCACGTTCCGGCCCGGTACCGCCTTCGGTACCCAATGAGGCGAATCCGCTCTGTCGAAGCCATATCTAGATCCACCGTATCGGCTGTATCTACGCGCCTCGTGTGCTCTGGGTCGGTCTACGGAACCGAAGGTCAGAGGTTCGAATCCTCTCGGGCGCGTTGACGCAGTCCTGTCCTGTCTCGGCGGTCATGTTCCTTGCCTGCCGCAGAGGAGCTCCGGCCGCCGGCGCGGAATATCGACGCCGGCGATCCTCGCCAGAGCGCCGAGTGGCGGCTCGATGAGACGCCGCCCGGCACGACTCGTTTCACGTGATGCGGCTCGTTGACAGGGACTGTATTGTCGGGCCCGGCCCCCATGGGTCGGCGGGGTGCGCGCCTGGAGATGCGCGCACCGGAGACAAAGACGCAATGGAGATCCGGGATGAAGCGGTGGCCCAGCCACGGCCGCACGCAGGCCCGCGTGCTTGCTGCAATGCTCGCAGTGCTGGCAACCGCCGTGGTCCAGGCGCCGGTGGCCGGCGCGCAGGCGCCGCTGCAGCTGACGATCACACAACCGCTCAGCGGCAGCATCACGAGGGACCCGACGCCGACGTTCAGCGGAACGACGACCGAAGCGCTCACCGCGATCACGCTCCGTGTCTACGCCGGCGACCGCGCGGAAGGCACGGCGCTCCAGACGCTCACGCCGCTGATCCCGGCGTCGACGGAATGGTCGGAGTCAGTCCCCACGCCGCTGCCGGACGGCCATTACACCGCTCAGGGCGAAGACGTGAGCTCCTCGCACGGATCGGCCGTGAGCGCCGCGATCGCGTTCACCGTCGACACCACCCCGCCGATCGTGACGCTCAACCCGATTGCCTCGCCGACGAACAACCCCACACCGTTCCTCTCGGGGGCGGCTGGGGTCGCCGAAGGCGATGCCAAGTCCGTCACCGTGACGATCTATGCCGGAACGTCGGTCGCAGGCACCAGCGTCGTGCACGTATCGGTGCCGGTGACTGCTGGAAAATGGCAGTACACATCGGCTCACCTCGGCGATGGGGTATACACCGCACAGAGCACGCAGGTCGACGAAGCCGGTAATACCGGCGCCAGTACTGCGATCGGCTTCACCGTCGACACGACGCCGCCGGCGCTCACCACGACGAGACCGGCCAGCACGACGCTGACGACGTCGCGGCCCACCTTCGGCGGCAGCGCTGGCAGCGCCGCGGGCGACGAGCCGTGGGTCGCGCTGAGCATCTTCGCCGGCGCCACGGTCACCGGTACGCCCGTCGAAGCGCGCGTGCTCTCGGCCGCGGAATGGACCGCGGGTGTGACAGGTGACCCGCTGCCCAACGGGCAGTACACCGCGCTTGCTGAACAGTCGGACGAGGTCGGCAACGTGGCGCGAAGCAGTGTCACCTTCACGCTCGCCGCGAGCCCCCCGGGCGTGACGCTCGCGCTCACGGGAGCGATCACCCACGAAGGGGGGCTCCTGAGCGGCGCCACCCCGAGCTTTCAAGGCACGGCGGGCAGCGGGCCGGAAGACGGAAGCTCGGTGGTGCTGCGGGTCTATGCGGGCGCCAGCGCCACGGGGGCCCCGGTGGAGACCGCGACCGGCCAGCTGGACGGCGGTAGCTGGAGCGCCGGACCGCTCGCAGCGCTCGCCCGGGGAACGTACACCGCCGTCGCCGAACAGCAGGACGGCCAGTTCTTCGGGCAGGGGGGTACCAGCGGGTCGATCAGCTTCGAAGTCGACGACACCCCGCCGCCCGTGACCGTGGAATCACCTTCGCCGGGCGCCATCGCCACCGGACCGGCAGTCGCGGTCGGCGGTGACGCTGGCGCCGCGGAACTCGACGTGCCGCTCGTCACGGTCGCCCTGTACGCCGGCGGGAGCGACACCGGGACGAGGCTCGAGACCGTGATCGTGCCGGCGGCGGCCGGCTCGTGGCACACGACGTTCGGCGACCTGGCCGCGGGCGTCTACACCGTCGTCGCCGAGCAGAACGACGAACTCGGCAACATCGGCACCAGCGCGAGCACGACGTTCACCGTGACCGCGCCGGTGACGCCGCCCGTCTCGACGCCGGCCCAGCAGGCGCCTTCGACCTCGCTGCCCTCCTCGACGAACCAGACGCTCTCTCAATCGACGGTGGCTGCCGGGAGCGCCGCCGCGCCCCCGAGCGCGTCGTTTCTGTGGTTCCCGCGCGAACCGCACGCGGACGAACCCGTGACACTCGTTTCGACGTCGGGCGATCCCGGCAGTGCGATCACAGGCTATGCGTGGGGCCTGTCGGCGCAAGCGCCGCTCACGACCGGGCCGGCGTCCTACACGACGTCGTTCGCTGCGCGTGGGACCTACCGCGTCCGGCTGCGCGTGACAAACGCCGTCGGCAAGTCCACGGTCGTCGAAAACGACGTCGAGGTGAGTTCGCCCGCGCTGACGATGATGCAGCCGTTCCCGGTCGTGCGCATCGCCGGAACCGATCGCTCCGGGGGCATCCACATCAGGCTCCTGAGCGTGCTCGCCCCGCCCGGGGCGATCGTCGAGGTGACCTGCCGCGGCCGCGGCTGCCCCGCGAGCTCGCAGACGGTCCCGGTCAGCGCCCGCGCCCCATCCACCGGCGCGGTGACGATCACCCTGCGTCGCTACGAGACGGGCCTCCCGGCGGGCGTGGTGCTCGAGATCAGGGTCCTCCAGTCCGGCCACATCGGTAAGTACACGCGCCTGGTCGTACGCAGGGGGGAGCTGCCGGTGCGGGTCGACTCGTGCCTGAGCCCACAGGGATCCAAACCGATGATCTGCCCGTACTGATGGGCTCGCGCGGCATCGGCCAGGGCGTTCGGGGCGCAGCGCCCACGCTCACGCCCTGGGCCAGGCGCGGGTGGCTGGCGGCCGCTGCGATCCTGCTGGCGGCAGCGATCTTCGCCGTCGGCTACCTGCTCGGCGATCTCAGCGGCGCGCCTCAGCCCCACGCGGACAACCTCTACCAGCCCCTCGTGCCGGTTGCCGTCGGCTCGGCTGCGAGCCCGGGAGCGCTCGGCGCGACGCCGCAGATCGCCGACGCCTCGATCGTGATCGCGCCGGCCCCACAGAACGCCCCACCGCTCGTCAGCCAGCAGCCGCGACCGAGCGTCCCGGCCGCCCCGGCGCCGGCGCCCGCCACCGCCGCACCGGCCAGCAGCTCTCCCTCGCCCTCGCCCGCGCCGGCGCCGGCGCCGGCGCCAGCCGCGGCCGCGCCGTCACCCGCGGCCAGGCCGAGCCCGCACGCGTCGGCGCCCAAGGAAACCTCGTCGTTCGATACCTCCGAATGAGCAGGTTCACGCTCACCGCCAACCGCACCACGGCCCTGCTGGTCCTCGGCTGTCTCGCGATCTTCGGCTTCGTGCTCGGGATCCGGCACGGGTCCGGCGGCGCGGTGCCGGTTGCAGCGCCCACCCAGCCGGCGTGGGCGGGGACGCTGACGCTCGAATATCCCCGCGGCTGGCAACCGGGGCGCAACGGCCGCGTCCTGCCGGGGCTGACCTTCACGAACCCGCTCGTCCTCGTCCCGAGCGGCCGGCACCCCGCCACCGGGTTGATCGCCGGGCGGCTCGCCAACAGCCAGTCGAGCCCGCTCCCCGCCGCGCTTCTGAGGCGGCTCGGCGCGGCTCCCCGGGCCGAAGTGGTCGAAGCGACGAACGGGCAGGCCTACAGGTACCGGCTCAGCGACTATCCGAGCCGCGGCGACTCGCTCGAGCTGTACGTCGTTCCGGGCCTCGCCGAAGACGCGACCGCGCTCGCGTGTTACGCCTCGGCGGGGCAATCGGCGTACCTGGGGGCGTGCCGCCAGATCGTCTCCACCCTCAGGCTGTCGGGTGCCGGCACCGAGAAGCTCACACCCGATCCCCAGTACGCGCGGCGACTGGCCTCCGTGTTCGGCCTGGAACCGGCGCGGATGAGGCTGCGCGGGGAGCTGGCGAGCGCCCACAGCCCAGCCTCGATCACGACCCTCGCCGAGGAGCTCTCGCGTCGCTTCAACGCCGCCGCCGTTGAAGCCGTGCCAGCGACGGAAGCGCCGGGCGTGCTCACGGTGGCCCAGACGGGCCTCTCCCGGGCGCTGCACGCAGCCGCAGTCGCCTACCACGGGCTCGCGGTCGCAGCGGTCTCGCGGGCGCCCTCGCCTTATGAAAAGGCACGCGGCGAAGTGGCCGGCGCGGAGGAGACCGTCGACACGGCGCTGACCCGTTTCCAGATCATCGGGTACGGCGCTTAGACTCCTCCCGTGGCGAGCAGAGGCAGCGTCCGACGGCTGGATCATCCGGAAGTGAAGGACGACCTCGCTCGCGTTGACGAAGACACGCTGGTCACGGGAAGGTTTCGCTGGTCGAGCTGAGCACTCCGGGCGACAGCGGTGCATCCGCCGCCTCCTCGACGAGGGTGCCGGAGGGGCACCTCGACAGGGACGCGTGGTGGGTCAGTCGCTTTCACGATCCCGCGTTCGAGCGGCGCCGGCTCGGGGCCGAGGTGGTCGGCACGCTCCTGCTCGTTCTGGCCGGGGCGGGCGCAGCCGTCGTCGCCGCCGCCAGCCACGTCGAGATCGGGCGCACGGCGGCGGTCACCGCGCCGGGGCTGACGGTGCTCGCCGTGATCCTGTCGCTGGGCGCGATCTCGGGCGCCCATCTGAACCCGGTCGTGAGCGTCGCCTTCGCGCTCCGCGGCGACTTCCCGTGGCGGCGGGTCCCGACCTACGTGCTCGCCCAGCTCCTGGGCGCGACGCTGGCGGTGCTGTTCCTGTGGGCGATGTTCGGTCGGGTGGGCTCGTTGGGCGCGACGACCCCGGGTCACGGGATCGACGCGATCCAGGCCGCCACGATGGAGCTGGTGCTGACGGCAGGGCTCGTCTCGACGATCCTCGGCACCGCCTCCCGCGCGCAGAACCTCGGTCCGATCTCCGCGTTCGGCGTGGCCGCCTACATCGTCCTCGCCGGGCTGTGGTCGAGCCCGATCTCGGGTGCCTCGATGAACCCGGCCAGGTCGTTCGCCCCCGACCTCGTGCTCGGCGACTTCTCCACCTTCTGGATCTATGTCCTCGGCCCGTTCGCGGGGGCGTTCCTGGCGGTCGGCCTCGCCCGCCTGCTACGCGGTCCCGGCGGTCGCGACCCGCTGGCCTCGCGCGCAGCGCAGGGCGGTCAGCCCTCGGGCGGCGGTCAACCGTAGGCGGCGGTCAACGGTGGGCGGCGGTCAACCGTAGGCGGTTTCGACCTCCGCGCGCGCGAGCGCCGGTGCGGCGAGCAGCAGTCTGTGCGCCTCCTCGCCCGTGAGCAGGCCGGCCTTGACGACGGCGGCGAGCTGTGTCGTGCGCGCCCGCACGAGCACCTCGATCAAACCAGTAGCCGAGTGGCCGCTGGTGGCATCGGCGATCTTCGCGAGGGTCGCCCCGGAGTGCAGCCGTGCACGGAGAGCTTTGCGGCTCAGCCCGAGGTAGCGGGCGGCCACGGCGAGCTGCGGCGCCGCGCGACCGCCGCGAGCCGGTGTCTGCACCGCCAGCGTGAGCCGGGCACGCAGCGCTTCGATCCGTCGCGCGCGCGCTGCTCCGGAGAGCTGCCCCCGGGCGACGGCGAGGTCCAGCGCCGCCGCCCGCTCCGTCACGAGCGCATCGACCAGCCCGCTCGCGGAGCGGCCCGGGGTGGCGGCGGCGAGCTGCGCGAGGCTCGCACCCCTGCGCAGGCGGGCACGAAGTTCCTGTACGCCGAGCCCGAGATAGGTCGCGGCCGCCGCCAGGCCCGCGCGGCCCCCCGCCGGGAAGCCGCCTGCGGAGGCGGCTCGGGGATGAGCCGTCGGGGAGACGTGGCCCTGGGTCGAGCGGACGATCGCGATCGTGACCGCGCCCACCACCAGGACCACGGCGAGCGCGATCAGGAAGTGACGTCGGCGACGATCTGGGTCAATGGCTGGCATCGGGGCTGTTCTATGGTGCGGCGAGCGGCCCCTGGCAGACGCCCAACTCCTTTACATGGATCCGCCGGCGGGCCGATATGGTACCCTCCGGGCTCATCGTCGCCGGGGGGAAACCCGACCGGGACGGGGGAACGAGCAACGCACGCGCGGCCCGCCAGGGACAGGGCTGGGCTCTCGTGACGAGAGAGATAGGCGACAGAGAGGACGTTGAAGGATGAGACACGTCAAGATGGCGATGGGGATTGCCGCGGCGGTGTGTGCGTTTGGCGCTGCGTCTGTGACTGCAGCGTCCGCCCACACGTTCAAGGTGAGCAAGTTGAGTGGGGTGCCGATCACGCCCGCGACGCCGGCCCCCACGGCCGGGCGCGGCGAAGGCGAAAGCAGCTTCAAATTCGGCGGTATCAAAATCCACTGCGGGACGGCGAAGGCGAAAGGGACGGTCAGCTCGTACGAATTCAAAGAATTCGCGAGCGAGGTCCACTACAGCGAATGCTTCACCGAAGTCAAATTCGGCAAGGAAGAAGTGGCTCAGGTCAAAACGAAGATCCCGGCCGTGACCTACGTCTTCCACGCGAACGGCTTCGTTGAAACCGGGACCGAAACCGAAGAAGAAGAAGGCGAAGTCCACATCTCGGGTGGCGAAGTGGCCGTCGTCCTGACCGGCCTGAAATGCGTGGTCAACTGGCCCGCCCAGACAGTGCCGACGAAGGCGATCAAACAGCCCGAAGGCGAATTCGGGGCCGCGTCGTACGCGAACGAAGAAGTCGCGAACCCGAAGATGAAACTGTTCCCGAGCGGTTTCCAGAAAAAGGTCGTCGTTTCGACCGAACTCAAGAAAATGGAATACAGCGTCGAAGGCGGCGCCTGCGAATCCTTCGGCAAAACCGAAGGCCACTCGGGCCTGCAGAGCGGGACGCTCACCGAGGAAGTCAAGAGCGGCAACATCTCCTACGAATAACGGCATCACGTAGGTCTCCGCGCGCGAGCGCGTGAGAGCGAGAGCGGGCGCCCGATCGGGCGCCCGCTCTTTTCTTGCCCCGGCCCGTCGGCGACCGCTTCAGCCGCTGCGCGCGGCCGGTGGCTGGGAGGGCGCGGCGGCTCGGGCGCGGGCGCCGAGCTCATAGGCGGCGCCGTGGGTGGTGAGCAGCGCGATCGGTCCGACCTCGCCGGCGAGACGCACCGATCCCTCGAGGGACGCGACGGAGCAGTTGACCACGTCGCGTTGGCCCCCCGCCGGATCCTCGTAGCGCCACCGGGCGGCCGCGTCGGCGGGCAGCGTGACCGTCGCCGCGAGGAGCAGTCCGCTCGGCCCGGCGACCTGCAGGTCGCATCCCTCGGGGTGCTCGGTCACCCGCGGAGCGCGCCCCGTGAGCGCGCCGAGGCGATGGCGGACACCGTCCACCGACAGCGCGCCGCTCGCTCGCCACGGGGTCGTCCGACCCGCGAGCGCCACCCGACCCAGGGCGAGGTCGAGCCACGAGTCCGCGCGGCCCTCGAAGCCGAGCGCGTGCAGCCAGATCCAGCGCTCGGCGTGCTCGGAGCCCCAGTTGTGCCCGACCATCCCGGGCCACCCGTCGAGCTCCAGCGTGCGGTCGTCGCCGAGCTCCACGATCCCTTCGAAGCTCGCCCACGGGGCGGGGCTCGTGAGCTTCGTCCGTGGCAGGGGAGCGTGGTACAGCCACGCCGGCGAGAGGTGTGCGAGCGGGCCGGTGTTGGCGGAGAAGCTCAACGACCAGCTCAGCCCGCCGCTGTCACCCGCGGCCCGATCCGGTCCGATCTCGGCGGCGCCGACGGCGATCCAGCCATCCGCCGGTACGGCGAGCGGCAGCCCGCTCACGCGCTCCTGGCGCGGGGGGCCGCGCCCGGCGTCGAACACCGTGCACCACAGCGAGCCGGATGCCGGGTGTCCGGGGCGCTTCTCGACGGTGTAGCGAATCCAGACGCCGACCGGCTCGTGCGGGCAGTAGGCGCGAAGGAAGAAGGACTCGTACATCCCCGCGCCCGCGCTCGCGGCGGGGAACATGGCGTGGGCCTGCATAGTCGGCGATCGTACCCCGGGCCGATTCCTGAGAGGATCCGGCCGTGGAGCGGACCCCCCTCGTCGACCTGCCGCCGGAGTTGGCGAGTCCGCAGGCCACGCGTCCAGTTCGGTACCTGCTCGGCGTGGACGGCGGCGCGACGAAGACGCTCGCCGCCGTGCTGGATCTGGAGACGCTGTCGGTTCGCCTCGGTCACTCCGGTCCGAGCAACGAAGACGCGGTCGGCCCTGCGGCTGCAGTGGAGGCGCTGCTCGACGCCGCCGACGAAGCGATCCAGAGCGCCGGCGTCTCCTCCGAGCAGGTCGGTTCGGCGGTGCTTGCGGTGGCGGGGACGGACACGGACGCGCTCGCCGAGCACGTCCGCGCGGCGAGGACCGGGGCGTGGATCGTCGTCAACGACGTGGTCGGCGCCTGGGCGAGCGCAACCGGCGCCGGGCCCGGCGTCGGCGTCATCGCCGGCACCGGCTCGAACGTGTTCGGGGTCGGCCCCGGGGGCGAGGGCTGGCGCGTCGGCGGCTGGGGACACATCCTCGGCGACGAGGGCTCCGGCTACTGGCTGGGCCTGGAGTCGATCAAGGCGACCTTGCACGACCGCGAGGCCTCTGGTCCCGCCACGGCTCTCACCGAGGTCGCCCCCGCGTTCTTCGATGTAGACAGCGTCGAGGCCCTCGCCAGCTTGGTCTACTCGAAGCCCCTCACCAAGGGGGAGATCGCGGCCTTCACGGTCGAGACGGTCAGGATCGCCGAGCTCGGCGACGAGGTCGCCCGCGACCTGGTCGCCCGCGGTGGCGCCGAGCTGGGCGCCCAGGTCGCCACCGTCATCGGCCAGACCGGGCTGTCTGGTCGCTTCCCCGTCGGGTTGATCGGCAGCGCCTTCAAGGCCGGGGCGCTGTTCGTCGATCCGCTCGCCGCGGTCGTCCACGAGCAGGCCCCCGAGGCGCAGCTGGCGGCGGTCGAGATGGCCCCGGTCGCGGGCAGCCTGCTACTGGCCGCCCGGGCATGTGGGCAATCCGAGTGGCTGTCCGTCGCGGCGCTCTCCGAGGTCCTCGACACAGCCCTCGCGATCTGAGGCGAGGCCGCCCCGGCGGCGGCGGCTCGAGGGCGTGCTGATCGGCGACGCGCCCACATCCCACCGGCCTAGCCTGCGCCGGTCACGCGCAGCCGGTCTTCCACTGCAGCCAGGTCGGCCACCGCGCCGGGTCCCCGGCCCATCATCCGCACGCCGGCGGCCGCATTCGCGAACGCCGCCGCCGCCACCACGGACCGTCCGCGCTGAAGCGCCACGAACAGGGCGGCCGCGTACACGTCCCCGGCACCGAGGTCCTCGACCACGTCGGCGACGGTCGGCACGGCGATCGCCATCCGCTCGCCCGCCTCGGCCCCGGACAGCAGCGTGTTCGGATCGCCCCCGTCGGTCACGGCCACAGTCGCCCCCGCGCTCGTGGCCGCGGCGACGAGCTGCGGCCAGGTCCGGCGCTCCTCGCGGCTGAGGACGAGCGCGTCGCAGGCCCCGGCGAGAGCGAGCGCCTCCGCGGCGCCGGCCGGCTCGTGCGGGTCGGCGTTCGGACCGGGCTGGGCGAGCGAGACGCGACCGTCCCGCGCCTCCCAGCTGCGAAGCAGCCCCTGTGGGGTCAGGCCGACGAAGTCGGCCCGGCCCGACCAGCGGCTCGGTGTCTCCCGGGCCACGGGTGCGAGGTGCAGGATGTCCGTGTCCACTGCCACACCGTCGGCGATCCGCCCCGCCCAGGCGAGCAGGCGCTGGCTGCGCTCGCGCCCCTCGCCGCGCGTTGCGAGGGTCGTTGTGTGGGCGGCGGGGATGACCCGGACGTCGAGCTCCCCGGCGTAGGGCCCCAGCACGTCTTCTATCTCCGACGGCACGGCTCGGGTCACGATCAGCGCCCGGTGTCCCAGACGGGCGGCCTGCAGGGCGCTGTAGAAGGCCGTCCCTCCCGGTCGCCGGGAGCCGTCCTGCATCACGTCGATCGTCACGTGGCCGACGGTGGTGTACCCGTAACGGGCGGGCTCCTGCAACATCCTCCCCGGAGTCATGCGACGATAGCCCCCGGCGTGGCAGACGCGCCCGAGGCGGGCGGCTGGTTGCGCATCGACATGCGCATACCAAATCGAATTGTCCGCCCGGCTGTTCTGCTGGCAGGAGAGAGATGAGCAAGAACGTCCGTGCACCCATCCTCGCTCGGCGCGCGGCGGGCGCGCTCTCTGCGTGCCTGGCCGCGCTGTTGATCCTCGCCCCCGGTGCCCTTGCCGGCCCGCATCGGACCTCCCAGGGTGGCTCCGCGTATCCCGCCGGCGCGACGCGGCCGACGCTGCACGTGACCCGGGCCGAGCTGGCCCGGCTCGCCCGTGCCCGCTCGCGCCGCCCGGCGCCCTCGCGGCGCAAACACAAGACACGGGCCCGGCAGGCCCTCCAGGGCAACCCGGCGCGGGCGCTCGTCGCCTTCGAGGCGATGCAGCGCCACTACTACATCGCAGGCTCGGGTCTGTACGCGGGCGAACCGTTCTCCTTCCTGTGGCCGTTCTCGCAGGCGCTCGCGGCGACGATCACGCTTGCCAACGTGCCCGCCCTGGCCAGCGCGATGGCCCCCGAACTGCAAGCCCGTCTCGTGGGCCTGCAGTCGTATCTCGACACCGATAACTCCGGCGCTCCCGAAGGGACCTACACGAGCACCTTGGCCGCGTTCGACGGGACCGTGGCGCCGCCGGCCGGTCCCGGCGGGCCGAAGTACTACGACGACAACGACTGGGTCGGGATCGAGCTCGTACGGCTGTACAAGCTCACCCACAACGCCTCCGTCCTCGGCCTCGCCGAGGGCATCATGGCCTTCGAGATGGCGGGCTGGCAGAGCAGCCCGGAACTCGACTGTGCCGGCGGCATCCCCTTCTCGAACGTGATCGGCAACACCGATCGCAACACGGTCACGACGGC
>Ga0209656_10002972_pt1 | contig 10980 bp, 11 predicted proteins | sample BogFormECP12_OM2_FD_188239 | JGI IMG/M metagenome (GOLD analysis project Ga0209656, IMG submission 188239) | Bog forest soil microbial communities from Calvert Island, British Columbia, Canada - ECP12_OM2 (SPAdes) (version 2) | ecosystem: Environmental > Aquatic > Freshwater > Wetlands > Bog ... | reverse complement strand
TCATTTGTTTCTATCGCTTTATTTTTAAAGTATACTGCACCGCTCGTTGGAGTGTCTAGCGCAGCCAGCAAATGCAGAAGTGTGCTCTTCCCCGCTCCGGATGGCGCAACGATCGCCACCATCTCCCCTTCGAGCAAACTCAGATTTGCATTGGACAGAACTTCCAAATATTTTTCACGCGCGCCGTACGTCTTCTTCAATCCCCGCGCTTCCAGCAGGATTCCCGCCCCTTCTTCATGGTCGGATTGTGGTTCGGTCACCATTGCGATCGCGTCCCAAGCTTTCGCGGCCCGTCGACCCGCTTCGCTCGGACCCGCGTTCCCTAATTCCCTTGGCGCACCACTCCAGAACTTAGATGCGTTTTGAACCGTTGGCAGGGCCCTGCTAGCGTGAAAACTCCCTCATTTGGGCCCATCCAGGCCCAACACTTTTCCCTTTTTCTGACTTGCGCTACCCGCAGCATACGATCGGAAAACTGTCTTCAACCGGCGCGCCAATAACTGACTATCTTTCAATATCTTACAGCCTTGCTTTTTGCTCTAGGACAAAGTCCGACAACTTTTCCTTCCTGCCGCAACGATTCCGTATGCCCCTAGGAGCAAATGGTCCTCCAAACAACCCGCTTCCTTCCTCACCCATGTACCGCTGCGCAATCTCATTCAAACCTTAAAATCTCGACGGGCAAAAGGCGCGCTGCTTCCCGCGCCGGGAGAATGGTCGCGAGGATCGCAATTCCCATCGCCACAGCCCCAATCCACAGCCCATCGAGCAGATTGGGATGGAACGGCACATACGGTACTGCATAGACTTGGGGATCGAGGGGGATCAGGTGGCGGTAACCGGCAACCCAGCTGAAGGAATATCCAACCGTCAGCCCAATCAGCGTCCCGGCAGCACCGATGGCCACTCCTTGCAACAAAAAGATGCCTCGAATCTGCTCGCGCCGTGCGCCCAGGGAAAGAAGCACCGCAATATCGCGGGCTTTGTCGGTCACCGTCATCGAAAGAACGACGAGAATATTCAGCCCGGCAACAAAGGTGATCAATCCAATGAAAATTGCCGTGACTAACTTTTCCAGGCGCAGCGCGCGAAAGAGTGCGCGATTCTCTTCCATCCACGTCGAAGCGACGAACCCCTGGCCCGCTGCCTGTTCCACGTTGCGGGCAATCTCGCCGGCCGCTCCCGGATGCACCAGGCGAAATTCCAGAACATTGACAATGTCTGCGACCCCTGCCAGCGCTTGCGCGGCGGGCAGCGTCAGAAACGTCCAATTCTCGTCGTAGTCGTAAAACCCCGAATCGAAAATTCCCCCCACACGAAATCGCCGTGTGCGCGGGATCATTCCGTAAGGTGTCAGCCGACCTTGTGGACTGGTCAGCGTAACGTAATCGCCAGGTTGCAATTTCCATTCATCGGCAAGTTGCTTCCCCACCAGCAAGGCCTCGATTCCGTCGGCATCCGCTGAGAAATCCAGATGTCCAGCGGAAAGCTTCTCGAGCGCTTCATCGCTTTTTTTCTCCCGGTCGACGTCAATTCCTTTCACCACCACCCCGCGGGCCTGCCCTCCGAATGACAGCAGAACGGTCTGGTAGATCGCGGGAGTCACCGAGCGCACCCCCGGAATCTTTTGCAACTTTTCCGCAAGCTGCTCGTAATTGTGTATTCCGCCGGAACCGGGACGCGTCAGCGAGATGTGTGCGGTCACCCCAAGAAGACGGTCCTGCAGGGTCTCGCGAAAACCACTATTCATAGAGAGCGCCACCACCAGCGTAGCCACACCGGCAGCCACACCCAAGATGGAGAACAAGGTAACTAAGCGCAGGATGGTGGGCCGGTAAGGCGACCGCAGGTAGCGCCGCGCCACAAACCATTCGAATCGCATGGCGCGGGCCGGCCTCTACGCTTTCTCGCCGTACGGAGCGGCTTGCTCTTCTTTGCTCGCTTCGGGGCGAAGTTGCGGGAACAGAATGACGTCGCGGATGGAGTGCGAATCCGTAAGCAGCATGGTCAGGCGATCGATCCCCAAGCCTTCTCCGGCGGTCGGCGGCAAGCCATGGCAAAGCGCGCGGATATAGTCGGTGTCCAACTGCTTGGGAACTTCGTCGCCGCCTTGCGCGATCTGGGCCAGGAATCGACGCTCTTGTTCGGCCGGATCGTTCAGTTCAGAGAAACCGTTGGCGATTTCCATGCCGGCCACATAGATCTCGAAGCGCTCCGTCAGTGAAGGATCATCGGGCTTCTGTTTCGAAAGTGGCGAAATATCGGTCGGAAAATCGTAAAGAATCGTGGGTTGAATCAAATGTTCCTCGGCGATGGTCTCGAAGAGAAGTCCGGTCCACTCGCCGTCAGTAAGCTGGCCTTGGGCCGCGGCATAGGCGGCGTGGCTCGCCTTTGCCCAGGTATTGTAGCGCTCCGCGGCTCGCGGGGCTCCCCCGGGCAAAGCAAGTTCTTCTAGGGTTGGCGCCGGGCCGGCTCCCTCCGGCCAATAGTGAATGACGGCCTCGCGCATGGACAGCCGTTGCATCTTGCCGAAGTCCAGTTCCACCTCGCCAAACTTCACCATCGTCCCGCCGATGATTTCTTTGGCCAGGTAGGTAAACAGCTCCTCGTTGAGCGCCATCAAGTCGCGATAGTTGCTGTACGCCTCATAGAACTCCAGCATTGTGAATTCAGGATTGTGCTGGGTCGAGATCCCCTCATTCCGGAAATTGCGATTGATTTCATAGACGCGATCAAATCCACCTACAGTTAACCGTTTTAGATAAAGTTCCGGAGCGATTCGAAGGTAAAGGTCGATATCCAGTGTATTGTGGTGTGTCACGAAAGGGCGAGCCGCCGCTCCACCCGGAATCGGTTGCATCATGGGTGTTTCCACCTCGATGTAACCGCGACCATTAAAGAATTTCCGCAGTTCGCTGATCAGCCGGGCACGCGTCTCAAATACCTGGCGCGATTTCTCTGTGGCGATCAGATCGAGATACCTCTGTCGATAACGCAGTTCGATATCGGCCAGTCCATGCCATTTTTCTGGCAGCGGCAGCAGCGCCTTGGCCAAAAAGAACAACTGTTCCACCCAGACCGACAATTCCCCAGTCTTGGTACGGAAAAGATGCCCTTTGGCTCCGATGTGGTCGCCCAGGTCAAGCAATTGAAACAATTGGAATCCGCGGTCGCCGACGACGTCCTTTCTTACATAAATCTGAATACGCTTGCCGGATCCGAGCAGATGAGCGAACCCGGCTTTTCCCATGAGGCGGTAGGATACCATTCGTCCCGCAACGCTCACTTCTTTGCGGTTGGCTTCCAATTCGGCCGCAGACGTGTCGGAAAAAGTTCGTGTCAGGTCTCCGGGACGGTCTGTCCAACGAAATTCCCGCGGATAGGCCTCATATCCCAGTGCCTTGATCTGTTCCAATTTCTTTTCGCGTTGTTCAAACTGGTCTCGCGGCTCGAATTGCAAGATTCTGTATATCCTTTCTTCCTCCCGGCAAAGGGAGTATAGATGCCACGGGTTGCGGAGGGCAAGGAAGCCGCGCGGGGCCTGCTTCCCCCGGCGTCCTCCAGAGGCCCTGCGGCAACAACTCTTTAGTCTTATTTGATTGTTAGAACCCGATGCGATTTCCTACCCTTGGTCAACTGTCACTCCTTTGGAAGGCTCCCTTGACTTCTCGCGCAGCCCGCCCAGGCGATTCTGTGTTTCACGACTGGCGTGGTCCACTCTCACTCGACAAATCGCACGTTTACTAGGACACCGTCCATCAATTTGAAACCTCCTCTTGCATGTTTAGCGTCAACCTGGACGAGGCCCTCCGCCTGCGTCACGGTGGGGGCCTCCGCACGGCCTATCAACTTCTCTATGTCGCTCCGGTGCTTTGCCAGAATTTGCTAGTTGCTTCGCGCAATGCAAGTTCATTCCCGTCACTTCGGCACGTCTCCGAATCTTGTTCCCCTGAACCCGGCACATTTTCAGAATTCAAGAAATCAGCGTACCGCCCGATTCGACGGCCTCTTTAGCCGCGCTCTCCCTACCGGCCGGTCCCGATTCCTTTACAAGACATTGGCCTTGGCCGAGATGGTGGAAGAATTGGCGCAGAATTATGCTTCCGCCGTGGTGACTCGGGAACAGGCTTTAACCCCCGGCCGGATCGCTCTTGGAACCTTCTAGAAACGACTCACGATGACCTGGATACCTGTTTCCGCGAATCCGTTGTCATCCGGAAGTGTTTTTTCGACGTCTTGCCCGAAGACCAACTTGCGGAATTCCAGGCTTGCCTGAAAGCACCCATGGTTGCCCCCCAGACCGAGTCGCCCCGCGGGTCCGGCATCTTGCCCATAGACGGTGGACCCTCATCAAGGGACAATAGGCTCACCTGCGGGCAACGATCGCCCATACAACCTATCGAGGGTTTGCCCCCTCTATAGCAGATTATGTGTGCCTCTTCCGCCATCGCAGGGACAACTCTGGGAGGTATCCGGCGCATCAGAAATACCAGTAGCGCCGCGATTGGACTGTTGGCCCGACAACGACCAACCGAACCGGTTGCGTGGACTGAAGCGGAAGCCATCCGCCGTGCTCAGGCAGGAGACGCAGCGGCTTTCGAGCATCTTTTTCAGCTTCACAGCCGCAGGGTGTATGCCTTATGCCTTCGCATGGTGGGGAACCCCGCCGATGCGGAAGATTTGGCCCAGGAAGCTTTTCTCCAACTTTTCCGCAAGATAGCGACCTTTCGCGGCGAATCGGCCTTTTCCACTTGGCTGCATCGCATGACCGTAAACGTGGTACTGATGCGCCTCCGGAAGAAATCGCTGCCGACCGATTCGCTGGAAGAATCGCTTGAGCCCGATTCGGAGAGTACCGGCCCCAAAAGGGATGTCGGGGCTCCAGACTTAAGGCTCTCCGGCGCAGTCGACAGGGTTAACCTCGAGCGCTCCATTGAGAAACTTCCGCCGGGCTACCGGACCGTTTTCATACTCCACGACGTCCAGGGGTATGAGCACAACGAAATTGCGGACATCATGGGATGTTCGGTAGGGAACTCGAAATCGCAGTTGCACAAGGCACGCACGCGCCTGCGGGAACTACTCCAGGAAGAGATCCGGGAGCAAGCCCGTCAGGAACGTCACGCCGCAAAAACGCAGACCGGGTCGTTGGATTGAGCTACTATGAACTACGGCCGAGGCCTCTAGGCGCTGCAGGATTTTGGAACGGTTTGACTGGGAGAATGAACCAGGATAGCTCCCGTCGGAGTTGGATGTATGCAGTGTAAAGATTTTGAGGCTGTCTTGGAACAGGAAGGACTTGCGCCACTTCCCTTGGCGGCCAAGTCCCATCTTGCCCAATGTTCGGCCTGTCAGAACTTATTTGCTGATCTCTCCGTCTTAGTTTCTGCCGCACAGCAACTTCCCGCGGAAATGAACCCGCCGCAACGCTTGTGGGTTTCCTTGCGCGCGCAGATGGAAAGGGAAGGGCTAATCAAACAGCCCATGGCCGTCGCGGAGGAAAAAGCACACTGGTGGCAGGCCCTCACAACGCTGTTCAAGCCGCGCGTTCTGGTTACAGCCGGTGCAGCGCTCGCCCTCGCATTTGCGGCTTTTCTTACCTTTCACCGAAGTCCTATGGGGGTGACAAATAGAAGCACTCCCGCCCCGTCGGTCGCTCAGGTTCCGCCACCCGTGCAACCGAACGGGGTACGTCCGAGTTCCTCGGGCTCTCCGATTCCCGTTCCTGATCCTGCGCCACAGGCAATCGCGTCGGCGAAACCTCGCGCGAATCCTAAGCCGCCGGCAATCCAACACTTCAAGCCATCTCCCTCGGATAATGTTTATGCAAGCTTTCCAGTTGCTTTGCAGGATGTCGAACCAAACGTGAACGGCCCCTCACTTCGCGGCAGTGTGGAGGCCGATGCTTCTCTGCGCGAGAATCTGCGCGTCATCAACGCAGTCATCGCGGAGTGCCGGAAACACCTGAAAAAGTATCCGAACGACACAATGGCTCGAGAGTATCTCGCGAGCGCCTACCGGCAGAAGGCAGAATTGGTTGCCACGATTTTGGATAGCGGAAGGAGCGAGCAGTGATTCTTAATCTCAAGCAGAACAAACGGACTGTTTTGTCCGCAGTTGGAACGGGCATTCTCTTTTCCGCCGCGGCCACGGCCCTCGCGGCTGCCCCTGAACAAAAAGAACATCATTTCGAGGTGAAGGGCCGCCCGACGGTTGTGCTGCAAAACATTGTTGATGGCCGAATTGAGGTTAAGTCCTCGAAGAGCCTGGAAGTTGTGGTGATCAGCAGTTCCTCTCCGCAAAAAGTCGCCATCGATGTGGAACAGGTTGGCGACCGCATCGACATCAGCGCCACCGGGCTGGTGAATTCCACGCAACCCCACGAAGTCGAAGCCAACTTCACCTTGACGGTTCCGGAGCAGACCGAGCTTCAGTTGAAGACCCAGACTGGACTCATTTACGTCGAGCAAGTAAACGGCGACATGCAATTGGAAAGCGTTGCGGGTGACGTAAATCTCAAGGAAGTTTCCGGATACATCATCGTGAAAACTACCGGTGGATCTTTGAAGTGCACGCAGTGCACAGGAAAGCTCGACTTCGCTTCCATTGGCGGAGGCGCGCAAGTCCTGCAATCCTCGCTCATGAAAATAAACCTCATGACTACCACCGGCAATCTTCTCTACGACGGCGAATTCGTGCGCACCGGAATCTACACCATGAAGAGCACCAAAGGCTCCGTCGAGGTTCATTTCTCTCCCACCGATTCGTTGGATGTCGACGCGCGATCCCTCACCGGCACGGTGGACAATCAAGCGGCCGAATTCCTGAGACCCGATGCGCATGGTCCCCACCATTCGCGGAATCGCGGTAACAGTTTCTTCGGGACAGTTGGCCAGGGACTCGCGAAAGTCGAGCTCTCCTCCTATAGTGGTACAATCCGAATTCTGAAGCGTCCCTAAGCGGCGCTCTCCCGAATCGTGAATCAATCTTTCATCCCACGCGGCCCCGCGCCGCGAACTCCTGTCCTGTGCCTCGCCGGATTTATGGGTTCCGGCAAGAGCACAGTCGGTTCCCGCCTGGCCCAGCAGCTGGGCTGGCGCTTCGTTGACCTGGATGAAAAGATCGAGGCAGCTTCCGGAATCACCATACCGCAATTCTTTGAGCGGCACGGTGAACCGGCGTTCCGCCAATTGGAAGCGGAACAACTTCGCGCGGCGCTTGGCCGTTCCCTGGAACGCCAGGAACCCACCATCCTCGCACTCGGCGGAGGAACCTATGCGCAACTGGGAGCGCCCGAATTCCTGCGCAACTTGGGAGTTCCCGTCCTTTGGCTTGATTCGCCCATCGACGTTTTACTTTCGCGGTGCACAACAATGACCGGCCGTCCACTGTTCCGCGATGAAAGCAGTTTCCGCGCTCTGTATGCGCAGCGGATTGCTTCCTACCAACTCGCCGATTTTCGTGTGGATAGTTCCGGTGCCCCCGCGGATGTCGTCGCAGAAATCCTTCGCCGTGGGATCGTCGTCTTTCCCGGGCATGATCCAGAAACAGATATGGCTGTCGAAAAACCGCGTTCCTGAGGGAGAAATCTCATGTGGACTCATGGAAAGCTTCGAAGCACCGCTTCTTGTCTAGGTGCGCTTCTCCTGTGCATGTTGGCCATCGGACTGCTGGCAACGGCGGCGCAGAAGAAGGCCCCCACAGGTTCCGTCTTTGTGCCAGAAAAAGGCAAGTTCAACATTCTTCTTGATGGCAAATCCGTTGGGCGCGAGGAGTATGAAATCTCAGCATCCGGCGGGGGTTGGACGGCCCACGGCACCACTTCCCTGAAGCCACCGGAGGGCCCAGCTTCCACCGTCACCGGCACACTCACGTTACATCCCGACGGCGTGCCCCTCAGTTACGAATGGAGCGCGCAGGCCGAAAAATCAAATTCCGCCCATGTGACGTTTGCCAATGGTATCGCCAAGATGACCCTCCAATTGCAAGGTGCACACTCCTTTGAGCAGGACCTCTCGTTCTCTTCCCCGTTAATCGTAGTGTTGGACAATAATCTTTATCATCAGTACGCCATCCTGGCTCGCGTCTATGACTGGTCCAAGCGGGGCACGCAATCCTTCCCGGTCCTGATTCCCCAGGAACTTACGCCGGGCACAATTAGTGTCGACTGGGCGGGAGCCGTCAGTGCCGATGGCAAAACCTACGAGGGATTGAAAGTCATCACCAACGATTTGGAGATCGTTCTCTACCTCGACGGCAATCATCACCTTGTGCGCATGGAGGTCCCCTCCGCCAAAGTTGTCGTGGTGCGCGAATAGTCATTCCGCCTCCAGCCTACTCCGAATTTTCGGCCCACAAAAAGGCAGAGCGGCGTCCCATTCGGAACGCCGCTCGGGTCAAAACTTCTTCGATTCAAAGCTGCTCTCAGCGTGCCAATGGACGCTGGAATACGGGAGCCCCCGGACGCCGCAGCGAATAGCCCTGCGGACCATGGGCGTGCGCGGGTACGAGCCCATTCGAATGGCTGGCATGTCCGATATGCCCGTGCTGCCCGTTGCCATTCGCCGGCGCGGGCTGCGGCAGCCGAGCCGGGTTACCGATAGGGCGGAGCGTGATTGGCGCAGCATTGACGTGATCGCTGATCGCCTGCAAGCGCTTCAGGATGGACTGCCACTGTTCCCAATCCAACTGGCGCAGGAACGGGCGCAGTCCCTGGATGAACGGGTCTTCCAGCAGCGCTTCGCCATCCGATTCCGGAATGAAGAAGCGGTTTAAGCCGACGTTCAGTGCTTCGGAGATCTTTTCCAGTGTGCCGAGGCTTGGCGTCATCTGGCCGCTCTCAATTCGTGAAAGGTACGAGCGGCTGACTTTGGACCGGGCCTGCAGCTGGCTCTGCGTCATGCTCCTCGACTCACGCAGTTGGCGAATCCGTTGGCCGATGTTCTCGACCGTCTCCTGATTCGCAAACTTTGTCGCGACTGCCTCGGGCGTCGCCTGCTCTTCTTGCGGCGCCTCCTGCGGAATCAGATACTCCATCCGCTGTGGCAGTGCCCGAACGCAGCGTCGGCAGTTGCCGGTGCGCGTCCGGTACTGGACAAGTCCACATGTTTTGCAACGGATGACTTCCCTGTCCATTTCCAATGAATTCATAGTGGTCTCTTTTTCCGTATGTGCCGACACCGGGACTCCTCGCTGACTGGTATTTTTCCGGCGTGCGGATAGGAAGAAACGTCGGAACGTTCTTGGGGGGAAGGCAATTACTGGCGCGATTGGGAGTTTCCCTTGAATAGCCATTCAGTGTCAAGAGTATTTTTGAACTATCTTAGCGGGGAATGGGTGAAATCGTCCCTGTTTACGCCATGTTTTCGCCTGTACGGCCGGACAAGTCGCACGCATAACTTCTGCCCGTTGCGCTTTCCCCAGGTCTCACCAACTATATGTTGTACTTTTGTTGCTTCACGGCCCTCCTTTCCGTTTCGGCACATTTTGCTTGGGTCTGGGTTTGGGGTCGGCAGCGCCTTGCTTTTCAACACCCACCACCAATCGTTGTAGGATGTTGGTCTATTTTTCATCCGGAACATAAAGGAGTCCCCATGCCATCCCGCGAAGATGCCTGGAATCTGCTCTGTGAGTACACCCAGTCTGAAAGCTTGCGCAAGCATATGTTGGCCGTCGAAGCTTGCGTGCGAGCCTACGCCCGCAAGCATGGCGCCGACGAAGACGCTTGGGGCATCGCCGCGCTGCTCCACGACTTCGACTACGAGCGCTGGCCCAACAACGACCACGCTCCCGATCGCGGGCATCCCGCCGAAGGCGCAAAAATCCTGCGTGAGCAGGGTTACCCCGAGGAGTTGATCCGCGCCATTCTCTCTCACGCCGACTATTCCGGCGTTGCGCGGCAGTCTCTCCTCGAACACACACTGTTCGCCTGTGACGAGCTTGCTGGCTTTCTTACCGCCTGCGCCTACGTGCGTCCCTCGAAAAGCATCCTTGATTTGGAAGTAAGCTCGGTGAAGAAACGTATGAAGGACAAGGCCTTCGCTCGTGGCGTCCGTCGCGAAGATGTCCTCCAAGGCGCCGAAGAACTTGGCGTCACACTCGACGAGCACATCGCGTTCTGTATCGCCGCGATGCGCGAACACGCCGACGCCCTGGGCTTGTGCGGCTCTCTCTGATCAAGTTTTGATGGGCTGCGGCGGCGTCAAACACGCCCAGCGCTCGACCAACTGCCGGTGCGCGATCCGCCAGATAACCATCCCGTAAAATTCCAATTTCCTTCCCGTTGCCGCTTCTGTTCCCGTCCAGTGATTGCGCACTACCACCTTGTCATGCTCCGCGATCAGATCGAGGATCTCCACGTGGATATCGGGAAATTTCTTGTAGGCACCGCCAACGTATTGGATCGCCCCGGCAGGTCCCGGCGGTGTTCCCGGCGGAACATCGGCGCCATGATCCTCAAACTCCGGAGCAAAATTCAGGTTGCCAATGTGCAGATTCTTACGATTGACGAACTCTTCGAAGTGGTTGCGCACAAACTCTTTTGCTTCCGTGAGCGTCATCCCAGTCTTCGCGTCGACAGATTCTTGCGCTTGTGGCGTTGTGCCCATCACTCACCTCTCCTTAAGCACCCGCGGCCTGGCCGCGGAAGCTTTCTTTAAACTCGCTCAAGAATTGGTCAAGCGTGATCGGCGGGTGTCCCAGCAACTTTGGCAGAACGTCAGTCACCGCCGCGCATTTTCCCGTTCGGTAGTATTCCTGCAGTTCCAGCAATGCTGCGACTTGCCACTCCGGCATGCCCGCATCCAGCATCGACTTGCGTTGCATCGCTTCGGGGAGGTCGACGTAGCGGACCGTTTGTCCCGTCGCCCGTGAAATTCTCGTGGCAACCTCGTCGTTGCTCAACGCTTCCGGTCCATTCAACTCATATGTTTTGCCGGCGTGGTCCCAGGGCGCCGTCAACGCATTTGCCGCCACGGCAGC
>Ga0209656_10002971_pt1 | contig 10981 bp, 10 predicted proteins | sample BogFormECP12_OM2_FD_188239 | JGI IMG/M metagenome (GOLD analysis project Ga0209656, IMG submission 188239) | Bog forest soil microbial communities from Calvert Island, British Columbia, Canada - ECP12_OM2 (SPAdes) (version 2) | ecosystem: Environmental > Aquatic > Freshwater > Wetlands > Bog ... | reverse complement strand
CCAGCGGGTGTGGCCGATCCCCGTCGTGGCCACCGCCCATGGATCCTCGAGCTCGGCGACCGCCACGCTCCCCGCCACCGCCGTCGCGCCCTGCCGGTCGAGCTTCTCGCGCAGGGCGCTGAGGTTGCCGACCGCCCGCACCGCCACGATCCGATCGGCGGCGATGACCGAGATGCCCGCCGAGTCATAGCCGCGGTACTCGAGCTTGGTCAGGCCCGCCAGCAGCAGCTCCCGCGCAGGGCGTCGTCCGACGTAGCCAACGATGCCGCACACCGCACCGAAGATATCAGCGCCCGCACGGCCCACCCCGCGCGCCGGCAGCGCCGCGTCCTAACCCAGCTCGCGCTCGACCAGCGCGACCAGCGCGCCGCACACCTCGTCGGCCTCACCGAGCGTGGGCGCCTCGACCATCACGCGCACGAGCGGCTCGGTGCCGCTCGGGCGCACGAGCACGCGCCCCCGCCCCGCCAGCGCCCGCTCGGCCGCGCCGACCGCCTCCTCCACGGCGCTCGCCGCCTCCAGCGCGCCGCGGTCACGGACGCGCACGTTGACCAGGCGCTGGGGCAGCTTGGCCATCGCGTCGCGGTCGCCCAGCTCCCTGCCTCCGAGCGCCTCCAGCGTGAGCAGCGCCGCCGCGATGCCGTCGCCGGTGCGGTTGAAGCCCATGTCGATGATGTGCCCCGACTGCTCTCCGCCGAGCGTCCAGCCGCGCGCCAGCAGCTCCTCCAGCACGTAGCGGTCGCCCACCCGCGTGCTCGCCACCGTCACGCCCGCCCGCTCCATCGCGGCGTGAAAGCCGTAGTTGGTCATCACGGTCACCGCCACCCCGTTGCCCGCCAGGCGGCCGCGGTCGCGCAGGTGCAGCGTCGCCAGGGCCATCAGCTCGTCGCCGTCCACCACCTCTCCACGGCGATCGACCGCGAGCACCCGGTCGCCGTCGCCGTCGAACGCGAAGCCAACCGCGTGGGCGCCCGCGAGCACGCGCTCGGCCAGGCGCTCCACGTGCGTGGAGCCGCAGTCCGCGTTGATGTTGCGCCCGTCCGGCTCGTCGGCGATCACCGATACCTTCGCGCCCAGCCGCCTGAAGATCTCCGGGGCGACGTGGAATGTGGCTCCGTTGGCGCAATCCAGCAGCACGTCCAGGCCGCCCAGATCGAGCTCCGCGAAGCGCGTGTGCAGCTCGCGCAGGTAATCCTCCGGCGCGCCGCGCAGCTCGCGCACCCGCCCGATCGCGGGCGAGCGGCGCGGCGCATCGCCCGCGCCGGCCGAGGCGCTGAGCCCCGCTCGCGCCAGCTCGCGTTCGATCTCGAGCTCGGCCTCGTCGGAGAGCTTGTAGCCCTCGCGCGAGAAGAACTTCACGCCGTTGTCCCCGTAGGGGTTGTGCGAGGCCGACAGGACCACCGCAAGGTCCAGCCCGTAGCGCGCGATCAGCAGCGGCGCGGCCGGTGTCGGCAGGACACCGCCCAGCAGCGCGTCGCCCCCGGCCGCGCTCACGCCGGCAGCGACCGCCGCCTCGAGCATCTCTCCCGACTCGCGCGTGTCGCGTATCACCAGCACCTGCGGGCGGCGTGCTCCGGCCTGCCCGGTGGCGGCGCGCGCGAGCGCGAGGGCGAGCTCGGCGCTCAGAAACTCGCCGGCGACGCCGCGAACGCCGTCGGTCCCGAACAGCTTGCGGGCCATACTCCTCCTCGGGAACCTGCTCTAGCGCTTGGAGAACTGCGGACGCTTGCGCGCCTTCTTCAGACCCGCCTTCTTGCGCTCCTTCGCGCGCGAGTCACGCGTCAAGAAGCCCCTGCGCTTGAGCTCCCCGCGCAGGTTGGGGTCGGCCTCGAGCAGCGCCCGCGAAACGCCGTGGCGCAGCGCGCCGGCCTGGGCGGAGATGCCGCCGCCGTGCAGGCGCGCGACCACGTCCATCCGATCCTGGTAGCCGACCGTCTCCAGCGGCTGGCGGATGTTGCGCTGCAGCGTCACCCGCGGGAAGTGCACCTCCAGCGTACGGCCGTTGACCAGATAGGTGCCGCTGCCCGGTCGCAGCGTGACCCGCGCGATCGCCGTCTTGCGCTTGCCGGTCGCGCGGTAGCGCGCACCCGAGGCGAGATCGATGGCCGCCGTCGAGATCGGCTCGCTCAGCGCCACCTCCTCCTGTTCCTCCTCGCCCGCGGCGGCCTGCTCGGCTTCCTCCTCGAGCGCATAAGGGTCCTCGTAGACCTCGGTGCGACCGAGCGGATCGACGCCCTCGGGAACGATGTCCACCTCGAGGTGGGCGCCCGGCACCGACGGCTTCACGCGCGGCGCGGCCTCCTCTTCGTCCTCCTCGCCCTCCGCGGGCGTCTGCGCCGGCGCCTCCACGGCCTCCTCGGCCAAGAGCACCTCTGCGGCGGTCTCCTCGGCCGAAAGCACCTCCAGCGCCGCCTCTGCCGCCAGCGCCGCCTCTGCCGCCAGCGCCGCCTCCTCTGCGTCCGGCGTCGCCTCCGGCGCCTCGGCCGGGGTCACGTCCCCGCCCTCGCCGTCCACGCTGCCCTGACCCTCGCCGGGCTGCTCGGCGCCTGCCTCGTCCTGCTCCTCGTCGGCCATCAGCCGTCGACCTCCAAAGCTTGCGGTTTCTGGGCGACGTGCGGGTGCTCGGGCCCGGCGTAGATCTTCAGCTTGGTCAGCTGCTTGCGCGCCAGTCGGTTGCGCGGCATCATCCCTTTGACCGCCAGCCTGATGATCTCCTCGGGCCGGCGCGCCAGCATCTCCTCGAACGTCCGTGAGCGCAGCCCGCCCGGGTAGCCCGAGTGGCGGTAGTAGCGCTTGTCCTTGCGCTTGTTGCCGCTCACGTGGATCTTCTCCGCGTTGACCACCACGACGAAGTCGCCCGTGTCGATGTGGGGCGTGTACTCGGGCTTGCGCTTGCCGCGCAGCACGTCCGCGATCTGCGTCGCCAGGCGACCGAGCGTCTTGCCGTTGGCGTCCACCACCAGCCAGTTACGCTCGCGGTCGGTCGGCTTCGCTACGTAGGTCTTTGTGGAGGGAGCCATAGGCGTGAAAAAGGCCACGCGTGAGCGCGGCGGAGTCGAACACTATAGGCGAAGCCGCCCGCGCTCGCGGGCTACTCCCACTCGATCGTGCCCGGCGGCTTGGACGTTATGTCGAGCACGACGCGGTTGACCTCGCGCAGCTCGTTGATCATGCGCGATGCGATCGTCTCGAGCAGGTCATAGGGCAGCCGCGCCCAGTCCGCGGTCATCGCGTCGTCGCTGGTCACCGCCCGCACGACCACCACGTAGCCGTACGTGCGCTCGTCTCCCTGCACGCCCACCGTGCGCACGTCGGGCAGCACGCAGAATGACTGCCACAGCTCGCGGTAGAGGCCGGCGCGGCGGATCTCGTCCTGGAGGATGTGGTCGGCCTCGCGCAGCACGTCCAGACGCTCCTTCGTCGCTTCGCCGCCGACGATCCTGATCGCCAGGCCGGGCCCCGGGAAGGGCTGGCGCCAGACCAGCCGTTCGGGCAGGCCGAGCTCGGCGCCCACCGCCCGCACCTCGTCCTTGAACAGCGCGCGCAGCGGCTCCACCAGCTCGAACTGCAGATCGTCGGGCAGCCCGCCCACGTTGTGGTGGGACTTGATCGTCGCCGCACCGGTGCCCCCGCCGGACTCGATCACGTCCGAGTAGAGCGTTCCCTGGACCAGAAAGCGGACGGCCCCATCCTGATCCCCGTCGGCGGCCGCGATCTTCGCCGCCTCCTCCTCGAAGACCCTGATGAACTCCGCCCCGATCGCTTTGCGCTTGGCCTCCGGCTCGACCACGCCCCTGAGCTTCTCGAGGAACCTGCGCTCCGCGTCGACGGCCACGAGCGGGACCTTGAAGGTGTCGCGAAAGGTGCTCACCACCTGTTCGCCCTCGTCCTTGCGCATCAGCCCGTGGTCCACGAACACGCACGTGAGCTGCTCACCGACCGCGCGGTGCACGAGCAGGGCCGCCACAGAGGAATCCACGCCGCCCGAGAGCCCGCAGATCACCCGCGCATCGCCGACCTGTTCACGGATGCGCCGGATCTGATCCTCCACGATCGACGCTGCCGACCAGGTGCGCTCGCAGCCGCACACCTCGCCCAGGAAGCGCGTCAGGATCTCCTGGCCGTAGGGCGTGTGCACGACCTCCGGGTGGAATTGGATCCCGTAGATGCCCGCACCGGGATTCTCGATCGCCGCCACCGGCGAGGAGCTCGAGGACGCCAGCGCGGTGAAGCCGGGCGGCGGCTCGAACACGGTGTCGCGGTGCGACATCCAGCAGGTCTGTTCGCGCGGCATCCCCGCCAGCAGCACGCCCGGCTCGCCCACCTCCAGATCCGAGCGGCCGAACTCGCCCACCTCCGCCTGCTCGACGCGGCCGCCGAGCTCGTGCACGAGCAGCTGCATCCCGTAGCAGATGCCCAGCACCGGCACGCCGAGCTCGAGCACGCCGCGCTCGAGCGGCGGAGCGCCGTCCGCGTACACCGACGCGGGCCCACCCGACAGGATGATCCCGCGCGGGCGGCGCCGCGCGATCTCATCCAGCGGCACGTCGTGGGCGAGCAGCTCGCTGAACACGCCGCAGTCGCGCACACGCCTTGCAATCAACTGCGAATACTGCCCGCCGTAGTCGAGGACCACTACCTCCTCGCGCGCGCTCGCCGGGGTCGCGGCCGCAGCCGCCATCGAGGCCTTCAGCGTGCTCGCCGGCGCACCGGTTCCCGCCACCCCCGCGGGTCCGTCCGCGCCACCGTGCGGCTCGTCCGTCAGGACGCCGCCCGGGGAGCGCGAGGGTGCCTCCGGCGCGTCACTCATCGACGAGGGCGGCGACCTTCCCGTTGGTCGCGCCCATGCCCACGCCCTGGTCGCGCTGCAGCGCCTTGCCCTCGGTCTGCAGCGACGGCGCGATCACCACCTCCGCACGGTTGAACTCAGCGAGATCCTTGTGCCCGCACGTCGCCATCGACGTGCGTAGGCCCCCGAACAGGTTGAACGTGCCGTCGTTCTCGCGCGCCGGGCCGACGAGGATCTCCTCGAGCGTCCCGTTCTGCGTCGTCGCCACGCGCGCCCCGCGGGGCAGCGTCGGGTGGAACGTCGCCATGCCCCAGTGAAAGCCCCGGCCGGGCGCCTCGTAGGCACGCGCCAGCGGCGAGCCGATCATCACGGCGTCGGCCCCCAGCGCGATCGCCTTCGACACGTCGCCTCCGTTGCGCATGCCCCCGTCGGCGATCACCTGGCAGTACTCGCCCGTCTCCAGCATGTGCGTCGAGCGCGCGTGCGCCACGTCGGCGATCGCCGTCGCCTGCGGCACGCCGATGCCCAGCACGCCCCGGGTCGTGCACGCCGCGCCCGGGCCGACCCCCACGAGCACGCCCGCCGCGCCGGTGCGCATCAGGTGCAGACCCGTGTGGTAGGAGGCACATCCGCCCACGACCACCGGCACGTCGAGGGTCGGGATGAACTCCTTTAGATTCAGCGGCTCGGACACCGTCGAGACGTGCTCGCCCGAGACCACCGTGCCCTGGATCACGAGCACATCCAGGCCCGCCTCCAGCGCGATCTCGTGGTACTTGAGCACGCGCTGCGGCGTCAGCGACGCCGCCACCACGACCTTCTGCTCCTTGATCTCGCGAATCCGCTGTGCGATCAGCTCCGGCTTGACCGGCTCGCGATAGATCTCCTGCATCTCGCGGGTCGCCAGCTCCTTGGGGAGCGCCGCGATCCGCTCGAGCTGCTCCTCCGCGTCCTCGTAGCGCGTGAAGATCCCCTCGAGGTTGAGGACCGCGAGGCCGCCCAGCCGGCCGATGATGCCGGCGGTCTCCGGCGAGACGACGCCGTCCATCGCCGAGGCCAGCATCGGCAGCTCGAACTGGTAGGGGCCGAGCTTCCACGAGATGTCGATGTCGTCGGGGTCGCGCGTGCGCCTCGAGGGCACGATCGCGATGTCATCGAATCCGTATGCACGACGCGCCTTCTTGCCGCGTCCGATCTCTATCTCCATCGTTGGATCCTCGCAGTTGCCGCGGACAAGAAGACCCCGCGCTGAGCGGGGCCTCGGGGGGACCGGCGGGATGCCGTGCGGGGCCTGTGGGTGACGGCAGCCAAGTGATTCTGAGCATAGCAATGGACGCTCGCGCCAATGGCCCTCGGATATGCTCGATCGAGATGAGCGACAGCCCCCACACGCGCTATGACCCCCACGAGATCGAGGCGTCTCGCCAGGCCGCCTGGCGCGAGCGCGACGCCTTCCGCACGCCCGCGCTCGCCGACGATCAGCCGCATCTCTACATCAAGCCCTCAGCGCCGTTCACCTCGGGCAACATCCACATCGGCCACGTGCGCAGCTACTCGATCGGCGACGCCTACGCGCGCTACCGGCGGGCGCGCGGCGAGGCCGTGCTGTTCTCGTTCGGCTTCGACGCCTTCGGCCTGCCCGCCGAGCTCGGCGCGATCGCCGGCGACCTGCCCCCGAGCGAGTGGGTCGACCGCTGCGCGCGCCACATGACCGGGCAGCTGCAGCGTCTGGGCTTCTCCTTCGACTGGGAGCGCTCGTTCCTCAGCTCCGAGCCGGCCATGTACCGCTGGTCGCAGTGGCTGTTCCTCGTGCTGCTCGAGCGCGACCTCATCTACCGCGGCAGCGGCAACGTGGACTGGTGCGACAACTGCGAAACCACACTCGCCTCGATCCAGGTCGAGCCCGGCGGCACCTGCTGGCGCTGTCACGGTCCCGTGCGCCTAATCGAGCTGCCGCAGTGGTATCTGCGCATCAGCCCCTATCTGGATGAGAACGACGAGCGTCTCGCCGAGCGGGCCGCGTCGGGCAAATGGGACGAGGTCGCGCTCGCCTCCCAGGAGATCGTGCTCGGCCGCGTGGACGGCGTCGAGCTCGACCTCGCCGGCGACGAGGGCGCTCCGCTCACCGTCTTCACGCCCCACCCCGACGCGCTCGCCGGCGCGCGCTTCGTGCTGATGTCCCCCCGCCACCCCGAGGCGGACCGCTGGGCCTCCGAGCCGGTCGTCCGCGACAGCCTGGAGCAGCTGCGCACCGGCGGCTGGGAGCGCAGCGCGCGCGAGGCCGAGACGATCCCCCTGATCGACACGGGCCGCGTCGTCGAGGGGCCCGACGGCGATCCGCTGCCGGTGATCGTCTCGCCCCTCGTGGACTCGCGCTTCGGCGCGACCGTCGTGCTCGGCATCCCCGGCGCAGACCACGCCGACGAGGTGATCGCGGCGCGGCTCGGGCTGGACACCGGGTCCCCGGGTGCCGGCACAGACGCCGGCGCGGACGACGTCCTGTCCGCCGTGCTGGACGCACGCGGCGCGGACGCACGCCCGGCCAAGCGCTACCGCGCGTTCGACTTCGCGATCTCCCGCCAGCGCTCCTGGGGCACCCCGATCCCGATCGTCTACTGCGAGGGCTGCGGCGCGGTCCCGCTCGCGCGTGACCAGCTCCCCGTGATCCTCCCCCTCGACCTGCGCCCCACCGGCGCGGGCAACCCGCTGGCCGAGCTCGAGGAGTGGGTGCAGACGAGCTGTCCGCGCTGCGGCGGAGCGGCGCGCCGGGAGACCGACACGCTCGACTGCCACTTCGACGCCCTGTGGCTGTGGGTGCCAGCCTGCGTGCCCCCGGAGGCGCGCGAGGATTCCCTCGAGGAGATCCTCGCCCTGCCCGACCTCCGTCATTGGCTGCCCTCGGAGCGCGTCGTCGCCGGCTCCGACAGCGGCAACTTCGTGTTCGACCAGCGGATCATCACCAAGGCGCTGCGCGACATCGGCCCGCTCGCCTTCCTCGCCGACGGCGAGCCCTTCGCCGGGTGCCTGTTTCACGAGATGGTCATAAGCGGCGGGCGCAAGATGAGCAAGCATCTGGGCAACGTGGTCGACCCCGACGAGCTCGTTGCGCGCTACGGCGCCGACACCGTGCGCCTGGCCGTGCTCTATGCGGCCCGGCCGCAGCGATCGCTGAACTGGAGCGACTCGGCGGTCGTGCGCTGCAACCGCTACCTCGCGCAGGTGTGGGAGTACTCGCAGGCCAAGCTCGGCGAGGCTGCCGAGAGCGCGGAGGCCGCCGTCGCCGGCCCCGAGGCCGGGACCGAGCCCGAGCGCGACAACACCGAGCACCTGCGGCTGCGCCTCGCGAAGTGGTCGGCGACGGCCGTCGAGAGGATCACCGCCGACATGGACAGCCTCGAGATGCACAGCGCGGTGCGGAACATCATGCGCCTGTTCGACCTCATCAAGAAGTTCGAGAAACTCGTGCTGGAGCGCCAGCCGACGCTGAACGCGGCCAACCGCGCCGCCCTGCTCGACGCCCTGCTGCTGCACGCGCAGATGCTCGGGCCCTTCGCCCCGCACCTCGCCGAGGAGCTGTGGATCGCGCTCGGCGGCGAGGAGCACGGCGCACAGACGCCGTGGCCCGGCGTATCGTTGCGGATAGCCGCATGAGCACACAGACCGCGCAGACCTCATCCCAGGGCTCCGGCCAGCGGACCCGCTCGTGCGCGGTCGGCCTGGCCTGCCATCGCTGTGAGAACCGCTATCCGCTCGACTCGACCGTGTTCGCCTGCCCCGACTGCGGCAAGGGCCTCGACATCGAGTACGACTACGAGCTCGCCGCGCGTCACTTCAAGGACATCCCCGCCGCCCAGCGCCCGCAGAACATCTGGCACTTCGAGGAGCTGCTGCCGATCGTGGACGCCTCCGCGCAGGCCCGCGTCGGGCGCCACTCCGGCTTCACCCCCCTGATCCGCGCCGAGCGCCTGGGCGCGGAGCTCGGCATCGCCAACCTCTATCTCAAGGACGACTCGACCTCGCGGCCGAGCCTCTCCTACAAGGACCGCGTGGTGTCGATGTCGGTCGCCCGGCTGCTCGAGCGCGGCAAGAGCGAGATCGGGTGCGTCTCGACCGGCAACGTCGGCACGGCCGTGGCCTCACTGGCGGCCAAGGCCGGGGTCGACGCATACGTCTTCTACCCCAATCGCCTCGAGGACATGAAGGCCCGCTCCTGCATGGCGCTGGGCGCGAAGGTCTGCCAGGTCGAGGGCAACTACGACGAAGCCAACCGCCGCTGTCGCGAGCTGGCCGAAGCCACGGGCATGGACTTCGCCAACATCACCCTGCGCCCCTTCTACGCCGAGGGCGCCAAGACGGCCGCGTTCGAGATCGTCGAGGAGCTCGACTGGCGGGCGCCGGAGCACATCGTCACCGCCGCCGCCGGCGGCACGCTCTCCTCGCGCCTGCACAAGGGGCTCGGCGAGCTGCAGCTGCTCGGGCTGGCGGAGACCGACGCCACCCGCATCCACATCGCCCAGCCCAGCGGCTGCAACCCGATCGCCGCCGCAATCCTCGCCGAGGAGGCCGAGGTCCACGCGGTCACGCCCGAGACAGCCGCACACTCGCTCGCGATCGGTGCGCCCGGGGACGGCTACCTGGTTGTGGACGCGGTGCGCAAACGCGGCGGCACCGGCGCCTTCGCCAGCGATCCCGAGATCTTCGCCGGCATCGATCTGCTCGCCGCCAGCGAGGGCCTGCTCACCGAGCCCGCCGGCGGGACCACGGTAGCGGTGCTCGAGAAGCTCGCCGCCGCGGGGCGCTTCGCGCCCGGCGACACGGTCGTGGCGATCATCACCGGCAACGGACTGAAGACACTCGACGAGCATCCTGCGAAGCCGTGGCCGGCGAAGATCGACTGCGAGCTCGACGCCATGCTCGCCGCGCTGGGCGAGCTCAAGGCGGGCGGCTCGCTCATCGACAGCGCCCGCGAGCAGCTGCACGTCTAGCCATCGCGAGCAAAGGCGAGTAGGCTTGCGCCATGGCTGAGCTGTCCCCCGACGATCCACTCCTGGACCTGGAGGCACGCCGCCGCGAGGCGCGCCGCGCGGTCGATGAGGCAGGCGGCGGGCAGTCGGAGGGCTTCGAGCTGGCCGAGCAGGAACTGATCGAACACACCTCCCACGCGGACGAGCACACACCGGCGCGGATCATGCGCGACGCCAGCAGCGACGACTCCGCCGCCGACGATCCCCCGGGGGGCCCGGTCTACGGCGAGGCCGACGAGGAGCTCAAAGCCGACTGAGCCTGCGCGCGCCGGCGGCGCGGCGTCGGGCCGGTGCGCGCGGCGAGGAGGCACAGGTGGCAGGTCCTTTCTCATCCCCGGAGGAGTTCCGCCAGGTGCTCGACCGCGTCTTCACGACGATGAACGAGGATCCCGAGATGGGACCGCGGATGCGCGAAGCCGACGTCTCGCAGCGACTCGAGTTCATCGACATCGGGCTGGTGATCAACATCAGGGCGGGCCGGCCCGGCGAGCTGCACGACCTGCACTGGGAGTGGGCCGCGGAGGTCGACTGGTCGCCCAAGGTGCGGATGGCGATGTCAACGGCGACCGCCAACCGCTACCTGCAGGGTCGTGAGAACGTCGCCCTGGCGATCCTGCGGGGGCGCATCAGAACCGACGGCGACCTCAAAGCGGCGCTGCAGATGATCCCGATCACCAAACCCTTCTACGAGCGCTTCCGCGCGGTGATCGCGTCGGAGTACCCGCACCTGGCCGTCTGACCCGCTCGCGCGCTAGCCCTGTTCCTCCTCGACCGTGCGCTCCGCCCATGGGATCGCCTCCAGACGCGCATCGGGAATGGGCCGGCCGCTCTGTACGGACAGCCCGTAGGTCCCTTCAGCGAGGCGCCGCTCGGCCCGCGCGATCGCCTCGAGCTCCTCGCGAAGCGGCTGCGCCAGGCCCCCCTCGAGCTCGGCTTCGACCAGGCCTGGCGCCGCGTCGGCGGGATCGAACGGATCGCCCTGCGCACTGGTGTCCGGGCGCTCGAGCTCGGCCAGCGTGCGCTCGACGCGCTCGCGGGCCTCGTTCAGCAGCTCGGTGGCGCGCTCGTCATCCATGCCTGCAGTATGTATCAGCCCGCGCGATGCCGGCGTCCTCGGCCCGCTCGCGCACATCGCCGTGAGCAGCCAGGCGCGTAGTTCTCCGCAACC
>Ga0209656_10002970_pt1 | contig 10982 bp, 13 predicted proteins | sample BogFormECP12_OM2_FD_188239 | JGI IMG/M metagenome (GOLD analysis project Ga0209656, IMG submission 188239) | Bog forest soil microbial communities from Calvert Island, British Columbia, Canada - ECP12_OM2 (SPAdes) (version 2) | ecosystem: Environmental > Aquatic > Freshwater > Wetlands > Bog ... | reverse complement strand
CCTTGTCTTGTGACCGGAGTGTCCGCAGAGACTCCAGGATCAAGCGTAGTAATAGGACAGCGCGCTAGAGGCCGTTGTTCAGCGGGGATGTGGTTGATACAGGAACGTCCTCCTGGTGCGGTAGTACGGGCTTGGTGTCCCAAACGCAGCGAGGAGGACGTTCTGTGGGCAAGGGTAGCGGCAACGGCACGACACGCCGAGGTCTACTTGAGTGTAGAAGCCGCTGTGATCGGCTGGGCTTACTCCCGCGCACGGCCTGCTGAAGACCTTGGATCAGCGACCCCGCACCGGGTGATGAGTCATCCGAGACCTTCGGCGATCTTCCAGTCGCCAGCGTTTCTGCTCGGATGGCCGGACCTTATGGGGCACAATGAGGTCGGACCCGGACAGCCGCGAAGGTCGCCGACAGGGGTGCTGGGTGAGCCTGGACCGGTTCGCCACGTTGCTGTATGGCATCGGAGAGGCCGCTGGCTACCTTGCGATCCCTCCATCAACCGTGACGACCTGGGCCTACGGGTACGAGCGGCGTCGGGCTGGCGCACGGAACGCGAGCGCGAAGCCGATCGTCACGGCGGTCCGACCGGACGCGCCGGTGACCCGGCGATGCCGGTCATTGGGCTGGCAGAGGCCTACGCGCTCGGGGCATTCCGGCACGCGGGGGTCCCAATGCAGCGCATCCGCCCAGCCATTGACGTCCTAGCTCGGGAACTCGGCCTTGAGTACGCGCTTGCAAGCCGCCGTCTATACACCGACGGTGCAGAGGTCCTGTACGACTACGGCAGGCACGCGGGCGACACCCCGGAGGGAGAATCCGCGCGGGAGCTCGTCGTCGTAGGCAATAACCAGCGCGTCTTCACTGAGGTCGTCGAACTGTACCTGCGGCGCATCGACTTCGCCGCAGACGGGTACGCGCAGCTGATCCGCCTACCGCAGTATCGAGTCGCGGAAGTGACCGTCGACCCTGATCACGAATTCGGGAGGCCACGGTTCGCCCACGGCGGCTCGGCCGTTGACAACGTGATCGACCTGTTCCGCGCGGGGGAGCCCGTCGATGCGGTCGCCGAGGAATTCGGCCTATCCCGCGATGAGGTCGAGGACGCGATCCGTGTCGCAACCCGAGCAACCGCCTCAGTTGTGGCAGGACATTGTCGGTACGAACATGACAGGCGGCTTCCACGTCGTCAACGCAGCGGTCCCGCATCTGATCGCTGGCGGTCGTGGCGGCGTCATCGTCCTGACCGGCTCGACCGCCGGCGTGCGGCCGGTCGCGAACCCCGGCATCGGCGCGCTCGCCTACACCGCGTCCAAGTGGGGGCTGGTCGGGATGTGCAAGCAACTGGCCGCAACCCTGGCCGAGCATTCCATCCGGGTCAACATCGTTCACCCGACCGGCGTCGCATCCGGCATGACCATGAACCCGGCCATGGCCGAGCTAGCCGCCCAGGCGGCGGCCCGGAACGGCGGCAGCCTGTCCGCGATGCCGAACGCGATGCCCGTGCAGATACTCCAGCCCGGCGACATCTCCGACGCGATCGCCTTCCTTGTCTCCGACCAGGCACGGTGGATCACCGGAGTATCCCTGCCGGTCGACGCCGGCTTCTCGGTACGCTAGCCCCGTGCCGCAGGGTGTGCCATGATCCCCAGCGGAGGACGCAGATGCATGACGGCACGGGCAATGACGAATTCGGGTCGCTCGACGAGGTGGCCGCCGAACTCGGGCTGGACCAGGCAGCCATCCAGCCAGTTGCCCGGCGATCCGTTCAGGTCGGCGACAGTCAGCAGGTCAGCGTGCTGGTCTGGGGCGATAACGAGCCAGAGGTGGTGTTCCTGCACGGCGGCGGGCAGAACGCTCATACCTGGGACCTGGTGATCACTGCGCTCGGCCGACCCGCCATCGCCATCGACCTGCCAGGCCACGGGCACTCGTCCTGGCGCGAGGACCGCGACTACGGACCCGTCACTAATGCGCTCGCGGTGGCGCAGGTCGTCAGCGAACTCGCGCCGACTGCGGCCGGCGTCGTCGGCATGTCGCTGGGCGGGCTGACCCTGATCCGGCTGGCCGCGACCAGGCCGGATCTGGTGCGCCGCGCCGTCATCGTAGACGTCACTCCCGGATCGACCGCTGCGCATGCACAGATGACCAGGTCCGAGCGCGGCACTACCCAGCTGATCAGCGAGTCCCGCTCGTTTGCCAGTCTCGACGAGATGGTCGGCCTCGCGGTGCAGGCCTCGCCCCGGCGGCCCGCGTCAGCGGTACGCCGCGGCGTGCGGCATACCGGTTGTGGGGATCTTGCTCCGCGAGGGCGCATCGTGGATGGGAAGACCGCCCGGCGAGGGCCCTGCCCAGTGCCAGGCTCGGCGGTCGGCCTGTTCGCTTCTTAGGGTTTCCACCGTGCCGGGCTGCCTTGGTGCGGCTCGTGCGTGTGGTCATGCGGGGCCGGGATCGAACAGGCGCCGCATCGGCTGGTCGGTGACCCGGGCGATCATCTCATAGTCGCTGTCGACGTGCAGCACCTCGGCTCCGTGCAGTTCGGCGGTCGCGGCGATGATCAGGTCCGGGATCGGGCGCCGGTGGCCGTTGCCGCTGTGCGCGGCGAGCAGCCGCTGGACCTCCAGTGCCCGGTCCATCACCGCCTCGGTGACCGGCAGCCATTCCAGTGCTCGCTGGCCGGCGAGCAGCGCTTCCAGATCTGCCTGGTTCCGCGCGGAGTAACCGATCTCCAGGGCGGTCATGTGGCACGCGGCGATGACGTGCGCGGTGCGCAGGCTCAAGAACGCGGCCCGCGCGCGTTTGTCTCGCCTGGCCCACTCCAGCGCGGACTTGTCCGCGAGTAGCACGCTCAACCGCGGCCGCCGTCCCGCCACGCGCCGCGCAGCGCCTCGTCGGAAAGGTCGGCGCCGGTCTCGTCGAGGAGCTCGAGCATGCGGGCGGCTGCCCGCTGGTTCGCCACGCGGCGCAGGGCGGCGTTCACGGTCGCCACCTTGCTCTTGGTGCCCAGTTCCTCGCTCGCCAGCGACAAGGCCTCATCATCAAGGTCCACCACCGTCCTCGACATCAGATCCTCCCAGATAGTGATGCCTGATACCCAATCAAATTGTATATCAAGTAACGCGATAGGGAGGACATCATCACGGCAGGTCAATCGAGCGTGCCCACCGCCACCTCCCTTCAAGCCCGCCGTCACCATCACTGCGGAGCCCGGCTACGATCCAGGTCGTGCAAAAGTAGCTCATGAATAACCAGCCTGCATCAGGCAGTGGCACCGGCGCGGCAGCGCCCGCCTGCCAGGGTGTCACCCGCCATGGAGGTCCGCCAGTGCTTGCCTGTCAGGGAGGGGAAGACCAGCCCCAGCGGGTTGGCGCCGGCGGCCTGCTCAGCGCGGGCCTGCTCGAGGCGGCCGGCGAGCCGTTCGGCCAGCGGGTAGCCGGCCGGGGTCGTTCGGGGGTAGATGGTCCGCCGCCGTTTGCGGTTCTTCGGCGCCTCGAGGTACAGGTGCCCGGCGACCTCGACCACCTTGCGATCCACCGCGATCACCCGGGCGGCCGGGTCGACCTGGGCCGCGGTCAGGGCGGCCAGCTCGCCCCACCGCAGCCCGCTGTAGGCCGCGGTGTTCGCCATCAGCTCGTCACGGTCGCCGTGCCGTCCGGCGGCCAGCGCCTGGCCGAGCCGGGCCATATCGGCGTCGGCGGGGATCTCAGCGGGGTCGACGAACAGCGCCGATTCCCGGCCACGCTGACCTGCGGGACGGGCAGCGCGCGGTCCCGCCTGCCAGTGCACCTTGGCCAGCCGCTGATTGATCAGGTACCCGCCCTCGATCCCTGCGCTGACCAGGGCTGAGATCATCCCCTTGACACGCCTGCCCTCCCCCGCCGTCGGCGGGGCGTTGACGACCTGCTGCATGTGCCCGATCGTGATGTCCTGGCAGATGACCACGTCGATGACGGGGGCGGCGAACCGCTCGCACAGGCGGCGCTGGGTATGCGGGTGCTTGCGGGACCACCGGTTCTCAACCGGGAGCCAGTCCGGTGACAAGTAATAAGCAATCAGGTCCGCGCCCGGCAGCTCCAGGTTCAGCGCGCCGGTCGCGAGCCGCTCGGCAACCTTGTCCAGCCTGGCCGCGAGCCGGTCCCCGGACACCGCCTGGCACTGGCGCCGCTGCCCGTCCTCATACCAGACCGCACGCCACCGGTCCCCCGCCGCCCGCGCCGGGTACACCGTCACCCCGTGCTCCAGCTCAATCACCACACGACCTGGCGCCTGGCTGGGCATCACCGGGGCAGTCACGGCGCTTCCCTGCGGGCGCGGGCGGCGCGGACATGCCCGGTTATGGTGCGCGGCGAAGTGGCCGGATGGGTTGCGTGCGGTCTCGCCGTCCGCTGGTTGCCGCCACCTCCTGCGGACTGGTCCGGGCGTTTGCGGCGGAGGCTGTCTGCGAACGCCTCGACCTCGCTGGCCCACCACCGGTAGCAGCGCGGCGAGATCGGAACGGGTTCGGGGAAGTCCGGACGGTGCGTCAGCTCGTAGGCCGCGGTCCGGCCAAGCTTGAAGAGCACGCGGATGTCCCCGATGCTGATCAGCGTGTCGCTAGTCCACCGGGCTGGCCGGGCAGCCGAAGGCGCGGGGATGGCCGGCTCTGGCGGGCGGCTCACGGCCTGCCCCTGGCCACAGCCAGGTCTTGTGCGTGTCCCTCTCCCCTGGCCGCTGGGCCAGGACAAGCGGCACGCGGGTTGGCGGCGGGTTCAGGGTTCGCCGAGTGTGGTGCGATGGTGTGACGCAGCAAACGAGCATTCTTCAAGGATGACAAAACGGCCGATCAAGATCAGAAACTAAGCCAGGCGGGAGGCCCGGAATCCGCCCTCGTGAACAGGCCAGGAAAGCTGAGCGATACCGTGCTGCATCCCCCGGCCGAGGCCCTGGCCCGCTGGCAGGAGCGGAACGACCGGGCACCACGGCGGCGAATCCGTGCCGCGCTATCCCGCCACCAACGGCTTAGCGCGGCCAGTAAGCCGACGGTGCGGTCTTCCTCGGATCTGTGATCTCAAAGCGGCGTCGCGGGTCAAGGCTGACTATTTGCACCAGCCGCTGGCTGGCAGCGTTCTCGAGGTCCTGCATTACCATGGGCATGGCCGCGATGACCGCGCCTATGGCCAGGCCAAGCCGCGCATTCCCTCCACGCGCTGTGCGTAGCGGATGTGATGCAGTCCCGATTTCTTGATCGCGGCACATTCGCGCGGGTCGTTGAGCTGGGCGCGGTCCTTCGTGATTAAGGCGTGGAACCCGGCGTTCTTGGCATCGGGGAGAACCCGGAGGTCTTTCTTGCCCTTCCACGACAACCCGGAGATGTGCATGACATCGTGGCCGTACAGCACGTGCCGCAGCGGCTCGATGAGCTGCACGGCCGTGTCTTCGTCGATGAGGAGGCGCATCACGCAGCTCGCGGGGCGGGACTATAGCTGTCCACGTAGCGGGCGAAGTCGAGCGCATCGCCAGCTGCCTCCGCCGTGACGGCAGGGTAGTACTCAGCGATCCGGTTGGCTGGCACGCCGTCGCGCATCAGGCTGGCTACCGCGTCGTAGGGCACCCTCGTGCCAGCGATGACGGGCGTGCCGCCCTGGGTCTCCGGGTCGACGGCAAGAGCGGGGCGCGGCCGAAGGAGATGAGGCACTAGCACGCCGGCGCGGGCGGCGAAAGGCTCGATGACGTCACCCATAACCGCGACCAGTTGCAACTGCCCAGGCCTGTTGCCCAGGTTCACAGCCTGGTCCTCTGTGACAAGCTGGATATTGCCCCCCTTGTCGGAGACGAGCCTGTAGGACGCCAGATGGTCTACCTCGCCTATGTCGCGGAGGGTGCCGATCGCGGCGCGGATCTTCTGGAGCGAGGCGTTCTCCCGCAGCCGGACGAAAGTGCGCAGCGCCAGCACGTCCTGGAAGGGATAAACGACCCCGGGTGCTGTCGCGATCTCAGGCACGAGCAGCGGCCATGTCCGCTGGCTACGCCAGTGGCGCAGCTGACTGACCGTAGCGCCAGAAAGCGCGGCGGCCATCTTTGTCGCGTATGCCACGTTATTGCCCTTCCTTGCACATGCCTATCACGCATTGTGCGCCATGGCGTGCGCCATGTTGCTTTGGGCGCGCCGTTTCCCTAAGGAGTAGGACGCCATCAAGGCCGCCCCGGTGGTCAGCGCTGGCACTGAGGAAGCCACGACCATGCCCTCAGAGGGCGGCCCGCCGTATCGGGGCGATCCCGCTCAAAGACCCGACCGTGCAGGACGTGCGGACGGCGCTGAAGAAGATAGCAGCCACGCATGCGCCCCGGACCCTGCACAAGTGACGCGGACCCTGCGGCACGCGGAGGGGCAGGATTTGGTGCGCCGGAACGTATCGGCGCTGGTAGATGCCAGGGCGTGCCGGTGGAGGAAATCGCGCAGCTGGCCGGACACGCCAGCTTGCGGACGACCGAGGTGATCTACCGCCGGGAGCTGCGGCCGGTGATCACGACCGGGCCGAGGTGATGGACCAGACCTTCCGGCCGAAGCTAGGGCCAGAGGTTACCCCAGTTGTTACTGGATAGTGAACCTGCCTGGCGTCACGGGGTTTCGGTGGCCGGTTCGGGTTCGGCGGAGCGGAGCGGGGGAAGGGCTGTTCGGGGTAGCGGCGGCGTAGTTCGGTGTCGGCGGCGACGGATAGGTGGCGCTGGTCGCGGGTAGCGGCGTCCCAGTCTTCGCGGTCGGCCATGACGGCGGCGAAGACGGTCTCGCGCTGTCGGTAGGCATCCTGCAGGGCCTGGTAGCTGGCCGCGAGCTCGTGCTTGCTGGTAGCGGTGCCGTGGTCACCGCGCTGACGGGCGGCTGCGGCTTCGACACTGGCACGCAGGCCGGCCAAGCGCGCGTTCCAGGCAGCGGCGCGGACCTGCCGGAGCTCATCCCCGACGTATCGTGGTGCCCAGGCGGTTTCGATCGGGTAGGTGTCGCGCAGGTGCAGCAGCCTGCCGTCCGGCATGCCGCGCACATCGGGCCCGTCGCCGAGGGCAGCGGCGGCTTCCTGCCAGGCCGCTCGCGTCTCGGGGGCGGCAGTGGCGGGTTCGGGTTCGATGGGGTCCGATGAATGGTCATAGCCGGACAGTTCCCGGTACGCGCCAATCGAGCTGGCGCGCTGCTGCCAGTCCAGCCGGTCCGCCGGGTGGGCGGGCACGGGGCCGAGGGCGGTCACGGCCCAGGGCAGGTCGTGGCCGGCGGCGAGCACCCCGAGCGGCGTGCCCGGCGGGACTGGCGGTGCGGCCGGGCCGGGATCACCGGTCCGTTCGGAATGAAGAAGGTCGTAGCGGGTCAGCTCGGGAGCGGGCCGGGGACCGGGCACCGGGTCCGCGCGTTTCGGGGACAGCGTGAACACGTAGGCGAGGTTGAGCATCGTGCCGCGGGTCAGGGCGACCAAGGCATGCTGGCGGTCCTGGGTCCCGGTGAACACCGCCAGCCCCGTGTGCACGGTCCGGCCCTGCGCCACGTGGTCGGTAACCGCATACCCGAGCTCGGCATCCCGGTAGTTCGCGTAAAGAAAGGTGCGGGCGGTCCACTGGCGCTGGCCGGTCTGCGGGTCGGCGTCCAGGGCGCAGCGGACGATCAGGCCGCCGGGGGTGACGGCGTCGATGCGGAGCAGGTCGCCGTTGGCCAGCGTCCGGCCGGGCTCGCCGGCCTCGACCCGGTGGTCGTTGCGGGTGGCGATGATCAGGTCACCGCGACTCGCCTGGGTGCCGTCGGCGATCGTCACGGCGGGGCCGTCGGAGACGGTGCCGAGCGCGATGAGGTCGTCGCGGATGCGGCGAGACAGCTCGCGGCGCAGCGCGTGGTCCGCGGTCATCAGCAGCGTGTCGGTGCCCCCGGCGGTCAGCGCGACGTAGGCGGTGGCGGCGGCGTCCATCATCTGCTCCGGGTCCCGCCATAGATCTGGGCGTGCTGGTCGTACTCGGCCAGGACGGCAGGGTCGCCGTCGCGGAGCCGCAGGCTGGCGGCCTGTTCCCAGGCGGCGCGGAACCGGACCGGCTCCGCGAGCCGGGCGTACCCGAGGGAGGCGGCGAGCAGGGACATGCCGCCGCCGTTCTGGACGGCCTGGAGCTGGCTGGTGTCCCCGGCCAGGACCACCTTCCCGCCCCGGGCCGTGGTGTAGGCGATCAGGTCGGCCAGGTCCGGGCCGGGCATCATCGACGCCTCATCGATCACCAGCAACGGCGCCCGGCCGGCCTCCACCGGGCCACGGGCACCGCGGCGGCGGGCAGGTGCCCCAGGAACAGGGCAGCGTTGTAGGACACCGGGACCCCGGCGGCCAGGGTGTTGCGGGCCGACTGGGACGCCGTGATCCCGATGACCTGACCCAGCCCGGCCGCGGTCCAGGGCTGCCCGGCCTGGGCGAGGACGTAGGTCTTCCCGGTGCCGGCCAGATAGGCGACAGACTGCAACATCTCCGCGGGGTGCTGCCTTGCGTGGTACGGGTAACCGGGGCTGCTCATCCGTTGTGTGGCCGCACGCTGGATGCGGTCGCGTTGTGCACCGGCGCGGGATGCTTCATCTGGTGGTGAGGCTTCCTGATTCGTCGCCGGGCACGATTCCGGCGTCGGCTACCGCCTGCATGACCGGTTCCTGCGCACCGGCATCGCCAGCCTGGCCGCCCCCGCGACAAGCGACCGAAGCCTGGCAGCCGCCACCCGCGCCTACGCCAGCGCCGCCGACGAGCTCGCCCGGCAAGCCGGCCTCGCCGCCTGACCCCAGAACCCGCGCCACCACCCCCTAGGGGTCCTGGCAATACCTGGAACAACAGGGACCCCCTAGCGGAATGCGATGTCCGGCGGAGACTGGCAGAGTGGATGGGGAAGAAGATACGCAAGACTCCGACTGCACGATCGAGAGGAAACTGAGCATGAGTGCGGAAACGAAGGAAATCGTCGTGGTCATCGGCCCCGGCGGCATCGGCCAGGCGATCGCCCGCCGCGTGGGGGCCGGCCGTACCCTGCTGCTCGCCGCACACAACGAGAAGGAGACCGAGGCCGCGGCCGAGCGGCTGCACGGCGACGGGTTCGAGGTGGCCGTCCAGGCCACCGACATCTCCGACCGCGAAGCGGTCGAGGCCCTGGCCGACAGGGCTGCCGAGATGGGTCCGGTCACACGGGTGATCCATGCCGCAGGTGTCTCCCCTACCCAGGCGACCACCGAGCGGGTCCTGCACGTCGACCTCCTCGGTACGGCCTTCATCCTCGACGCGTTCGCCCGAGTCATCGCTCCCGGCGGGGCCGGAATCGTCGTCGCCAGCATGGCCGGGCACAGGGAGAGCCCCTACGAGCGCGAGATCGAGCGCGCGCTCGCGACCACTGCGACCTTGGAGTTGCTCGCGCTGCCGTTCCTCCAGCCCGACAAGGTGGGTTCCTCCGTCCACGCCTATGCGCTCGCCAAGCGGGCCAACTCACTGCGCGTAGAGACCGCCGCCGCGGCATGGGGCAAGCGCGGGGGCCGCGTCAACACCATCAGCCCAGGCGTCGTCATCACCCCGCTTGCCCTGGACGAGTTGTCCGGCCCGCGCCAGGAGTGGTTCGAGCACGTGCGCGAGGTGTGCGCCGCCAAGCGGTTTGCTACGCCCGACGAGGTCGGCGACGCTGCGGCCTTCCTCCTCGGCCAGCAGGCCAGTTTCATTACCGGAGCAGACCTGCTGATGGACGGCGGCGTGACGGCGGCACTGCGGGCCGGGGAGCTGACGATGTAGTCATGACGAATACCCGTGTCCTCCACCGCACCGTAAACTTCAGCAATATGCTCGACGGTTACCGGGCCATGGCCGACCGCTAGGCCCTTAGATCCTAGCCGCCTGTGACGCGACCAACCCAGCTAATGCCGTGAAGCTCGACGCCGGTGCCTGCCAGTATCGGGAACCTAAGCCAGGCCGCAGCGAACGCCCGGTCTGGTGTTTCAGTCATAGATCACCGCGAAATGGCCGCTCGCCTCGTCCCGTTTGACCCTCTCGATGGCGTCACCGACGTCTTCAAATCTGATAGGGATGGTGAACCTGATTTTCCCGCGCCCGTGAGCTCAAGCACCTTGGCGTTGTCGTCCAGGGTTCCGCCGAGCGAGCCAAGCAGGTTGTACCTGCTTGGCGACCACCACCACGAGGTTCAGCAGTGCCTGAGTGCGACCCAGCCCCCACCTGGACGACGCGCCCGTCCGGCTTCACCGCCTCCATGGCGCCGTGGTCGTTCCGAAGCCGGCGAAATCGACGATGAGACCGAGTTCCCTGTCCTCGAAGTCGCTGACATCGGTCGCGACATCCACCACACCGACTAACCAACGCGCGGGTGCAGGCTCTCGTTGATCTCGGCGACGTAAACGTTCGCGGCCACCTCAGCCGCTGCCTGGGCGTCCAGGGCACCGAGGCGCGCCGAATCCGATGATTCAACATTTTCGCCGGCCTCCGCCTTGCCCTGGCCAGGGCGGCGCGGTAGGAAAACACGCCGACGTCCTTCGAGGCTGCCTGGCCCCCAAGGGAACGTTGTCCGGACGCGCACGAGCAGCTTGGTCTCAATTGTGATTTTGGGGCTGGACCGCCGTGCCGCCCTGTGCCAGACCCCTCAAGGAGCTCACGGCACGGCAACCCTGTCGCCCACAGCGAACTCCGTTACGCCCTCTTTACCTGGCTGACGATGCCGAGCAGCCCCCAGTCAGTCTGGCCCGAAGCGTAGAATGTGTGCTCGTGACCCGGTCGAGCGGCACTGCGTCAGGCGGGCGGGACCGGGTGACCGACGCCCAGCTGTCGGAGCGTTCGGCAGCGCGCACGGCCGGTCAGTGGTGGCGCGGCAGCGTCGACCAGCTCGCAGGGTCCGATCCCGGTCTGACCCGGCTGCGGCTGGCGCTGCAGACGGTCCTGAGTGTCGGAGTGACGATCGCCGTCGTCTATCTCGTGGTTCGCGTTACCGGCGAGCTGGAGATCTCCGCATCGTCCGGGCC
>Ga0209656_10002969_pt1 | contig 10985 bp, 9 predicted proteins | sample BogFormECP12_OM2_FD_188239 | JGI IMG/M metagenome (GOLD analysis project Ga0209656, IMG submission 188239) | Bog forest soil microbial communities from Calvert Island, British Columbia, Canada - ECP12_OM2 (SPAdes) (version 2) | ecosystem: Environmental > Aquatic > Freshwater > Wetlands > Bog ... | reverse complement strand
ATTTATGTTAGCGAAAAAATGTCCGCGCACATTCTGGAGAGGTTTTCAGGCGGGCAGGCTGCCCCGGTGTGTTCATTGGTTGCGCAGCTTAGCGATCGCGAGTTCGGAGTGCTTGAACTGCCGGCGAAGGTCTCTCCGCTCACGAGATCGCCGCAAGGCTTCGGCGGGTAAGGCCTCGCAGCAAAGGACCATCCCGCACATTGAATCGTGGCGCCCTTCCCGATTGAAGACTGCACTACGAAACCAGAGCATCGGTAAGAAAATCTCTGTCGGTGCTCGGAAGAGGGGTTGATGTTCACACTCGGCGAACAGATCAATGAAAGGCCGCCTCAATATTAACGCAATCATCTGCATTGCGTTGAGCCTAGCGCTGGTCTCGATTCTCTTGAGTCCCTTTCCCAGCGGTCGCTACTCACGGGGCCCACCTGACGTAGTTGGTTTCACGAATGGGGTGAAATCAGGCGGCCCGCATCCCCGTGAATTTGAACTTCCAGGCCTTGCGATTGTGACAAACAACGAGCGAGAATTTTCGCGGGTCGAGGGTCTTCCTTTTGAGAATTGCTCTAGCCCGCATTTCTCACGTCCCCGCGAGAAAATGCGCACGGAGTGCCGATCCGGCGGTCGCCGGATCGGAGCTAGCCGCGAAGACTTTCGCCCCGGCAAGCTGCTGCCCAAGCAGCTTGGAACAGGTGAACATTTCACAAGTTTGAAAACTTGTGAAATGTTCAGGCTAGATTTCGCGATTCGCAAAATCTATAGTTAGAAATGAAAGCAGTGACCATCAGTAAATACGGTGATCAAAGTGTTCTGACCTACGCTGATATTGAACGGCCCAAACCAAAATCAGACGAGGTTCTCGTGCACAATGGCGCGGCCGCCGTCAATCCGGTCGACTGGAAAATCCGTGATGGATTAGGTGAAATGTTTGGGTTGCAGTTGCCGATTGTGCTCGGCTGCGAAATCTCTGGCACGATCGAGGAAGTCGGTAGTGACGTGCGAGACTTTCACGCAGGCGATCCCGTGTACGGATACGTCAGTTTGCAGCGAAACGGTGGCTATGCGGAATATACTATTGCCAAGTCCGATGAAATTGCGCCGAAACCGGAAAGCCTCGACTTTGACAGTGTAGCAGCGGTCGCAGTAGGCGCCTTGACTTCCTGGCAAGCAATTTTTGACACTGCGAACCTCCAAGCCGGCCAACGAATCCTGATCACGGGCGCGTCGGGTGGTGTCGGTTCAATGGCAGTGCAGCTTGCCAAAGCAAAGGGGGCATTTGTAATCGCGACGGCTTCGGGCAAGAATGAGGAGTTCGTCCGAAGCTTGGGCGCAGACGAATTTGTCGATTACACTCGGGAAAAATTCGAAGAGAGAGTGCGAGAGGTTGACGTCGTTTACGACACAGTAGGCGGTGATACTTTGGAGCGATCGTTTGAAACGTTACGTCGCGGCGGATGTTTAGTAACGACGGTGATGCCACCATCCATCGAAAAAGCGGAGAGTTACGGCATCCGCGCCTCGATGATCGGCGTGCAACCAAGCGGGCAGCAATTACGCGAAATAAACCGGTTGATTGCCGCCGGTAAACTGAAAACACATATCGCAACGGTTCTCCCGCTGAGTGAAATCAGGAAGGCTCATCAACTTTCCGAGAGTGGACGGACACGCGGCAAAATTATCTTGCGCCCAAGTTAGTCTTCTGAAGGACCGATTGCAGCACGTGCGGGTCGTAAAATCAATGTCAATCGCCTTTTCGGACAGACTCCGCGAAGCAACGTTTGGCTAGCCTACATTCTCGGATCCGCTCTTGCTACCTGGTCACGATTAAATTTCGAAAATCTCTTTGCGCCTCGTTGTTAAAAGTACGAAAAGCGAATCCAATAAAAATATCTTGTAAGATATTGCGATTCGCAGCATACTCCGACCAATTAATCTTTATAGACCGTTCGTGGCAGATTTTCGTTGCTTAGTTAGTTTTGCAACGAACGACGTCGCGCATACCGATAACAGTCTGCACCACTATATTTCCCGTTGCTAAAGATGAATTTCTACTGCCGGCAGGTGTTGAGATAACACGGTTTCCAGAGTCAGGAAACCAGAACTCCGAACTTCAACTGCTCATCTTGAGGAAAATTCTTGTAAGGCGTTGCAAACGTAGCGGACTTGGAGTGCGCGAGCGATTAGGAATAAGGTCGTTTCACTAACGCACTGCGGTTATTCAAATCAAATTCATGGTCGGGACAGGCAGCATGGTAACGATAGGCACCTCCAACCGGCTCTCACCGCCGCCGCGCTGTCGCTGCGTGCGACCGACCAAATCCTGCGCGAACTCTAAATCCATTTCCGCCCCCAACCCAAGAGACACCTATGGCAACTTTGCTCAATAATAATCCAGCTCCCGGAGGCCCCGGGGATCCGGCGATGTGGACCCGCGCCGACAAAGACGCGGTCGGAACCGCCCTCTCCTGCGCAAGTCCGGTTTGGTATACTGTGGCCGGCGGTATTGTTACCGAGGTCTATTTCCCCGACGTCGACACGCCTCAGGTTCGCGATTTCCAACTCATCATCACAGATGGCGCCACTTTTTTCCACGACGCCCAGCTGGACTTTACGCACCGGTGCGAGGTCATCGATCCGCGGACCCTGGCTGTGCGCCTGACCAACACAGCCGTCGGTCAGCCCTACACGGTGGTTCAGGATATCATCACCTCCCCCGACTCTGTCTGCCTTCTTGTGCGCACGAAATTGGAAGGGGACCCGAATTTGCTGAGCCGGCTGAAAGTCTATGCGTTGTTAGCGCCGCACATGCAAGGTCAGGGCGAGGGCAACTCCGGTTACGTGGCAGTTACCGCTGAAGGGAAGTCGCTGGTCGCCGAGCGGGCAAACTACTGGTTGGCGCTCGGGGCCGACTGCGGCTTCGGCCAGACGAGTTGTGGCTTTGTCGGGGTCAACGATGGTTGGACGGACATCATCGGCAACCGCCGACTGCCCGTTTGGAGTTATGACTCGGCCGAGAACGGTAACATCGCCTTAGTGGCGGAAATTATGCGGGGGAACCGGAAGGAATTCGTCCTGGCGCTGGGCTTTTGTCAAAACGATGAAGGGCTGACGTCTCAGCCCAGCCCGGCCCTGGTCGCGATCACGGAGGTATTGAGCTATCCGTTCGATCAGGCGACGGCGCCCATTGGCTACCTCCAGTGCTTTATCGAGGGTTGGGTCGACGGCATTTCACCCACGCGCTACCGGCCCAAACCGGGCACGACCGGGGACCAGGACCGGCTATTGAATATCAGCCACAATGTGTTGCTGGCCCACGAAGACAAGAATTCTTGCGGCGCCCTGGTGGCCTCGCTGAGCATACCGTGGGGATACGCCAACCCTGATTCGGATTCGGGCTACCACCTTGTGTGGCCGCGCGACATGTGCCAAAGCGCGACCGCCCTGCTGGCGGACGGCGAATTGGACCTGCCGTTGCGCGGATTGATGTACCTGGCCACTAACCAATCGCCCGACGGCAGCTTTCACCAAAACTTCTACATCAACGGAGAACCCTACTGGCCCGGAACGCAACTCGATGAATTTTCCTTCCCGATCATCCTGGCTTATCGGTTGGGCCACGCCAAAGCCCTGCAGCAGTTTGATCCCAAACAAATGGTGCTCTCCGCGGCGGGAGCGTTGATCGCCAACGGCCCGATGACGCAGGAAGAGCGTTGGGAAGAAAACGAAGGCTACTCCCCATCCACGCTGGCCTCAAACATTGCCGGGTTGATTTGCGCGGCCGATCTGGCGGAAAACAGTTGGGGCGACCCCGTGACCGCCCAGTTCCTGCGGGAATATGCCGACTTCCTGGAGTCCCACCTCGAAGCCTGGTGCACCACCACGCAAGGCGACTTGGTCCCCGGCATCAACCAGTACTACATCCGGCTGCTGCCCACTCAGGTCAAATCGGTGGGGGCCAACCGCAATCCTTCGCTGCCGGAAGATCCCAACACCGCCACGATCATTCTGAAAAACACTAACGGTCAATCCTTCCCGGCCCGCGATGTGGCGGATGGTGGGTTCCTGGAACTCGTCCGCTTGGGCATTCGTCGAGCCGATGATCCCATCATCCGGAAAACCGTGCAGGTAATCGATGCCGTTCTCAAGGACGACCTCCCCAATGGCCCCTGCTACCGCCGCTACAACCACGACGGCTACGGCCAGGGTGACCACGGCGAGCCCTTCGGCTCCGCGGGCGTTGGACGTCCCTGGCCGCTTCTGACGGGAGAACGGGCCCACTACGAAGTCGCGGCGGGGCGCGATGCGAAGCCCTACATCCGCTACATGGAAGCCTTTGCCGACACCCGTGGCTTGCTCACGGAGCAACTCTGGAACGGACCCGCGCTTGCCAATCCTCCGCTGGTCCCCGGCGGCCCCACCGGTTCCGCTATGCCCCTGGCCTGGGCCCACGCGGAGTACATCAAACTGGTGCGCTCGGTTTCCGATGGACGGGTGTTCGACATGTTGGATGTCGTCTCCAATCGCTACCTGCAACCTCACGCCTCCAGCACGCTCGAAGTTTGGAACTTCGATCGCCAGTTCCTCTCCATGCCGGCAGGCAGGAAGGTGCGAATTCCACTGGCCACTTCGTTCCGGCTCCGCTGGACTCGCGATGGGTGGAATACCTCCCAAGACACAACCGCCATCGCCACCGCCGTGGGCATCTACTATGTGGACCTGCCCACAGATGCCACCGAGGCCGGTTCCACGCTCACGTTCACCTTCTTCTGGCTGACCGACCAGAGGTGGGAAGGAGTCAACTACTCCATCGGACTCCACGCCTGAGCCACGACCGCCGCCCGCACTAAATTTCTGAGCAAGCTCCCTTAATTTCTGCGGAAACCTATCTTAATTAGCATACCGCTGTCTAGGGGTGCGCTAAGGTTTGCATTGGCAGTCCAGTGTTCGCCTATCCCCAGTTTTAATAGGATGATTCGATTTACCCTACGGCGTCACCCCGAGCCGCGAAGGGCACTTCATTCGTTCCTTGAATTACAAATGTTGTTTCGTCGTTCGACCAACTGATCGTCAGATTGCCGCTCACTGTGACTCCAGCCCGTGCGAAAGCTGTTTTGCCATCAATGGTTCCGCTCGTGTGGATTGTTCCCGAGATTGTCTGCGCGAAAAACACCTGCTTTATCCGAAAGCATTCCCGAACCCTTCGCGAGGCCAAGTCGAGCAACTGAGGCCCCTTTTGCTCTAACATCCTATTGAGATTGTTCATGACTTACATTCCTTCCGTCGGTCTCAAATTGGTTTTACACACACATGGCACCTCCGTTGCTCCCAAGTGCCCCTAGTTCAGAGGATTAACCAAAGCAACACAGTCGCAGAAGGCCGCAGCAGCCTCGCCGTCGAAGAGTTCGCTCAAACCTCGGTTGCTCGCCGCGATGATTGCAAATGCATTCAATGGGTCGCCATGCATACGCTGTCGACAGCTCACACGGCCAATAGAGAAGCAAAACTGGCAAGTTTAGCTTGCAAGTTTACCTACAAAAAACCCTATTTAAGGCGGGCGAGATCATCAAGCGCCTGGCGGAAAAATAACAACCGGAGGAATAACAATGCCGCTCACGAAACTCGATACCGCCACTGCCTTGATTGTGATTGACCTTCAAAAAGGCATTGTCGGTTTGCCCAACGTCCACCCTGTTGGGGAAGTCGTTAAACGGTACCTTCGATCCCGCGATCACGTGATTATTTGTCAATAGTCGCGTGCCCCATCGTCTTCCGGGTGTAAGACAGTTCTTGCATCGATATAAAGTTTGCTTTACCTTCCTAGGTGCCAATGGTTACACTCTCCTCGAAGTATCAGGTCGTCATTCCGCGGTCCGTTCGAAACCGCCTCGGATTGAGGCCTGGGATGAAGCTGCAGGTGATCGAGTACAACGGTCGCGTGGAGTTTTTGCCGGTACGTGAACCGGCCGAGCTTCGCGGCATTTTAAAGGGGCTGGAGCCGGTCATCGAGAGGGAGCCGGATCGACTGTGAACGTTGTCGACTCTTCGGCCTGGCTAGAATATCTGGTCGATTCCGAGAGAGCTTCCCTCTTCGCTGAACCGATCGAGAGAACGGACCAATTGATCGTGCCGGTGCTCGTTATCTACGAACTCTTCAAGAAAGTGCTGCGCGAACGCGGTGAGCAACCCGCAATCGAGGTTTTGGGCCTTCTCTCGCAAGCCAATGTGGTCGATGTCGATGCACAGCTCGCAACGGCCGCAGCGCGGTTGTCGCTCCCGTTAGCCGACAGCATTATCTACGCAACAGCCCAACGCCACAGCGCGATCCTCTGGACACAAGACGAGCATTTTACGGATTTGCCAGGAGTGAAGTTCTTTCCGAAACGCTGATTAAGCGGAAACCTGGCATACAGTGAAGGACGAGCTCCCAATTTATTCACCGGAAAAGGCTTAGCCTGAAATTCTCACAAGTTTTTCAACTTGTGAGAAGGTCACCCGTTGCAAGCTGCTTGGAAAGCAGCTTGCAGGGGCGAAAGCCTTCGCCGCTAACCCAGATCCGCCAATGGCGGATCGGCACTCCGTGCACATTTCTCACGGGGCCGTGAGAAATGCGGGTTAGAGCGCTCGCGACCTACTTCTTGCGCGAGGCCGGCTTGGCCGTTGGCCCGTGGCCCCTGCGGCTCAAGGCGCTGCTGCCCGACATCGCCGAGGCCACGTTGCGGGCTTGATGCTCGCCGCCTCCCTCGCCGGAACCGGCCCCGCTCGAGTTACCCGGGGACGCGGAAGAGGAAGAAACGCTGCCGCCGCCTGCGCCGGTGCTTCCAGCCTGGAGCTCCGACGCAGGGGCGAGAACATCGTGGCTGCCGCCACCCGTGCCCGCGCTCCCTTCACCCGACGAAGTCGCGAGACTGGCGGCCTCGCCGCCTCCCTTGCCGGAGCTCGCGCCCGACGTGTCGCCGCGCGGTACTGGGGCCGCGGAGGTGCCGTCTCCTCCGCCCCGGCCCATCCCGCCCGCCGACGAACCGGCGCTAAGCGTTGGCGCGATCTTCGCGCCAAGGCCGCCCTCGGAGCCGGGTCTCACGAGTTCCGACGCGCCGAAACGTTCGCCCGTCGAGCTCGCGCTGGCGGCGCCGGACGCGCCCGCAACGCCGAGGGGTACGGCGTCCATGTCGATCAGACGCAGATTCTGCCCGGCCAGCTCGGACCATTTGGACAGGAAGCTCGCTTCGCTAACGTTCGCCCAGAGGTAGTATCCGTCCGTTCCGCTCCGCCAGATGCCGGCCCACAGGCCACCGTAGTTCCGCACGCCGACCAGACGCAGGTTCTGCGCGGCGAGTTCGGACCATTTCGCGACGAAATGCGTCCAGTCCGCGTTGATCCAGAGATAGTAGCCGTCCGTGCCAGAGCGCCAGACGCCCGCCCAGAGCCTTTGGCCGTTTACATCATAGACGTCGAAGTCGACCAGCCTGAGGTTCTGCGCAGCCAGCTCGCTCCACTTGGCGAGGAAGTGCGTCTCGTCGGCGTCGATCCAAAGGTAATACCCGTCCGTTCCGCCGCGCCAGACGCCCGCCCAAAGCCCGTTGTTGTAGCGCTCGAAACTCACGAGCCGGAGGTTTTGCGCGGCAAGCTCGCTCCATTTGGCGAGGAAGTGCGTCTCGTCGGCGTTGATCCAAAGGTAATATGGATCCGTCCCCTCCTCCCAAATGCCGGACCAGAGCACTTGGCCATTGACCGTAGTCGCCTCGATGTCAGTCAGACGTAGGTTCTGGGCAGCCAGCTCGCTCCACTTGGCGAGGAAGTGCGTCTGGTCGGCGTTGATCCAGAGATAGTAGGGAGCCGTCCCGGAGCGCCAGACGCCCGTATAGGAGATCGCAGCCAGCGGCCAAGGATCGTCGAAGTTCGGACCGGCAACCGCCGAGGAGGTCCGCGAAGGGAACCACAGTTCCACGATGCTGTTGAACAGCGGGAACGGGTCCGCGGCGTCCCCCGTCAGTTTCTTGTAGACGGCGGCAAGCGTGGACGAGCCCGCGGCCACGATCTGATTGATCGTATACCCGAGCTGAGAGAATAGGTAATAGATGAAAAGGGTCGTGCAGCCGTTAGTCGCGTCGTCGCCGTTGTCGTCCGGCGCGTTGTTGACGAAGTCCTGACGCGAGCTGTTCAGCCAGAGGTCCGCCACCGCGTAGTCGGCGTCCATCCCCACGCCGAGGAAGCCCTTCTCGACCAGGAACTGACCGCTCAGGAACCGCGACAGCCCTTCCCCCTTGCTGCCCTCGTTTCCGCCCTGAAACCACCCGATATTCTGCGCCAGCATGAAGATCTCGACGACTTCGGCGATCAACAGATACCGCAAATATGCCGGGTTGCTGCTGTAGCTGGCACCCTGCGCGTTGAGCTGGATCGTTGTCGACGAGGGGCTGCCGCTCCAACTCGCGCCGTTGCTCTGGGTAGTCACCTGGACCGACATGCCCGTTACGGATACGCCGCCGCCGAACCATCCCGACATCAGATTGTAATCGCCTTCGCATGCCGCGATAACTGCGTTAGTCCGGGCAGGCTCGACCCCGCCCGGACCGCCGAGCGCCTGATCGTAGGAAAACCGGTAGTGCGGCGTCACGCCGCCATTAGTGAGGCCAGTTGTAGTGTAGGCCATAATAAAGTCCTTCTTTCTTCTGCGTCGAGGATTCCGGCCGAGACGGATGATCCGTTAGTATCTAAGCGGGGTTTCGCGGACAGGCGCACGCCGCTCTCGGCGATCATTGTTAGTCGTGTAATCACATTGTTGCTCCTCAGTGAACCCGTTCTCTCGCCACTCACCTTAAAGCCTTCGCTTTCTTATTAATAACCTCGAGCGATACCCGCACCGGGCTACGCCTGAAACAAACGGTGTTGGAAGGAGAAGGAGATCGGACCAGGGAAGTTTTTGGTAATCTTAACAATACAATAGAGAACACAACGGTATCCCTGTCGCCAGTACGAAGCGCGATTATACTCACAATGGGTAATATCGTGGAGTGGGCAAAACTTCCCTTTTGCAAGCCGGCCTATTACGGAAGGAAAGCTGCGACACTTGAACTCGGCTTGCCCTCCGGTCCTTCGAGCTTACCGGTCAGGTAGAAGCCGAGCTTTCAGCCAGAGAAAGAGGGGAACCCTGTACCAACGCTCCAGATGACTCCATGCATTTGGATTGCTGATGTTCGGAGCGGGCTCCCGAAGCGATACGACCGCCAATCTAGACCAGCCTGACAAACTTCCAACCACCCTGCGGCTGCACTTGGCTCGAGATGAGGTGCTAAGTTACGCATGAAACTGCCGCGGGATCTTAAAGGCAGTGATCTCGCCAAAGCATTGTGCCGCAATTGGGGGTTACCGCATAGTCCATCAAGAAAGGAGTCACTTGATCCTCCAGACCGAGATTCCTTCCCATCAGCGAATCTCGATTCCGGGCCATAATCCTATCCCGGCCAACGTGGGTGTACAGAGCACTCATTTGCTCGGAGTCATGACCGACTAACTCTTGAACAACCGCCTGCGGGATTCCGTGGTCTTTCAGCAGGCTGACAGCGGTATGGCGCAATGAATGAAAACTAAGCTGGCTCGGTGCCCGTTTAGCTGCTCTACCGGTCCCCCTGCCTGGTGATTCTGCTTACGCCGGAGCCCGGCCTGGGTCAATAGATCGACAAACCAATTTGAAACACTGCTGGCTCTGCCCTGGCTCTGAACCGCTTCGAATGCCCTTGGGTGAATCGGCGTGTCCGGGGGCTCGCCGGGCGGTAGAGACAGCACATGTTGACGCAGAGGCGCTGACATTGGGATTGTGAGTCGTTTGCCAGTCAGGTCAACCGATTGCCAAGTCGGCGACTTGAGGTTTCACCACCCGTTCATAATCTCGATAACTGAGCTTGATGGCCTCGGTATAGGTTCCCGCTTCAAACACGATGTAATCCTCCTCGGCGAGGCGCTGGTCTACGTAAGTCGGTAAGCCGTAAAGATTGCCAAAGGGCGGCATCGCACCCGGCGCGCAGTCCGGGAAAAACGGCGCAAACTCCTTCTCGCTCTGCAGGGTCACCCGCTCGCCAGTAAGCCGCTCGAGCTTCCGCAAGTCGAGCTGGCGGTCGGCGGGAAGTACCGTCATACGGGGGCCTTCTTGGCAGCTTACCATGACAACCTTTGCCTGGTGACGACGGGGAATATCCTCAGCCGCCGCAGCCATCCGGGCGGTGAAAGCTTCGGCGTGAGGCAAGACCTCGAAGGCGATATGATTTTTCGTCAAAAAGTCGAGAAGTGCTGAAGGTATGTTCATAATCCCTCTCCAATTTTATTTTTGGATTGATTAGCGGTTTGAACCCCATTCGGACTGGCCTCGCGACCAAAACCTTGTGTTGTCCATCCGACATTTAATCTCGTCTCGCCACATTTGCGGCCACACCAGACTTGGTTGGAATTACCCCCGGGTTGGCGAAAGAGAGAGGTTAGGAACAATCGGCTGCCGGCTTTTGTCGAGATTGATGCCGACACATGGCCGATAGTTGACTCAATGAACGTTCAGAGAACAGTCCATGCAAAATCAACTCTTGCAGAATCTTTGAATTACTGACTTTGAACATCGCGCAATTTCGCGAAGAATTTTGAGACGCCACCTTGGTAAGTTGTTCAAAAACATCAGAAATCCTTCAGGGTCGGACCTTGGCTCCCCAGAGGGCACGAACGATGTGTCCCGCTTGTCTTTCTTCATTCCGGAGCCTTTCAGCATGATGTGCCAAGGATCGTATGCACAACCGGCGGGACAGGTCGGCCAATAACTGGGGAGAGCCGTCGGAACCCCTGTGGTTGGATTAAGGAAGGAAAGATGAGCGGGTGCTCGTTCCCTGGGCCGTGTTTGACGCCAACTTGGCCAAGCAGGTGTTAGAGGATCACAAGCTGCCACTGGAACTGGAGCGGTTCGTCACCGAGGACGCTAGGCTCTCAATCGAGGGAATCGTGGAAGAAGT
>Ga0209656_10002968_pt1 | contig 10986 bp, 11 predicted proteins | sample BogFormECP12_OM2_FD_188239 | JGI IMG/M metagenome (GOLD analysis project Ga0209656, IMG submission 188239) | Bog forest soil microbial communities from Calvert Island, British Columbia, Canada - ECP12_OM2 (SPAdes) (version 2) | ecosystem: Environmental > Aquatic > Freshwater > Wetlands > Bog ... | reverse complement strand
AACACGGAGATCCCGGTCGGGACCTCGATCGACGGCGTGCGGTCGTGGACCATCCGCACCGGCTCGCGCCAGTTCTCCCAGTAGTAGCGCATCGACGACCCGATGCTCTGGGTGACCCAGTAGAGCGTCACGTTGGTCAGGAGAAAGTCGCGTGAGAGCGCCTCGGTGACATCGCCGGTGTGGTCGCTCCAGGCTCGCCGGCGTTCGAGGATCCAGGCGGCCAGGCCGACCGGGGAGTCGTTCAGCGCGTAGGCCAGGGTCTGGGGGTCGCGGGTCTGGACGGCGACGTGGCTGGCGGCGGAGGCCATCCGGCGCTGCATCTTGTCGAACCAGCCCTCCTCGCCCGGGCCGTAGTCGTCGGCCGAGAGCCCCGAGTAGTAGGAGACTTTGAGCAGGACCGGGAGGCTCAGGTGCACGCCCACCACGTCGTCGGGGAACTCGTGGCCCAGCTGGGCGGTGACGCTGGCCCCCCAGTCACCGCCGTGGGCGCCGAAGCGGCCGTACCCGAGGACATCGCGCATGAGACGCACCCAGAGGGCCGCCGTCGTCCGCACGGTCACCCCGGTCCGCTCGAGCGGCACCGAGAAGCCGTAGCCCGGGAGCGAGGGGACCACGACGTCGAAGGCGTCGGCCGGGTCGCCGCCGTGGGCCCCCGGGTCGGCCAGCGCGCCGATGACCTCGCCGAAGTCCCAGAAGGTCCACGGCCACCCGTGGCTGAGCACGAGCGGCATCGGGGCCGGACCCGTTCCCGTGGCCAGCAGGTAGTGGACGGGCACGTCGTCGAAGACCACCCGGAAGTGCTCGAAGCGGTTCATCGCCGCCTCGTGGACCCGCCAGTCGTAGCCGTCGCGCCAGTAGTCGACGAGCTCTTCGAGCCAGCGGCGGTTGGTCCCGTACCGCCAGTCGTCGTTCCCCGGGTCGCCGGGCCACCGCACACGCGCCAGACGCTGCGCCAGATCCTCGAGCACGGCGTCGGGCACGGCGATGGTGAACGGCTCGGGTTCCATGCCGGCTCCTCCCCCGCACTCCCGGATGCGTCACGCCGACATTAGGCGCACCGCCCCCGAGAACTGCTCATTCCCGGCGGCCCGTGGCGCCGGGCGATGTTTGACCCCGTCCCGGGGCGGGCATGACGTGGGCGGCCATCGAACCGAGACGTCTCGGTCAGACCCCGCACGCACGGCCGTGCCTGACGAGGTCGAAGACAACGGAACTGGCGGGGTGTTCGGCCTGCCCCCGCCGAGCCCCGCGGGACCCGACGTCGGGTTCTCGACGATGTTCTCAACGATGTGGTGTCCGAGCGACGTGGAGGTAGTGACAATGATCATCCTGTTGGCGTTCCTGGTCGTGCTGTTGCTGTTCGGTCTGGGATTTGCCGTGCACCTGCTGTGGATCCTGGCCGCCGTCGTCCTCGTGCTGTGGCTGGTCGGGTTCGCCGTGGGTCGGGGCGAGTCCGCCGGGACCGGGCGGCACTGGTACCGCTGGTGAGACGGCGGTGCCGGCGGGGATAGCGCTCGCTGACGCGTGCGTCGCCCGGGCCCGGCGGGGGGGCCCGGGCGCCGCTACCATCTCGGCCGTGGGGCGTTCCCCACCGGCGATGGGTCCCGCCGGGGAGCCGCACGGCTCTCGAACCACCGGCCGGGCCGGTTGATGGCTCCTTTTCTGCGGCGCGGCGCGGGGGAGGAGCAGGGTGGACGAGAGACCGGAGCCGGACGACGATGACCGGCCTGGCGCCGGGCCACCGGCGCTGCCGATCGACCCCGACCTGGCGCCGGGCGACGCCGCCGCCCCGTCTCGCACGCACCGGCCGGCCTCGGGGCCGTCACCGCTCCCCTGGGCCGACGTCCTCGCCGTGTTCGGCGGCGGGGCCCTCGGGACCCTCGGGCGCTACGCCGTGGAGCGGGCGTGGACGACGCCGCCCTCGGGCTTCCCCACCGCCACCCTCGTCATCAACACGTCGGGGGCGTTCGCCCTGGCCGTCCTCCTCGGCGTGGTGCTCCGTCGGTCACCGCGACGGCGTCTGGTGCGCCCGCTGCTCGGCACCGGCCTGCTCGGTGGGTGGACGACGTACTCGGCCCTCTGCGTCGAGGCGGTCGGGCTGGCCCGGGTCGGTCACCCACTGGTGGCGGCCGGCTACCTGGCCGCCACCCTCGTTCTCGGGGTCGGGGCGACGACCGCTGGCCTGGCCCTCGGTCCTCGGCGGCCCCGGGCCACCGAGGAGTCGGGGGGCGGGCGGTGATCGTGGCCCTCGGCGTGGCGCTGGCCGGGGGGACCGGTGCCGTGGCCCGGTTCCTCTGCGACCGGGCGATCGAGCTCCGGCGGGCCGGTCCGTTCCCGCTCGGCACCCTCGTGGTCAACGTGTCCGGGTCGCTCCTCCTCGGCCTCGTGACCGGGACCCTCTGGTACCACGGCGGCACCCCGGGGTGGCACGAGGTCGCCGGGGCCGGGTTCTGCGGCGGGTTCACCACGTGGTCCACCGCCGCCTGGGAGTCGGTGCGCCTGTGGAGCGAGCGCCTGTTCGGCCAGGCCGTTCTCTTCACCCTGGGGGGCCTCGTCCTCGGGCTCGCCGCGGCGGCCGCCGGGGTGGCGCTGGGCGCCCTGTGACCGGCCGACCCGACGACGGGCACGGACCGTGATCGCCACGGTCACCCCGATCACCTACTGGACGGTGGTCGCCCTGGCCGGGCTCGGGTGCGCCGCCCTCTGTGCGACGGCCCGCCGGCACCCGGGGCGCTGGCGGGTCACGGTGGCCCGGGTGATCGGCGTGGCCCTGGCGGCCGACGCCGTCAGCTACACCCTCTCGCTCGTCGTGGGCGGGACGTGGTCGGCCAAGACCTCGCTCCCGTTGGCCCTGTGCAACGCGATCGTCGTGGTGGCCGCCGTCGCCTGCTGGTGGCGGGTCCCGCTGCTCGTCGAGCTGACCTACTTCTGCGGCCTGGCCGGGACGCTCCAGGCGCTCCTCACGCCCGACCTGTCGACCGGGTTCCCGCACCTGGTCTTCTTCGAGTACCTGGTCGGGCACGTCGGCATCGTCGTGGCCGCCCTGTTCTTGGTGGTCGGGATGGGCCGGCACCCCCGGCCCGGGTCGGTGCCCCGGGTGTTCGCCATCGTCGCCGCCTACACGGCGCTGGTCGGTCTCGTCGACGCGACGACCGGGGCCAACTACATGTTCCTGCGCCGGCCGCCCGGCGAGTGGACGCTGCTGCGCCTGCTCGGCCCGTGGCCCTGGTACGTGGTCAGCGCCGCCGCGGTGGCGCTCGTCCTCCTGGTCCTGCTCGACCTGCCGTTCTGGCCCGAGCGGGCCCGGGCCCACGACCAGGTCAGGGCGCCGGTCCGATGACCGGGAGGCCGAACCCGAAGGTCACCGTGCGCAGGAACAAGAGCCGGCTATGCGGGTCCCCGACGGCGCCCGGCAGCCACGCGTGGAACGCCAGGACGAGCTGGCCCGGCCCGTCGACGAACAACGACGGGCTCCCTGGGCCGGCCATGGTCGGGCCCGAGGCCAGGATCGGCTGGCCGAGCGGCTTGGTGCACGGACCGAGGGGGCCGCGGCACGTCGCCACGCCGACGGCGTAGGCGGCGGTGTCCCAGTTGTTGCCCGAATAGAAGAGGAAGGTCTGGCCGCCGGCGCTGAACATCGACGGGCCCTCCACCACCCCGCCCTCCCACGGCTGACTCGGGGTGAGCAGCGCCGACGGGCTCCCGGTGAGCGCCGTCCCCCGGTTGTTCATCGGCTGAGCCCAGATGGTCGGGGGCTGACCGGCCGCCCCCTCGGACTTCCAGTCGAGGTAGATCGTTCCCGACCCGTCGATGAAGGGGCTCGGGTCGATCGACCCGCCGAGGTCGCTCTGGCAGACGAGGGGGGCGCTCGAGGTGTCGACGAACGGCCCGGTCGGCGAGGACCCCCGAGCCGCCGAGATGCACTGCTCGAGCGGCGTCGCCGACTGGACGGTGTAGAAGAGCACGTAGCTCGTCGGGTCGAGGCGCAGCACCGACGGCGCCCACGTGTACCCGGGCGACGCCCAACTGGGGAGGTTCGGCAGCGCGTTGCCCACGGCGGTCCAGTGGGCGAGGTCGGAGGACTCGAGCACCTGGACGGCGCCGGCCTCGGCGTTCGTCCCGTAGGCGTAGTACTGGCGACCGACGGCGATCACCGACGGGTCGGCCAGGTCGAACGGATAGACCGGGCCGCCTGACCCCCCGCCCTCGAGGGCCAGGCACGGACCGGCCACCGAGTCGATGGTGCCCACGGCGCCGCCGGTGTTGCCGAAGGCCAGGGCGGCGAACGTCCGCTGGACCCCGCTCAGGCACTGCCCCAGGGTGGCCATGGTCAACGTCTCGAGTGCCAGGCCGGACTGGGCGCTCTGCAGCTGGGAAGCGGTCGACCGGGTCTCGGCGGCGCTCGCCGTGGCCATCCACGACAGGGCCCGGGCCTCGGCGCTCGTCAGGGCGAGATCGCCCCGTTCGGCCGTCAGGTGCTGGGCCGACTGGCTCTCGGTGACCGTCGCTGCGGCCAGCGCGGCCCGGGCCCGTCGGAGGCGCCCGTGGATCGAGGCGTCGTCGACGGCCACCGTCCCCAGGACCACGACGAGGAGGACCACGAGGGCCACCGCGGCCCACCGGCCCCTCGATCGGGGCGCCGTGGGCCCGCCGCCCCCCGGGCGCCCGAACGCCGGGTGCTCGTCGACGCCGAGCAGCGAGGCCACGGTGCTACCCACCGGCCGCCCCCGCCACGGTGGAGCAGTCCTGGTGGACGGCGTTGAGCGAGGAGACCGCCCCGGGGACCTGGCCGACGGCCAGCTGGTTGAGGGCCTCGACGACGCCGCCCAGGCAGGTGTTGAGCTGTTCGATGGCCACCGACGAGAAGAGCACCCCCTGGTCGGTGTTGGTGAGGGCGCCCCTCGTCTGGGCGAGCTCGGCCGAGACCTGCTCGAGCGCCGCCCCGGCTGCCTGGTGGCGGCGCTCCGCCGCGGCGACCGCCGACTCGACCGAGTCCAGCTGGCCGACCACGGCCCGCTGCTGACGGACGGTCTGTCCGAGGGCCGCCGTGGTCCGGGCCAGCGCCGCCCGGGTGCCGACGTCGTCGCGCCACACCACAAGCGTGGCGGCCAGGACCGCCGCGCTGACGAGGACGATGGCTAACCGGAACCGCCGTGTGCGCATTGCCGAATCGAGTCCCCGTGTGGTCCGGGCCGCCCACCCGACGTGACCGTCGAAACGGTAGCGCACCCCGCTCGCCCGGAGCGGCCGGGGGCGACCGGGGCGTAGACTGCGCGGGCCGCGAAGGGAGGCCCCATGGCCGACGTGATGACCCTGCCGTTTGCCCAGACGTTCGACGACCCGGCCGACGAGCGCCGCTACCGCAAGCAGCGCCTGGCGGCCGCCTTCCGCCTGTTCTCCAAGTTCGGGTTCGACGAAGGGGTGGCCGGGCACATCACGGCGCGGGACCCCGAGGACCTCGACAGCTTCTGGGTGAACCCCTTCGGGATGTACTTCGGGCACATCCGCGCCTCGGACCTGATCCGGGTGGGGGCCGACGGAACGGTCGTGGAGGGCGACGCCACGGTCAACGGGGCCGCCTTCGCCATCCACTCCCAGGTCCATGCGGCCCGACCCGACGTCGTGGCCGCCGCCCACTCCCACTCGGTCCACGGCAAGGCCTGGTCGGCCCTCGGACGGCTGCTCGAGCCGATCACCCAGGACGTCTGCGCCTTCTACGAGGACCACGCCCTGTTCGACGACTTCACCGGGGTCGTCCTCGACCTCGAAGAGGGCAAGCGCATCGCCCACGCCCTCGGTCCGCACAAGGCGGCCATCCTGCGCAACCACGGGCTGCTCACCGTCGGGCACTCGGTCGACGAGGCGGCGTGGTGGTTCATCACCATGGAGCGCTCGTGCCAGGCCCAGCTGCTGGCCTCGGCCGCCGGCACCCCGGTCCACATCGACCCGGCGTCAGCCGAGTTGACCCAGTCGCTCGTCGGTTCGCACGCGGCGGGGTGGTTCAGCTTCCAGCCGCTCTTCGACCGGATCGTGCGCGAGCAGCCCGACCTGCTCGATTGACCTCGGCCGCCCGTCGTTCACCGGCGGGCGTCGAAGGTGGGCACGAGGGTCCTCGCCGCCCGGGCCTCGTCGACCCGGCGCACCGGGGTGTGGAGCGGGGCGGCCAGCGCCCGCTCGGGGTCGACCGCCGCCTCCTCGGCGATGCGCTCGAGGGCGTCGGCCAGCGCCTCGAGCGTCTGGAGGCTCTCCGTCTCGGTCGGCTCGACCATCAGGGCCTCCTCGACGATCAGCGGGAAGTACACGGTCGGGGCGTGGAACCCCTCGTCGAGCAGCCGCTTGGCCACGTCGAGCGCCTTCACCCCGTCGCGCCGGCGCAGGGTCGCCGCCGCCAGGACCACCTCGTGCATGCACGGGCGGTCGAAGGGGACGTCGTAGACGCCCGAGAGGCGCCGGCGCAGCCAGTTGGCGTTGAGCACTGCCCGCTCGGCCACCCGGCGCAGCCCGTCGGCCCCGTGCACCTCGATGTAGGTCAAGGCGCGCGCCAGGACCAGGGCGTTGCCGTGCCACCCGTGGACCCGCCCGATCGAGCGGGCCGGCCACGCCCACCCGAACCCCGGCCCCGGGGTGCCCGGGCTCGGCTCGGCCTCGGCCGGCTCGAGGCGGACCGGACGCGGGCCGGGGAGGAACTCGGCCAGCCGGGGGGCCACGGCCACCGGGCCGGCCCCCGGGCCGCCCCCGCCGTGGGGGGTGGCGAACGTCTTGTGCAGGTTGAGGTGGACGATGTCGAAACCCATGTCGCCCGGGCGCACCACCCCCAAGATGGCGTTGAGGTTGGCCCCGTCGTAGTAGAGGAGCCCGCCCACCTCGTGGACGGCGGCGGCGATCGCCTCGATGTCCTCCTCGAAGAGCCCGAGGGTGTTGGGGTTCGTGAGCATGATCCCGGCCACGTCGGTGTCGAGCACCGAGCGGAGGGCGGCCATGTCGACACAGCCCCGCTCGTCGCTCGGCACCGTCACCACCTCGTACCCGCCGAGGGTCACCGACGCCGGGTTCGTCCCGTGCGCCGAGTCGGGGATGACCACCGTGGTCCGGGGCGAACCCTGGGCGTCGTGCCAGGCCCGCATGAGGAGCAGTCCCGTGAGCTCCCCGGCCGCCCCGGCCGCCGGCTGGAGGGTGGCCGCCGCCATCCCGGTGATCTCGCACAGCGCCGCCTCGAGCTCGACCATCAGCGCCAGCCACCCCTGGGTCAGGGCGGCCGGAGCGCCCGGGTGGACCCGGGCCAGACCGGGCAGGCCGGCCACCTCGTCGCAGATCTTCGGGTTGTACTTCATCGTGCACGACCCGAGCGGGTACGCCCCGAGGTCGACGGAGAACTGGCGGTGGCTGAGGCGGGTGAAGTGCCCGACCAGGTCGCGCTCGGAGACCTCGGCGACTGGGAGCGGGTCGGTCCGGAGGTGCTCGGCCGGCACGAGCTCGCCCAGGGGGCGGTCGGGGACCCCGGTCGTCCGGAGCTGGACGCTGGCCCGGCCCGGCTCGGAGAGCTCGAAGAGCGTGGGCTCGGGCTCGTCGCCGAGCAACGGGGCGCTGGCCGCCCGCCCGCCGGCGGCCGGGCGCACGGGGCGCACCGGGGCCTCCCCGGGGTCGGCAGTCACGACCGCACCGCCTTGTCCACGGCGGCGACGAACCCGTCGATCTCGGCCCGGGTCCGCCGCTCGGTCACCGCCACCAGCAGGCCGTGCCGGGCGTCGGCGGCCCCGACCGACCCGTCCCCGCCCATCCCGGTCAGGTGGCCCAGCGCCACCCCGCCCAGGTACCCCGCCTCGGCCAGCCGCTCGACCAGGGTGGCGGCGGGCACCGGGGTGCGCACGGCGAACTCGCGCACCACCGGGGCGTCGGCGGTGACCGGTTCGACGCCGTCGAGGGCGAGGAGGGCGTCCCGGCAGTAGTGGGCCCCGAGCGCGCACCGCCGGGCCACCTCGGCCAGGCCGGCCGTCCCGAGCCACCCCAGCTGGACGGCGGCGGTCACCGCCATCAGGGTCTGGTTGGTGCAGACGTTGGAGGTCGCCTTCTCCCGGCGGATGTCCTGCTCCCGGGCCCGCAGCGTGGTGACGTAGGCCCGCCGCCCCTCCCGGTCGACGGTCTCGCCGACCAGGCGCCCGGGCAGGCGTCGGACCTGGGCCAGGGTGCAGGCGAAGAGGCCGAGGTAGGGACCGCCGAAAGAGAGGGCGGTCCCGAAGGCCTGCCCCTCCCCCACCACCACGTCGGCCCCCCAGTCGCCGGCCGAGCGGAGGATCCCGGCGCTCACCGGGTCGGCCGCCACCACGAGCACCGCCCCGTGGCGGTCGCACAGGCGCCGCGCCTCGGCCAGGTCCTCGAGGCACCCGAGGTAGTTGGGGTACCCGACGACCACGACCCCCGGCGGGGCGCCGTCGGCGCCGTCGGGCCACCGGGTGCGCCCGCCGCCGAGCGGGACCTCGGCCACCTCGTGCCCGGTGCCCCGGGCGAACGTGGCCAGGACGGCCCGCCAGTTCGGGTGGACCCCGGACGAGACCCACACGGTCCGACGGCCGCTCGCCGCCACCCCCAGGTTGACCGCTTCGACCAGCGCGCTGGCCCCGTCGTAGAGGGAGGCGTTGGCCACCGGCAGCCCGGCCAGCCGGGCCACCATGGTCTGGAACTCGAAGACCGCCTGGAGCACGCCCTGGGCCACCTCGGGTTGGTAGGGCGTGTACGAGGTCACGAACTCGGAGCGCCCGGCGAGGGCCCGGACGACCGGGGGCACCTCGTGGTCGTAGGCACCGGCCCCGGCGAAGCAGACCAGGCGGTCGGCCCGGGCCGCGTTGGCCTCGGCCAGCGCCCCGAGGTGGGCGGCCACGTCGGGTTCGGGGCGCCCGTCGGGCAGGGCCAGCCGGCCGCTCACGGCGAGCGCCGTCGGTACGGCGGCGAACAGCTCCTCGAGCGACGAGAGGCCCAAGAAGGCGAGCATCGCCTCGATCTCGTCGTCGGTGTGCGGGAGGTAGTCGGGCATCAGGGCGTCCCTTCGGCTGGCGGCCAGAACGGCGTGCGGGCGACGTGGGCGGCCAGCGCCCGGCCGCGCACCGTCACCTCGACCGGGTCCCCGACCGACAACCCGGCCGCCGTGTCGAGGAGGGCCAGGGCGATCCCGCACCCGAGCATGGGCGAGAAGTTCCCGCTGGTGACGACGCCGGCGACGTCCCCGTCGGCCACCACCACATCGCCCTGGCGGGGCGGCTGGCGGCCGTCGGCGACCAGCCCGGCCAGCCGGCGCCGCGGCCCGGCCGAGCGCTCGAGCTCGAGGGCGGCCCGGCCCGAGAACTCGCCCTTGTCCCACCCGATCACCCAGCCCAGGCCGGCCTGCAGCGGGGTGACGCCCGGGCCGAGCTCGTGGCCGTGGAGCGGGAGGCCGGCCTCCAGGCGCAGCGTGTCGCGGGCCCCCAGCCCGGCCGGGGTCACGCCGGCACCGACCACCGCCGTCCAGAACGACCCGGCGACGGCGGCCGGCACCGCGAGCTCCACCCCGTCCTCACCGGTGTAACCGGTCCCGGCCACCGTTCCGGCGCACCCGTCCCACTCGAACGGCTCGACGGCGAAGCGCGCCACCCGGGCCGCCTCGGGCGCCACCGTGGCCAGCCGGGCCCGGGCCCGGGGGCCCTGGACGGCGAGCACGGCGCGCCCGGCCGTCGTGTCGGTGCCCCCGAGGGCGGCGGCCACCCGCGAGGTGTTGGAGGCGTTGGGCATCACGTCGAACGTCTCGGCGGCCAGCCACCAGACGATGATGTCGTCGGCCACCGACCCGTCGTCGTCGAGCAGGTGCGTGTACTGCGCCCGTCCGGGGCCGATGCGCCACAGGTCGTTGCTGAGCGACGCCTGGAGGGCGTCGAACGCGCCGGGGCCGGCCACCCGGAGCGTGCCCAGGTGGCTCACGTCGAACACCGCGGCGTCCGTCCGGCACGCCCGGTGCTCGGCGATCGTGCCGGTCGGGTACGACACCGGCATCTCCCACCCGCCGAAGGGGACGAGCTTGGCCCCGGCGGCGACGTGCTCGGCGTGCAGGGGGGACCGGCGCACCGTCTCGCTCACGCCCTCACCACTCGCTGCGCCACCACCTCGATCGCGTCACCGCGTCGTCGGCCGGCGCGGTGCGGGTCGCTCGTCACCTCCGAGCACGTCGACAGGTTAGGCGGCGGTCGTGGCGCCCGGATCGATGCCGTGGTGCTCGAGGAGGGCCAGGAAGTCCCGCTGGTAGACGACGAGCACGTCCACCTCGGGGTAGAGCTCGCGCATCCGGCGCACCTTGGCGTTCTTGCGGGTGACCAGCTTCTGGCCGGCCGTGGTGAGCTCGACGAAGCAGTGGTGGTCGGGCAGCCAGAAGTCGGGACGGAAGCCCGACGCCGGGGTGCCGTCCTCGGCCCAGCGCAGGGCGAACTCGACCGGCTCGTACTCCCAGCGGATGGCGGCCCCGTCCAGCAGGGCGGCGAAGAGGCGCTCGGAGGGGTGGGCGAAGCGGACCTGGGCGGCCGGCGTTCGGCAGGGGTGGCCAGACGGTTCGGCCGGGTCCGGGTCGGTCACTCCCCGGCGGCCCGCGCCGAGACCGCGGCCCGGGCCGCGCCGGCCTCGTTGCGCTCGATCGAGAGGATGTCGGCATCGAGCTCGGAGACGACGCCCGACAGCGGGACGATGTTGAACACGCCCTGGCCGCCGGCGAGCAGGTCCACCACTTCGCCGTTGGACCGGGCGAGCACCGAGCGCGTGCCGGTCAGGACCAGGTTGGCCGACGCCAGGTCGGCACCGAGCTCCGCCCGCAGGCAGTCGACGGCCCGACGGGCCGACTGGAGCGACACCCCGGCGTCGAGCAGCTGCTTGATCACCTTCAGCTCGAGGACGTCCTGGTAGGCGTACCGTCGACGGGACCCGCTCCCCTGGGCCTCGGCCAGCGACGGGCGCAGGAGCCCGGTCCGGGCCCAA
>Ga0209656_10002967_pt1 | contig 10987 bp, 11 predicted proteins | sample BogFormECP12_OM2_FD_188239 | JGI IMG/M metagenome (GOLD analysis project Ga0209656, IMG submission 188239) | Bog forest soil microbial communities from Calvert Island, British Columbia, Canada - ECP12_OM2 (SPAdes) (version 2) | ecosystem: Environmental > Aquatic > Freshwater > Wetlands > Bog ... | reverse complement strand
GCTTAATTCGTGGACAGAACTGCACTCAAATCGTAGACCGCTTCGGTCTACCGGACGTCAACGCACCCTCGGCGGCGATCATCTGCAAGAAGCGTTGCAACCCCGGAAAGGCACATTGCGGCAGGAATTTCGCATCACGATATTAACGGTGAACCTTTTCTGACGTATGGCGACGAATAGAAAGGTCAACTGGTTGACAGCCAATCTCCTCTCAATGAGTTGGTCAACGTTCCTTGGCCAGCCGCATCCTGGCACCCTTCTCACGACTGTCGACGTAGCGGGTCTTGGCCTTGACGTAGATTCTGTCCAGCTCTTACTTCGGGACGTCGGGAAGAGTCGCTTTCAGCTCTTTTAGCGCTGCCTTTTTCATCCGGGTAAGAGCCGAGGGCCGGCTGGATTACCGCCTCGAACGCACTGTCGATCGCGTCGGAAATGCCTAAGCCCTCATCATGAATTGCACTGAGTATCGCCTGCCTGAACTTTTCTTTGAGCGTCAACTTTTTCATTGGGGTAACATGTCACATATCGGCTTCGAATCGGCGCGAATCTGACCAAACTTTGGGCCGCTCCGCGGCGAAGAGCTCATCCGAGCTCGTACAGTACCTTGGGACCCTTCATACAAAGTCTTTGTTACCGGGAATTGCATGCTGAGGTCGAGGGTTCGAACGATCATTTTCTTGAAGGAATCGATGAGGGCCGGGATTTCATCTGCCTGAAACCCTGGCAGCTTTTTGATCGTTTGCGCCATCTCAAACGTCGTAAAAAGAGATTCCAGATTGTTAAGGTTTAGATCCGACTTCGAGTGCACCTGTTGGAGGCTACTGATGGCTCGAAAGACGGTTCGAAAATGGTCTTCCCACTCCGGGCCTGGGCTAGGCGCGAATATATCTCTCGCTCGATCAAGGAATCCAGCCATCATCGGCGCACCCGCATGGGCAGATGCCCCGGCACCGAGAATGAAAACAATCTTGCTCACGCGATAGATTGTAGTAGAAAACGCTTCTTCGGTCTCCCCAAAAAAGGAAGCCACGAGAATACTCACCAGTTGCCGGTCCGAGGGTCGAGCATTATGTAACAGTATAGAAGTGGGTTGTAGTGATGTATGCAAACTCAGATTGAACGCACACCGTATTACGGTGCGACCATCGGGGTATATACCTGTGCTGGCTCAGTGTACTTTTGGACTGTCGGGACCAAGATTTCGAGGCGGAATTACACCAGTTTTAGACCAGTTGCTGCTCGTCCCGTCGGACTAGCCATGGCTTCGGTCAAGTCGTACAAACGGGCTATTGGTCATCGATCGCTGTTCGTGAGGGCGATACTTGGAAAACGCGTTTTGCCATTTCTAACTGGAACGTAATGTGGAACATAAATCACAATTTCGGACCCTGAGTGATACGGGAGCAGCACCGCTGCACAGACCGCTATGAAGTTTGGGGAGGCAAACAACAAGCACGGAAACCAGATCGCAGGTCTTTCCACTGGGCGGGGAATGTTTGAATATCCGAATAATGACTGCTGAGTTCCAATATGCTTGCGGCCAGAGCAATAAGCCGCCAATGCCAGAGCTTTCTATCCGGAACGCCTGAAATGAAACCATGATTCCAGAGGCTCCGGTACATGAAGCTGAGCACCTTTCTGTTGCCGCTGGACAACCGGGTATTCACCCCTTCGTCGGGCTTCTTCAAGCGACTGACCGCTTTGAAGCGAAAATCCCTCTGGGGGATTTGGACCGGCGGCTAGGCTTAGCGAGGCTCGCCCGGACTTCCCCAGACCCAGGCTCTCTAGGTGTTTCCAGTCGAGAACTGTGAGCTTGACATGTTTACTGACGCCCTTCACGCAAATTTCTCAAGCCCGGGAATAACCCGGCTTTGTAACACTTCCTTCCTCTCGTTGTGTATATCCGGTTTGTCGTAAATCGCGCGGCGTTTTACGTACCTTTGTTGGAAGAACCCCAACTTGTGAAAAGTTCAGGCTAATAAATGGCATGTCCGCGGAGGAACTCCCAGACGAAAGGGGAAGCGGGTTCATCGCAGACGGCGGCAGGGGTGCCGATCTGTTCGACACGGCCGTTGTTCATGACGACGATGCGATCGGCGATCTCGAGGGCTTCGTCCTGATCGTGTGTGACGAACAGTGTCGTGATCTTGAGGCGGCGCTGCAGCTCTTTCACCCAGAGCCGGAGTTCTTTGCGGACCATTGCGTCCAGGGTGCCGAACGGTTCGTCGAGCAGGAGAATGCGCGGTTCGATTGCGAGCGCGCGCGCCAAGGCGACCCGCTGGCGTTGTCCACCGGACAATTGCGCTGGGAAGCGACCCTCCAGACTCGGGAGTTGAATCAGGCCGAGTAACTCGAACACGCGGTCCCGAATTTGCGCGCGCGACAGCCGACGACTTCCAGGGGCAACTTCCAGGCCAAACGCGATGTTCTTGTAGACCGTCATATGACGGAACAGGGCGTAGTTTTGAAAAACGAAGCCGACTCGTCTCTTTTGGATCTTCAAGCCGGTTGAATCCTGGTCATCGAATACGACATTTCCGGAGTCGGGAAAATCGAGTCCGGCAATGATTCGCAGGAGCGTTGTTTTTCCTGATCCGGACGGACCGAGCAGAGCGACGAGTTCGCCATCCTCGGTTTTGAGCGAGACCTTGTCCAGAGCGAGATAGTCGCCAAACGTCCTGACTAGATCTTTGGCCTCGATTTTCATTTGCCGGTTGATGGTTCTCTCAATTGTGCAGAGGCGGACACGTTCCAGGTTGCGATACTCTTGATCAGCAGTGTGACCAGGGAGAGTAGAGCCAGGAGCGACGCCACTGCAAATGCGGCGGAAAATTTGTATTCGTTATACAGTATTTCCACGTGAAGCGGTATGGTATTGGTGAGACCTCGGATATGGCCGGACACTACGGAGACCGCTCCGAATTCCCCCATTGCACGGGCGTTGCATAACAGCACTCCGTAGAGCAGGCCCCAACGGACATTTGGGAGGGTGACGCGCCAAAATGTCTGCCAACCGCTCGCGCCAAGGGAGAGCGCGGCCTGTTCCTCTTCGCTGCCTTGCGCTTGCATAAGCGGGATCAGCTCTCGCGCAACGAATGGAAACGTCACGAAGATGGTGGCGAGGACGATGCCGGGAACGGCGAAAACAATCTTTATATCATGTTCCTGGAGGAACGGTCCCAGCCCCTGGGCCCCGAAAATCAGGATGTAGATCAGACCTGCGATGACTGGCGACACGGCAAACGGGAGGTCAATCAGCGTGATCAAGAGGCTTTTGCCGGGAAAGTCGAATTTTGCGATTGCCCAAGCGGCGGCAACGCCGAAGAACAGGTTTGCGGGAACCGCGATCGCGGCCACGAAAAGTGTGAGCTCAATCGCCGAAAGCGCTGCGGGTTCCGTGAGAGAAGCGAAGTAGACACCGAGACCTTTCTTGAGCGCTTCGGTGAATACGACGATCAACGGAACGAGAACGAATACCGCAAGGAAAAGGATGGCGACCAGAATCAAGCCGAGGCGGATCCCGAGTGAATCCCGGATGGCCGGGCGGCCTTTTGGAGGTCTGGCTCGACCCTCGATTATTTGCACGTTGGTTATCACGGAAAAGCCAAGAGATCGGTTGTTAGCGGATTCGACTGGCATTTGACCAGCGCTGGAGTGCGTTGATTACGAGCAGCAACAGAAATGAAATCACAAGCATAATGACCGCAATCGCCGTGGCTCCCCGGTAATCATACTGCTCGAGTTTTATAAGGATTAAAAGGGGAACAATCTCAGTCTTCATGGGCATATTTCCGGCAATGAAGACGACGGAGCCGTATTCGCCGACTGCGCGCGCAAAAGCCAGCGCAAACCCGGTCGCGATAGAAGCGTATAGCTCGGGCCCGACGACTCGAAAGATCGTTTGAATCCGGGATGCACCGAGGCTTGCCGCCGCTTCTTCGAATTCCAGGTCGAGGTCTTCCAGGACCGGTTGAACGGTTCGGACAACGAAGGGCAAGCCGACAAAGATTAGCGCCACAAGAATACCGAGTTGCGTGTAAGCGACTTTGATCCCGGTGAGTGCGAGGATCGGGCCGCCGAGCCAGCCGTTGGGTCCGTACAGCGTGGCGAGCGATATCCCCGCGACTGCGGTCGGCAGCGCAAAGGGTAGATCAACCGCCGCATCGAGAGTTCGTTTTCCGGGAAAACGGTACCTGACCAGCGTCCAAGCGACGATCGACCCGAAGACCACGTTGATCGCCGCTGCCAGAAGAGCGGTGCCGAAACTGACATTATAGGCGGCCAGAACCCGCGGTGTTGAGACCGCACGAAAGAAGGCTCCCCATCCTAGCCCTGATGCCTTCAGAAACGCGGACGAGAGAGGAATCAGAACGATTAACGAGAGGTAGATGAGCGTGAAACCCAGCGTCAGGCCGAACCCGGGCAGGACGCGGCGTTTAAACCAAAGCTGAGACGGGGAAGTAGCGGTCGGACGGGAGTTCACGTTATCTGCCGGGCAATTGGCGTTTCGGCAAAGAAATTGGGCTCCCGATCACCCGATTGAGAGCCCATCCCGCCCGAACTGTTTACTGTTGGTAAATTTGATCGAACACTCCGCCGTCGTCGAAATAGGTCTTCTGAGCGTTGCCCCAGCCGCCAAAAACATCGTCCACGGTAAAGAGGTCAACTTTCGGGAATTCCTTGCTGTACTTCTCTGCGACATCCGGCAGGCGGGGCCGGTAATAATTCTGTGCCGCGATTTCCTGGCCTTGCGGTGAATAGAGGTACTGCAGATACGCGGTGGCGACTTCGCGTGTTCCTTTGCGATCGACCACCTTGTCGACGATGCTCACCGGCGGTTCAGCCAAAATGCTGACGCTCGGGTAAACGATCTCAAATTTGTCGGCTCCGAACTGTTTCAAGCTCAGCAAAGCGTCGCTTTCCCAGGCGATGAGAACATCGCCCAGCCCGCGCTCCACGAAGGTGGTTGTGGATCCGCGTGCACCTGAGTCCAGGACCGGCACATTCTTGTAGAGTTTTGTGACAAAGTCTTGTGCCTTGTCGTTACCGTACTTCTTGGCGGCGTAACCCCAGGCCGCGAGGAAATTCCAGCGTGCGCCACCGGACGTTTTCGGATTTGGGGTAATCACCTGTACGCCCGGCTTGATCAGATCATCCCAATCCTTGATCCCTTTTGGGTTCCCTTTTCGGACCAGAAAATTGATTGTGGAGGTGTAAGGGGAACTGTTATTCGGGAAGCGCTTCTGCCAGTCCTGCGGGATGAGGTCGCCGTGGGTGTGGAGCGCGTCGATATCTGCGGCGAGCGCAAGTGTCACGACGTCCGCAGCGAGTCCATCAATCACGGAACGCGCTTGTTTACCCGAGCCGCCGTGTGACTGTTGAACAACGACGTCCTTGCCAGTATTCGCCTTGTAATCGGCTACGAACGATTTGTTGAACGCTTCGTAGAGTTCGCGTGTGGGATCATAAGAAACATTGAGCAGCGTGATCGGATCGGCAGAACAAACGGCCTGTGAGAACAGGGCAGCCGAAGCGAGCAAAGGCAAGAATCGGAGCGCATTCATGGATAAGGAAGAAAGAAAAATGCAAGAAAGAGGATTCAGGAGAAGACTACTGAAATGATAGGGTTTTAAACCACACAATCACCGTCGAGTAAAGCGATATTTCGGACGAGTCACCGGAGCAGCAAGGCGCATAGCGCCATGCTTCGAGGGGGGGCCGCGACGCCAGGCGCGGATCCGCTCTTGTTCGGCGGCCGCCTCGATTTCTTTTGGCCTGGCGAGCCCCTCTTCAGTCTGACGGCGGGCGAGCTCGTCCCCAGGTTCGCAGGCGCGTGCTCAATTTAGCAGGGGGCGTCCAACCCTCACGCCGCGATCCCGGGAGCAGGGTCATTTCCTGTCAGGGTCGTGATCGGAAGTGGATTTGCCTTCGTTTCGGGGTGCTCGATTCACGCATATGATGACAATTGCAAGCTCAGTTTCCCAGTCCAGCTTGACGCCAGCGTCGGGACCACTCCGGATTGGGTCGAAAGGTCCGGTCAGTGATAGCGTCGACTTGAGAAAAACCTCGGGGCATACCGAGGAGAATCTGAGCCAGGCCATTTCAAGCGTTCAACGCCTCTAATTCTTTCGGGACTACCGGCTTGCTCCAGTCAGGTCCAAGCATCCGTTCAGCCATTGTGCTCTAGCGCTGTTCCTGGGATCTAGCAGAATGTGGAGTTGGTAAATTTCGGCGGGAGCGTTTGACTGGACCATAGTAGCTCAGCATCGCTTGTCGCGGCCGTTGTCAGCCCCCGATTTTTCCCGGTCTCATAATTCCGAACTCTGCGGCTCGCCGAATGGAATGAACGAGTCGAGCGCTGGCAATGAACGTTTTTGTGGGGATGCAAGCAACGTTGATGCAACCGCCTCCAATCATCATCGGATCGCGTTCAATCGGGTTTTGTCGTTCCGCCTGCCCAGGTACATCGCCAGGGTCTTGCCGCCCTTGCCACCTCCGATGACTATGGCGTCGTACTGTTCAGGATCATTCATATAAATACTTCCGGTATTTGTGGTCGATGGCACGACGCGTATGAAAAGGTTTCAATGATTGAACGGTGGTGTTTTTTCGTAACTTTAGCGATTGTCCGACGTTCTTCGCGCTTTCATGACTCGAGCGTGGGGCTCGGCTCTTGGCGCTGCACTCTATTGTTGAGCGTTTTCCATCGCCTTGACGGCCTCGGCCGTTGTCCAGACCGCGTGTGCGAGATACGCGTAATTGATGAGCGCCGCCGTATAGCCATAGCCCCATTCGGGGTGCTTTGGCCCAGCCGTCGCATCTTTCGCGACAGCGACCTCGAAACCTTGCTCAAGCAATTCGCGCAAGTGAGATTCGACGCACATGTTGGCGAGCATTCCACCAAGAATGATCTTGCTGATCTTACGCTTGCGGAGCTGTAGAACGAGATCGTTGGTCTCTGGCCCCCACACGCGATGAGGGGCAACGACAACGGTTTTTCCATCTTCGATGTAGGGCTTAAAGCGTTCCAGCCAGTCTGCGCCGGACCCTTCGAGACCATCGAGATTTAAGACTCCTTTGCGAGCGAACATACCAGAGGTCGCCTCATCGGTTTCCAGCGGTCCGTTGAATTTCCATCCTTTGTCCGTGGGATAAAAATAGTGAGGAGAGATGAAGACCTCGAATCCATGCGCTTTCGCGGCCTTGAAGATTCGCTCCATGTTCTCAATCGTATTGTTTTCTTGAAGACTTTCGCGCACCAGAGACCACGCGAGACCTTTTTCGCTCAAGACGTCGTTTTGCGGATCGATGAATACAATTGCAGTGTCTTCTCGACGAATGTCCATAGTTATCTCCTGTTAGAGTTTTCAGGTGACCGAAACCGGTTTGTATAACCAGCCCGAATTTTCTGAAAATCGCATCAAAGCGCTAGTTTGTGCTGCCTGAGGAATCCTTCGATTCGGCTCGCGATTTCCTCTCCGTGGGTTTCAAGCGCAAAGTGACCCGTGTCCAGTAAATGGGTCTCGACGTCCTTCAGGTCCCGGGGGTAGGGCGCGGCACCTTCCGGCGGGAAGATGAAGTCGTTTTTACCCCAGACGATCAAAGTCGGTGGTTGATACCGCCTGAAGAAAGCTTGGAACTCGGGATAGAGCGGAACGTTGGTCCCATAGCTCAGGAACAGATCTAACTGGATCTCGGCGTTGTCGGGTCGATCCAACCCGACCTGGTCTAATGTCCACGTTGTTGGATCTAACAGCGTGCTGTCGGCCACGCCGTTTTCATACTGCCATCGTGTCGACTTCGGATCGACCAGGAAACGGATGCCCTCTCGATTTTCAGCCGTTGGATCCTTCCAGTATTTCTTAATCGGGTTCCAAAACTCCAGAAGACCTTCGTCGTACGCATTGCCGTTCTGTACGATTAGCGCCTGCACCCGATCGGGATGCCGCAACGCAAGACGGTACCCCACCGGCGCACCGTAATCCATCACGTAAAGTGAGTAATTGGTGAGTCCAAGTTTTTCTACCAATTGTTCCACCACATTAGTCAGATTCTCGAAGGTGTAGGCGAAATCGTTGTGACTCGGCATGCTGCTTTGGCCGAAGCCGGGATAGTCGGGCGCCACCAGGTGGAATGATGGGGCAAGGCGCGGGATCAGATTCCGGAACATATTGGACGAAGTCGGAAATCCGTGCAAAAGCAGGATAGTCGGGGCGTTTTCTGAACCGGCTTCACGATAGAAGATGTCCAGTTCGTTCACGCGAATAGTGTTGTAATGCACAGGATGGTGCTCAGCACCCATGGGGCTGTCTGTTATCATTTTCTTAGTTGGTGGTGATTGACTTGCAGTTGTGGTGTGGTTCTCGAGTAGGGATAGCGTGCACTTCTTTATTACCGATCCTTCCCAAACTCTGTGCCATCGCGGGCTGCGAGTAGGGCTTCCAACTCGGCGATGCGGGCCTTCAGCGGCGCGGCATGCTTTTCCACCTCAGCGGCGGTGAAGCGCGGGGTGATGTATTGTGGGCAGTTCCAGTCGTAGGAGATGACTTGGACGAGGAACAACCGCTGGACCTTGCTGCGGAGCGATTCGGGGGCGAGTTCATCTACCAGCTCCGGATGCTCTCGAGCGGCGAGCACGCGAGCGTGGCCCAGCAGTTTAAGCCGGCTGCGGTGCGGGTAGTCCATCATGAAGAGGGCAACTCGATCAGTAGTGCCGAGATTGCCGGTTCTGACCAGCTGGCAATTGCCCTTAAAATCCGCGAAGCCAATGAAATTCGGTCCCAGAATCTTTAAGAACCCAGGTGGACCGCCGCGGTGTTGGACGTATGGCCAGCCTGTCTCGCTCACGGTCGCCATGTAGAAGCTGTCGCGCGAGCCGATGAAGCCAACTTCGTCCGACGTGAGCGCGTCGGTCTCGGGCGCATTCTCCACGGTTTGATGCTTCCCGAAGTATTTGTCCTGGGCCTGCTGTGCGCTGGGCGTGAGCACAAGTTGAATGTATTTGTCGGCCATGGCGTCTCTTTTTATCTATTCTTCGTTAGGCCCGCCACGCATAGCGCGTCTCCAGCCAGTGAGCCTTGCGTTCGATGCCGAACTGCTCAAGAACGGAGAGATAGGGCTTATAGAAAGGTTTCGGTAACAACTCCCGCTCGAAGGATTCCTTCGTTTCCTTCCACCGCTCGTAGATGACGATCAAGTCAGGCTCCTCCACGGAGGTGTGAACCCACGCGTCGAGGAAGGTTGGCTCCTTGGCAAGTTCATCGAAGAGCACCCGCACAGCTTCCAGCAACTCCTCGTGGCCCTCGAGCTTCACCCTGACGAAGACATTCAGTGCTAACATGTCCAAAATTTGCGCGGTTCGAAGCATTTGGCACGCTCAAACGGAGATTCTTATGCCGGGCGTCAACGAGGAGCTTACGGATCGAACCGTGAGGCAGCGATATTTCCGCCGGAATTGAGCAGGTTGTTACCTCCCACCAAAATGGGCTCAGACTGGTTTGGCCGATATTTTTCCAGAGCACGATTGAGGATATTGCGCTCGGCATCGGAAGGCATAAAATAACTTTTCTGAACACTGGTTGGCGGAAATTCCGCGAGACCTTTGCGTATCACTCTGTGTGGCGGCCGCTTGAGTGGATCTTTCGCTTTTTCCATCCTCAAATATTCGAATTTAGACCCTTCTCCGACAGGCTGAAAGATTCATCTGATGTTTCCGAAAACACGAAGAACGCCCAAGCCATAGCAAAGGCCTACATACGCGACTGGGATCGGTAAAGAGCGAGATTAAAGGAATGGGAGAAAAAACAATGTCTAAGAAACTCGAAGGAAAGATTGCACTCATTACGGGCGGCTCGCGCGGCATCGGTGCTGCAATCGCTAAGCGTCTGGCCGCGGACGGAGCGAACGTGACCATCACATACACCAAAGGTGCCGACGCGGCCGCGTCGGTCGTCAAGGAGATTGAACGCGCCGGCGGAAAGGCGATCGCGATTCAGGCGGACGCCGCCGACGCCAGCAAAGCCGCAGTCGAAAAGACCGTCGCGACCTTCGGCCGACTTGATGTGCTTGTGAACAATGCCGGCACGGCCATTCCTAAGAGGTTCGAGGAGACCACGCTGGAGGAGCTGGACCGCGTGATTGATATCAACGTCCGCGGCACCTTCGTCGCGACGCAGGCAGCGCTGAAGCACATGAAGAGCGGCGGCCGCATCATCATGATTGGCTCGTGCGTAGGCGAGCGTGCCATGACGCCCGGCTTGGTGCCCTACTCGGCCACGAAGGGAGCAGTCAAGATGTTCACTCAGGGGTTGTCCCGGGAGGTGGGGACCCGGGGCATCACGGTCAACAATATCCAGCCGGTCCGATCGACACGGATTTAAATCCCGCCGCGGGCGATTGGGCCGCGCCCCAGAAGGCCGCAACAGCGCTCGACCGCTACGGATCTGTTGACGATGTCGCCGCGTTGGTAGCGTTCGTGGCTGGTCCGGAAGCGTCGTACATCACCGGTGCGAATCTGACCGTCGACGGTGGCACGAACGCCTGACCAAGATGGCATGGGATCTCAAGCGGTTCGCGACGACCCCAAAGGCTTTGCGCGCATCCAATGGGAAACATGAAGCCACCACGGTTAGTTTAATGACGCGGAGTTCGCGGCAACGGCCAAAAGCTTTGAGAATCCAGATTGGGCAGGCATGACTCTTCAGGCGTATCGCTCCCGCTGGCGAACCGAAACCGTCGATCCACGATTTGAAGGCTTGCAGAAACGCTTGAACTGATTCCGTAAACCGCTCGAAACCGCTTTTCAGTCCATGCTGCCAATCCGCAACACGCCTGCTGCTAAAACGAATTGACGTAGTAAAGGCCGTCTCAATCACACGATCGGGGGAACTGGTGGGTTGAAGCTCGAATTTTGGGCGTCTTCTTGACTGGGCCCCTCCTGGCTGACCAAAGGTATTCGGCGGATGGTGAAGCTTTCTTTGGTAAGGAT
>Ga0209656_10002966_pt1 | contig 10989 bp, 9 predicted proteins | sample BogFormECP12_OM2_FD_188239 | JGI IMG/M metagenome (GOLD analysis project Ga0209656, IMG submission 188239) | Bog forest soil microbial communities from Calvert Island, British Columbia, Canada - ECP12_OM2 (SPAdes) (version 2) | ecosystem: Environmental > Aquatic > Freshwater > Wetlands > Bog ... | reverse complement strand
CAGGTCGATGTCCGGGTTATTGCCGCCAGCAACGCCGATTTGCCGGCCAAAATTCTAGACGGCAGTTTTCGTCAGGATCTGTATTTCCGTCTCGCCCGGTACGTCGTCGACATCCCGCCGCTCCGGGAGCGGCTTGACGATCTCTCTTTACTGGTAAGCCATTTTCTTCGCCTTTTCTCAAACGAGATGGGAATGTGCCCGCCGGCGGTTAGTCCTGAGGCGATGGCGTTACTCGAGTCTTATTCTTTCCCCGGAAATGTGCGCGAGCTGAAGAACGTCATCGAGCGGGCTCTGATCGAAAGCGGTGGAGGGCCGATCCAGCAGCGCCATATTCATCTTCTGGAGGCTGTTCCTCGACGTCAACGCTCGGCTAATGTGGAGGGCAGTTCGGGTGCGGAGACGATTCCATTGAATCTGGATGCTGCTGAGCAGTTGCTGATTCAGCGTGCCTTGAACCAGGCTGGCGGCAACGTCGCGGAAGCCGCGCGATTGCTTGGAGTGAACCGGAGCCGGATTTACCGCCGGTTTCCGAATCAGGTTTAGCGATACCGCAAACGAGGGCCGCCAATGTCGCATCGCGCGATCCGACGTTGGGCCCGGTAGGATCACGCAGGAGCGTGTCCAGACAGCAGTTGGGAGGTGTTGCAATTGTTGCACAGCGAACACTTGCAACACTTGGGGCGTTCATAGGTTGTCATAGTAATCGCGTAACATTCATATTAACACATCTGAAATAAAGCTGTTATGAAACGCGATCCGGTTGTGGCATGACTACTGCTCAGTTTTTACTACTGGTAAGCTTTTTTTGTACGCTCGCTCCGACGACTCAACAGAGGAACCCTCATGAACAGCAAACGGACCGTTAGTGTCGACGCAGAACCGTATGTTTATGAATTCGAGCCGGCTCATTGCGCGCTCGTGATCATCGACATGCAGCGCGATTTCCTGGAGCCAGGCGGATTCGGCGAGATGCTTGGCAATGACGTTTCCCAGCTCCGCCGCACGATTGAACCTAACCGGCAGTTGCTGGCCGCGTGGCGCGGGGAGGGCTTGAAGGTGATTCACACCCGGGAAGGGCATCGACCCGATATGACCGATCTCCCGCCGGCCAAGAAGATCCGGGGCAAAAGCGAGACTTCTATTGGCGATCCGGGACCGATGGGCCGAATCTTGATCAGAGGCGAGGCGGGGCATGACATAATTCCAGAACTCTATCCGCTTCCGACTGAGCCGGTGATTGATAAGCCCGGCAAAGGCGCATTTTTTGCCACCGATCTGCATGCAATCCTGCAGAATCTCGGCATCCAGAAACTTGTCGTTACCGGTGTCACCACTGAAGTCTGCGTCAATACCACCGTCCGCGAAGCCAACGATCGCGGGTACGACTGTCTTGTTCCCTCGGACTGCGTTGGATCTTATTTTCCGGAGTTCCAGGAGATGGGACTGAAAATGATCAAGGCGCAGGGTGGGATTTTCGGCTGGGTGTCAGACTCAGCCCGAATACTCGCTGCGCTCGGTTAGGGCAACTAGCGACAACAGGAAGAATGGGATGATTGAAAGAGAAGGTTATGAATAATACGAAACCTGCCATCTGGGCACCCGGAGACTGGAACGCGTTCTTCGGCTTCGGGACTAACATATTGGTCAATCTGCTCACGCTGAGCGGGTTGTTACGTTTCGTCTTGAAAATGCCAGACCAACTCGTTTTCGGACGTATTCTTCCGGCCACCGGAATGATGCTTTTTCTAAGCACGCTTTACTATGCATGGCTCGCTTACGGTTTGGCCAAGCGCACGGGACGGAACGATGTTTGCGCGCTTCCTTCCGGTACAAGCGTGCCGCATATGTTTGTTGTCACTTTCGTGATCATGTTGCCGATCGCCGCGAAGACTGGCGATCCGGTCAAAGGTTGGGAAGCGGGCCTGACCTGGGTGTTCATTCAGAGCTTTGTGTTGATGGCGGGCGGATTTATTGCGCCCATCATCCGGAAGATCACCCCGCGCGCGGCTCTCCTCGGCACGCTCGCGGGCGTTTCGATTGCATTTATCTCGATGCGACCGGCGCAGGACATGTTCATAACGCCGCTGATAGGCGTCACCTGTTTTGCAATCATTCTTGCCAGTTGGTTCGGCGGTGTGCGCTACTTTGGCGGCATCCCGGCGGGACTTGTAGCGATAGCTGTAGGCTGCATTATTGCCTGGGGGTCGACCCTGTTTGGATTCAGCTTGGGCGGGATGAGCGCCGCCGGCTTGGGGCAGGCATTTTCCAACTTCGGTTTTTCATTCCCAACTCCAGCTTTCGACCATGTCTTCGGGGGTTTCCAATTTCTCGGGGTGATTCTGGTTACGGCGATTCCCTTCGGTATTTACGATCTGGTCGAGGCGATGGATAACGTGGAGAGCGCTGCTGTTGCCGGTGACAGTTTTCCCACGACGCGGGTTTTGACTGCGGACGGCGTTATCAGCTTGATTGGGTGCCTCATGGGCAACCCGTTCATCAACGCGGTTTACATTGGCCATCCAGGTTGGAAAGCGATGGGTGGCAGGATTGGCTACTCTGCCGCGACCGGAGTGATGGTGATCCTGTTATCGTGGTTCGGTATTATCTCCGTGATGATGGCGTTGATCCCCGTCGTGGCGATCTCCCCGATTCTTCTTTATATTGGTATGCTGATTGGCGCGCAGGCCTTTCAAGAAAATCCGAAGTCACATGCTCCGGCGATTATTCTTGCCCTGACGCCGCACCTTGCCGCCTGGGGCAAACTTCAGATCGACAATTCCCTTGCCGCAGCTGGGACTAACGCAGGGGCAATAGGGTTAGATAAGCTCGCACAGACCGGCGTTCTCTATCATGGTCTGCAAGTGTTGGGGGGTGGCGCAATTCTTGCCGGACTGATCCTCGGCGCGATTGGGGTGTTCATCATCGAGCGAGAGTTCATGAAGGCGGCGTACTTCGCAACCGCGGGTGCGATTCTCACGTTCTTCGGCTTTATCCACGGCGAGAAGATTGGCTTTGCGCAGACTCCGGCGGTCTCGGTCAGTTACCTGGCGGTTGCAGCGGTGCTCATTTACTGCGCTAAATTTGCATTAGTCTCAGAGAAACCCGCGGAAGTCGAACACACCGGAGAGTTGCGCCAGGTCACCGAATGATCAAGGTACGCCAATTTTTAGGATTGGCGGATCGACAATCCCCGACAGGCGCTTTTCGAAAATGAGGCAGAATTCAATCATGAAACATTCGCTTATTCCCTTGATTGCCTGCATGGCGGTTCTTACCGTCAACGCTTTGGCCGGCGACGTGACAATTGGCTTTATCTATGTCGGTCCGAAAGACGATTACGGTTACAATCAGGCGCACGCGCTTGGAGCGGCAAGTGTCGCGAAACTTCCAGGCGTCAAAATCGTAGAGGAGGCCAACGTCCCAGAGACGGTCGCCGTCCAGGAGACGATGCGTGACATGATCGTTCAGGATAACGCGACTGTCCTGTTTCCTACGTCCTTCGGCTATTACGATCCGCACATTCTGAAAGTTGCAAAACAGTTCCCAAAAATTCAGTTCCTGCACTGTGGCGGCTTTTATGTTCCCGGTAAGCATCCGGTCAATGTTGGAACGTACTTTGGCTATATCGATGAGGCTGAATATATCTCCGGGATCGTTGCTGGATTAACGACGAAGAGCAATAAGCTGGGATTTGTCGCAGCAAAGCCGATCCCTCAAGTACTTAGGAATATTAATAGCTTCACTTTGGGCGCGCGGAGCGTGAACCCGAATGCGACGGTCCAGGTCGTTTTCACTGGCGACTGGTCACTTCCCGTTAAGGAGGCCGAAGCGTCTAACAGCCTTATTAACCAAGGCGTTGATGTGCTGACTTGCCACGTTGACAGTCCGAAAGTGGTTATTCAAACTGCGGAAACTCGTGGGATCTATAGCTGTGGCTATCACGCGAGTCAGGCTGCCATTGCGCCGAAGGGTTACCTGACAGGTGCGGAATGGGATTGGTCACACGTCTATGGGATGTATGTGAAGGAAGTGCAGGAAGGGAAGTCGCTGCAGGCCGGTTCCATTCCGCATGTTGTCCGCGGCGGGCTTCAAGACGGATTCGTCAAGGTATCCGATTACGGTCCCGCCGTCGGCGAACAGGCGAAGCAGGCTGCGGAAGCGAGCAAAGCGAAGTTCATGGACGGAACCATGGTGATTTACAAAGGTGAAATAAAGGATAACACAGGGAAGGTTGTCATCCCTGCCGGGGTCGAGATGAAACAAAAGGATCCCGAACTCGAAAAGATGAATTGGCTGGTTGAAGGTGTGATTGGAAGCGCGACAAGCTGAGCGTGGATTTTTCTTTTCCAGCCTGCGCCAATCTTAGTGTCCCGTCCCCGAAATAGAATGTGAGTACAAGCACTCAAGCACTCAAGCACTCGAGAAGCCAAAGAAGAACAAAGGTCTCGCGCCGAATTTCGCATCGCACCATTCTTGAGTCCTCGAGTTCTTGAGTTCTTGAGTGCTTGGGTTCGTGGATGCCCATGTCGCATCCGACGCGTGGCTGATGTTACGTTACGGCCGAAGGCGGGCTGAAAGGCTGATGATGGAGAATGCTCAAGTGAAAAAGGTTGGTTCGCTACTAGAACCGGTCACCAGCAGAAGCCTCTCCGGGAACAAGGTTCATTTCAGGTGGCGGAGCCGGGTGGAATCAATCGTGATTCCGACAGGTGCGATACTGGTTTCGCTGGCTGCTTTTGGCGTGTTTTGTGCCTTGGCTGGAGCCGACCCATTCGCCGTGTACGCTTCGATTTATAAGGCTGCATTCGGGAGTTGGTATTCGTTTCAGAATACGCTGGTGCGGGCTGCTCCTCTGATGCTCTGTTCACTCGGTACTGCCATCCCTTATCAACTCGGACTCGTCATGATCGGGAACGAAGGCGCGCTTGTCATCGGAGGACTTTGCGCCACCGTGGCCGGACTTCAAATGCCGACCGCTATGCCGCTCATGGTCCAGATCGTGATGGCCGTCGTCGGGATGATTGCCGGCGGGCTTTGGCTAGCAATCTCTGGAGCGCTGAAACATTATCGCGGCGTCAACGAGACGATCAGCAGTTTGATGATGAACTACATCGCCATCGCGATTCTGAACCAGGCAATCAATACCTGGATACGAGATCCGAGCAGTCTGAACAAACCGGCGAGCTATCCGATTCCGGATGAGCAGATGCTGCAGCCGATCGGCGACACGACGATCCATTGGGGATTGGTATTTGGCTTGATAGCGTGTCTTGTCGCATGGGTATTGCTCAGCCAGACGACGCTGGGTTTCCAGATTCGAGCAATTGGCGGCAATGTGCGAGCGGCCCAGATTGCGGGAATTCCGGTGGGGAGAATTACCCTGATCACCTGTTTCCTGGCGGGTGTATTTCCGGGGCTCGCAGGCATGGTCGAAGTGGCCGCCATTCACGGGCGTGCCAATGAGTCATTGAATGCCTGGTACGGTTACAGTGGCATACTCGTCGCGTTTCTGGCGCGTCACAATCCCCTTGGATGCATACTAATTTCGACATTGTTGGGCGGACTACTTGCCAGCGGCGGCATTTTACAACGCGACCAACATTTGCCGGACGCCGCCATCATGGTTTTTCAAGGGCTGGTGTTTCTAGTTATCCTCTTAAGTGAAAGTCTTTACGGGAAGTGGAAAATTTTCCGGGAAAGGGATGCGTGAGCATTGATTTATGAGTAGCGCGGGGATCGGTTGGTTAGCAGTACCTCTCGCAATTGTTGCCGGAGCGTTTCGGGGCGGCACTCCGTTCCTGTTTGTGAGTCTCGGGGAGTGCCTTACGGAGAAGAGCGGCAAAATCAATCTCGGTCTCGAAGGGGTCCTCCTCTTTGGGGCCATGAGCGGATACGCGATATCCTATAAAACAGGATCTCCCTGGTTAGGAGTGTTAGCCGCCGCTTGCGGAGGTGCTTGTCTGGGGCTGGTTCATGCCTGGCTTACGCAGAAGCCAAAGGTCAACGACATTGCTGTCGGCATTGCAATGATCATCTTCGGCAGCGGAATCGCGTTCTTCCTGGGTAAGCCATTTATCCAGCCGCTCGCACCGCAGTTGCCAGCGATCAGAATCGGTTTGGGAGACCACGTGCCGCCACTCGACATCTGTCCGCTATTTTTTGTGGGAGTAGTGTTGGCCTTCGCTCTCAACTGGTTTTTTGGCGGGACCCGTTGGGGTATGTTCGTGCGCGCGGTCGGTGATAAAGCAGACGCCGCGCGCGCACTGGGAATTTCCGTCTGGTGGGTGCGAACGGCGAGTATAATTGCGGGCAGCTCTTTTGCCGGGATTGGAGGCGCTTACCTTTCGCTATTTTACCCGGGCAGCTGGAACGAACGTGTGTCCAGCGGTCAGGGGATGATTGCGGTGGCGCTCGTCATTTTTGCGCGATGGAACCCGATTCATTGCCTATGGGCATCCCTGCTATTCGGGGGTGCTCAAGCGCTTGGTCCGGCTCTCCAATCCGTAGGGGTAACAAGCTATTACTATCTTTTTAACGCCTCTCCATTCATTCTTACTCTTGCCGTCATGATTTTGACGTGCAGCAATAAACATAGTCTCTCTGGAGCTCCAGGAGCATTAGCCGACCGAACATGAAACAAAACTATGTAGAAGCTGATCCTTATCGTTGGCCTTACAACGGTGATTTGCGTCCTGAGAATACGCTTTTTCTAGTGATCGACATGCAAATCGACTTTTGCGGAAAGGGGGGATATGTCGACAAGATGGGCTACGATCTTTCGCTGACGCGGGCGCCTATCCACCCAATTCAAAACGTTCTGGCCGCGACGCGTGAACGCGGCTTTCATGTTATGCACACGCGTGAGGGCCACCGGCCCGATCTTTCGGATCTTCCGGAAAACAAACAATGGCGCAGCAGGCGGATAGGCGCGGGAATCGGAGATCCTGGGCCTTGCGGGCGGATTCTCACGCGGGGTGAGCCTGGTTGGGAACTGATTCCGGAGCTTGCTCCGCTTGAGGGGGAAGCGGTGATCGACAAACCTGGAAAAGGATCTTTCTATGCAACAGACCTTGACATGCTTTTGCGTCGCAAGGGCATTCAGAACATTGTTTTGGCCGGCATTACCACAGACGTGTGCGTTCATACCACGATGCGAGAGGCAAATGACCGGGGTTATGAATGTCTTTTGCTCTCGGATTGCACAGGGGCAACGGACTATGGGAACTATCTGGCCGCCTTGGAAATGATTAAGATGCAAGGCGGCGTCTTTGGCGCTGTCTCTAACTCCGAGTCGTTCATCGGTGCGATTTCATGAGACCAGTCTCTTCCAGGAGTCAGCCGCCGCGCCTTGAGCTTGTCGACATCACGAAGCGGTTCGGCGCGTTTGTAGCGAACGACAAGGTCTCACTGAAACTCGAACCCGGCACTTTACACGCTCTGCTGGGTGAAAACGGAGCTGGGAAAAGCACACTTGTAAAGTGCATCATGGGATATCACCTGGCGGATGAAGGTGATATCATCGTCGGTAAAGACGTCCGGCAGATTCGCAGCCCTTACGACGCTCACAAGTTGGGTATCGGAATGGTGTACCAGCATTTTACGGTGGTTCCCGCCATGAGCGTGGCGGAAAATCTTCTTTTGGCGCGGCCCGATCTGCCTCATCTCATCAACTGGTCCGCCGAGCGCAAGAACCTGACTAACTTTCTCGCCACGGCGCCGTTCAAAATCGATCTGAACGCGAAGATTTCCGATCTTGCTGCCGGTCAAAAGCAGAAAGTCGAAATCTTGAAACAACTCTACCTTGACAGCAGGATCTTAATTCTGGATGAGCCGACCTCCGTGCTGACTCCGGTGGAGGCGGACGAAGTGCTCGGAATGCTTCATCGGATGGTCGGCGCTAAGCAACTGAGCGTGCTGATCATTACGCACAAGTTCCGAGAGGTAACAGCTTACTGCGACGAAGTCACGGTGCTCAGGAAAGGGAAAGTGACCGGTCGGGGCACGGTCAAAAATCTCACGACATCGGACCTGGCGACTATGATGATGGGGGAACAGCGGTCTGGGAAGGCGATTGAAAAGAGAGTTCAGGAATTCGGGTTGCCACTTCTTCAGATAAAAGGTCTCGAAGCGAAGCGGGATAACGGTGTACGAGCGGTGGCCGGAATCGAGCTGTCCGTTCGCGCCGGAGAAATCGTCGGCGTTGCCGGCGTATCCGGCAACGGTCAGCGCGAACTTGTTGAGGTACTGGGTGGCCAGCGACCCGCCACGGGAGGCGAAATCCGAGTCAAAGGCGTCCGTTTTCGGATGACTCGCAAGGAAATATTGCAACATCACATTTATGTGTTGCCAGAAGAACCGTTGCGTAGCGCTTGTGCGCCGCAAATGAGTATTGCCGAGAACTTCGTGCTGCGAACGTTCGATCGCCCCCCATTGGCTTGGAAACATTGGTGGCTGAACAAACGTCAGATCCGCCAGAACGGTCGCCAGTGGATCAACAGATTTAATGTAAAGACTCGTAATGAAACTACGCCCATTGCAGATTTATCCGGTGGTAATGTTCAACGCGCGGTTCTGGCGCGTGAGCTCGGCCCCGGCACAGCGGAGGTTCTGGTAGTTGCCAATCCATGCATGGGTCTCGACTTCGGTGCGGTTGACTTCATTCATTCGCAGCTTTTGGAAGCCCGCAACAGGGACGTGGCGATCTTGCTTCTAAGCGAGGATCTCGACGAGTTGGTCGCTCTCTCGGATCGGCTCGTGGTGATGGCGGCGGGTAAGATTGTGTACTCGGCACTCATAAACGAAATCGACCGACAGTTAATCGGAGAGAAGATGGCAAGCCACTGACGAACTGAGCTGTTGCTTGCACCTCGAATTGGTCTGCCATCCGGAGCAACCACTATTTCTCGGCAAATTTCATGGACTCACAGCCTTTTTCCAGAGCGTTCCCATTTGAACTGAATGACGTTTTTCACTTCGCCGATCACCAGAATGAGATCGCATGGGAACCGTACAAAAAGGGCGTGGACATCTTCCGGTTGTACGGGGACGGGATTACCGGACCGACGGCCGCTCTGGTCCGATACCGCGAGCGTGGCGAGGTGCCGATGCATGAACACAAAGGATACGAACATATCTTGATTCTCGCCGGTTCGCAGCGGGACGAAAATGGGACATTCGAAGCGGGAACTTTGGTGATCAATCCGCCCGGCACACGACACAAGGTGAGCAGCGATGGTGGCTGTATCGTCCTGGCGATTTACGAGAAACCAGTTCGATTTATGTAAGCGAAAGCTGGAGCTTAGAAAAGAGCAAAAGCTGTAAGCTCAGGAGCTGTAAGCTCAGGAGAGCGAAAGCTGGAGCTTTCGCTTACCGCCCATTGTGTTATCCATCCTTCGTGGATTTTAGTCGCTTAAACCCCGGTCTGTTGTATACCTTCTTAGTTGTCGCTGATGCGGGCCAGATTTCCGAAGCGGCTCGACGGCTTCATCTCTCACAGCCAGCCATTACCGCTCAAATCCGTCGTTTGGAATCTGATCTGAACACGCCGCTGTTCATCCGGTCCGTACACGGAGTCGCTTTAACCGCCCCGGCCGCTCGTTTGCGAGAACGACTGCAAAGGGTTTTCGGGGAACTAGAACAAACCTTGCAAGAATTGGACCGGACACAGGAGCTTACCGGGGTTTTGCATTTTGCCGCCAGTACGACCTGTGCGGCGCATTTTGTGCCATCCATTTTCCTTCGATTTCGCCACTATCATCCTGATGTCGGTCTTCAACTCGTGGTTGGGAACGCAAGAGAAGTATTGGAGAACGTTCGAAAACAACGTGTTGGACTTGGGCTGCTCGGGGGTCATGAGCGAAGTCCGGGTGTTCGTCTTGAGCCGTTCATGCCCGACGAAATCATTCCGGTTTGCGGAGCTCAAATTCCGGATCCTAAGCTTCGACGGGCAATTGCGAACGTAAAGTCAGCTCGGGACCTCGAGCACTTGCCGCTTATCTGGCGCGAGCAAGGAGCAGGCACACGGGCCGTGGCAGAAGAAGTTCTGAAAGACAGCGGCGTAAACATGAAGAAATTGGACCAGGGAGTTGAAATAGGGAGCACCGAAGCAATTAAGTCGCTGATAATCGCCGGTCTTGGAGTCGCTTTTTTCTCGTGTTGGGAGATCCAGAACGAACTGGCCTCGGGAGTGGTGCGAGAAATTGAAATCCCCGGACTGCGAATTCACCGAGTGTTTTCCTGGGCCATTCCAAGCGGAGAAATCGGAGGGCTTGCCGGCGAATTCTATAAATTCGCCAACTCGATTCGGCATGAGCTCTCCGCGGTCAGCGTGCGGACATGGAGAATGACTCTTTAATGGTAGGGACGCGCTCCTGCGCGATCCGGCGTCGCGCGTCTCGACGGCATTTTCGTTTCGGACCTGAGAGTTCGCGCATGGTCCGGGGGATGATTTTGCCTTTGGTATCTTCATTGGACGTGCGAGCCCGGATCGCGCGGGAGCGCGTCCCTACCGCGTGCAATAGCGGACCACGTGCGCGTCCGGTAGGTTAGCCAGGTTTTTGGCTGTCGGCAGAACCGTTGGCGTCCGAGTCAGGTGTGCCAACCGCCTGCTCGATGAGCCGCTTTTCGGTCTCGGAAAACGGTAGCTCCAAAGCGTAGTCACGAGCCGGCTTCGACATCTTTTTCCAGGTCTTCTGCAGAATGCCAATCATTTTGGCGGGCTCAGTTTTGGCAATCAGATCCGAAAGCTGATATTGAAGTGTGACTAGACAAAGCGCGTCTTCAAGGATCTGACAATCCGGATCGTAGCCGAATTGCTTTTTTAAATTCAAGTCACTGACGCGTTCGATCGTCGCATCATCATATCCAACTTCTCGAAGTATTTCTGCTGATTTGCCTGCGTGAAACCGTTTCAGATCAGTCCTCCAGCGCAGGTATCCGCTACGAGTCATTTCATACGTGCTTCGCGGGATAAGCCACCGGCAGATATGC
>Ga0209656_10002965_pt1 | contig 10989 bp, 10 predicted proteins | sample BogFormECP12_OM2_FD_188239 | JGI IMG/M metagenome (GOLD analysis project Ga0209656, IMG submission 188239) | Bog forest soil microbial communities from Calvert Island, British Columbia, Canada - ECP12_OM2 (SPAdes) (version 2) | ecosystem: Environmental > Aquatic > Freshwater > Wetlands > Bog ... | reverse complement strand
CGGCCAGGGCGACGACGGTCGCCGTCGGCTGCCCCTCGGCGACCTCGCGAGCCAGGTTGGGTCCGGTGAGCACCCCGGCCGGTGTCCCCGGCATCACCTCGGCGACGATCTCGGACATCCGCATCAGGGTCCCCTGCTCGATCCCCTTGGCCAGGCTGACGACGGGCGTGCCCGGGCCCACGAACGGGGCCACGGCGGTCAGGACGGCCCGGAACCCGTGCGAGGGCACGGCCATGAGCACCAGGTCAGCCCCGGCCGCCGCCGCCTCGAGGTCCGACGTGACCGCCAGTTCGACCGGCAGCGCCACGCCGGGGAGGTAGGTCGGGTTGACCCGCTCACCGGTCATCTGCGCCGCCAGCTCAGGTGAGCGAGCCCAGAGCACCGTCTCGACCCGGGGCGCCATCAGCGCGGCCACCGTCGTCCCCCACGACCCGCCGCCGACCACGGCGACCTTGCCGACCGTCATCACCATCGCGCCCGCCGGACGACGTGCGCCGAACGGCCGACGGACCGGAGCAGACGCCGCTCCGTCGGTCCGATCGAGCGGTCACTCTGCACGCCGACACACTACGACCGGCTCCCGGCGCGCTGCCCGCCGGTCACCGGTTCCGAGCCGGTCGGTGGTTCCCCGCGGCGTCGGCCGCGGTCCCCCGTACACTGGCCCGATGACCACGGGGACCGTCGTCGGGCACGGCTCGGGCCGCGCCACCGGGGCGTCGGTGATCGGGCGCACGGTCGTGCTCGTACCGGTGAAGGCCTTCGCACAGGCCAAGCGGCGACTCGGCGCCGTCCTCGACGACGACGACCGACAGCGGCTGGTGCGCCAGATGGCCGAACAGGTGCTGGCGGCGGCGGCGCCCTTCGACGTGGCAGTCGTCTGCGACGACACGGAGGTGGCCGACTGGGCGCGTCACCGTGGGGCCCTGGTGATCTGGGAACCCGGCCGCGGGCTCAACGGGGCGGTGGAGGCGGGCGTCGAACGCCTGTCCGCCATGGGCGCCCGGGAGGTGACCGTGGCCCACGGAGACCTCCCCCGTGCCTCGGGGCTGGCCACGCTCGAGCCGTTCGACGGCGTGACGCTGGTGCCCGACCACCAGCACAACGGCACCAACGTGGTCCGGCTCCCGGCGAGCTGCGGGTTCCGCTTCTCCTACGGCCCCGGGTCGTTCTCGCGGCATCTGGCCGAGTGCGGCCGGATCGGGGTGGCCGTGCGGGTCCTCGACGTGCCCGGTCTGGCCATCGACGTCGACGTGCCGGCCGACCTCCGGTGGACGTGACACCGGCCGGCGACCCCAGTCCGTCCGGCCGCGTTCTCCCGGTCAACGACCTCAAGCCGGCGGACCAGATCAGTGTGAACCTCCCGGTTCCCCGGCGGGCGCTGGCCGTGGGGGCCCATCCCGACGACGTCGAGTTCGGCGCTGGGGCGACCCTGGCCAAGTGGGCGGCGGCGGGCTGCGAGGTCAGCCACCTCATCTTGACCGACGGGGCCAAGGGGTCCTGGGACCCGGGGCGGGACCCGGCGCTTCTCGTGGCCACCCGCCAGCAGGAGCAGCGCTCGGCGGCCGAGGTCCTCGGCGGGGGGAACGTCGTGTTCTTCGGGTGGCCCGACGGAGAGCTGCGCAACGGGGTCCGCGAGCAGTGGGAGGTCTGCCGCCAGATCCGGATCTTGCGGCCCGACGTCGTCCTCGGGCACGATCCGTGGCGGCGGTACCGGCTCCATCCCGACCACCGCAACGCCGGCTACATCCTCACCGACGCGGTGGTGGCGGCCCGCGACCCGCTCTTCTTCTCCGACCAGGACCTGGCGCCCCACCGGCCCGCGGCGCTCTTGCTCTGGGAGGCCGATGTGGTCAACCACGTCGAGGACGTCGCCGGCCACGAGGCCACCAAGGTCGAGGCGCTCCTGGCGCACCGCAGCCAGCACCGCAGCACCATGGGCATCACCGAGGCGGGCGACGGCACCGAGCGGTTCGCCGAGCGCATCGTCACCCAACTGGCCGAGCACGGCGAGCTCGGAGGATTCGCCCTCGGCGAGAGCTTCCACGTGATGTCCGACCTCTGAGGCCGAGGTCACCGCAGACGGACAAGAGCGGGGACCATTCGGTCCCCGCTCTTGGTGCGCCGATGGCTGCGCCACCGGCCCCCTCCGCTCCCGTTCATTCGGGAAGCCGTGACCAGAGGCTCAGGCCTTGGTCGCCTTCCTGGCCGGCCGGCGGGTCGCTTTGCGAGCCGGTGCCCGCTTCACGGCCCTCTTGACGCCCTTCTTGGCGGCCTTCTTGGTCGCTTTGCGAGCCACCGTCCGCTTCACGGCCTTCTTGGTGGTCTTCCTGGTCGCCTTCCGAGCCGGTGCCCGCTTCACGGCCCTCTTGACGCCCTTCTTGGCGGCCTTCTTGGTCGCCTTGCGAGCCACCGTCCGCTTCACAACCCTCTTGACGGCCTTCTTGGCGGCCTTGCGAGCCGGCGCCCGCTTGAGGGCCTTCTTGATGCTCTTCTTGGCCGGAGCTCGTTTGGTCGCCTTCTTGGCCGGAGCCCGCTTCTTCTTCACCGCTATTGCCACAGGTGCACCTCCTTGGGAGTTTCGTAGCTGACACGAGGTGGAGCCTGCGGCTTACCGGTCTTGCGTCGTTCCGGCAACCGCATCGCTGCACCGCCTGATGGTTTCTGTCCGCAATGAAGCGCTCGTGCTCGACGCTGAACGTTGATGCGTCTCACTCGGTCACCTCGCTTCGAACAACCCGACTCGTGATGCAGAGGCGTGATGTGGGTTGCGCGGGTGGGCGTTGCGAGCGAACGTTGATGCCTCGGCACGTCGCATGCGAACCCCTGCAAACCCACTCACAACTCCTTCGTCGCGCGTCGGGTTGCACCTAATAAAAGAGCCTTTCGGGCCCCAGGTCAAGCACCCTCGCTCGCGCCGGCCCATTCGCGCGCACATCGGTACGCCAATTTCGCGGCCCCGAGACGCGCGTTGGAGCGGCTCGATGTCGTGCAATTGACCTACGTCGAACGCACGACGCGACCGCTCGACGCGTCGCGACGCGTCGCGTCGAACGAGTGACGCGCCCATCGAACCGGGGCGGCCGACGGACGCGTGCGGCACCGTGGCGACCGACGGCGCGGACCGTTCTCTCACGCTGACAGCGGACGCGTCGCGGCGACGCCGAGGATCCGAGATGACGAACGACGGACGCCCCCCGGCGCCGCCCGGTCCGGTGATCGCCGACCGGCTGGCCGCCCTCCACGGCTCCACCCGGAACGTCGGAAATGGCATCTACCTGGGCTTTGGTGCCGGTGGCTGGGCCTGGGCCGAGCCGGAACGCTCCACCTTGGTCCTCGGACCGTCCCGGTCGGGGAAGACCTCGTCGCTGGTCATCCCGAACGTCCTGGCCGCTCCGGGGGCGGTGGTGAGCACCTCCACCAAGCCCGATGTCCTCGATGCCACGGTGGGCGCCCGCGCCACCTGCGGCGCGGTGCTCGTCTTCGATCCGAGCGGGACCGTCGAGGTCCCGCCGGGCGCCCTGAAGGTGGGTTGGTCGCCGGTCGTCACCAGTCAGGATTGGGATGTCGCCCTCTCGGTCGCCTCCGCCATGGTCCAGTCGTCGCATCCGGTCCACGGCGCCGGGGGATCCCAAAAAATCGAAACCCACTGGTCCGAACGTGCCAGCGCGTTGCTGGCACCCCTGCTCCACGCGGCCGCCCTCGACGATGTCCCGATGCGTGGCGTCTTGTCGTGGGTCGACCGCCACAACGGCTCAGAGGCGCTGACGATCCTCTCCCAGCGGGTCGGCGAGCACCATCTGGCCACCGACGTCCTGGCCGGCATCCTCACCACCGACGGACGGGAGCTGTCGGGCATCTGGTCGACGGCATCCGGCGCCCTCGCCGCCTACCGGAGCGAGGCTGCGCTCGCCTCCACCGAGCCCCCCTACCTCGACGCGGCGGCGTTCTGCCGGGGTGCCCACACGTTGTACATCTGCGCCGCCGGGCGTCACCAACGGCTGGCCGCCCCGCTCGTCGTGGGCATCGTGTCGGACGTCCGCGACGCCGCCTACGACCGGGCCCGGCAGGGGGTGGCGGACCCGCCGGTGCTCCTCGCCCTCGACGAGGTGGCCAACATCGCACCGCTGCCCGACCTGCCCGCCTTGGTCAGCGAGGGTGCGGGCCAGGGGCTCCTGACGCTGGCCTGCCTGCAGGACCTCTCGCAGGGGCGGCACCGGTGGGGACCCGAGGCGGCGTCGTTCCTCTCGCTGTTCGGGACGACGGTCGTGCTGCCCGGCATCGCCGACCGGGACACCTTGCGAGCCCTCTCCGAGCTGGCCGGTGACCACGAGGTCCTGACCCGCACCGTGTCCCGTTCGCCGGGACCCGGCGGCCGACTGCAGACCGGCCTCTCGGTGTCCGGGGTGGTCCGCCCCCGCCTGGCGCCCGACGTGGCGGCGCGGGGCCGGGACGGCTTCGCACTGGCCCTCGACCATCGCAACCGGCTGGGATGGGTCGGGCTCACCCCGGCCCGCACCACCCCGCCGTGGCGCGACCTCGTCGACCTCACGCGGGCCCGCGAGCGGATGGCTGCGACCGGCGACGGCCGGGCCCGTGCCGGTCGGTGACCGTCGGGACTCAGCGGCCGAGGGTGCGATCGGCCGGGCCCACCCGTTCAGCGGCGTGGCGGCGCCACTGCACCGTCAGCTCGGCCAACCGCCGCTGCGCGTCGAGGTGGTCGGCCAGGCGAGCCGCGGGGAGATGCGCCAGCTCGGCAGGCGTCGGTCCGGTCCCGAGCGCCCGGTGCGGGTCGGTGATGCACCACCGGTGACGGAAGTCTTCGATGACGGCGGCCCCCCGGCGCCACGCCCGGTGCGCATCGGGACCCAACGGGCGGGGGCCCAGGCTCGAGAGGAGGTAGGGCGCCGGCACGACCTCACCGCCCGGGTGACGCCGCTCGGCCGCCCCGGCCGGCACGGGGAGCCAGTCGTCGACGCACGCCGTCACGTGGGCCCCCGGCGCCCCGTCGAGGGCGCCGGTGCTCCAGGCTGTCACCACGTCGCGTCGGGCCACGCCGTCGGCGAACGTGGACACCACGGCGGCGAAGCGGTGCTCATCGAGGGTGCCCGGCCCCGGGCGGGGCCGTCCGCCGAGCCGACCGAGCTCGGTCGGATCACAACCGAGGGAACGCGCCGCCTCTTCGGCCCGGCGCATCGCCACCTCGACCGGGACCGAGGCCTTGGGGTCACGGGTGCTGGCCCAGGCCACGCGGCGGGTCGCCGGCGAGCGCCGTCCGCCGAGGGAGGCCCGGATCTCGGCCTGTCGGCCGCTGAACGCGCCGACCAGGACCGGGTCCACACCGTCGATCTCGGTCACCCCGTCGCGCCGTCTCGCCCAGCCGATGCCGAGGGCGGCGGTCAGATCGTGACGGAGGTGGGCGTCGTAGAGGGCGCCGGCCGCCGCCGAGTGGGCGAAGAGGCGCCGGCTGTCGAGCGCCCCGAACCGGCCCTCGACGTCGTGGGCCAGGTTGGCCACCACCACGTGGGTGTGCAGGTGCGGGTCGAGCGCCCGGCTTGTCGAATGGACGAACGTCGCGCCGATCAGCCCGTGGGTCGGGACGACGGCCCGGAGCTCGCCGCTGCCCCGGCGCACCCCGAGCGCCCGCTGTTCGAGGTAGTCGAGGCCCGAGGCAACGGCCCGGTCGTGCGCCGCCGCGCACGCCACCCGAGCCTCGGGCGGCCCGAGGGTCGCCAGCAGACTGACCGACTTGGGGGCGGCGAAGGTGAGGTCGTAGGCGCAGACCGTTGTCGGGTGGGACGACAACCGGCGCCCGGTCGCCGGCTGACGGCCGGCCAGCACGGCGGCCAGGCGGACCTGGTCGACGTCGCCCCCGAGACCCAGACGGTCGGCGCCCCGGCCGACCCACGCCGGGCGCGACGCCCCGGGGACCCCCGGCTCGGCCGCCAGGTCGCTCAGGTAGTAGGCGCCGGAGGCGTCGCGGACGGTGGCGATGAACAGCAACGTGCTCCTTCCCGCCGGTCGTCGGCCGCCGGCGCCGACCCGTCCCACCGGGCCGGTCCTCGGGCGGTGGGCGACCGAACGCCCCGCCGGGTGGGATCCGACGACGAGGCACCCCGTCACGACCGTCGGTCACAGCCTGCAGAATGAACATGTCGTGCCCACCCCGCTCCCCTCGCCCGCCGCCACCAACCTCGAGCCCCCCGAGGCCGACGAGGTCGCCCTGCTCAGCCGGGGCGTGGTCTCGGCCGCCGGCACGCCGAGCGGTCTGACCGCCACCCAGCGGGCGCTGGTGGAGGCGGTCTTCGTCGCCATGACCGGCCACCCGGCCCGCCTCGACCAGGGTCCGATCAGCGCCGACGAGCTGGCGCGGGGGCTGGCCGCCCGCAACGCCCAGTTCCGGAACCGGATCCTCCAGGTCATGGTCCTGGTGGCCCTGGTGGCCCGCCCGCTGGCACCCGAGGTGGCGGCGAACCTGCGCCGCTTCGCCGCCGAGATGTCGGTCGACGACGGGATGTTGAGCGTGGCCCAGCGCTTCGCGGCCAGCGACTTCGGCCTGGCCGCCTTCGACTTCCAGCGCAACGGGTACACCGCCGGGTGGGACCCCCATGCGGCGACCGCCCTGCACACGTCGAGCGGGCTCGAGGACGCCTGGGAGCTGGTGGTCGACGACCCGGCGCTGGCCGATCGGTGGCGCGCCCTCGAAGAGCTCCCCGAGGAGTCGCTCGGCCACCACGTGACCCGCTTCTACCGGGCCCGGGGGTTCGCCTACCCCGGCCTGGTGGGCTCGGCGCCCCCGTTGTTGGCCCAGCACGACTGGGTGCACGTCCTGGCCGACTACGGGACGACGGTCGAGGCCGAGCTCGAGGTCTTCGCGTTCATCGCCCGCGCCAACGACGACCCCCGCGCCTTCTCGCTCTTGGCCATGGTGGTCTCGCTGTTCGAGACCGGGTACCTGCGGACGGGTGCCGGCCTCTTCGAGGCCTCGGTCGGGCACCTCTCCCATCACGGCGTGACGACCCGGCTGGCCGACGCCATGCGGCGCGGGGCGCTCTGCCCGGGCAGCACCGATTTCCTCGCCACCGACTGGTTCGCGCTGGCCGACCTCACGCTGGCCGACGCCCGGCGGCACTTCGGGGTGACCGACAAGTCGCCGGCCGCCCTCGCCGCCGGGTCGGTCGGCCCGTGGGAAGCCGGCGGGATCAGCCCCTTCCAGCAGGCGGCCGGGAGGTCGATGGCCGAGGCCGGCGGGCGTCCCTACGACTCGTTCGGCGCCACGGCGTAGCGGGCGAGCACCCGTCGCGCCGCCTCGCGCCCGACGTCGGCCAGCTCGGGGGGCCCGAGCACCCGGGCATTCGGGCCCACCTGGAGGAGCAGCCGCTCGAGCCAGGCGACGCCGCCGACGGCCAGGGTGAGCTCGTGGGCGCCGCCGGGGCGCGACCGCGTCGACACCACCGGGACGCTGTCGACCACCCACGCGGCGGGCGCGTCGACCTCCAACGTGACCAGGGTCGACCCGGGCCCCGGGACGAACGACCGCGGGGAGATCTCGGGCAGCAGTCCGCCCTCGTCGAACTGCTCCCCGGTCGGCTCGAGCGACCGGATCCGATCGACCCGGAACCGGCGCAGCCCCCCGGCCCGCCGACAGTCGGCGTCGAGGTACCAGTGGCCGTCGAGGGAGACCACGGCCAGGGGATCGACGACCCGGCGGGTGGTCTCGTCGGTCGACGCCGAGTGGTACTCGATCTCGAGGCGGGACCGTTCCTCGACCGCCCGGCGGACCGCCACCAGCAGCGGCGGCTCGTCGAGGTGGACGACGAGCGGGCTCCGCTGGCCGAGGGCGGCGTCGAGCTTGCCCAGCGCCCTCGACAGGGCTCCCCCCTCGTCGGCCCCGGGCACGGCCAGGATGGTCCGGGCCGCCGTGGCCAGGGCGAAGCCCTCGGCCGCCGTGAGCCGGCGGGGCCGGGAGAGATCCTCGGGGAGGAACGCCTGGACCGTCTCATCGGTGACGACGATCTCCATCAGCGTGTCAGGGGTGTAGGGCGGGAGGCCGCAGCAGGCGGCCAGCTCGAGCTCGTGGACCAGCTCGCCCTCGGGGAACCCGAACCGGGCGGCCACCTCGCTGATGGGCGCCTCGCCGACCCGGGCCAGCCAGCCGACCACCGCCAGCAAGCGCCGGAGGCGAAGGCTCGGGTCGGCCACCTCGGCCCGCCCCGCCCCCGAGGGCTCCTCGGTCGGTGCCGAGGGCGCGGCCGACCCCCGGCCGTCGACGATGTCGCCGGGCGGGGCGGCCACCGTCGTGGTCAACCACTCCACGACCGCCGCCCGCACGTCGGGGGGCTCGGTCACCACCGCGTGCTCGAGCAGCCCGAGCAGCCACGACCGGAACGCGTCCACGCTCGTGACCCCGAGGCGCACGAGGACCGACCCGTCGCCGCCGCGCTCGACGATCGCCCGCTCGCCCAGCTCCTCGGCCACCCGGGGACCCTCGATCGGGTCCACCAGCACCAGCACGTCCGCCTCGGCGCCCTCGCCCAGCCGCCACGGCTCGTCGGGGACGGCGGCCGAGGCATCGAAGTCCTCGGGGAGCTCGGCCGCGCCGGGCGCACCGGCAACCGGTCGGTCGTCGATGCGGTCGACCCGGAACGTCCGCCCGGCATCCCGGCGGCGGTCCCAGCCCACCAGGTACCAGCGCCCGGAGCGGAACCACAGGCCGGCCGGGGCCACCCGGCGGTCCTCGCCGCGGTACGAGAAGGTGACCTCGGCCCGCGAGCGCAGGGCGTCGAAGAGCGGGACGAGGGCCGGGGGCGGCACGAGCGACGCCACCGGGCGACCCTCGGTCAACCCGGTGGCACCCAGCTTCAGCAGCGCATCCCGACCGCTAGGATCGCCGAGGTGCACGCCGGCCACGGCCAAGTGGAGGGCGGCCTGCTCGTCGGGCTCGAGCTCGAGGTCGGGCAGGTAGAAGGCCTCGGGGTCGATCCGGTACCCGAACTGCTGGGGGCCGTCCACCGCCTCGGTGGCCACCGGCACCCCCTCGTCGCGCAACAGGCGCTTGTCGCGCTCGAAGGCCTGACGGCGGGCCGCCCCCGGCTCGGGGTACCCCGGGACCTCGCCGGCGATCTCGTCCAGGGTCAGCGGGCGGCGGGCATTGAGCAGCACCAGCACGAGGTCGGTGAGGCGTTCGAGACGGTCGAGCTTGGCCACGCGGCTCAGCGTAGGGCTCGGGGGCGGCGGTGAGCTCCCCCTTCGCGTTCGCCGCGCATCCCGTCTGGCTGGCCGCGGTCTTGATCACCGGCACCCTCTACGCCGTCGCCGTGCGCCGCCCCGGGTGGCACGCCACCGGCGGCCAGGTGGGGTGCTTCTGCGGAGGGCTGGCCGCGCTGGCGGTGGCCGGGGCATGGCCGCTGGGCGACCTGGCCGCCCACTGGTCCCTCACGGCGCTCGTCGTCCAGCGGCTCATCCTGGTGCTGTGCGTCCCCGCCCTCCTCCTCCTCGGCACCCCCCAGCCCCTCCTCGGGGCGCTGACCCGACCGGCCCCGGTGGACGCGGTCGTGCGGACGTGCAGCCGGCCGGTCGTCGCCGTGGCCGTCGTGACCGTGGCGGCGGTCAGCACGCTCAGCACGGCCGCCGTCTCGGCCCAGGCGTCCTCGGCGGCGGCCCGCGGCGCCCTCACCCTGGTGCTCGTCGGGACCGGGTTCGTGCTCTGGCTGCCGGTCCTCGGCCGCTTCCCGGGGGCGCCGCGCCTGTCCCCGGTGGGCAAGGCGGCCTATCTGATGGTCCAGTCGGTCGTGCCGAGCTTCCTCGCCGTGGTGTGGATCTTCGCCCGCCACCCGCTGTACCGGTCGTTCGTCCACCGCCACGGCGTGGCCGGCCTGGCGCCGCTGACCGATCAGCAGCTGGCCGGGTTCGCGGCCAAGCTCGGGACGATCGCCGTGCTGTGGACGGTCGCCTTCGTCATCCTCACCAGGGGCGAGCGGGCCGGCGACGTCGGCGAGGACCACGAGCCGCTGACGTGGGCCGACGTCGAGCGGCACCTCGAACGGGCCGAGCGTCGGGAGCGGCGGCGCCGGGTGTGGCTGCCCGACCTGGGCGAGCGGACCGACGGCGGGCCCCCGCCCGGCGGTGACCCGGGGGCCTGAGCGCCCTCACAGCACGTGGCTGTGCCCGAAGCGCTCGGGCACCTTCTTGAACAGGACGGTCCCCAGGAGCTGGTTGCCCTGGTACGACAGCACCGCGATGGCCACCGTCCCGTGCCGGCGCCCGCGCGGCTTGTCCACCACGGCCGACGTGTAGTGCCCCATGAACGCCACCAGGCACACCCTCCCGACCGGCTGACCCGACGCCGCCGTCGTGTGGGCGACGGCGTAGAGCCGGCGGAAGTGCCTGAGAGAGGGCACGGTCGCCAGGCGCACGCCGATCAGCTTCCCGCTGTGGTGGACGGCCGTGGTAGCCGCCGGCAGCGCGACGTAGCAGGGGCTGGAGGACGTGCCGAGGTCGCTGCGGACGCCCGTGCACCCCCCGAGCGCCCCCAGCGCGGCCAGGCCGGCGGCCACGACGCTCACCGGGCCCGGCGACCGTCGGCGCTCGTCCGCCGCCCTTCGGCCTCTCGGCCCCCGGGTCACGCCCCACCCCCCTCGTCCTGCGCCAGCCGGGGGGTGCCGGCCGGGTGGGCGGCCATGGCGGCCGACACCGACAGCGGCGTGAGGCCCTCGACCCGGCGCGGCCACCGACCCCGCCGGATCCCGAGGGCCAATGCTCCCCAGCACAGCCACCCCACGGCGATCACCCCCCAGAAGCTGATGAGACGGTAGACGAGCACCGCCTCCACGGTGCTCGCGTGGGCGCCCCCGAAGAAGGTGAGGGCGATCGTGATGCTGCCCTCTACCGCTCCGAGGCCCCCCGGCGTGATCGGCAGGTTGGCCGCCAGCTGCCCGGCGCCGTAGGCCAGCAGCAGCCCGCCCCAGGGGATCCCGGCCCCGACGGCCAGGA
>Ga0209656_10002962_pt1 | contig 10994 bp, 9 predicted proteins | sample BogFormECP12_OM2_FD_188239 | JGI IMG/M metagenome (GOLD analysis project Ga0209656, IMG submission 188239) | Bog forest soil microbial communities from Calvert Island, British Columbia, Canada - ECP12_OM2 (SPAdes) (version 2) | ecosystem: Environmental > Aquatic > Freshwater > Wetlands > Bog ... | reverse complement strand
TTCTGATGTAGTATGATCATGCGTCCTGTGGTGCCGACCTTGGCCACCGCACCCACGAAGAATCAGCTACTTGGCCAATTTTTGGCCGCCAGTAGCGAAAGACGGGTTAGTCGGGCTGCGACTGCGAGCCGGGACCCTCCGACGCGCATCTGGACCCCAGCGCGACCCGTTTATCTTGCAAAAGGCCGTCACCGGATGCAGCCTCAGCCTCACCGAGGTTTCCATCTGGCAAATCTCGGGTTGAAGATCAGGATGAGGCTTACCGCCGCTCCGCGCTTCCGCCGACAGTCTGCGCCCGGGTGACGGTCGAGGAGGCCTCTCCGCCGGGATGGGACCGCTACGCCAGATCCGGCGGTGTCGTTTTGGCGATGCGCAGCCTCGGTATGTCCGCGCCGACGAATGTCGTCGCAGCATTTCGGCTTTAGGCCGGAACTGGTCGCGGACGCGGCCCTGGAACGCGATCGCGCGCAACAGATGACGACGCGCCTCCCGGCGCGCAGCAAGCGAAGGAGACGGACGATGCAGCTTGGCATGATTGGCTTGGGACGCATGGGCGCAAACATGGTCGAACGCCTGATGAAGGCGGGACACGCTCTCGTCGTGTACGATTCTCACCCGGACGCGGTGAAGGGTGTTGCCGCGGCAGGGGCTACAGGCGCCAGCACTCTAAAAGAATTCGTGGCGAAACTGTCCAAACCGCGCGCGGTCTGGCTGATGGTTCCCGCCGCTGTCGTCGATCCGGTACTGGCCGACGTGACGCCGCTTCTGGATTCGGGTGACATCGTGATCGACGGCGGCAACTCCTACTACCACGACGATATCCGGCGGGCGCGGGAGCTCAAGGGCAAGGGACTCCACTATGTCGATGTCGGCGTCAGCGGCGGCGTCTGGGGCAAGGAGCGCGGCTATTGCCACATGATCGGCGGCGAGGAGGCGGTCGTTCAGCACCTCGACCCGATCTTCAAATCGCTCGCGCCTGGGGTCGCGGCCGCCCCGCGCACGCCCGGCGCGACGGGTGAGCCAGACCAGGCGGAATGGGGCTATCTTCATTGCGGGCCGAACGGCGCCGGACATTTCGTCAAGATGGTCCACAACGGCATCGAATACGGCATCATGGCTGCCTACGCCGAGGGCCTCAACGTTCTCCGCCACGCCAACATCGGCCTCGCCCAGCAGGAGGTAAACGCGGAGACGACGCCGCTACGGCATCCTGAACTTTATCGTTACGGGATCGAGATTGCCAAAGTGGCCGAGGTCTGGCGACGCGGCAGCGTCATCGGTTCATGGCTGCTCGATCTCACCGCCGCCGCGCTGCGCTCCGACCCGGGCCTCGCCAAGTTCGCCGGCCGCGTGTCGGATTCCGGCGAGGGACGCTGGACCTTGCAGGCGGCGATCGACGAAGGCGTGCCGGCACCGGTCTTGAGCGCGGCGCTGTTTGGGCGGTTCGAATCGCGAGGTTCCGCGGAATACGCCGATAAACTGATGTCAGCAATGCGGCTCGAATTCGGCGGGCACCATGAGAAGCCGGCGGGGGCCTGAATGAGCGCCACACAGGTTGATGGCATGGTCTTTTTCGGCGCGACTGTTCTTCCCCCGGGAGGGGCACTACGCCAACGACGCCACAGCCGTCGCGGCCGACCCTTCCGCCGACATCCGGGTTGATCGGATCGGCGACCTCCTCACGCTCGACCGCCCCGCGTTCGCACCAAACTGATCTCAGGAGTCCAGCAATGAAGGCGACAGAGAAGCTGCACGATGCCGGTCAAAGCTTGTGGCTCGACAACATCACCCGCGACCTTTTGACCTCGGGCACGCTGAAGCGGTACATCGACACGTTGTCGGTTACGGGTTTGACGTCCAATCCGACGATCTTCGATCATGCCGTTTCGAAGAGTACCGCATACGATCAGGACATCCAGGCGCTGACGAAGCGCAGTGTCCCGCACGAAGATCTGTTTTTCGAACTGGCGATCGCCGATCTTCAGCGTGCGGCCGACCTCTTCAAGCCGATCCATGAACGCACGGCAGGGGTCGACGGCTGGGTCTCGCTCGAAGTTTCGCCGCTGCTGGCCTACGACACCGCGCGGACCGTCACAGCGGCGAAGACCCTGCATGAGGCCGCAGCCCGGCCAAATCTCTTCATCAAGATCCCAGGTACGAAGGAAGGTCTGCCGGCTATCGAAGAAGCGATTTTCAGCGGCGTGCCGGTCAATGTCACGCTCTTGTTCTCCCGGGAACAGTATTTGGCCGCGGCCGACGCCTACTTGCGCGGACTGGAGCGCCGAATCGCTGCAGGCCTTAGCCCGGACGTGCGCTCGGTCGCGTCGCTGTTTGTCAGCCGCTGGGACAAGGCGACGATGGAAAAGCTGCCCGCCGAGTTGCGCGACCGCGTCGGCATCGCCGTGGCGAAATCGACTTACGCCGCCTATCGCGACCTGATCGACTCCGATCGTTGGCAGCGTCTGGAGAACTCCGGCGCCCGACCGCAGCGGCTCCTGTTCGCGAGCACGGGAACGAAGGACCCCGCGGCGCCCGACACGCTTTATATTGGCGCGCTCGCGGCGCCGAACACCGTCAACACTATGCCCGAGGAAACGCTGCTGCTTTTCGCCGATCACGGCGACGTCAGCGGCGTGCTGCCGCGCGACGGGGGTGAGGCTCTCCATACGCTTGAGGCCGTGGCGCGCGCTGGCGTCGATCCCGCGGATCTGGCGGCAAGCTTGCAGTCGGAAGGGGCAAAGTCGTTCGACGACTCATGGAGCGATTTGCTCAAGGCGATCGACGCCAAGTCCCACGCACTGCGCTGAGAATCTGGAGAGGACGCGATGACCGGCACAACGAGCCTGACGACGCTCCCGGAGTGGATGGCGCTTCAGGCGCACTACGAGCGGGTGAAGGACCTGGGGTTGCGCGCGCTCTTTGCCGACGATCCAGGGCGCGGCGAGCGGCTCTGCGTCGAGGCCGCGGGACTGTTCCTCGACTATTCGAAGAACCGCGTCACCGACGAGACGGTTCGCCTGCTCCTCGACCTTGCCCGCGCGCGCGGCGTCGCTGCGCGGCGGGACGCGATGCTTTCCGGCGAGAAGATTAACGTCAGCGAAGGCCGGGCCGTGCTGCATGTGGCGCTGCGTACGCCGCAGGGCGAGCGCATTGTGGTCGACGGCAAAGACGTCGTGCCGGAGGTTCACGGGGTGCTGGACCGGATAGCTGACTTTGCCGATCGCGTCAGGTCCGGCGCGTGGATTGGGCACAGCGGCAAACGCATCCGCAACGTGATCAATGTCGGGATTGGCGGCTCGTATCTCGGGCCGGAAATGGCGTATCGCGCGCTCAGGGAATTCCGCAGTCCGGCCATCGACGTCCGTTTTGTCGCCAATGTAGACGGCGCCGCCTTCACCGAGGCGACGCAGGACCTCGATCCACACGAGACGTTGTTCGTTATCGCCTCAAAGACCTTCACGACGCTCGAGACGATGACGAACGCCGCAGCCGCACGCCAGTGGGTCCTGAACGCGATCGGCGCTGAGCAGGGTATCGCTCGTCATTTCGTAGCGCTGTCGACCAACGCGGAGGCGGTCCGGAAATTCGGTATCGACACGGCCAACATGTTCGGCTTCTGGGACTGGGTCGGCGGACGTTATTCGATGGATTCCGCCATCGGGCTCTCGACCATGATCGCAGTCGGGCCGGACAACTTTCGCGCGATGCTCGCAGGCTTCCATGCCATGGACGAGCATTTCCGCACCACCCCTCCCGAGCGCAACATGCCGATGCTGATGGGGCTGCTGACCGTCTGGTACAACAATTTCTTCCGCGCGCAGACGGTCGGAATCATGCCCTACGCCGCCGATTTGGCGCGTTTCCCGGCCTACCTTCAGCAGTTGCAGATGGAGAGCAACGGCAAGCACGTCGATCTCGCTGGCCAGCATGTCGAGTATCAGACCGGGCCGGTCATCTGGGGCGAGCCAGGGACCGACGGACAGCACTCCTTCTACCAGCTTATCCATCAGGGCACGAAGCTCATTCCCTGCGATCTGATCGGCTTCTGCGTTCCGTTGAGCCCGCTCGCCGACCAGCACGATCTTCTGATGGCGAATCTCTTTGCGCAGGCCGAGGCGCTCGCGTTCGGGAAGACGGCCGAGGAGCTCGCCGCAGAAGGCTCCCATCCGGCGCAGACGCCCTTCCGCGTGTGCGACGGCAACCGCCCGACCAACGTGATACTAGCGGAGCGTCTGACGCCGCACACGCTGGGGGCGCTGGTGGCGCTCTACGAGCACAACGTGTTCACCCAAGGCGCGATCTGGGGCGTCGATTCGTTCGATCAGTGGGGCGTCGAATTGGGCAAGGTTCTTGCCATGCGGATTGTCCCCGAGTTGGCTAAAGGCGTGGAGCCGGCGTTGAAGCACGACAGTTCGACCAACGGACTGATCCGCCGGTATAGGCGCCGGCGCGCCGGCGCATAATCCCATGGAGCAATCGGCGGCGCGCATCGCTGCGCCGGACGGCTCCATAGCCGAAGCGCAAATTCACGGTATTGTAGCACAGCCCTATAGCACATTGTAAAACGCGATAAGTGTCCTTATCACGCCTTAACCACACGAAGATTCGCAGCCGATTCGCTCGCCCTCGTCCTGAGTCAGCCGTTCCAAAACAGGGCAGGGGTGGTTTGTACTATATAGTGTCCTTCGCGGCGCGGTCCGCCGGCGGCAGGAGAATTTTTTGGAAATAAAATCGGCGAAGGCCAGAGCCGACAGTTTTGTTGCTCCCTATCTCGGCTACGTCCTCACGAAGTAGCTGATACCCGGCGCTCCTGTAGAGCGCGAGCGCAGCACTTTGTATTTCAGCCGTGCTCAGCTCAAGTCTTGCTACATTGCGCAGACGGCACTCATCTTCGGCATACTGAAGCATGCGGCGACCGATTCCGTTTCGTCGCACCGCTGCATCGACATACATCCGCCGCAACTCCATCGCGTCGGGCGCGGCACGCTCCAAACCGAATGTGCCGACCAGCAGATCGCTTTGGATCGCCACCCAGAAGTCGCCGTCGTGCTCGCGATAGTAGGCGGCAATCCGATCAGTCTCCTCGGCTAGCGCACGTTCGATGTAGGCTTCAAAGGCATCGCGGAGGTCCGGCGGGCTGAGAAGCCGATTTATAGCGACGAATAGCTCCCGGACTTGGGACGCGTCATCGTCCGTGAACGGGCGAATCTCTATTTCGGTGTTCAAGTTGGCTCCCGCTCGCTCCGCGTATAACACGGCTAATCCCGCTCGCTTGAGACCGTCTTCGCTCCGATGGCGGTTCTCGTATTATTCCGCATCCGGTCATGCATGAAGCTCTTCGGCAATGGCTTTGCGAACGCTTGATCGTTCGGACATTCGGCTCCGGTGCTCGATCACCTTCGGGATAAGCGGACGATCGACGCCGTCGGCCTCAAGCCATTGAGCGAAAGTGAAGAGGTAAGGGTCGCAAATGGTGTAGGAGGCGCCCATCACCCAAGGGCCTTTGAGCATCTCCCGTTCGATCAGGTCATAAGAGGCTCCGACCGTCTCTGGTACCTTGTGCTGCATCTCTGCGATCGCGACGGGATCGTCGGCCCACCGGTGCCCGCGCATGCGATGCGCATGCGCAACATGCAGCTTCGCGCAGAGACAAAGGTTGAATGCCTGGACTTGGGCAAAGGCAAACGGATCGTCGAGCGGCGCAAGGCGCGCTTGCGGGAAGCTCTGCGCGATAAACGCCAGCATCGCCGGACTCTCGGTCAGAATGCCGCGGTCGGTAACCAATGCCGGCACTCGTCCTTTGGGGTTGATATCGAGATATTCCGGGCTGCGCTGCTCGTTCACCGAGAAGTCGACTCGTACGGTCGTATACGCCGCCCCCGCGTCTTCGAGAGCGACATGGGAGGCGAGCGAGCAGGTATGCGGCGCGTAAAAAAGCTTGAGCATCATTCGATCCTCATATCTACAGGCGATGATAGCTCCGAGAGGATCTGTAGCCAGGGCCAATTGCCGCGATTGTCGTGGTCCAGTTCGGAACAAACCGCCGTCAATCGGCTCGACCGACATGGTCGTGCCGTGGCAGAGAGCCCATCCCATCCCGGCGGCAAGGCAGGACGCGGTAAGCTATGGTCGGGGTGATGACCGATGAGCGCCCGCCGCTGTTGCTGCAGCTGAAGGTCCTTCTGCGGGACGTTCATCCGGCGGTTTGGCGCCGTGTCTGGCTGGCGGACAGCGGACAGTCTGTCGATTGCCGACCTGCACCGGTCATCCAGCTACTCTCTGTTATAAGTGGGCGAAAGCGAGAGGCGCTGCTTGACTGCGCGATACGATCTGAAGACTAGATGAGCGGGCGACAGCATGGTCAGCCCGAGCTTCATCGAATTGCGTGTCGGGTCGCTGTGATCGAGGCGTCCCTCAAGCGAGGTCGGCAAGCGCGCCCCTGGCGGCTGACCGCACGAGCCGCTTCTCCGCCTCCCATCGATCCGCGCCATCGACGGCGGTGAGGAACTGCACCTTGCCGCCCGACAATGTTGTGACCGGCAGACCGTCGCGATAGACGAGAAGGTCGCGGCTCAGCGCCGCCAATCGCGATCCGGGTGTGAGGATTCCGATCAGATTGAGCGGATCCGCGTCCCCGCTATCGACATCGGCGATGAGCGGGATCACCAAGGCTGGGCGCCCTGCCCGCCCAAGGATGACATCGTGACGGTCGATCGAACGGACACGCCTGCCGGCTACAGCGTCTGGCTCGCCGAGCTGAAGACCCGAATCCGGGAGGCCCGGCTCCGTGCCTCACTGGCCGTCAATGCCGAGCTGATCGGACTCTACTGGCGCATTGGCCGGGACATCCTCGAGCGCCAGGAGCGGGACGGATGGGGTGCGAAGGTTGTTGACCGCCTAGCAGGGGACCTGCGCGCAGAGTTTCCGGGCACGCGGGGGCTTTCCCGCGCCAATCTGCTCTACTTGCGAGCCTTCGCTGAGGCGTGGCCCGATCCGGAAATTGTCCAACGGGTCGTTGGACGATTGCCTTGGGGCCAGAACATCGAGCTGCTGACCAAGCTCAAGGAGCCGACGGCCCGCCTCTGGTACGCCCAGGCGACGCTCGAGCACGGCTGGAGCCGCCCTGTGCTCGCCCATCAGATCGAAACCAAACTCAAGGACCGACAGGGGCAGGCGATCACGAATTTCGCACGCACCTTGCCGCCGGCCGAGTCCGATCTGGCGCAGCAGGTCGTCAAGGACCCGTACCAGTTCGATTTCCTGTCGCTCGCGGGGGACGCCAAGGAGCGCGACCTCGAACGCGCGCTGGTGGCCCGGGTCAAGGATGTCCTGCTGGAAATGGGCAAGGGCTTCGCGTTCGTCGGCAGCCAGCATCACCTGGAGATCGGCGGACAAGACTGGTACGTCGATCTCCTCTTCTACCATAGGCGGCTTCAGTGTCTGGTCGCCGTCGATCTCAAGATCGGTGCCTTCCAGCCCGAGCACGCGGGCAAGATGAACTTCTATCTCGCCGCGCTCGACGACACAGAGCGGCAGCCCCGGGACGGCCCGAGCATCGGCCTGATCCTTTGCCGCGACCGCAACCGGGTCGTGGTCGAATACGCCCTCCGCAATGTCAGCGGACCGATCGGGGTGGCCGAGTACAGGGTGTTGGTCGCCGACGCCCTCCCGGCGACGCTCGCCGAAGCGCTGCCAACCGCGGCTGAAATCGAGAGCGGCATCGGACTGCCGGAGGAGGACCCGAGCGGTGAACCGAGTGAATCGATCGAGAGGTGAGTGTCCCCCCGGAAGGCACGCGACAGTCATGCCGGCAATTGGCCGTCCAATTGGTGATCACCCGCAGTGGACAAGACGCTCTCCGGCGACATCGCGCGGTCGGGCGCCGCTTCCACCTTAAGTCCCGGCCCCACTTGGTCGACTGAGCGGGGTCGACTTCAGTCGCTGCGCCGAGCGCTGCGCGACGACCACGACGAGGGGCGCGCAGAGCCCCAGAATAATACGCGGGAAGGACTATTATCGCGTCTCACCTGTGCTATAGGGGCTATGCCATAGTACCGTGAATTTGCGCTTCGGCTATGGAGCCGTCCGACAAAGCGAGGAGCGTCGTCGATTGCTCCATGGGATTATGCGCCGGCGCGCAGGCGCCTATACCGGCGGATCAGTTCGTTGGTCGAACTGTCGTGCTTCAACGCCGGCTCCACACCTTTAGCCAACTTGGGGACAATGCGCATCGCAAGAACCTTGCCCAATTCGACGCCTGCCTGTGTTGCCGCAAATGCGGAAATTTCACTCTCGCACGTTGCCGCAAGGTCGCCGAGAACGACCCGGCCTGGGATGGAGGCTTGCCGTCGCGAGGAGGTGGTCCCCGACCTGCTCCGGCGCTGCCCGGATCGCTTGAAAGTAAACGCGGTGGAAGACGGGCGCCTTGGCGTCGGGCATGCGCGCATCGGGCGGCTGGAGATCGACCCGCATGGGCGAGAACCGTTCGCGCCGCAAAACATAAACGTCGCCGCCCGCGGCGGGATTGCGGCAGGTCAATTCGCCGCCGGGTCGGCAGATGTAGCCTGACGCGAATTGCAGAAGCGGATCGGCGGTGGACACGCCAAGCGGGCGCAAGAAGCATGCGCTGATCACCGGCGCCTCTGGGGATCGGCAAGGAGATCGCCAAGGCGCTCGCCGCCGAGGGGTACCGGCCGATCCTGGTCGGCCGCCATCGCGACACACTGGAGCAGGCGGCGCACGAGATCCTTGGGGAGCGCGGCGCCGACGCCATCATCTGCCCCGCCGATCTCAGCGAAGCCGACGCGCCGATGATGCACCGCTCGCCGCGGCGAGCACCTGCCGTCGGTGATCGTGATGGACGCGGCCTCGGTCGCGCACCAGGGAGTCGCCGCGTGCCTCGTCGGCGACACCGTCTGCGTGGCCGGCATCTGGCATCTACAACAGCCTGCTCGCGCGCGGCGTGCACCTCGTGCCGCGCGAAGTGACGCGCACCGTCGCCGGATACATGGCGAGGCAACTGCGATGACGCCGATTTCCCCCGGAGGCTGACATGCGACGCCTCACTGCACAGGACGCGGCCTTTCTGTATCTGGAGACGCCAACGACGCCGATGCACGTCGGCAGCGTGACGCTGTTCGGGCCGACCGACGTGGCGGCCGACGTCATCCACGAGCGCTTCCGCGTCTATACCGCCGCACGCATCGACCTGCTGCCGTCCTACTGGCGGCAGCTGCAGACCACGTACGGCGTGACCCAGCCGTTCTGGGTGCATGCGCCGAAGGTCGACCTCGACTACCACATGCGGCGCCACACGCTGCCCGCACCGGGCACGATGGAGCAGCTGCGCACGATGGTCGCGGAACTGCACGCGCCGCTGCTCGACCGTTCGCGGCCGCTGTGGGAGTACCACCTGATCTCGGGGCTCGAGGACGGCGGCTTTGCTGTCTACATGAAGGTGCATCACGCGCTGATGGACGGCGTGATCGGCACCGTCGCCCTGTCGACGATTCTCGAAACCACACCCACGCCCGCCCCGGGCCCGCCGCATTCGCCGTGGGAGGAGCACGAGCGGCCGGGCATCTGGGCCGCCGCCGGCAGCCTCATGACCGCGTTCTGGCAGCAAGGCGTGGAGCTGGCGCGATTCGGCCCGAAGCTGGCGACGGCGCTTGCCGATCTCGGACAGAACGGCACCGCCGCTCGCGAACTCTGGGGCACGCTGCGGATTGCGCCGCGTACGCCGCTGAACGTGCCGATCACCGGCAATCGTGGTTTGGGGCTGTCGTCGATTTCGCTGAGCGACGCGAAGCGGATCGCCAAGGCGCGGCAGGTGACGCTCAACGATGTGGTGCTGGCGGTCTGCGCCGGCGCGCTGCGACGCTACCTGTCCGGCAGGAAGGGGTTGCCGAAGCAGGCGCTGGTGTCCGGCATCCCGGTGACGCTTCGCAACCAAGGTGACCAGGACTACAACAACCGCACGGCTATGATCTTCTGCACGCTCGCGACCGACGTCGGCGACCCGATCGAGCGGCTGCGCGTCATCGCCGCCTCGTCGCACACGATGCAGGACCAGTTCCGGCGGTTCCGCGACATCTTCCCGCTCGACCTTGTCTGGCCAGGCGTGCCGTTGCTGATGAACGGCCTGTTCCAGTTCTTCGCGCGCGCGGGGCGGTACGACGTGCTGCCGCCGTTCATGAATCTCGTGATCTCGAACGTGCCGGGGCCGCGCAAGACGGTGTATTGCGCGGGCGTGCCGGCGGTGCGGCACTTCCCGCTGTCGATCCCGTACCACAACATGGCGCTGAACATCACCGCGTTGAGCTACGTCGACGAACTCAACTTCGGCCTGACCGCCTGCAGCGATGCGGTGCCCGACGTCCAGCACGTGGCCGACCTGATCGTCGAGGAGTTCGAGGTCCTCAAGCACGCCGTTGCCGCGGTGCAGACGGCGACCGTCGCGACGATCGACATCGGCGACGAGCCCACGCGCGTGCCGGAATTGGCCGCCCCGCGCACAGGGCGATTCGGCTCTGACTGATTGTGGTGGAAAGGGGCTGGCGGCGGTTACGGGCAGCGATTCTGGCGGATCGTCTTTGATGGGGCGATTCTCTGCGCATGTTGGCGAGTCTGAATGAGGGCGGGAGCCTGTAGGAGGCGCTTGGTCGGGTGCGTGACCATCGTCGCTGTGAGGGCCAGCGTGTGCCCCTGGCTGGGTTTCTTCTGATTGCGGTCGCCTGTTGGCGGGGCGGCGAGATCAGCTTGGTATTGTGCGCTGGGGAGACGATGGGCGGCCGACCCGTCACGCGCCAGCTCAATCAGGTCTTGCCGCGATTCGCAGTCAAGGAAGCCCGGCCGTATCATGCGAGTGCAGAATCCGGCTCGGGCCGCTTGGCAAGGGGGTTGTTCGGATACTCCGAGAGTCGGGGTATATCTCAACGACAGGCCCGGTCCGTACCCACCTTGGCGGTTCTGGCCAAGCCCTACTCATGGAGGCG
>Ga0209656_10002961_pt1 | contig 10995 bp, 10 predicted proteins | sample BogFormECP12_OM2_FD_188239 | JGI IMG/M metagenome (GOLD analysis project Ga0209656, IMG submission 188239) | Bog forest soil microbial communities from Calvert Island, British Columbia, Canada - ECP12_OM2 (SPAdes) (version 2) | ecosystem: Environmental > Aquatic > Freshwater > Wetlands > Bog ... | reverse complement strand
TTAGAAAAGTGCGGAAGTTGGGCTAGCGGGATCTCCGATGCCCCCGCGAACCTTTGATCTCGCCGTTGTCGGCGCCGGCATTTGCGGCCTCGCGCATGCGTTGGCGGCGGCCCGGCGAGGCAAGCGCGTCGTCATCGTCGAACGCGACCGGCAGGCGAATGGCGCCTCGATCAGGAATTTTGGTTTCATCACTGTCACCGGCCAGCAGGCCGGCGAATGCTGGCGTCGCGCGCGGCGCTCACGCGAGGTCTGGGCGGAGGTCGCGGACGCGGCCGGAATTCCCGTGCTGCAGCGCGGGCTCCTGGTGATCGCCAGACGTCCGGAGGCGCGCGCCGTTCTGGAGCAGTTTCTCGCCACTGACATGGGCGCGGAGTGCCGCCTCGTCGAGCCGGAGGACATCGAGGCTTACGGAACGGGCCTGCGGTCGCAATCCTTCGCTGGCGCGCTCTATAGCCCGCACGAGATTCGCGTCGAGTCGCGCGAGGCGATGCCGCGCCTGGCCGACTATCTCAACGAGCGCCATGAGGTGACCTTCCGCCGCGAGACGGTCGTTCACGCGGCGGCGCCGCCGCGGCTCGAGACCAGCAGCGGAACAATTGAGGCCGGAGCCGTCGTCGTTTGCCCGGGCGACGATTTTCAGACCCTGCGCGCCGACCGGATCGCGGCCTACGGCCTGACGCGATGCAAACTGCACATGATGCGGCTTGCGCCTTCGCGTTTCGACGAGCGCCTCCCCGCGATCATGTCCGATCTCGGGTTGATCCGGTATCTCGGCTATTCGGAATTGCCCGCCGCCAAAGCGCTCGCGCGCCGGCTCGAGGCCGAACAGGGCGAGCACATCGCGAACGGCGTCCATCTGATTGTCGTCCGCAGCGCCGACAATTCCCTGGTCGTCGGCGATTCCCATCACTATGCGGCGACGCCCGATCCTTTCGCGCCGACCGCGGTCGACAATCTGATCCTCGATGAATACGCCCACGTCTTCGCCGGCGACACGCCGCCGGTTGTCGAGCGCTGGACGGGAACCTACGCTTCGGCGAAGGACCGGCTGGCGCTCGTCGACAAGCCGTCGGATGCGCTTCGCATTGTGATCGTCACCAGCGGCACCGGCGCCAGCACGTCGTTCGCGCTCGCCGAGGAGGTCGTCGCCGACCTATTCGGCTGACCATGAAAGCTCCCGGCATGAGACATGTGAAAGCGGTCATTTTCGATTGGGCCGGCACCGTCGTCGACTACGGGTCGCTCGCGCCGATGGGCGCGTTCGTCGAGACTTTCGCCGAGTTCGGGGTTGCGATCAGCATCGACGAGGCGCGGGGGCCAATGGGCATGGCCAAGCGGCCGCACATCGCGGCTCTGGTTGCATCGCCTCGGATCGCCGGGGCCTGGAAGCAGAAGCACGGACGTCCTCCGACCGAAAGGGACATCGACGCGCTTTACGATGTCTTCGTGCCAAAGAACGTTTCGGTCGCCGCCGACTTTGCCGACCTCATTCCCGGCGTCGCCGAGGTCGTGAGAGCGTTGCGCGCCGATGGCGTCAAGATCGGCTCGTCGACCGGCTATACGCGCGAGATCATGGCGAGGATTGCGCCGCCCGCCGCAGAGCAGGGATTCGCGCCCGACAGCCTCGTCTGCACCGGCGACACCGTTGAGGGCCGGCCCAGCCCTTTGATGTTTTACAAGGGTCTCCTCGACCTCGGCGTGTGGCCGGCATGGACCGCGATCAAGGTCGACGACACGACGGTCGGCGTCGCCGAAGGCGTCAATGGCGGCGCGTGGGCGGTCGGCGTCGCCGTCAGCGGCAATTGCTTCGGTCTTTCGCTTGCCGACGCCAAAGCGTTGGCGCCGGAAGAGTTCGCGCGCCGCCGCGCGCAGGCGTATGATCTCCTCTACGGCGCGGGCGCCCATTACGTGATCGATTCCGTCGCAGACCTCATGCCCATCGTCGCGCAGATCGAAGGACGCCTGGCCCGCGACGAGCGGCCGTGAACCGCCCATTCGTGAGAACAGGGCCATAACCTGCGGCTCGCCGGCGTAGCGAGCGAGTTCTGGAAAACCGACATTTTCTTGCCAGATGACCGGATCTGTGGTCTCCTTTTGGCCGGGGCGCTTGTAGACGCGGTCGCCGGCCGCGTCGGCCGCGCTCAGCGAGCGCGGCTACAAATGGCGCCCGCAATCGTCGTAAGGCGACGGCCGCTGAAAGCATCAAAGTGTCGTGTCTGCCAAGCGCTAGTCGGGTGCGATGGAAAAGTCGCCGCAAGCCTTTGAATTCGCTCAAAACGGCGATGGAGATTGCGCCTAAGAGAGGTTCCAGTGGGTTCAAAAACCTCAAAAGGCGCTCGCGTTTGCGCTGTCGCTGAAGCCGCTCGAATTGACACTCACCGCGGCGCCGCCGAGCGGATGGGCGCGCGCTCGAGCCCGATCAGCAGGGCGAGGGTCACGACGACCAGAATCATGGTGAGCGCCGCGCCGGAGAAAATGTCTCCCCGGTCGGTGAGGCCGAAGATCGCGACTGGCATCGTCACCCAGCCCGGAGGATAGACCATCACGGTCGCGCCCAGTTCCCCCATCGAGAGCGCGAAGCTGAGGCCGAACGCGGCGACGAGATAGGGCGCAACCAGAGGAAGGGTCACGTGCATGAGCTTGTACGCTGGCCGCGCGCCGAGGCAGGAGGCCACTTCCTCGTAGTCCGGCGCGAGACGGGAGAGCCCTGCCGAGATATTGCCGAACGCGAAAGCGGAAATGAGCACATAGTGCGCGACAAAGACGATCGCAGTCGTGCCGTTCAGGAGCAGCGGCTTCTGGCTGAAGGCGACGAGCAACCCAAGTCCCACTGAGACGGAGGGCACGGCGCTCGGGATGAAGAACAGGAGGCCAAGCGCGCCGGCCCACCGGTCTATGCGCGCGCGGAGCGCGAGCGCCGCCCAGGCGCCGGTGACGAGCGCAAGCAGGCTCGCAACAAGTCCGGTGACGAGACTCGCGGTAACCGCGTCGCGCGCCGCCCCGTTCATCGCGTCACGATAGTGTTCCAACGTGAAGCCGGTGGGCAGGATGCCGTTCCATTGCTCAGAGAAGCTCGCGCAAATGATCACCGCGAGCGGGGCGACGAAGACGATCCCGAGAAGGATCGCGGCGAAGCTCCAGACCAGGGCGCGGCCCGACAGCGACCATACCAGCATGGGCTACCCTCCCAGCCGGCGCGCGGCGGCGCGGTAAAGGCTGAAAAGGATCAGCGAAAGCGCAACGTTGACGATCGCGATCGCGCAGGCGCCCTGATAGTCCGACTCCTGGATCGCCGTGCTGTAGATCAGGAGCGGCAGCGTGATCACGCCCTTGGCGCCGATGAAGAGCACGATGCCGAATTCGTTGACCGTCAGCAAAAGGCAAAGACTGCCGCCTGCAACGATCGCGGGCAGCGCAGCTGGCAGGATGACCTGGCGCACGATACGCAGCGGCCGCGCCCCGAGCAGGCTCGCGACTTCGATCTGGCCGCGGTCGACGAGCGAAAAGGCGGCGAGCAGCGGGCGCAGGACGAAGGGCGTGTAGACCGTCACCTCTGCGAGGATGACGCCCCAGGCGGTATAAAGAAAGTCGACCGGCGGATGGTCGACGTGGAGCCCCGACGTCAGCGCGCCGTTGAGAATGCCCGCCGAGCCATAGAGGAAGGTGAAGGCGAGCGTAACCAGGAAGGTCGGCAACGCAATGAACGTATCGATGACTTGCGCGACCAGGCCCGCGCCGGGGAACGGCGCGAAGGCCAGAATCAGCCCGAGGGTCAGCCCGAGGACCACGCATCCGATGGTCGAGGCGAGCGCGATTTCAGCGGTGTTGATGAGCGCGTTGAGAAACGCCCGTGAGTTCAGGACCTCCCACGCCGCGGCGAAATTGAGAGCCCCCGAATCGTCGACGAGCGCGGCGCGCGCGATCAGGATCAGAGGGTAGAGGAAGAGCAGGGCGAGCACGATCAGCGGCGGCGCGACCCACCAGCCGCCGAGATTGAGTCTGGCCGCGCGCGGCGTGAGCGCGACGGCGTCAGACACTCGCGTCTTCCACGATCAGGTTCGCGTCCGAAGGCGAGAAGAAGAACTCCAGCTTGTCGCCGCGTGCGGGCGGGTTGGGCAATCGCGTCGCAACGACGCGCAGGATCGATTCGCCGATCTCGGCGACGAGGTGGGTCAGTTCGCCTTGCCAGTGGATCTCGCGCAGCACCGCCTCGATGCGGTTCGAGCGTTCGGCGTCGCTGGTCAGGGTAAGATTTTGCGGCCGCACGCAAAGAAGTCTCTCGGCGCCGGCAGGCTGATCCGCGCCGGCCACGACGACCCTGGTCTCGCCAAGACGCGCCTCGACGAAGCCGCTCTGCTGCGCCGCCCGCTCGACGACCACCGGCAACAAATTGGCTCGGCCCAGGAACTCGGCGGCGAAGCGATTGGGCGGACGGCGATAGAGCTCCCCGGTGCGGCCGATTGCGCTCAATTCCCCGTCCTTGAGGATCGCGATGCGGTCTGCGAGGGTCAGCGCCTCGCTCTGGTCGTGCGTCACGTAGAGAATCGTCAGGTCGGGCAAATCAGCATGCAGCCTGGCGATCTCCTCCACCATCGAGCGGCGAATTTGCGCGTCCAGCGCCGACAGGGGTTCGTCCAGCAACAGGACGCGCGGGCGGACCGCAAGCGCGCGGGCGATCGCCACCCGCTGCTGCTGACCGCCGGAGAGTTCCCGCGGGAATCGGCTCGCAAATTTCGACATGCCGACGATGCGCAGCGAGTCCTCGACCCGCTGAGCGATCAGGTCCCTGGCCGCGCCGCGGGCATTGAGGCCAAACGCGACGTTCTCGGATACGCGCATGTGGGGAAAGAGCGCGTAGTTCTGGACGACCATCGCAAGGCCACGCTCATAGGGCGGCAAGTTCGTCACGTCGGTCCCGCCGATGAGGATGCGCCCGCCGGCGGGACGCACGAAGCCCGCAACCGCCCGCAGCGCGGTCGTCTTGCCCGAGCCCGAAGGGCCGATCATGGCGAGAATTTCACCCGCCGCCACCGACATCGTCAGCGGCTGCAAAACGACGGCGCCGCGATAGGCGACGCTGACCTTGTCGAACGCCACCTCCGTACCCGCGGCCGCTTTCGCGGCGGCGGAGACATCGGCGCCGCTGAGAACGGCGGAGACGGTCACGTCAGCTCCCGGTGACCTCGTGCCAGCGCTTGACGTCGGCCGGAAGGTCTTTCAGCACCTGAGCCCAGTCGGGCGTCCAAATGGTGACGCCCTTCAGCGCGTCCTGAAGGTGCGTGAAGTTCGCGTCGGAAGGCGTGACGTCCTTGCGCACGGGAACGCCGATCGCGACCGAGGAGACGGTCCCCTGCGCTTCCTTCGAGAGCAGGAATTCGATCAGCTTCTTGCCGTTGTCGGCGTCCGGGGCGCCGGCGACGAGGCCGATGTAATAGGGCAGCGGCAGCGCCGAGTGCTCGCCGTTCGGACCCGCGGGCCAGAAAACGCGGATATTGGGATCGTCGGCCATCTGCGACATGTTCATCTGTACGTCGCCGTTGGCGACATAAAGCTCGCCCTTGTTGACGAGCGCGGTCAGTTTCCCAGTCGACGCGGACGGGCCGACGTTGTTCGCCTGCAGCTTCTTCAGGAAGTCAAAGCCCGCGTCCTTGCCTCCGAACGAATGGATGACCTGCAGCATCACCGCCGTGCCGTCGCCGGCCTGGCCGGGAGTCGAATATTGAATCTTGCCTTTGAACTTGGGGTCGAGCAGGTCGTCGAACGTCGCAGGCGGAGTCTTGAGCGCGGCGGAATCGTAAATGAAGCTGAGGTAGTTGTTGACCAGCGGCTGATAGGCGTCGGTCCCACCGTCGATCGCAGCCGCGGCAGTGGGCGTGAACTTCTGCAGGAGGCCTTCGGCCTCGGCGCGCTGGATGAACGGAGGCAGCGTGACCATAACATCGGCCTGCGGGTTCGACTTCTCCTTTGCGACGCGCTCAACGACGCCGCCGGAGCCTGCCTCGACATATTGGACCTTGACGCCGGTCGCCTTGGTGAACGCGTCGAACTGCGTCTCGAACCAGCTGCCCTTGCCGTCATGCAGGCCGTCCGCCGCATAGATCGTGACGACGTCGGAAGCCGCCAGCGCGGGGGTCGCGACGACGGCGGCGGAGACGAGCAGCGCGCCCAACAGCGATTTCATGAATGGATTCCTCCCGGTAAGCTCCAAAGCGGAGGACAGCTAATTCCGTTCTCATGATACTCGTGTGACGCCCGGTGGACGCGCCGGAGCGCGGGCGTTAACCTTGGTCATTGCGCTGGAGAATTGCCGGCCGATCCTTGGCCGGAAATCAGAACATATCCGCGCGTCTTGTTGTCGTTGTCGGAATCGAGCGTGTTCATGGCGTCGAACAGATCCGCCGTCTTCACCCACACCGGCGGATATTTGTAGCGGGCGACGTCCAGAATCAGAAAGCGGTCGGATTTCTCGTCATAGGCGCCGAGCGGCGAGATGTGCCCGCCGATTTCTTCTCCCAGCACCCTGCGCAGATAATTGACGATGACGAAGCGGTTCAAGCTGGCGAGCGATTCGCTCGCCAGCCTGCGGAACTCGTCGACGCCGCCGGTCTCGGCGTGATGCACCTCGACGGCGACCGGATACAGGCTGAGAATCCCGCCAAGCTGATCGAGCGTCATTCCGCGCCGGAGGATGACCTCGCGCGGCCGGATCGCGTCGGTCTTCTCGTTCAGCACGTTGTCCTGGGTGAAGACCGTGTAGGGTTGGTATTGAGGGGCGATCGGCGCCGGCGCGCCGATAGCATTGAGCACCATGACCATGCTGGCGACGCCGCAATAGGACTGGGTTCTCTGGGTCTCGAAGGCGACGCTGATCGGAAAATAGGCCTCGAGCGCATGCGTCTCGAGCAGATACGCTTCGCCTTGCGGGGACCGGAGATCGACCAGATTGTCCGGCAGCCTCAGGCTTTCGGCCGAAGCGCCGGCGACAACCAGCAGCGCCAGGAGAAAAGTTGTTGGCGCCAACGCGGCTCTCATGATGATGCTCCTGACCTTCTCTCTACCCTCCGAGCAAGGACGATGCCAGGCGCTGGACATCGCAGCCAGACGGCGTCAGGGGCTCGAGCCCGTCTGCCGCCGCGCCCGTTCGACATCCGCGCCCGAAAGCGTGTCGCCGTAGGCGTTGCCGAAGTGGGTCCGCACATAATTGATGACGTCCGCGATCTGCTGGTCGCTCATCATCTGGCCGACTGGCGGCATGCCCCTTTGCCCGTAGAGCAGCAGTCTCTCCATATAGTCCGCTGAGGCGACATTGCTGTTGTCCGCGAGCGCCGGATAGGCGGCGGCGCCGCTCGCGCCGCTCGCGTCCGGCTGGTGGCAGCCGGCGCAGACGCTGGCGAACAGCGCCGCGCCGCCCTGCTCCTCGAAGATCCGGCCACGGCTCAAGGGAAGGGTCGCAGGCGCGAGCGCTTCGCCGGCCGCGGCTGCGCCGGCCGCCAGCACGGCGACCAGCAGTAGGGCGCAGCAGAAAGCTTTCGGCATCCCTATCGACTCGCAAGAATCCGCTTATGCAGCCGCGTAATGGCGTCGAGCGCCGACAGGATCGCGCCCTCCTGCCACGCCGGGATATAGGAGGCGTGCTCGCCCGCCAGCACGATCCGGCCGTCGATCTGGCACAGGTTGTCATAGTGCTGGCGGCGCGCCTCGTCCGTCCATTCGCCCGCACACCCGAGCGTGAAGGGCACGCGATGCCAGGCGACCGAAATTCCGGTCTCGAACTCGGATGCATATTGCGGATGAATCTGGGCCCCGCAGTCGAGCGCGACCTTGATCCGGTCGGCCGGCGACATCGCCGTGAGTTCGTACGAATTCGGCCCGCCCCAGGTGTAGCCGCCAAGCAGCACGCCTTTGCCCCCGGCATTGAAGCCCGTGCTCGGATACGAGATCTGGCGGATGGGCAGATTGGTGTAGGAAATGCCCCCAAAAATCTGCTCGTCCTCCTCCCAGAAGCGGCGCCGGAACTGCAATCCGGTCTTGACCACGGAGGCGTAGGGGACGGCGGCGATCGCCGCCTTCATCGGGGCCGAAACATTGACGTCAATCTGGCTCAGGATCGAGAGCGGCAACGCGCAGACGCACCAGTCGGCCCTGGCCTCCTCGACGCTTCCGCCGCGGTGAAGATCCTCGAAGACGACGCGACACCGTGTTCATCCTGCTGGATCGCGGTCACCTTGGCGCCGTACCGGATCACGTTCGGGATCTGGCGGGCGAACGCCTCGCCGATCCGGGCCATGCCGCCGACCGGCTGGAACATGGTCGTCTGGAAGTCGTAGAGCGCGAAATTCTGCAAGCCCCGCCAGAGGCGGGAGGTAAGGAGATCGTGCAGGCCGATGGGCTCGCCGTTCGACGGCGCCGCCGCGAGGCCGCCGCCGGGATCCCTGGCATAGCCGCGAAAATCCGCGGCGTCGTCGCCCGCCTTGTAACGAAAGTCCTTGTCGAGGCCCCCATGGGAGCGCAGCGCCTCGAGCAGAATCTCCTGGTCCTCCTTCGACACCGTCTCCTCGAGCGCGCCCTTTCGCGTCGCCTTCGCAAGGAGTTCGGCGATCGCCCCTTCGAAGTCAGCCTTGATCTCGCGGATCCGCTGCGGCCTGCCCCCGAAAGCCTCGGCCGCGTGAAGATAGGCGTTGTGATTGAGCTGAATGAACGGCTCGAGCGCGACGCCGAACCTGCGGCAGTAGTCGAGGATCGCATGGTGGTGGTAGGGGATTCGCCAGGGCCCCGGGTTGAGATAGAGGCCCTCGTCGAACGTGCAGCGCTGCACCGCGCCGCCGAGCTCGGTGTACGTATCGCCGCCGCGGATGGTCCAGTTCCGCCCGCCGGGCCGGGAATTGTATTCCAGGACCTCGACCTTGTAGCCGGCGTGGCCGAGTTCATAGGCGGCCGTCATGCCGGCGAGCCCGGCGCCCAGAATGATCACGGAGGCGCCTTTCGGATCGCCCTCGAGCCTGATCGGGCCGCGATAGGGCGACTCGGCGGCGAGCCCAAGGCTCGTCATCGCCTGATACATCGCCGTCCCGCCGGCGGCCGCCCCGATCAGCCAGAGGAGATCGCGCCGCCTCATACCGGGGCTCACAGGGTCGCTCATGGCGATGTCACAGCTTCATTTGCGCGCATTCGGCGCGGGGTCACGGCGCTAACCCGCAACTCTATGCACGACCTCGGCCGCGATGTCCCCTCGTCTGCGAAGGCCGGGAGGACCTTGGCGCCGTCGCCGCGCGGTCTCGGGGGCAAGGATAGGCAAGGAAGCAAGTCCGGGTCCGCGATTTGCGCGCGCCTTCGCCGCAATAGTCACAACGGACGCAACCCGAACTGACTGGTCGCGGGAGTCGACCCGCGAAAACCGGTTGATCGCCGGCTATGACTACGGGCCAGATACGCTGACACAAGTGGTCGCGGACACTGCGGGTCAGACTTACGATCTGAGCTTCTATTTGTATTTCGCTCCGGCGGGGCCAACTCAATTGACTTACGTGCAATGGAACGGTGCGACGGTCTTCTCGGAGGCCGCCCCGACCGTTGGGGGCTTCTGGGAACACTTCATGACTCAAGTCGTCGGCACCGGCTCCGATTCGCTTGAATTCTTCGATGCAAACAATCCCGGCCTCGACTATCTCGACAACGTTTCCTTGACGGCAGGCATTCCCGAGGCTTCGACCTGGGCGATGATGATGCTCGGCTTCGCCGGCCTCGGCTTCGCCGGTTATCGCAAGACGAAGCGGGGCGAGCCGGTTCTTTCAGCCGCCTGATTCCTTCGATCGTCAGCTTCCGATTAGAGACCGCCGCCGAGGCGGTCTTTCTTTTTGCGAGGCCTCCCTTTTTGTGAGCCTTTGGCGTCGAGGCGCTGGCTTTGAGCGCGACGACAGCGAATGCTGCGTCGTGGCGGCGGTCTCGGAAGTGCATGCGCGACCACGATCCGGTTGGCTCTTGAAGCCGTCGGCCTTTGAAGCGCTCGGCAACGCCAGTCGGCGCCTGCTCGACAGCGTTCCTTAAACGTCGCGGCCCAATCGCCGCCTGAGGGAGGTGGGGTCGGCGCCGTCAGTCCTGGACGCGATTTCACAGTCCGGGCTGTTGCGGGACCAAGCCCTTCAGGTGATGCTGATGATGGTCCCCACCGCTCGGGGACGATGCGGCCCCCTTGCTGGGCGCCGCCATAATTGAAGCCGCTTGGCCAATCTTCGAGTCCAAACTCTCCATTTTTTCGTCGCTGACGACAACCTGGGCGTCGGCGTCGACATTTTTGCAGGCGTCAGGATGTTTGGTCCCGGTCACGCAAATCGAGAACTGGAACGTCTTGATGATCACGGTCGCGTTTGCCGAGCACGGGCATCGGTCAGAGCGAACGTCACGACAATGGGCAGCGAACTCGCAAATTTGCGTATGCGCATGCATGGCTCCCCATGACCCCGGCGCTCTCCAGGCCCAGAAAGAAGGGCGAAAATTCCGCCTCGCAGAGGGTCAGGTCCCGGACTGCTGTCAGCCCTCGCGACGCCAGTGCTGACGATCGCCGCGCCCAGGGGGGCGCATCAGTTCGGCGAAGCGACGCTTCTGTCCATCGTCGAGCGACTCGTACAGCGGCTTTGCGGCCGCGATCAGCTTGTCAAGATCAGAGGCTCTTTGTGTCATCCACTGCGACCTCATCTGCAGCCGGTCGATCAAGTCGTGATGCTCAACCTCATTCTCGCGCTTTTCTCGCCAGGCGGCAAAGCGTTCGGCGCGCTCCTTGGCCTGTTCGCGAATGGCGGCCTCTAGCGGCGCCCAATTCTTTTCCTGGTCGGGAGTGAGCTTGAGCCCCGCCTTCAGAGCCGCGATCCGTGCATCCACGAGGGCGGCCCTGTCCTCAGCAGACATGCGAGGTCGGTGGGGCTGGTCGAACCCTTCTGCGAACGACGGGCTCGACATCGCGGCTATCGACAGCGTCGCCGCCGCCGCGGCAGCGAGGAT
>Ga0209656_10002959_pt1 | contig 10996 bp, 9 predicted proteins | sample BogFormECP12_OM2_FD_188239 | JGI IMG/M metagenome (GOLD analysis project Ga0209656, IMG submission 188239) | Bog forest soil microbial communities from Calvert Island, British Columbia, Canada - ECP12_OM2 (SPAdes) (version 2) | ecosystem: Environmental > Aquatic > Freshwater > Wetlands > Bog ... | reverse complement strand
ATGTTTTCGGTCCGGCCCGGAACCCGGGGCCGCAGGCAGCAGAAACCGCGGATAATCAAGTCGATCGGCACGCCGGCCTCTGACGCTCGGCACAAAGCCTCGATCATGTCCGGGTCTTCCAGTTGGTTCATCTTGGCCACGATCCGTGCCGGTCGTCCGGCGCGTTGGTTTTCAATCCCGTGCTGTATCAGTTCCAGCAAACGCGGCCGCATGGTCGTGGGTGCGACCAGGAGCGCGGAGCAATGTGGAGCAACCGCGTGCCCGGTGAGATAGTGGAAGAGGTTAACAACATCTGCGTGAGCAATGCGTCACAGGTAAACAGGCCCACGTCGGCATAGAGTCGAGCTGTTTTCACGTGGTAGTTGCCGGTGCCGATATGCACGTAGCAACGCAAGCCACCAGCCTCCTTGCGGACGACGAGTGCTGTCTTGGCATGTGTTTTGAGGCCACTTACTCCAAAGGCGACAGCGCTCCCACCCGCTCTAGCTCAGCCGCCCAGTGCAAATTGCGTTCTTCATCGAAGCGGGCCTTGATTTCCATCACGCAGGCGACTTGCTTTCCCTGTTCCGCGGCCCGGATGAGCGATTTAACAAACGGGGTATCGTCGCCGATCCGGTAAGCCGTTCATCTTGATCGAAACTGTGTGGGGATCATCGGCGGCGGTGCTGATGAAGTGTTCCACGCTCGCGTCGAAAGCTGTCATAGGGGTGATGAACAAGAACATCTCCGGCCTGGACAGTGGTGAAGATTCCGGTTCCTTCGTCGGGCAGAGATGGATGTGGAAACGGGGTCCAGGCTGGGTCACGCAATTCCGGAATGGGCAGTCCAGCGAGCTCAAACAGTGGAGTGTAGTCAACCTCCTCCGGTATGTCATAAATGTCGGCTGGAGATAATTCAAACCGCTCGCGCAGCATCTCGCGGATGGCTGGATCAGCGCCCGGCCCAAACTCGAGGCGAACAACTGGCTCGTATCGCCGCTGGCGAACCTGTTCCTGGACTAGCTCACGAAGTCCCGCTCCCGGATCGTCATCGATCTCCACTTCAGCGTCGCGGGTCAGCCGTACCAAGGAACTTCGCCCTTTCGAGCAAGGGCGTGCGTTCGTCGAGGGCTTCCGCGAGGACGCGCTCATTGAAGTCCAACCAGCTCAGATCGCGGTCGATCCATACATCGGACAGCGCTTGGGGCAACTTAGTATCCAGTACTCCCTGATCGCCAATTGATGCCCATGCAGTCGCGCTCATAATCACCCTCGCAAGGTACGGTAGTCTTGAGATTCGAGTGGAGAGGCTATTCTATGGGCAATTGAGCAGCAGAATTGTTAATAGTACGTTTCACTGCAAGAACTCGGCTCTATTCAGGAATCTGAACAGACCACCTTTCATGGGGACTTTGATTGTGCAAAACTCTGCGTATTCTCAGCGGGTGTGAGAGAACGACTGGACCAAAGTGTCGGGGGAGCCAGGCCTTTGGCTCACCCAGAACTGCTGAGATTACACCGGAAATTCGAGCTCCCTGGAAAGTGGGATCTGATGCAGCGGCTGCACTGGGGCGCGCCGTCGAGCAAGGCGGTTCTTGCGACCCAATTCAGCAGTCCGGCCCGGATTCGCATGGAAAAGGCAGATGCCCTTCTTCACCGCGGGGGCGTTCCCCAGTTCACCGGACTTCTTCTTCGCTCTGCATCTCGCGTCCATGGGCTTGCTAACATTCGTTCACCTCGTTCAAGGAAGGGTGGGGGAACCCGGTTGCGCGGCGTGCGAGGTTGTCAACATCTTGCTCACGGTGGCGGCCGACGTCCGACGTTTGAGTGCTCAATAGGGCAAAATAGCCCCGTATTGGCCTTATTCAGTCGCGAATCCCGACGCCAGTTATCGGCAAGCGAACTTGAAATCGGGTATCGCCAGGAGTCGACTCAACATTGATTGACCCCCGGTGCTTGCGTACGATGCGAAGCGTCGTGTCCAGCCCCAACCCCGTTCCCTCTCCCACTCCTTTGGTCGTAAAGAAAGGCTCGAAGATGCGCGACTGAATATCAGGCGGAATGCCCGGTCCGGAGTCTCCGATCTCAATTACGGCACAATCGCCCTCGGGAAAGGTCCTGACCCGCAATTCACCTTTCGCGTGCATGGCATCGATGGCGTTGTCGATGATGTTGGTCCACACCTGGTTCAACTCGCTGCCATAGGAGTTCACCCGCAGTGGCGTGGGATGATAGTCGCGCTTGACGGTCACGCCCTTTCTCAGTTTGTGGGCCATGATGGTCAGGGTATTCTCCAGACCCTTGGTCAGGTCAACGTCTTGCACCGGGGCCTGGTCCATGTACGAGTATTCTTTTATCGCACGAACCAGATCGGAGATTTTGGCGGTACTGTCCTCCAACTCCGCCAGCAGGTCGTTGATCTCCACCAGCGCCGACACCCGCTTCAGAGCAGGCTCAGCGACGTTGTTCCGTACCACCCCCAGCATGAAGTTGAGCGGTTCAGGTTGCACTCCGGATTCCACCAGTGACGACGCGTACTGCCAGCCATTCTGGATTCCGTGCTCATGCAGAATCGCTTCGATCCGGTCTTGCATCTGACTTGCCTTTAGCACGTCAGTCTCCGGCTCGGCAGCGCAACAGGATTTCTCAAACGTTTCGATGGCCGATCGCTCACCTTCGGTAAGCTGGATTCCCTCCAACTCGCTGACCGACTTCCGAAATTCACCCACGGTACCGCGCAACTGTTGTGCCGTCCGCCGTGCCGCCGCCGCGGGATTATTTAATTCGTGGGCCAGACCGGCGGACAGCTTTCCCAACGCCGCCAGGCGATCGCGCTGCTGCTCGCGCCGCGTGGTTTCCCGCGTGCGATCGACCATGGTCGCCACGAGCCGCCTGCCCAATCCCGGCATTCGGCTCAGCAGTTCGTCAAAGAGCCCAGCAGGAAACGTGAGAATCCGCGAAGGCCGGACGGCTCGGCCGGTGCCGGGGAAAACCGTCATCCGCGAATACGGCAATAAACCGGTCACGGCGCCAGCTGCGGTGGTAAATACGTTTTCGTTAGATCCTTCAAATCGGACCTGCAGTTCACCTTCGAGCACCACCATCATCCTGTTCGCTGGTTCACCCGTGCGAACGTAGATCTCGCCTGGCGCCAGACGCAGCTCCGTGGCATGTTCCAGAAACCAGTCCAATTGCTCGTCAGGAAGATCCTGAAAGACCGTGACCTTGCGGAGGTCATCCCTGGTGACGTCAGGCATCGCCTACACCTTCGCCATGTAACGGTGAATGAACTGCACCGCAATGGCGCCCTCACCGACCGCCGAGGCGACGCGCTTGATGGAACCGTGGCGAACGTCGCCCACGACAAAGACGCCGGGCACGCTGCTCTCCAGCAGGAAGGGATCGCGATCCAGCGTCCATCCCTCGGTGCGCTTACCGTCCTTCCGCAGATACGGTCCCGCCAGGATGAAGCCCAGCTCATCACGCTCAAGCGTGCCCTCCAGCCAGTCCGTCCGGGGCAGGGCGCCGATGTAGATGAACATCGCGCTGGCCGGGACTCGTTCCACGGTGTTGGTGTCGGAACATTGCACCGAGATCTCTTCCAGATGCGTCTCTCCGTGAACCTCAATCACCGAAGCGTGCGTCCACAATTGGACGTTCGGTGTCCTCTCGATCTGGTCGATGAGATAGCGGGACATGGTTGCCGAGAGCGAGTCGCCGCGGACCAGCATCACCACCTTCTCCGCATACTGCGCGAAGTTCAGCGCGGCCTGCCCGGCTGAGTTGGCACCGCCCACGACATACACGGTTTCGCCTTTGTAGGAAATCGCCTCCTGACTGCCGCCGCCGTAATAGACGCCGGCGCCCTGCAGCCGATCCACGCCCGGGACCTCCAGCCTACGCCATTGGACTCCGGTCGCGATGAGCACGGCATGGCAGGAAATCTCGCTCCCATTGGCGAGCTTCAAAATACGGTAGGGGCCTTCAGAGCGAAGTCCCACCACTTCCTGCGGTGCGATAATCTCCACTCCAAAGCGTTGCGCCTGCATCACCGCGCGCCGCGCCAGGTCGGCGCCACTCAGTCCAGACGGAAATCCCAGGTAGTTCTCGATGCGAGAGCTCAGACCAGCCTGCCCGCCGGGGGCCTCACGATCGATCATTACCGTTTTCAGTCCCTCGGACGCGCCATACACCGCAGCCGCCAGCCCGCCCGGACCCCCGCCGACGATGGCCAGGTCGTAGAACTGGGTTTCAGCGCGAGTTCTCAGGCCGATCTTTTCTGCAAGCTCCGCCGGACTTGACTGAAACATGCGCGTCCCATCCGGAAACAGAGTCAGGGGCAAATGCGCTGCGTCGTCCCCGATCGAAGCAATGAGCTGCATGACTTCCGGATCCTCGGCCGAAAGCTCGACATCAATCCACTGATACGGAACATGATTCCGGGCCAGAAAATCGCGCACCTCGTACGCGCCAGGCGACCAGCGCGTGCCCAACACGCGAATTCCCTCATAGGGCGGTTGGTGCGACGCCGCCCAATCTTCCAGCAAATCGTCAATGACCGGATACAGATGCTCGCTGGGCGGGTCCCAGGGCTTCAAGAAGAAATAATGAACATTGACTTCATTAATGGCGTTGATGGCGGCGCTGGTGTCAGCATAGGCGGTCAGCAGGGCCCGTTTGGCATCGGGGTAAACTTTCCTGGCTTCGTTCAGAAAGCCGATGCCGTCCATCTGTGGCATGCGCTGATCGGCCAGCAAGAGTGCAACGGCTTCGTTGCGTACCCTAAGCTCGCGAAGAAGTTCCAGTCCAGCATCACCGGAGTTGGCGCGGAGTACACGGTATTTCTCCCCGTAATGAGCACGCAGGTCTCTCTCAATCGCCTTCAAGACGTTGGGATCGTCGTCAACCGTCAGCAGCGTGGGTTTCACCATCTCGGATAAACCTTCCCCCCATTAGTCCATTGTGTTTTTGTTAGATAGGAAATCGCGGTCGCTCGACTCGCAAAAGAGAGCATTCTGCGGTTCACGCGGGGACCGGCTTCACGTCATCCAACAGGAAGAACAGTCCCTCTGCCCACGTCGGATGAATGTAAACCCCTCCCTTCAGTAGTGTGTAGGGAACGTCGGCGAGCATCAAGGTGTAAAGCACATGAACAGTCTCACCTCCATCGCCAGACAAAATCGTGGCTCCAAGAATGCGATCGTTGCTGGCATCCACGATAATTTTCATTAGCCCGGCGGTTTCGTCACGCTCGTAAGCTCGCGCCACTATCGACATTGGGACCCTGCCAATCTTCAGCTTGTATCCCTTGGCCCGGGCTTCCTTCTCGGTCATGCCGGCACCGCCCAACTGGGGATCGGTGAAAACGCAATAGGGAACGATGCGCTTATCGATCGTGAGATTCTTGCCGTCGATGAGGTTGGCGTAAACGATTTGAAAGTCGTTGTAGGAAATGTGAGTGAAGGCAGGTCCGCCTTTCACGTCTCCCAGGGCCCAGATGCCGGGAACGTTGGTTTCCAGCTTGCTGTTGACCTTGACCGAGCCGTCTTTATTGGTCGCAACTCCGGCTTTGTCGAGGGCCAGGCCGTCGGTGTTGGGACGCCGCCCGGTCGCAACCAGAAGCTGCGAGCCGGTCACCGTGGACGTACTGCCGGGTTGCTCGATGCTGAGCGTGATAGCGCCGTCGTTTTTCTCGACCCGTGTCGTGTGCGCGTTGAGCAGAAACCGAATCCCCTCCGCTTCGAGCGCGCTCTGCAACTCCGCCGCAACCTCCGGGTCTTCTCGCGGGCAGATTTGGCTGTTCCTCTGGATCACGGTTACATGGCTGCCGAAGCGAGAAAACATCTGCCCGAATTCGAGTCCGATATAACCGCCGCCGAGAACCAGTAAGTGCTCGGGCACCTCCGTCAACTCCATGATGGTTTCGTTGGTCAGGTAGCCGACCGCGTCCAAGCCAGGAATCGGCGGAATGAGGGCACGCCCGCCGGCGTCGATGAAGATGCGCTCGCCCTCGAGCAATTCATCCCCGACTCTTACTTGCTTCGGACCGGCGAACTGCGCCACCCCGCGATAGAGCCGCGGGTTGGAGCGCCCATCGAAGCCTTTCTGCTGGCGGTCGCGGCGGCTCTGCACAAGCTGATTCTTTTGGGCAACGATCTTCGCCAGGTCGGCGCTCACGTCGTGCGCCACAACACCCCAGCGCGCAGCATTGCGCGCATAGTGAGCGACCTGGGCGCGATGCACCATGGTCTTGGTCGGAGTGCAACCGGTGTTGATACAGGTGCCCCCCAGATTGCCCTTCTCGATGATGGCGACGGTCCATCCATAGTCGGCAAGGGCATACGACAGCGGAACTCCAGCCTGCCCGGTTCCGATGATGATTGCGTCGAAGTTCATGGTGCGAGCCTTTCCTTTTGGCTTTGAAGAGGCGCGTTTATCGAGGAGATACGATAAGGTAGGCCAGCCCTATTGCGACCAGGTCTTCGGGTATAGCGATGAAAATGTCCTTCACCTTGAGGCCGTTCACCAACCGCTTGCGGGCTTCGTAACCTCCGTAGGCGCCGATCACAGCGCCGACTGCGCCCAACACCGCTCCCACTAGCAAGGAAAGACCGCCCGATAAGCCAATACAGGTGCCAGACAGCGCTCCCATGATAAGACGCGCGATGAGCTGTATCGGAACTGTTCGCGCCGGGGTCGAAGGCAGCTGGTCTGTGACGTACTCGACAATCGCCAGCAGCGTGAAGATCACAACCGTGACCGTGGATCCCATGAAGGCCAACGGAGTGCCTTCCAGGTGCAGCCATCCCAAGTGGGCCGCCCAACTCGCCAAAGCAGGCGCCGTGAACGTACGCAGTCCAGTAACGATTCCTATGCCTACCGCAAGAACGACAGTATTCATGTGGGTTCCTTCCCGGCCGTCGAAATCTGCAGGAATTGGATGCCGGGATTGCCTGTGGGGACGCTGCTTCGTCGATGATCTCACCTAGGGGCGAGCCCCAGACCGATAGCTTAACCTGCCAACAACAGAATCCTGGAGAGCACATCCCGATTCATCGCTGAACCTGCTACCATCTCAGGTCGTACCCTGCTTCTCAAAGGAGTCTTTATGCGTAAAACAGTCCTATCGCTTGCTGTGGTTGTGTTCGTGTTGTCATCGATGCTCGATCTCCATGCCGCCAGTCTGGCGGGAGTGACCCTTCCGGACGCGGCACAGGTGGGGAGCAAAACGCTGGTGCTCAATGGCCTGGGATTACGAACCGAGTTCATGGTGAAGGTATACGTCGCGGGGCTTTACCTGGAGAATAAGTCGTCGGATCCGAGCGCCATCATCAAGGCCGACGCGCCCAACCGGATCGTCATGCAGTTCCTGCACGGCGCCAGCAAGAGCCAAATGGCGGATGCCTTCACGAAGTCGTTCGCCGACAATACGCCGGACGCCATGAAGACGATGAAGCCCGACATCGACCGGTTTCTCGGCGCCCTCGATGCCGTCAAAGTGGGCGACCAGATGGTCTTCACTTACGTTCCAGGCACGGGTACGACCTTCGCCATCAACGGCAAGGACAGGGTGACCATTGCCGGTTCGGCTTTCAATCCAGTGCTTTTGTCGGTGTGGCTGGGGCCGAAACCGCCCACTGCGAACGTGAAGAAGGGGATGCTCGGGCAGTAGAACACATTCCGCGCACATCAACGCGTCAGAAGCCGGAGCTACGAACTCCGGTTTTTCTTTGCCCTGAGCTGCCTCAAGAGTAGGCCGGAACTGCCGATGAACCAGTGGGGTCGCTTCACCGACGAGCGATATCCCAATCGCCCGATCTTGCAACAGGATACGGCTACAGGAGATTTGCACGGTGATTTCCCTGAAGAAGTATCTGGATGGTGAAGCGGAACGGAATGACGCCAACGAACCAGACCCCGGCGAACTGTTTCCCCCAGCCCTGAATTCCTATCGCTCCAACCTGCTGGCCATGGGAAGGAGCGCGGCGCGAGCCTGTGCCGCTGTTGGTTCCGATCTGCAGCAGAACCTCAACGGACTGGAGAGCCGACTCTACCGCAACCTCACGCCTACGCTCTTCCAGGAGACAGGAAGAAAGGTTGAGGACGAACTGGAGCAGTGGGGAGGGCGCACAGCAGACTACCTCAAAGCGAGGGCCAAAGACGCCAAAGAACTTCTGGTGGCGCTGGCCCGTACAGCCGAATCGCTGGGCGAGCGCGACCAGCGCTATGCCGGCCATTTCACCCAGTTCACATCCCGCCTGCACGCCATTGCCGACTTGGAGGACCTGACCCAAATCCGGGCCTCTGTCCTGCAGCGGGCCGGCGAGCTGAGGGCCTATGTAGACCAGATGGAGCAGGAGAGTCGCCAGTTGGTGTCGCACCTGCAGGCAGAGGTCACAACCTACGAGACCAAACTCAAGGCTGCCGAAGAACTGGCGCTGCGCGACCCGCTGACCGGGTTGGCCAATCGCCGCAACGTGGAAGAGCGCGTTCAGTGGCGCGTTGACAACCAGAAGCCGTTTTGCGTGGCCATCCTGGACCTGAATCGGTTCAAGCAGGTGAACGACCGTTACGGACACCCGGCAGGAGACAGCCTGCTGAAGCAGTTTTCCGAGGAGTTGAGGTCGAACTTGCGCGCCTCCGATCTGGTTGGCCGCTGGAGTGGAGACGAATTCGTCGTGGTCCTGGACTGTGATCTGGCCAGCGCAAAAGCGCAGATGGACCGGATGCGACAATGGGTCTTCGGTGACTACAGCGTCCAAACCGCCGAGGGTGTTGAGAGGGTGAAAGTCAAGGTAGACGCTGCGATCGGCGTGGCGCAATGGCAATTGGGTGAAACCGGGGAAGAAGTCATCGCACGCGCCGATGCTGAAATGTACAAGGAAAAGAAACCAGTGGGGATGTAAACAACTGCCGCGTCCCGCCGGAATTTCACCGAACCGAGCCTAGTCCATGAGCTGCTTGACGGCCTGCTGTATCCTCAATGGATGCGCGGGGCGCGGCCCCACCCGCAGTCGGGCAGCGATTGCCGGGAGATTGCCGAGTCTGCGCGCACATCTATGGAGGACATCGCCATGAGCGCCAACTATCCTCTGCTCGAACCGATGGACGGAACCGAGCACCAGAAAATCGCCGGAGTCCAGATCGACATCACCCGCGCCGGCGCCGCCCGGATCAAGCGCGTGATTTACCCGGCCGGTTTCCAGTGGTCCACTCACATCAAGCCGGTGGTGGGCACCGAGTTCTGCATGCACGCCCACGTCGGCTTCCTCGCTCATGGCCAGATCCACATCGAGTTCCCCGACGGCTGCCGTAAGGAGTTCACCGCTCCTCAGGCCGTGGTCATCGAACCGGGACACGATGGCTGGGTGGTGGGCAACGAACCGGCGGTGCTCATCGAATTCGACTTCGAGGGTACTACGGCCCAGAAGTGTGGCATTCCTGACAGTCACGCCCACGGCGAGGCGACGAGCAAGGGCTGAGGATCGCTTTTCGCCATTCGCTTTTTGCTCTTCGCCGCTCGCTCGCTCCCTGGTTGTCATCCCGAGCGGAGTCGAGGGACTTGCGGATTGCTGCGAATGACCCAGTACCGTTTACTACTCGATACAATCCGACGCTCAAGTCCGTGGTTGTTCCATTGTGGGACGGCTTCTACCATTCGCTGCGACCCTCCCCCATTTGTGCCACATGTAGAATCAATGACCTAGTAAAAAAATAACCGTATATAACAGATTCCAGAGGAGTTACACTTACATAGCGAAGTCTAAAGGACTTACGCCACTAAGTTTATCGTCTTCGGAACGCCAGCGAGGAGTGTCATTAACTAACTCGGCAACATACTAGCCACTGGCCACTGACCCCTAGCCACTAATTGTCAAAGACCATTTTCCGCCCTTTCCAGAGCGTAGAGACACTAAGCCTCAAGTGACCAGTTTACGAATTCGTGTGCCGCTGTCTAGGAGCCCAGTCACAGGCGGCTGTGATGCTGAAGGCCGAATTCGCACGACACCGGCCAGGCATGAGGGGCGCGCTACGGCTGCGCGTAGTATCCCTCGCGCGTCTGCACGATGAGGTCTTTGTTGGTGGTGGTCAGATTGATCTTGTGGTAGCCCGCGCCGGCGACGGCCTTGTCGGGGGCGTAGCCGAGGCTGTACTGGTTGCGCAACTCCTGCTCAATCTGGGAATAGATCTGATCGATAGGCTGTTTCTTCGACACTTCAAAGAAGCGGCCGCCAGTTTCGCGGGAGATGCGCTCCAGGACTTTCTTGCCATCGGGATGCGAGGCCTGTTGAGGACGGCCCATTCCGCCGCCAGGCCCGCCCCAACCACCGTGGCGGCCCATGCCTCCGCCAGGATAGCCCTGGTGGCCGTAGGCTTCGGGGTCGGCGTACAGGACGGAGTACACCAACGTATCGGAGCGCTGTGCGGTTTCGATGGCGCGATCCAGGCTGACTTTGCTGCCAGTATCCACTCCATCGGAAAGGATGATGAGGGCCTTGCGACCCTTTACCTTTTTCGTTATCTCATCAGAGGCAAGGAAAACAGCGTCATACAGGTCCGTGCCACCGCTCGCGTGATGGCCGCCGCCCCCGCCACCGCCGCTGGGATAGCCACCTCCGCCACCCCCTCCACTTTGAGACCCACCGCCACCTCCACCTCCAGGGCCCGAGCCAAAGCGCGGATTGTCAAGCTTATCTAATGCAGTCTCCAATTTTTGGCGCGAATCGGTGGTGTCCTGCAGGAGTTCCACGTCCCAGTCGAAGTGAATGACGAAGGCCTTGTCCTTGTCCGGGCGCATCAGGTTGTTCAGGAAACTGTAACTGGCGGTCCGCTCCTGCTCAATCAGGCGCCGCTGGCTCATGCTGGTGTCAACCAGCAGCCCGAGGGTGAGGGGCAGGTCCGTCTCTTTGGCGAAATAATGGATGGACTGCGGCTGGCCGTCTTGCTGCAGCTTGAAGTCGTCCTTGGTCAGGTTGTTGACGATTTGGCCATGCTTGTCACGTACTGTGGCCAGCACG
>Ga0209656_10002958_pt1 | contig 10999 bp, 11 predicted proteins | sample BogFormECP12_OM2_FD_188239 | JGI IMG/M metagenome (GOLD analysis project Ga0209656, IMG submission 188239) | Bog forest soil microbial communities from Calvert Island, British Columbia, Canada - ECP12_OM2 (SPAdes) (version 2) | ecosystem: Environmental > Aquatic > Freshwater > Wetlands > Bog ... | reverse complement strand
GCCAGGCCACCTTCGATCGGGACGGCGCTGACCTGGCCGGTCCCGGATTGTTCGTGGACCTGGGACCGTGGCAGTACCACCTGCTCGCCCTGCCATAGCATGCCGGGCCACACGCCGGGCCACATTAAGCCCTTCAGGGTGTAGGTGATCCCCGATCGCTCCCTCCTCGCCTGCCCCAAGCGCCCTATTTATTGACCGAACGTTCGGTAAAGAGTAGCCTGCCTGCAGGAGAGACGGGAGGCGCCGTGTACGGCAACTACGACACCGGCACCAGGAGCAGCCCGGGCGACGCAGCAGACGAGGACGCCGAGCAGCGCTTCGACCAGCTCATCGCCGCCGACCAGCGCATCGAGCCCCGCGACTGGATGCCGGACGCGTACCGCAAGACGCTCATCAGGCAGATCGCCCAGCACGCCCACTCCGAGATCATCGGCATGCAGCCCGAGGGCAACTGGATCACCCGGGCGCCCAGCCTGCGCCGCAAGGCCATCCTGATCGCCAAGGTCCAGGACGAGGCGGGCCACGGGCTGTACCTCTACTGCGCCGCCGAGACGCTCGGCATCGATCGCGAGGAACTCCTCGACCTGCTCCACACCGGGAAGCAGAAGTACTCCAGCATCTTCAACTACCCGACCCTCAACTGGGCCGACGTCGGGGCGATCGGCTGGCTCGTGGACGGCGCGGCCATCATGAACCAGGTGCCGCTGTGCCGCTGCTCCTACGGCCCGTACGCCCGGTCCATGGTTCGCATCTGCAAGGAGGAGTCGTTCCACCAGCGTCAGGGGTTCGAGATCCTGTACACCCTCTCGCACGGAACGCCCGGCCAGCAGGCCATGGCGCAGGACGCGGTGAACCGGTACTGGTGGCCGTCGCTGATGATGTTCGGCCCTCCCGACGAGGCCTCGTCCCACTCGGCCCAGTCGGCCGCCTGGGGCATCAAGCGGTTCAGCAACGATGAGCTGCGCCAGCGTTTTGTCGACATGACCGTCCCTCAGGCCGAGGTGCTCGGCCTGAGCCTGCCCGACGAGGAACTGCGCTGGAACGCCGAACGCGGTCACTACGACTTCGGCGCCGTCGACTGGGACGAGTTCGCCCGCGTCATCCGCGGCGACGGCCCGTGCAACGCCGAGCGCCTGCGGCGCCGCTGCCAGGCCCACGACGACGGCGCCTGGGTCCGCGAGGCGGCCCAGGCCTACGCGGACAAACACGCGAACAAACACGCGGACGAATATGCGGACAAGCAAGAGGCGCGCGCGTCATGACCGCCGGAAATGAACAAGGCCACGAGACCAGCAAGCGGGGCTGGCCGCTCTGGGAGGTGTTCGTCCGGGCCCGGCGCGGCCTGGCCCACCAGCACGTCGGCAGCCTGCACGCCCCGGACGCCGCGATGGCCCTGCGCAACGCGCGCGACGTCTACACCCGCCGCGGCGAGGGCGTGTCGATCTGGGTGGTGCCGTCGGCCGCGATCGTCGCGAGCAGCCCGGACGAGAAGGACCCGTTCTTCGACCCCGCGCAGGACAAGGTCTACCGGCATCCGACCTTCTACGACGTGCCCGAGGGGGCGAAGCACTTGTGAGCGGCGTCCGGACGCTGCCGCCGCTGGCCGCCTATGCGCTGGCGCTCGGCGACGACGCGCTCATCCTGGCCCAGCGGCTCGGCGAGTGGGTGGCGCACGCGCCTCAGATCGAGGAGGACGTCGCCCTGGCCAACATCGCGCTCGACCTGCTCGGGCAGGCCCGCACCCTGCTCAGCTACGCCGGGGCGGTCGAGGGGGCCGGCCGGGACGAGGATGACCTGGCCTACCTGCGCGACGACCGGGACTTCCGCAACGTCCAGCTGGTCGAGATCCCGAACGGCGACTTCGCGATCACGATGGCGCGGCTGCTGGCCTTCTCCGCCTACCAGTACGAGCTCTATACCGCCCTGCTCGGCAGCGGAGATGACACCCTGGCCGGGCTGGCCGGCAAGGCGGTCAAGGAAGTCGCCTACCACCGCGACCACGCCACCCAGTGGGTGCTGCGCCTCGGCGACGGCACGGAGTTGTCCCACGCGCGCATGCAAGCCGGACTCGACCAGGTCTGGCCCTACACCGAGGAGCTCTTCGACCCCACCAGCCAGCTCCCCGGCGTCGCGGTGGACCCGGCGACGCTCCGCCCGGCCTGGGATAGCTACGTGACCTCGGTCCTCAGCCAGGCGACGCTGCACAAACCGGAACCGCGGTGGCGCTCCCGCGGCGGCCGCGACGGCCTGCACACCGAGTACCTCGGTCACCTCCTGGCCGAGATGCAGCACCTGCACCGCTCGCACCCGGGAGCGACCTGGTGAGCGGCAAGGCAGGCGACGAGCTGAACCCCGCGCCCGACCCGGCGGCGCTGCTGGCCGCCGCGCGGGCCGTGCCCGACCCCGAGCTCCCCGTCCTGACCCTCGGCGACCTCGGTGTGATCCGCGACCTCCGGGTGGCCGGCGACGGAGCCGTCGAGGTCGATCTCACCCCCACCTACACCGGCTGCCCGGCCACGGCGGTCATCGCGGACGATGTGCGGGACGCCCTGCGCCGGGTCAGCGGGTACCAGATCCGGGTCCGCGTCCGCACCGTGCTGGCCCCGGCCTGGACGACCGACTGGATGAGCGAGCCGGGACGGCGCAAGCTGCGCGAATACGGGATCGCACCACCCGGGCCCGCCGCGCACGCCGCCGTCGGCGGCCCGGTGCAGCTGGCGTTCTCGGTCCGCTGCCCGCACTGCGGCTCGCCCGACACCCGGGAGGTGAGCCACTTCGGCTCGACCCCCTGCAAGGCGCTGTGGACCTGCCGGTCCTGCACCGAGCCGTTCGACTCCTTCAAGGCCATCTGATGGCCGGCCCGCGCCGGCACTCGGTGTTCCACCCGCTCCGCGTGGCCTGCATCGAGCGGCTCACCGACGACGCGGTGGCCATCACCTTCGACGTCCCGCCCGAGCTGCGCGAGGCCTTCCGCTTCCAGGCTGGGCAGCACGTGTCGGTCCGGTCCCCGGTGGCGGGCGACGACGTGCGCCGCAACTACTCCATCTGCGCCCCGGCCACTTCCGGACGGTTGCGGATCGGCGTCAAGCGGATCCCTGACGGCATCTTCTCTTCTTTTGCAGCTGAACGACTCCGGCCCGGTGACGTGCTGGACATTATGACGCCGACCGGCAGCTTCTCCACCGACCTGCGTCCCGGTCAGTGCAAACGCTATGGAGCCATCGCGGCCGGCTCGGGCATCACGCCGGTGCTGTCCATCCTCAGCACCGCGCTGGAGGTCGAGCCCGGCAGCAGCGCCGTCCTGGTCTACGTCAACCGCACCACCCTCAACATCATGTTCCTGGAGGACCTCGAAGACCTGAAGAACCGCTACCCGGACCGGTTCCAGCTGATCCACGTGCTCGACGAGGAGCCGCTGGACGTCGAGATCCTCTCTGGCCGGCTCGACGCCGACCGGCTCGGACGCATCCTGGACGCCCTGGTCCTCCCGTACGACGTCGACGAGTGGTTCCTGTGCGGCCCGCTGCCGATGACCGACGTCGCCCGCGAGGTCCTGCTCGGCTACGGCGCCGACGACCAGCACATCCACCGTGAGCTGTTCTTTGTCGGCCCGCCGCCGGCTGCGGGCAGCCGCGCTCCAGTGGCCGCGGCCGCGGAGCCGGAAGCGGGCGCGGACGTCACGATCCTGCTCGACGGACGCTCGCAGAGCTTCGTCCTGCCCGAAGACGGCGCCTCGATCCTGGACGCGACCCTGCGCTACCGGGCCGACGCCCCTTTCGCCTGCAAGAACGGCGTCTGCGGCACCTGCCGGGCCAAGGTCGTCGAGGGTAAGGTGCGGATGGACGCCAACTACGCCCTCGAACCCGCCGATATCGCAGCCGGCTACGCCCTGGCCTGCCAGTCGCACCCCGCGGCTGACCGCGTGGTCCTCGACTTCGACCATTGACGCGCTCCCCGGCCTGAGGGGCCGGGGATTCAGCCCGTGCCGTGTCACGCGGCACCTCTGAGGCTTGCTGTTTCACCGGCAGCCGCCAGGACCGCTCCTGGTCTTATACCGCCTCCGCAGGCGTTTAGGCTCTCCCTGCGTCCCAGGGCGAGCACGTTCCGGGCCGCGTTCAGATCCCGTTCATGGATCGTGCCGCATGCGGCGCATCTCCATTCGCGGATGGCCAGCGGCTTGGGGCCATCCTTGACGCCGCATGCCGAGCAGACCTGCGACGTTGGCTCGAACCTGCCTACCTTGCCGAAGCCACGCCCGTACCGGGCGGCCTTGTACTCCAGCATGTCTATGAACGCCGACCATCCTGCATCCTGGACCGACTTCGCCAGCCGCGTCCGTCCGAGCCCTTCCACGCACAGGTCCTCCACGTATACCGCTTGGTTATCGCGGACGATCATGGTGGATAGCTTGTGGTGGAAGTCGGCCCGCTGGTCCGCGACCCTGACATGCAGGCGGGCCAGCCGGACCCGCGACTTCTCCCTGTTCTTGCTGCCTTTCCGCGTACGGGAATGTGCCTGCTGCGCCTGGCGGAGCTTCTTCTGGGCCCGGCGCAGGAACCTCGGAGCGCTGATCTTGGTGCCGTCCGACAAGACGGCGAACGCGGTCAGGCCCAGGTCTATACCGACCTCGGCGTCAGCTGCAGAGAAGCGCTCTGCGTCGGCGGCGGGGTCGGTCTGGATGACGAACGAAGCAAAGTACCGGCCCGCCGCGTCCTTGATCACGGTGACGCTAGACGGCTGGCACGGCAGGGGCCGGGACCAGCGCACCGGCACGTCGCCGATCTTCGGCAGCCGCAGCCTGCCGTTTGGCAGCACCTTGAACCGGGCGTTCGAGGTGAACCGGATCGACTGGTGCCGGTCCTTCCGGGATTTGAACCGGGGCGGCCCCACCCGGCGCGGCTTCGGGCCTTTCTGGCCTTTCGACCGCCATTCCTTCAGTGCCTTCACGTAACCGAAGAACCGCCGGTACGCCGTATTCAGATCCGCGAGGGACTGCTGAAGCACCACGGCGGACACGTCGCTCAGCCACGCAGGCTCCGGCGTCTGCTTAACTGCGGTCAGGCGCGCTGACAGCTCCGCGTCAGTGATGTACGGCTTCCTGGCCTCGTGTGCCCCCCGCCGCGCCGCGAGCCCGTCGTTGAACACCACCCGCGCGCAGCCGAACGCCTTCCCGAAGGCGTCCCGGTGCCGGGGCCACGGGTCAAGACAGTAGTTGTACCGGAGCAGCACGGGTCCATCATACTTGATTGCATGGCCTGATACGAGGATATCCGTACTGGCAATAATCGTTTTTCGCCATGGTTTTCGTTACCGACTACCGGGGATCGGGGCATCGCCGCGCGACACCTGGAGCCGACGTCGGAGATGATACGGAACTGCTGGTGAACTTCCCGCCCGCCATGGCCGTCTCCCGGCCGGTCAACGCGCTCAAGAGCATGTCCCTTCCAGGCTGCGGCAAGTCCTGCCCGGCACACGTCCGGCCTTCTTCACCACCGGCCTGAAAGTCGGCGCACTGGCGGCCACCTTGGTAGCGTGCGCCCATGCCTCCCGATAGCAACTCCCGCAACCGGCCCGTTCCACCGTTCCACGTCCGGCAGCTGACCATCGAGGACGGCCTCACCCTGGCCGCCTCGCCGCAGCCGGCGGCCTGGCAGGTCTATGACGCTCTGCAGCCGTTCCCTCCGGACGAGGGCTACTGGGCCGTCGCCGACCGCCAGGACGTGCTGCTCGGCTTCTGCTGCCTGGGCGAGCCCGCCCGGGCCCCGGGGGAGACCGGCCACCCCGCGGTCCTGGACATCGCCATCGGCATCCGGTCCGACCTGGCGGGCCACGGCTGGGGCGCAGAACTGGGCCGCGCCGCTGTCGCCTACGCCCGGTCCGTAGCGCTCGACCGTCGACTGCGCACCACGGTCCCGGAATGGAACGCGGTCGGCCTGCGCGTCGCCGAGCAGTCCGGTTTCGTCCGCTCCGGCACCCTGCCGCTCGGTGGCCGTCAGTACATCATCCTCGAGCAGCCGGGCTGACCGCCCGCGCGTCGCGGCGGGTGAATGATGAGGGCATGAGCCGCCGTCCTCCGCAGACGCGTTACGCGCAGTCGAGCGGGGCGAAGATCGCCTACCAGGTATCCGGGACCGGCCCGCCGGACCTGGTCATGGTGCATGGCCTGATCTCGCACCTGGACCTTCAGTGGCAGCTGACCGAGTACCGCCGGTTCGTGCGGGCGCTGGAGCAGGGCGGCCGGGTGATCCGGCTGGACAAGCGCGGGACCGGCCTGTCGGATCCGGTCACCGAGCTGCCGACGGTCCAGCAGCGAGTGCAGGACGTGGCCGCGGTCATGGCCGCGGCCAGGTCGTCGCGCGCGGTGCTGTTCGGGTTGTCCGACGGCGGGCGGGCGGCCATCGCGTTCGCCGCGGCCTATCCGAGCCGGACCCGCGGGCTGATCTTGTACGGCACCTCCTACCGGGGCCCGCGAGCCGCGCTACTTCGCCGGTACCGGTCGGCGGTGCGCCACTGGGGCGAGGGGCGGCTCACGGAACTGGTCGCGCCGAGCCTGACCGGACCTGAGACCCGCCAGGCGGCGGGGGCGTTCGAGCGGGCGGCGGCCAGCCCGGCCATGGCGGCGGCCCTGGTCGAGTCGCCGGGGCTGATGGACGTGCGCGACCTGATGAGGACGCTGACCGTGCCCACGTTGGTGCTGCACCGGGATGGGGACGTCATCCCGGCTGCGGATGCACATGCGGTGGCGGCCGAGATCCCCGGAGCGAAGCTGACCATCCTGCCCGGTCCCGATCATCTGCCCTGGGTCGGGGACTGGGCCCCGGTGATCGGCGAGATCCTGGCCTTCGTGGGCCAGGTCGCGCCGAGCCCGGCCAGACCGCCCAGGTCGCGCCGGGGCGGCGGCCCGGCCCGGACCGGGCCGCCGCGCCCGGTGGTCGGCTGGCTGTCGCTCACCGATGCCGAACTCCCGGTGGTGCGCCTGGCCGGCCAGGGCCTGACCAACACGCAGATCGCGGGCCGGCTGTTCCTGTCCCGCTACACGGTCGAGACGCACCTCAAGCACGCCTTCGCCAAGCTCGGGGTCGAGTCCCGGGCCCAGCTCGCCACCCTGGTGGCGGGCCAGGACGACCGGCCCGGCCCGGATACCTGATTTCAGTGATGCCTCCCGGCCGTGCCCCGGCGATGCTGGCGGTAATGCTGCCGGTAATGCTGACAGCCACCACGCATCGGGAGGAAGCGTCGCCGTGAACGACGACATCAGCGTCCTGCGGACCGCGGTCGCGGACCTGGTCCCCGCCTTCCAGGCCCGGGCCGCCGAGGCAGAACGGCTCCGTACCATGCCCGCCGACCTGGTGCTGCGGGCCAAGCAGGCCGGGCTGTTCCGGCTCAACCTCCCCCGCTCGCTGGGCGGCTACGAACTCGAGCCCGCCGTGACCGCGGAAATCTTCGAGGAGATCAGCCGGGCCGACGGCTCGGCTGGCTGGACGATGGTCATCGGCAACAGCACGGCCTTCTTCGCCTGGCTGGAGCCTGCGGTGGCCAAAGAGCTGATCGCCGATCAGGTCGGCTTCGTCTCCACCAGCATGTGGGCCCCGCTGGGCTGGGCCGCGGAGCAGCCCGGCGGCTTTACCGTGTCCGGTCGCTGGCCGTTCAACAGCGGCTGCCCGCACGCCACCTGGCTTCAGGTCGGCGTGATCGTCACCGATGCCGGCGGGCCGCGTACGCGGGCCTGCGGGGCACCGGACTGGCGGTTCGCGTTCGTGCCCGCCCGGAACGCGGTGATCGAGGACACCTGGCAGGCGATGGGCCTGTGCGGGACCGGGAGCCATCACCTCAGCCTGTCTGAATTGCCGGTCCCGTCCGAGCGGCTCGCCGCCCCGTTCTTCGAGCCCGCCCGCCACGACGGGCCGCTGTGGCGGATCCCGCTGGTCACCCTGGCCGCGATGTTCCTGGCCGCCGTCCCGCTCGGGATCGCCCGCCGGGCGCTGGAGGAGTTCACTACGCTCGCGGTCGGCAAGATCCGGGGCCCGGCCGCCCGCAGCATCGGCCATGACGCGGTGGTCCAGGACCAGCTGGCCCGGGCGGAGGGGGCGCTGGCCTCGGCCAGGTGCTTCCTGTTCGACACCATCGCTACCGTCTGGGATACGGCGTGCCGGGGAGATGAGCCGAGCCTGCCGCAGCGAGCCGCCGTCCTGCTGGCCGCCAACCAGATCGTGCGGGCGGCCACCGAAGCGGTCGACCGGGTGTTCCGCCTGGCCGGCGCCGACGCGGTCTTCGCCTATCACCCTCTCCAGCGCTGTTTCCGGGACATCCACGCCGCGGGCCAGCACATCCTGTTCAGCAGCGGCCGCGACCAGGCCTTCGCCAAGGTCCTCCTCGGCATCGACCAGCCCACCTACCTGATCTGACCGCATCTAGCCTCGCGCCCTTTGTGCGAGCAAACGCCCGGCACCTGGGTTACGATCCGCGCCGTGGACACCTTGAATCTTCTGGCCAGCCGCCTGCCGGACGGTGCGGTCACGACCGACGCGCAGATCCTGCGCGAACGGGCCATCGACTCGTGGGCCCTGGCGCTGCTCCGCCGCGCCCGAGGCGACGAGCTTCCGGTACCAGCCGCGGTGGTCTTCCCGGCCAGCACCCAGGACACGGCGACCGTGCTGGCCTGGGCGGGGCAGACCCGCACGGCCGTGATCCCCCGGGGCGGCGGCTCCGGCGTGTGCGGCGGAGCGGAGGCCGTAGCCGGGTCAGTCGTCCTCGACCTGTCCCGGATGAACGCGATCACCGAGGTCGACCCGGTATCGCAGGCCGTACACGTCCAGGCCGGCGTGCGCGGCGACAAACTGGAAGAGGCCCTGGCCGAGCACGGGCTGACCGTCGGGCATTACCCGCAGTCGATCGCCATCTCCACGGTGGGAGGCTGGATCGCCGCGTCCTCGGCCGGGCAGGCGTCCACCGGCTTCGGGGCCATCGAGGACGTGCTGCTGGGCCTGACCGCGGTTCTTCCGAACGGCGCGATCCTGCGCTGCCCGCCGGTACCCCGCTCGGCCGCCGGGCCGGACCTGCGGCGGCTCCTGGTCGGATCGGAAGGGACCCTCGCGGTGGTCACCGAGGCGACGCTGGCCTGCCGGGCCCGGCCGGCGGGCTGGGAGTGGCTGGCCTATGGCTTCCCGTCGTTCACCGCGCTCGCTGACGGCCTGCGGGACGCGGTACGCGCCGAGACCGGGGCCGTGCTCATCCGGGGCTACGACGAGGCCGACGCCCAGCTCAGCTTCGAGCCGCTGGGTCATTCCGGCGGATGCGTGGGAATCCTCGGCTTCCCGGCCGGCCTGTGGGCATCCGAGGCCCGCAAGGAACTGGCAGGCCAGGTCATGCGGCGCAGCGGAGCGACGGATGACCTCGGCTCCGCCTACGGGGAGCACTGGTGGCAGCACCGCAACGATGCCGTCGACACCTACTTCCGGATCATGGGACCCGATCGCGCGTTCGGCTCCGGGGTGGTCGTGGACACGATCGAGGTCGCCGGGCTGTGGTCCGCGGTGCCCGGGCTGTACGAGGGCATCCGGGCGGCCCTGGCCGCGCACTCCCAGGCGGTGGTGTGCCACCTGTCCCATCTGTATCTGTCCGGCTCGTCGCTGTACTTCACGTTCCTGGTCGGCGGTTCCGACGACCGTGACGCGGAGACGCGGTACCGTGCGGCGTGGGACGAGGCCGCGCGACGCTGTGCGGCTGCGGGCGGGACCCTCACCCACCATCATGGCGTCGGCCGGCTGAAGTCCGCGTTCCTGGCCGGCGAGCTCGGCATCACCGGAGTGGACATGCTGACCAAGATCAAGGCCGCCCTCGACCCGGAGGGGATCATGAATCCCCGGGTCTTGCTGCCATGACCGGCCGCGGGGGCCGGCCGTGACCAGCCCGTTCGGCCCGCTCGTGCTCATCGCCAATCCCCGGGCCGGGCGGGGCAAGGTGGGGGCGCACCTGCCCGAGATCGAGCGCACCCTGCGGGACGCGGGGCTCGAGTACCGCGTGGTGCGGACCACTCACCCCGGCCATGCCACCGAGGCAGCCCGGGACGCCCTGCAGCGCGGCGAGCGGTACCTGGTCGCGGCGGGCGGCGACGGGACCGTACACGAGGTGGTCAACGGGATGCTCGATGACGGTCAGCCGGTCGCGCCGGACGCCGTGCTCGGGCTGGTGGCGGCCGGATCCGGATGTGACTTCGTGCGGTCGTTCGGCCTGCCCGCCGACGCCGTGGAGTGCGCCCGCCACCTGGCCGGCGACCAGGTCCGCCGCATCGACCTGGGCCGGGTCACCTACACCAGCGGCCCGGCCGAGGTGACCCGGTACTTTTCCAACATTGCCGAAGCCGGCCTGGGCGCGGCGGTGGTCGCCCGGACGTCCGGTCTCCCGGCCTTCCTCGGCCCGGCCAAGTACTTCTGCGGGTTCTGGCTGACGCTGCCCCGGTTCCGCCCGGCCGTCGTGCGGGTCGAGGCCGACGGCCACGCCTACCAGTGGCGGGCGCACAACGTGGTGGTGGCGAACGGCCGGTTCTACGGCGGCGGCATGCACATCTCGCCGAAGTCCGAGCCCGACGACGGCGCCCTGGACGTGCTGGTCATGGCCGGACCGAAGGCCGAGGCCTTCACCGCGCTGCCGAAGGTGTACCGGGGTACGCACCTGCCGCACCGGAACATCGTGGAACTGCGGGCCCAAAAGGTCCGGGTCGAGGCCGACCCGCCGTTCCCGATCGAGGCGGACGGGGAACACCTGGGCACCACGCCGGCCACATTCGAGGTCATCCCCCTGCCCGTCCGGGTGAAGCTGTGATCGTCCGCCCGGACGAGTAACCCCGGCTGAGTCAGCCAGCGGGCAGCCGGAGCGACGCGTCCCGGGTCGTGAGCCGGGTTCTCCGCACGAACACGTCCTCGTCGGTCAGGGCCATCTCGCGGCTGCGGGCCAGGTCCAGTTCGACGTTCAGCACGGGCAGGCCGTCGGCGACCGGCTC
>Ga0209656_10002957_pt1 | contig 11000 bp, 7 predicted proteins | sample BogFormECP12_OM2_FD_188239 | JGI IMG/M metagenome (GOLD analysis project Ga0209656, IMG submission 188239) | Bog forest soil microbial communities from Calvert Island, British Columbia, Canada - ECP12_OM2 (SPAdes) (version 2) | ecosystem: Environmental > Aquatic > Freshwater > Wetlands > Bog ... | reverse complement strand
GGGAGCGCGCGGCGGGCGTGCCGGCAAACCCAACGCCGATCCCGACGAAGGCGTAGGCAAGGCCGACCTGCCAGTACGGAATCCCTTGCTTCCATAGCAGCAGCATCGTGAGGAAGCCGAACAGGCAGAACACATACCCGGTGAGCAGGGTGAATCTTGCACCCCGGGCGTTTACCAGCCTGGCGGCAAGCGGCGCCGTCAGCACCATACAAAAAGCCGCCGGAAGGATTGCGAGCCCCGCATCGAGCGTTGAGTAGCCGAGCACATTCTCTAGGAATTGCTGCCCAATGAACATCGCGCCCATGAGCGTGCCAAAAACAATCATCCCCGCGCAGGCCGCAACCCAGAGGATGCGGCGCCCGGCGACGTGGAGGTCGTACAGAGGGAACTTCGCCTGACGCTGCCGGATAAAGAAGGCCATTCCCGCAGCAACGGCGATGGCCATGAGTCCCAGCGCAAGTTCTCTGGCGTCAGGCGCAGGCGCGAAATTGATCGCCAGCACGAGCGCCGACACGAACAGAATCGACAGGACGCCGCCCAGATTGTCGACGGGATCGGTCGTCTCGTTGACGTGGCTCGGCACGAAGGCGAGCACCATCGCGAGAGCCACTGCGGCAAGGGGCAATGTGATCAGGAAGACGGAGCCCCACCAGCAGTGTTGCAGAAGCCAGCCGGAGATCAGCGGTCCTAACGAGCATATGGCGCCGCCTATGCCCGACCATAGGGCGATGGATTTCGTGCGCGTCGGCCCCGACCACAATGCTGTAATGAATGCGAGGGTCGTCGGGTAGGCCATACCCGCCGAAAGACCACCCACGAGGCGAGCCACAACGAGGATCTCCACTGTCGGTGCGAAGGCGGCGAGGAGGCACGCCGGCACCGACAGCAATACACCCAACAGCAGCATCATCTTGCGCCCGTAGCGGTCACCGAGCGCACCGAGATAGAGCACCGACGCAGCGAGGCCGAGCGAGTATCCCACGGCGACGAGGTCGAGCGCCGTCTGCGACGCGTCGAACGCTGCGCCGATCGTCGGCAGAGCCACGTTGGCTACAGCCAAGTTCAGGTTTGCGACCGCCGCCGCCAGAATGAGCGAGGTGAGGACAAGACCTGCATGTTGGCCACCGGACGATGATCCGTCGGCCTGAGCCGCTGCTGCCCTTTGCTTTCCAGTGCCTCTCATGTCGCAAATTCCACCTGAAGGCAAACCGTCGGACCCATAGGTCAAGGCGATCCTCACGAATCGAGTGCTACCTCAAGGAAGGAAAGCCTTGCTGTCGACGTGTGGTGCCCTCTCCGCTATAGCCTCCCGCACCAGCATGCGGCGTTTCAGGGTCTCGTAGATGGGCTCGCTCTTGAGCAGCATCGCCACGACCATAGCTACCAGCGAAGCCCCCAGCAAGGCCAGAGTCAGATCGCCGCGGCCGGTCATTTCAACCGTCAGCACGATTCCGGTCAGCGGCGCGCGCACGCTGGCCGAAAACAACGCGGCCATCCCAACCACGGCAAACGCCACGGGTGAGAGTTCCACCTGCGGCATGGAATGATTCAGAACTCCGGCGAAAAGCGCTCCGGAGGAAGCGCCCAGCACCAACAGCGGGGCAAAGATGCCCCCGGGAGCACCTGCAGCATACGACCAGGGACCGATAACTAAGCGCGCCAGAAATATCGTCACCAGCGCTCCGACCGCATAACGATCGGCAAGTACGGCCTGGGTCAGTGCGTCGCCGCCTCCAACCAAAGACGGTGCGAACCAGGCGGCAAGTCCAACCGTCGCCCCGATGATGACGGCGCGGTTGACCGACGAGAGGTTGGGCAGCCGATCCCCTAGGCGGAGCAGCCCCACAGTTGCTGCGTTATAGAGCGCGCCGACAGCCCCGAGCAACGCGCCCAGGGCAATAAACGGCACAACTTTCCAAGCCTGCGTCACGCTGACCTGCTGCACCGTGAAGTCCAGTGCGTTGCCCAACATCAAACGCATGATCCAGACCGCGACCGATGCCGCTGCCAGTGTGCCCACTAGCAGCCCTGGAGTAAAGCTGCTGGTCAGCTCTTCGAAGACGAAGATGGATCCGCCGATGGGAGCGTTGAAGGCTACGGCTAACCCTGCGCCCGCGCCGGCCGCCTCGATAACCCTAATGTCGTGGTCGTCTTTTATGAGCAAGCGCGAGATCAACCGGCTAAGCGAGGCCCCCATCTGGACGGTCGGGCCTTCGCGCCCTAGTGCCAGGCCGGAGCCTATAGCGACCAGGCCGCCGAAGAACTTGACGGGCACGATGGACGGTGGGGTTAGCTTCACGTCGCCGCTGAAAACGGCCTCCACGCGCTGGACGCCGCTTCCCTCGGCTGTGGGCGCGAAACGAACCACCAGGAAGCGCGCCAAACCTGCACCGGCAAGGCCGAGCGCCACGGGCGCCAGCCAGCCAATATAAGGCCATGCGTGTGCCCAGGCGATTAATGCAACACGTCCATTGTCGGCGGCAATGAGACAGTAGCGAAAAGCACCACCGACCAAGCCAATGCAGATTCCAGCAAGGATACTGGCCGTGGAGATCCGGATTACACGCGAATTCAAGAGCTTCATGATAGCCGCCGGTGAAGCGAGGCCCTGATCTGCGCCGAAAGCCACAATACGATCAACCAGAACACGAAGAAAATCCGTGGATAGTCCAACATGCGTGCTGTTCTCCTGTGAGTTCCAGGTGAGCGTACGTCTGCTCTTGGCGAGGCGGGCCAGGCCACAACGATCCGACTTCGTCGGCATGCTTACCTCACCCGCCTTCGCGCACTGGTTGCTTCTTCAGAGGGCTACTGTGTCACGGCTTTCGCTGTTGCCTTGCTGGCATCTTTTATCGCGACGGCAGTCTTCTCGCCGCCCTTCTCGGTGTATTTGACCGAGACCTTGGCGCCCTCTTTAAGGCCATCGTACGTGTCCACGCTGCCAGTCGCGACGGCCTTGCCGGACGCGTCGACGCCCTTCACCGTCGTCTTGTCTGTCCACTTTATGGTATGTTCTGTGCCGTCAGAGGTCTTGACGACCATCGTCTTGGTTGTCTTGTCCACCGACTTCACAATGCCGGAAACCGCATGAACCACGTCTTCCGCCACTGCACTCTGCCAGGCGATGGTTGCGATCAAAACGAACAGGCTGATGAACAGCGCCGAGCACCACTTTGCTTGAAACGACATTACAGTTCTCCTCTTTCGATTGATTTGGAACTTCTCGAAATCTTGACTAAACGTAAAGACCTGCCCACGCTTTCCAGTGGAACAGCGAAACCTCGGACTTCAGATACAACGGAGCCGCTGTGCCCCCTTTCCAACCTTCGATTCGCCACCTCTTCAGGTAACGCTTACTGGCGCTTTATCTGGCAGTATGCGGGGTGCGAAGCGCTGCGTCAGAACCGGCCCAAGGATGGCAGTAGTGAGCATCAGCACGAGCACCACATTGAGCAAACTGACATCAATGAGGCGTTGGCCTGCACGGTTAAAGGTGTTATACGCTACGAGGGCGGCAGCAAGGGTCGCCGCCACCTGAGGCAGCGTCAACGACCATACCGTCAGACGCGCCGCCGAGCTGTAATGGAAGGCTAGCCCCACAATTTCAGCCGCGATCCACTTCCCAACCACCAGCGCAAGGATGACACCGGACGCGAGCGCATAATTGTCTATTAGGCTGCGAAAGAAAACGATCGGGTCGATTAAGAAACCGGTAACGATAAAGAAAATCGGGATGAAAAGAGACTTTGCAAAGAACCCCAACTTGCCCGTCGCCGGCTTGTCACGGACCGCGGCGTTAACCGCCAGACCAGCAAGGAATGCGCCGACTATGCCTGGCAGGTTGATGCTTTGCGCGAGGAGGCCGGCCGCGCCCATGATGGCAAGCATGAGGATGAAATAGGAGTCCTCGTCATTCTCCACTTTCTTTAGGACGTACGCACCCAAATGACTCAGGCCGAACAGGACTAACGGAACAAAGATGGCGATCTCAATGAGCTGCACTCCGAGGTTCAGCGCCGAAAAGCCGCTGTGGTAAATCCCAGCACAGATGGCGAACACGACTAGGGACAGCGTGTCAGACATGACGGTCGCTCCAACCGTAACCGTGACCGGTTCAAGCCGGGTCTCGCCGAGTTCCGTGATAATCGGTAGCGCCAGGAGAGTATGCGAAGCCAGCAGTGATCCCAACACGACGGCCGTAACTGGCTGGTATCCGAACCACAACCCAACAGCCGTACCTAGAGCCAGCGGGATGCTGGTGGTCAAGAGACCGAAGATGATTGACCGGGTACGTGCCCGCCGGAAAAGAGCGAGGTCTATCTCCAGGCCGGCAAAAAACATGAGCAACAGCTTTCCCAGGTCAGCGAAGAAGTTCGCGACGGCGGGGTGTACCGGGAAAACCCCGAGGACATGAGGGCCAATCACGACACCGCAGAGCAAAAGCCCTACCACGGATGGGAGGCGAAGCTTCCGCGAGAGCGGAGGAACGCCAACAATGATCGCCATACCCAAGGCGAACTTCGCCAGGTTCGGCAAAGCCAGCGCGTGCGCGCGTATGAATTCAAGTACTCCCATTGTCCTGCCTCGCAATGACTCTGAATGGTACCGAGTCTCTATACTCGAAGCTGCGTATTGTCGGGAATGGACGGCCTGCTCAAGCAACGCTCTACCGTTTTTGGGCCATCAAAACCTAAAACCCCCTCCGCTACGATCAGCCAACCGCCTCACCGAAGCCTCCGCCCCATCCACCGAAACGGAAGGGCGCGTCGCCAGGTCAAATTGTTACCCGCTTACCTCTGCCAGTTCACTACGGTTGCAGCTGCTTGGGAACTGTCAATTGTTACAGGTGGCTGGCAGCAAGAGGCGCTGCCAAGTTTCATATGGGGATCCTGGAGCCATGAGGGGACAAACATGCTTGCAACAAAGGCTCTGCTTTTTGACCAGTCTGCTGATGCTGGGAAGCGTTTTGGGATCTTCCCGGACAAGAATAAAACCATCGGATACCGCTCTTTCGGCACCTCTTCAAATCCCCCACGACACGACGACTGCGAACAAACTGAGCACCCAGCGTTACACTGACAAGAGCAGGAGGCGAGATCGCCTTGTGACGCGTCTGCACTTTGAACAGCGCGGAAGGATTGCAACACCTCGCAAAACGGAGATAGTTTGAGCTTGCAAGTGATCGGGCGATGTTCAGGACTCTGTTAATCGGCGGTGTCGCCATGCTGCTGTGCTGCCTGTCTCCGGCACAAGCAGGATGTGGCCTTGAGGTGAAAGTTCTGCTTTCGCCGGACCAGACGAAAGCTGCTGTCGCATCGTTGCACGCGGGAAAGGAAACTGTCAGTCAAGTCTACTTTTTCGACACGAGTTCGCTCGACCTGTTGTCGCAGGGGGTGATTGTCCGCCTGCGGCAGGGTTCCAGCGTCGACCTAACGGTGAAGGTGCGTCCGCCTGCAAATAAGCGATTCTCCGTACCTTCCGGCGGTCGCGAAAACCTCAAATGCGAAGTCGACATAGTGGGAGGCGAAGAGCAGAAGTCCTACTCGATACAAAGTAAGTTCGCCGGGCAACGAATACCGGAAACAGGAGCCGAGATCTTCGGGATGCTCAGCGCCGGTCAGAAAGACCTTCTAAAGCAAGCCCACATCTCGACTGACTGGACGCTGATAAAGAGGATTGCCGGCATCGAGTCCAAAAGTTGGCGAGTCAGGACCCATCCGCACTTGAATCCTCTGGTGTTGGAGCTCTGGCAATGGCCTACAGGCCAGGTTCTCGAGCTTTCGGCGAGAGCCAGCGGTGCAGCTGGATCGTCGGCGTATTCACAGTTGCAGCAACTTGCGACGGCGAAAGGACTCTTCCTTAGCCGGCAACAGGAATTCAAGACGACCTTAGTCTTGCGGGCGATGACAGAGGGCTTCGCCAGGTAAATCGGACCATCCAAGTGCAGGGCGAAATTGCTTCCTTAATTATCGTCTTGCTCTGAACCCCAGCCCAACTTCTTGTCGGAGAAGAAGACCGCTGCCCCGACGCCCAGCCAGCCCGTTGCAGTCCTGTTCATAGCCGACGCCGCTCGAACCAAAGTCCTCCGTCGGGATGACCGTTTGAAGAATGGATACAGTGCAGTTCGACCGCAGACGCAGTGCCGTCCACTATCCTTCGTTTTTCTTTGTCTGGATGGCCAGGTCCTCGGCGAGATGTTCGTCTTTGTCTTCCAGTTCGGCCAGCAGTCCCTCGTCCGTAAGGTCCATCGGGCGCGAGTTTTCCCAGTCCTGATGCACGATCGTGTGCAGACGGTCCATGATCTCAGGGTCGTGCACCTCGATGGCAAGCTCGCGGCGGCTGTCGAAGCTTCCCGGCGCCAGATTGATGGAACCGATGATGGCCCGGACTCCGTCGCCGAAGAGCAGCTTGGCATGAAGCTTGAGCCCCTTGAGCCTATGCACCTTGATGCCGACATCATCCAGGATCCGCAGGCCTCCGACACCTTCGACGAGTTTCTCCTTCTTCAGCTTGTGCGGTGGGCGCGCCAGCACGTGCACTTTCACGCCGCGATGGTTCGCCCGGACCAGGCGCTCGATGATTACCGGGTCCTGGTAGCGCTCGTTCTCCACCCAAAGCGAGTGTTTGGCTTCGTCGATAAACTGACCAATACGCTGACGACCGTTGCCGATGCACCAGATCAGATGCGAGTGCTCGCCGGGATCGAAGGCAGTCCGGTTCCAGTCGGCCTCAAAGCACTCGATGATTTCTGAGACTTCGTGCCCGTTCTTGGTGACGACGGCATAGTCCCGCGTCTCTGTGAAGTTCTTGGTCGCCCAATTGAGTGACATCACGAAGGCTGTCTCGTCGTCCACCACCATTGACTTTTCGTGCGTGAGATCGAAGGCGGGATTGCTGTCGAGCACTTCTACTCCCGCATCGGCGAGCATCTTGCGGGACTCCTCGTTCTCGACCTCACCGCTGCGGCGGGCAGGATTGAGCATGATGCGGACCTTGGCCCCGCGGCGGTGGGCCGCAATTACGGCCTGCAAAACATGCGGGTCAGAGAACGTGAACATCTTGATCCGCAACGATTTCGATGCGTGCCCAACGGCTTCAAGGATGGGCCGGGAGGAATCATCAGGCATGACGACGAGATAACGAGACATATCATTCCCCTTTTTGCAATCAGCTTTGCGCCACTTGCGCACTCGCTTTCGCCGAAGCGTCCTCAAACTGCGTGCGATGAAGTTCGGCGTAGATCTTGCCTAGTGTCATCAGTTCATCGTGCGTTCCCGACTCCGCCACCACCCCTCCGGCAATCACGATGATCTGGTCGGCGTCGCGAATGGTGCTCAGCCGATGGGCGATGGTAATCACGGTGCGGCCCTTCATCAGCTTTTCGAGAGCATCAATCACCAGCTTCTCCGATTCACTGTCCAGCGCCGCCGTCGGCTCGTCGAGCAGCAGGATGGGGCTGTTACGGACCATCACGCGAGCGATGCCGATCCTCTGCCGCTGGCCGCCAGAGAGCGTAAGTCCGCGTTCGCCGACCATGGTGTCGTAGCCCTTGGGCATGCGCGCGATGAATTCATCCGCATTGGCCAGCCGCGCTGCCGCTTCGATCTCTTCGCGCGTCGCTCCCGGCTTGCCAAAAGCGATGTTCTCCAGAATGGTCCCACGAAACAGCACGGTGTCCTGTAAAACATAGCCGACCTGGTCGCGCAAGCCGTGCAGCTTGTAGTCGCGCACATCGCGGCCGTCGATCATCACCCGTCCCGCCGTCGGATCGTAGAACCGGGGTATCAAGCTGACGACCGTGGATTTTCCGCTGCCGGTCGGCCCGACGATGCCGACGAATTGGCCGGGCTTGATGTGCAAGCTGACGTCGCCGAGGACCTTGGCATCCACGGAATAGCCAAACGCTACATGATCGAAAACGATCTCACCCTTGATGGAGTCAGCCTCGATGGCGTCAGCCTTCTCCGGAATGATGGTGTCGGTGTCAAGGATGGCGCGAATGCGGTCCACTCCCACCGCAGCCTGTGCGATCGCGTTGGTCGTGGTGGCGAGGTCCTTCACCGGCTTGAAGAACTTGCTGAGGTACGACAGGTAAACCGTGAGGGCGCCAACCGTCATCACGTCCTTGAGAATGAGCCCCGCCCCGCGCCACAGCACCAGGGCTGTACACAGCGCGACCGTCACGGTTACCGCCGGAGAGAGCAACGACTTCACCTTGCGCGCCGACAGTGCGGCACTAACCGTCGCCTCACTCACGTCCTTAAGCGCTTGCTGCTCAGTTTCCTGCCGTCCGAACGCTTGGACAACCCGTACGGATTCCAGACCCTGCTGCAGTACGGCAACAATTTCAGCTTGCTCTTTGCGCACCTGGTGCGTTGCCTTCTTCACGGCTTTCTTGAAGCGCGACACGAAGAACAGCAGGAACGGGGTCACCGCGAGAGCGATCATCGTGAAGTCCCAGTTGAGCCAGAACATTAGGCCAAGCATGGCAACGATGGTCAGCAGGTCAACCAGAATGTTCAGGGTGGAGGACGAGGCAAAACCCTGGATCGTCTGGATGTCGGTGGTCATAGTGCTGAGCAGGTTGCCGGTCTGGTGAGTGTCGTAATAGCCCAGCGAAAGGCGCTGCAGGTGGTGATAAGTCCGCAGCCGGAGATCATTGGCCACCCACTGACCAACGCTCTCGGTGTAGTAATTGTCGATATAAGTCGCGATGGCGCCCAGCACTGCGATCACGACGAAGGCCAGCGCGGCAAGGCCGGCGACCTGCAACCTGCCTCCGCCATCCAGCATGGGCCGCACAAGATGGTCGAGCCAGGGCGACATTTTGTGGCTTCCGACCACGTTGTCAATGATGATCTTCAGCGGCCACGGCCCGGCCAGGCTCATCGCGGTTTCGACCAGCATGGCCAGCAGAATGATGAGGAGCTGGCCCCGGTAGGGACGAACTAGCTCGCGAATGAGGCGAATCATTACGTCATCTCCCTTTTCACGCGGAGGAGGCGCCGGGCTTCAGCCTGGCGAAATAGCGCACCTATGCAATGGCTTCATCCACCGCAGAGACGGAATCTGCAACCGGGCTTAAATCTCGGCCGTTCACACCAGAACAATGAGCTTTACCCTTTGTCTGTTAGTTCACTACGATTGCGGCCGTTTGGGAACTGTCAATTGTTACAGGGGTGGCTGCAAGAGCGCATCCGACTTCCTCAGAAGGAATCGCGATCCAGTCTCTGCCGACCATCAGTAATTCTGAACTAGGGGTTCTTCGAAGCCGCAGCCGGCAATGTTGTGGCAGGCGAAACGTCGAAACTTCCACCCAAAGCGAGATGCAGGTTAATGCGATTGGCAAGCTGAGCATTCCGTAGCTTGATAAGAGCAGCCTGACTCTGGATCTGACCCTCCTGCAGTTGCAACACCGACAGAAGATCCATGTTTCCGGCTGTGTATCTCAGATTGGCCACTCGAACCGCTTCAGTGTGATCACTCACCGCATTTTCTGTATGGGGCAGACGTTGGGCCAATAGTTGTTCGTTGGTCAACTCTACTTCCACTTCGTCAAGTGCTCTCAGGGCCACGCCACCAAAATAGGCTATGGATTGTTCCTGTTGCGCGGTGGCGATCTTGATTTGCGCTACCAACGCTCCGCCCTGATAGATCGGCTGGTACATTCCAATTACGCCGTGACCTAACGCGGGGTTGAGACTCAGCACAGAGAGCAGTCTATCGCTCAAACGCCCCCCTTCCAGGCTGAGGGAGAAGCTGGGGAGCAGTGCCAGCTTAGCGGCCTGCAGGGTGCGAAAGGCCGCCAATACCTGGTGTTCCGCGGCAATAATGTCGGGTCGCCGCTCCAGCAGTGAGGAAGGCAGTCCGGGCGCGACCGGCGGCGGCAAAGGGGCGAACGCTTCCGCCACTGCCAGTTCGGCTGCCGGATAGCGCCCGACGAGTACCTCCAAGGTGCGCCGCGCTTCGCTGTACAGGCCCTGCGCAATGGCGAGTTGGTTTTGTGCCTCATTGAGCTGATAACTGGCCTCCGCCACGTCGAGGTCCGCGACCCGTCCCGCAGCCCGTCTGACTTTCACCAACTCGAATAGCTTCCTATAGATGTTGACGCTCTGTTCCGTGAGTGCGAGGAGTTGGCGGGTCTCGATGGCCAGATACCAGCTCTTGGCAGTGACGGCAGCCAACGACTGCCGTGCAAAAGCGTAATCCAGGGCGATCGCTTCGTAGTTCTCCTGGGCAGCGGCACGCTGCGAGCGCAATCGGCCCCAGACATCGAGTTCCCAGGAAAATGCCGCATACTCCATGTTGCTCTGGAATTCGTCGCTCGAATTCATATTCGACGAATGCGTGGTAGCGCCCCCAATCGTGGCGCCGATATGCGGCTTTAGTTTTGAGCCGACTACGATGACGCTTTGTCGCGCTGCCTCTACCCGTGCCGCTGACTGGCGCAGATCGAGGTTGTTCGCGATGGCATCATGAACCACTACTTCGAGGCCACTATCGTTAAACGACTTTACCCAGTCATCGCTGACATTGACAGTATCCGGAGCTGCGCTCCACGCCGGCGGCAGAGGAGTTGCTTTCGGCAGCGCCTGGTCGACAATCGTGGCGTGCGGCGGGGGCTTGTGAAGTGCGCAGCCGCAGAAGCTGACAATCACCATCCCGAGCGTCAGACAGAGCAAGGCTCGCGCCGCGCGAGAGAGAAGTTTCTGATTCGAGTTGGTCGCAGCATGCTTCATCAGAACGGTATCGGGTACAGCCAGTTGAACCACGTGTGGATCCGGATAGTGATCTTTCGAAGTGAGGCCCAAGCCCCTGGCTTGGTGTAGATTGCCGCCGCGCCCTGTGCGCCGATGGGCAGACCAACCAGCGCCGCGTTGTTCGGGTATATCTTTACGGCAAAGAGTCCCTGGGGTTGATCGGGTGCGGCCGGATAAAACTTCGGAATTTCATCACTGGGCAGATACTGACCTTCTCCATTGGCCCACCAGATGCTGTCT
>Ga0209656_10002956_pt1 | contig 11003 bp, 11 predicted proteins | sample BogFormECP12_OM2_FD_188239 | JGI IMG/M metagenome (GOLD analysis project Ga0209656, IMG submission 188239) | Bog forest soil microbial communities from Calvert Island, British Columbia, Canada - ECP12_OM2 (SPAdes) (version 2) | ecosystem: Environmental > Aquatic > Freshwater > Wetlands > Bog ... | reverse complement strand
CCACGAGTGCCGAGAGAGACAGCGCCTCGTGGGCGGCCCGCAGGTCGGCTCCTCGCCGCTTCAGCAGCCGGCCGCCCATCAAAAGCCCCATGCACACCGACACGCTCGAGAGCAGCAGCGCGGCGATCCCGGCGGCGCGACTGGTGATCCAGAAGAGGTGGGTGCCGCCCGCGGCCGCGGCGAGGATGGTGGCCTGGTCGATCATCTGAGAGCATCAAACCGCAGCTGCCTGAGAGGTGGCTGAGGGTCCGCTGGGTCCTCGATGGGGCTTTCAGAGGGCATCCGCATGGAGGCCTTCCAGAGAGTCGGGCTTGTTCTCCGTTCACGCATGCTCGGGCTCCGATACGGGTGGATCGGCCCACTGTGAAGGAGGCTGGTGAAGCACGAGTAACCCCCGGATAAGCTGCTGGTAAGAACGGCTCTGCGGAGGAGGACTGCTCAGGTCAGACCGAGGTCCATGCGCGTGCCGGCCTTCGCCTGGACGTTCACGTAGCCGACGAACTCCTCGACGGCGCTCGTCCTGCCGGTCACCTTGAAGGCGACCTGGGTGGAGAGCAGGTGGGGGTGCTCGACGACCTCGATCTCGAGCCCGAGGCTCTCCGCGTGGGCGATCATCTGCTGCTCGAAGGACCTGCGCACCAGCTTGCCCACGACCGACACCACGGTCCGCGTCTCGGGCTTGACCGCCTCGGCGCCGGCCTCGCGGATCCGCTCCTCGGCCGCCGCAGCCTCCCGCTCCTCCTCGGCCGCCGTCAGCGGCGGGTCGGTCTGGCGCCACGCACGCAGCCCGTCGTCCCAGTGGCTCACGCGGATCACCGCGCTGCGATCCTCGTTGTTCAGGACGTTCTCGATCGCGCCGCGAGCGCCCTCGATGGAGGCTTCGCTGGAGGCGTATGCGAAGAACCTGCTGCCGTCGTGGGTGAGCACGACATCCTCGCCCAGCGCGTGCCTGGCGTCGTGCTCGAAGCCCTCCTCGCCGCCTCGCACCCGACCCACGAGCCCGTCCAGGTCGGCCGGCTCGTCGAGGTCGAGCACCAGCCGCCAATCCTGGTCGTCCGACATCAGCGGAGGGATGGCTCGAGGGGGACCGTCATGCTCGTCGGCGAAGCCTACCCGCTCGCCGCACCCGCGGCGAGCGTGCGGTGGCGGCGGCTAGGATGATCTAGGTGCGTCTTCCTCGCCGATTCGGCGGTGCCGCAAGAGAACCGCCGGTGGCGATCGACGACCCCCGCTTCGAAGGGTGGGAGACCGTGAGCGCCTTCGAGGACCAGGCTACCGCCGTGGCCTGGCGCGACCAGCTCCAGGCGCTCGGCCTCGATGCGGCGTGCGTCGCGGACCATCCGCTGGACCGACGGGGGAGGGGAGACATCTACCTCGTCGTGGCGCCCGGCCAGTGGTCACGGGCCAACGAGATTCTCGAAAACCTCGACTGACGCCGGCAGGCGCACCACGAACACCGCTCCCCCGCCGGGCGCGTCCGTCGCGGTTATCTGCCCGCGGTGGGCGTCGACGATCCCGCGTGCGATCGCGAGGCCGAGCCCCGCCCCCCCCTTGCCCCGCTCGCGCCCCCCCTCGGCGCGCCAGAAGCGCTCGAACAGGTGCTCCCGAGCCCCGGCCGGCAGGCCCGACCCGTGATCGCGCACGCTCACCGTGACGGTCTCCCCGTCGCCGCCGACCGAGACCTCGATGGCCGTGCCCGCAGGCGTGTGCGCGAGGGCGTTGCGCATCAGGTTCGCGAGTACCTGGTGCAGCTGATGGGGGTCGCCGCTCACGATCGCGGGGTTGGGGGCGTCGATGGAGATCGCCCGCTCCGGGGCCGTCGCCCGGGCGTCCTGGACGGCGTCGCGGGCCAGTTGGGAGAGGTCGACGGCCTGGTGGCGCAGCTCCGGCTCCTCGTCGAGCCGGGCGAGGGTGAGCAGGTCCTCGACGAGCACTCCCATGCGCTTGGCCTCGTCCTCGATGCGGGTCATCGCGATCTCCACGTCCTCCGGATCCCGGGCGGCGCCCATGCGGTACAGCTCGGCGTAGCCACGGATCGACGCCAGCGGCGTGCGCAGCTCGTGGGAGGCATCGGCGAGGAACTGGCGGAGCCTGTCTTCGCTGCCCTTGCGCGCGGCGAACGCCTGCTCGAGGCGGTCGAGCATCGCGTTCAGGGCCAGCCCGAGCCGCCCGATCTCCGTGCTCGAGGTGGCAGGGCTCACCCGCTTGGAGAGCTCTCCTGCGGCGATCTGCCCCGCGGTCACCTGCATCCGATCGAGCGGACGCAGACCGAGCCGCACCACGAACACGGCCATCAGCCCGAGCGCGAGCAGAACGCCGGCGATCACGAGCCCCTCGACGAGCAGCAGCTGGCTCAGCGTCTGGTCGACCTCCCGCAGCGGCACGGCCACGATCGTCACGCCCGAGTCCTCGGGGTCGCGGTGGGCGTAGGCGCGGTAGCGCAATCCCGAGGAGCCGACCGATCCGACCGTGAACAGCGTGTCGAGGGGCACCGTCGCTGGGAGCGCGGGAGCAGGAGGTGCGGCCTGGCCGTACCCGAAGACGACGTGCCCGAGCACCTGACCGGAGGCATCGCGCCGCTCGCCGTAGGTGCCGGGTGGGAGGTTCAGGTTCACCTGCGGGCCGCCCGGCCCCGGCGGCCCGGGGCCGCTCGGGGCACCGCTGCCGGGTTCGACCGTCGCCGGAGCTGTCGGCGCGCCAACCCCACCCGATGCGACGTGACCGGCTTCCCCGGGCCTGAGCCCCTCGTTGTCCAGCGCCCGCGACAGCGAGGGCACCGCCGCGACCACCTGCTGGTCGACCCGCCCCTGCAGAAACGAGCGCTGCTCCGCATACGTGACGGCCGCCAGGAGCACGAGACCCGCGGCGGAGAGCACGAGCAATCCCGCAACCAGGCGGTTGCGCAGCGAGGCCATCAGTCGCGTGGGGTCTGCAGGGCGTAGCCGACGCCGCGAACCGTCCGGATCAGAGGCGGCCCGTGGGCGTCGAGCTTCTTGCGCAGATAGCTGATGTAGGTCTCGAGCACGCGGCCGTCGCCACCGAAGTCGTAGTCCCACACGTGATCGAGGATCTGCGCACGGGTCATGACACGGCGGGGGTTGAGCATCAGGTAGCGCAGCAGCCGGTATTCGGTGGCGGTCAGCTCGATCAGCTCCCCGCCCCGTGTGACCTCGTGAGACTCCTCGTCGAGCTCGAGGTCGGCGAACACCAGCCGCGCGGACTCCGGCTCGGCCTGGCCGGTCCGTCGCAGGATCGTCCGGATGCGAGCCACCAGCTCCTCGAGGCTGAAGGGCTTGGTCACGTAGTCGTCCCCGCCGCCGGTGAGGCCACGGATCTTGTCGTCGGTGGCGTCCCTGGCCGTCAGGAAGATGATCGGCACACCCGCGCGCTGGGCTCCGAGACGCTCTGCCACCTCGAACCCCTCCATGTCCGGCAGCATCACGTCGAGGACCATCAGATGGGGTTTGAAGCGGGTCACAGCCGCGATCGCCTCCCGTCCCGTCGCGGCCGTCTCCACGGTGAAGCCCTGATAGCGCAGCGCCATCGAGACGACCTCCACGATGTTCGGCTCGTCGTCGACGACGAGCACGCGGTTGCCCTCGCTGCTCTGGCTCATGTGCGGATCCTCCTCCATCGATCGTTTCTCCGGCGGCTGTCGGACGGGCTCGTCCACGTGCCATCACATACGAGCTCGCCGTGGGCGGCCTGGGGATCGCCTGAGAGTTTCCTGAGTGTCGCGCAGCGTCTCGAGCGGCACGGCGCCCCGGTGGGCGAGCTTCGGCGGGAGGAGCGCCACCGGAACGTCCCAGCGCCACAAGAGCCGGCCGCTGGGGCATCCCGGGAGCAAGGGCGATGCAAGGAAAGCGACGCGGCCCGAGCCGGTTGAGGAACCCATGTCTTCGGGCCCGAGGGCCCGTCGGTTCGGGTGGCGCGGCCTCACACCTCGGTGGCCTCGCTCTTTGCGACTCGGAGCCGCGTCTGGATGCAACCTATGGCCGCCCCCCGGCGATTTCAAGCCTCGATTCGAGGCGACCCCGCAGCTTGCGGGGAAATCCCTAGGGCCGCTCCGCGTCGGGCTCTGCGGCCGCGAAGAGCTCCAGGCCGCTGCGCACCAACGGGGGGATCTCGGTCTTCCTCCAGGTGTCTGTGGACACGCACACGTGGCGCAGCCAGCCGGCGACGAGGTGCTCGCCGTCCCGCGTCACGTCGATATCGGTCGTCAGCGCGGTGCGACCGAGGCGGGCCACCCGGACGATCAGCTGCAGCTCGTCGTCGAAGCGGGCGGGAGCGTGGAACTTGATGTTGGTCTCGGCCACCACGGCGTCGACGCCGAGGTCGACGAGCTCCTGCCAGGGTCCCACGGCCTCCCTCCACATCTCGGTGAAGGCGACGTCGAAGTAGAGCAGGTAGTTCGCGTTGAACACGATCCCCTGCGGGTCGCACTCGCCGTAGCGGACGCGGAGCTGATGGACGAAGTCTCCCGGCACCGCCCAGACGGTAGCGGTCGCGGTCGCGGGCTCAGCAGTGGCCGCTGCTCGTCGCGCGGATCTGGGCACTGCTGGTGCTCGGCACGGTGCCCGCCCTGGCGTAGGGCGTGCCGATCAGACGCCGCAGCGTTTCGCTGTACCAGGCCTCGCAGATCGGAGTGCGGTCGACGACCATGGCGTCCGTCGGCAGCGCCGTCGTGCCGAGCAGTTCGAGCCGTTCCCGGTCCCCGGGGGGTGGGGAGGTCTCGAACGTGACCTGATAGGCGATCACCCGCCCGTGGGCGTTGGTCCTCACGAGCGTGTAGAGGGTCGGGCCCCCGACGCCTTCCGTGCCGGGGGCGGAGCCGTGGGCGGCGTGGAACGCGGCGAGCGTCGAGCCCAGGCCCACGCTCGCGGTGGCCGCCGTGCTCGGCGTGGTCGCGGTCGTGCTCCCGCCGCCGCAGCCCGCGATCGGCGCGGCCGCGACGGCGAGGGCGCCCGCCAGGAGCCTCGTCATTCGCGCACCCGCCGCCATGCTCATCCGAGCGCGTCGTAGGCCGCGGCCTGCGCCAGCAGGGGCAGCGTGCCGAGGCTGGCGATCCAGGTGTCCGGGTCCACCTGCGCTTCGGGGTCGGGTGGGCCGAGGGTGGCCAGGCGCAGCTCCTCGGCGGCCTGCACTATCGGCCACGGCTCTGGGGCGAAGAACATCTCCACGACCATCCCGAAGCCGAAGGTGAACGTCAGCAGGTCACGCGTCGTGATCGCGCGAGAGGCCGGTACGGTCTCGTCGAGTGGTCCGTCCATCCGCCGGAGCACGCGGCGTCCCGCGAGCTCGGGCAGCAGGCGATCGACGGGCTCGTCGAGCGCGAGCAGCTGCTCCTCGACGACGGCGAGGGTGGCCGCCGCGGTGATCGGCTTGGTCATTGAGGTGATCCGGAAGATCGAGTCGCGGTCCACCGGCCGCCCGTCGAGGTCGAGATTGCCGAGTGCCACGACGTGCACCTCAGAGCCCCGGGCCACGAGCGCCACGAGACCCGGGACCAGCGTCGCGCCGACGTGCTGCTCGGCCGCCGCCCACAGGCTCTCGATGCCCGCTTCCGTCAACCCGCCGGACATGGTGTGCGGACACCGCGTCGGACATCGTGCAATCGCAGGGCGTCAGGCATCGCCCGCCCGCTCCGCGCAATCGGCGACCGCGCTCAGGCCCGCGACCACGTGCACAGGCAGCTCGGCGGGCGTCGTGCCGGCCCTTGCGATCGCCCCGATGCGGGCGAGCGTCTCCGCGCGCCGGTCGCCGGGCAGCGCCGCCACCCAGCTGATCGACGCCACGTAGTCGAGCAGCCTGTCCACGTCGAACGGCTGCGAGCTGGTGAGGCGGATCTCCCGTGGGGCCGTCCATCCGCCGGCGGCCCTCACCGCGTCCTGCCAGGAGGGACCGTCGAACCCGGGGTGCTCGGGGCGCAGTTCGGCGAGCAGCGTGCCGACCTCGTGCCCCCACGAGGCGCCGCTCCAGTCTGCGACCGTAAAGAGCACCGCGAGGCCTCCTCCGGGACGCAGCACTCGGGCCATCTCGGAGAGAGCGCCGGCGGCGTCGAACCAGTGGAAGGCGTCGGCCACCATCACCGCGGCCATGGAGCGCTCGGGCAACGGGATCGCCTCGGCCACGCCGTCGTGCACCCGCTCGGGGCCGACGACCGTGACGAGCACCTCCCGGAGCGAGCTCTGGGGCTCGACGGCCACCACGTCCAGTCCGGCCGCCAGCAGCGCCCGTGTGAGCTTCCCGGTGCCGGCCGCCAGATCGAGCACCGGGGCGCCCGGACCGATCCCGAGCTCGGCGATGAGCCGTTCGATCACCGCCGCCGTGTACCCGGGCCGTCCCCGCTCGTATGCTCCGGCAACCGAGTCGAAGCTGGCGGCAAGGGGGTGAAGCGACATCGCTGCAGCCTAGCCAAGCCGGGCCAAGCCCAAAGCCCACCTCCGCGTAGCATTCCACGACCATGAGCTCTCGAGTCGATCAGGATCCGGTCGCCTCCCCGGTGCTCAGCCCTGGCCAGCTCTCGGAAATGGCAGCGTTCGGCTCTGAGCGGGCAGTCACCCCGGGCGATCTGCTCTTCCAGGCGGGAGATTCCACCTACGACCTGTTCGTCGTGCTCGAGGGAGAGGTCGAGGTGGTGCGCCAGGAAGGCGTCGAGGAGATCATCGTGGCCGTGTTCGGGCCGGGGTCCTTCGTCGGCGAGTTGACCCTCCTGACCGGCCAACGCCGCTTCATGACCGCCCGCGTGTCGAAACCCGGCCGGGTCCTCGTGATAGAGCAGACCGAGTTCCGCCGACTGATGTCGGTCCGCCCGGCGCTGGCCGAACCGATCTTCACGGCGCTGGTGGCCCGGCGCGAGAACCTGCGATCGGGCCAGGGGGCGGGGGCGTTTCGGATCATAGGGTCGCGGTACTCGCCGGAGGCGATGAGCCTGCGGGCGTTCGCCGAGCACTCGCGGCTTCCCCACACGTGGATCGACCTCGAGGAGGCGGATGACGTCGACGCCCTCCTGACGAGCATGGGGGTGCGCCCGCAGGAGACCCCGGTCGTGATCACTCCCACGGGGCTGCTCCGTCGCGCCACCGCGGGGACGTTCGCGGAGTACCTCGGGCTGACCTTCCAGCCCGTCCCGGGCTTCAGCTTCGACCTCGTGGTGGTGGGCAGCGGCCCGGCCGGCCTGGCGGCCGCGGTCTACGGCGCATCGGAGGGACTGAAGACCGTCTGCCTGGATGCCGTCACGGTTGGCGGCCAGGCAGGCGCGAGCTCGCGGATCGAGAACTACGCCGGCTTTCCCAACGGGATCTCCGGCGCAGACCTCACCTCACGGGCGGCTGTCCAGGCGCTGCGGCTCGGCGCCCGTCTGAACGCGCCGTGCGAGGTGGTGGGGCTCCGCGCCGAGGGCAGCTTCCACGTGGTCGTGCTGAGCGACGGCAGCGAGATCCCTACGCGGGCGGTGATCGTGGCGTCCGGAGCGCGTTACCGGCGCCTGGCGGTGGAGGACCTCGATCGATTCGAGGGGGCCGGCGTGTACTACGCGGCGACCGATCTGGAGGCGCGGGTCTGCGACGGCAGACCGGTCCTCGTGGTCGGAGGGGGAAACTCCGCCGGGCAGGCGGCCATCTTCCTCGCCCAGAACAGCTGCGCTGTCACGATCGCGATCCGCGGAGAGGATCTCGCGCACAGCATGTCGCAGTATCTGATCGAGCGGATCGAGGCCGACCCGGCGGTCTCGCTGCTGACCGGCGTCGAAGTCCGGGGCCTGCGTGGCCAGGATCATCTCGAGCAGGTGACGCTCGGCCGCCTCGCCGACGGGGAGCGGCGGACGATCGCCTGCTCAGGGCTGTTCTGCTTCATCGGCGCCCTTCCGGCCACGTCCTGGCTGGGGGACGGAGTGCTGCTCGATCGAGACGGATTCGTCCTCACCGACCGCCAGCTGTCCGGATCGCTGAGCGGCCCGTCCGCTCCACTGCCGTTCGAGACCTCGGTGCCCGGGGTGTTCGCCGCCGGGGACGTCCGCCGCGGCTCGATGAAGCGGGTCGCCGCCGCCGTGGGCGAGGGGTCGAGCGCCGTTCGTTCGGTCCACGAGCGGCTCGCCACGCAGACCTAGCGAGGAGTCGAGCGCCGGTGGTCCGTTACACGAGCGGCCCACCACGCAGACCCGGCGAGGGGTGAGACACTCACGGCGTCGACTGATGGCGCCGTGAGCTCTCGCCGGACATCGTTATTCGAAGGTGAAATGCGGCGCGGTGCTCGTCGCGTTTTTGTGCCCGCCGACCGTGACGATCACCTGCTCGCTGCCCGCTTTGTGGGGCGGTGTGACCACGGTGCAGGTGGTGATCGATTCGCACTCGACCGAGGTCGCTTCTGTGGAGCCGAACTTGAAAGTCGTCCCAGTGCTCCCCACCGCGAAGCCCGTGCCGGTGATCGTGACTTCGGTGCCACCGGCCACCGTCCCGTGGTCGGGGCTCAGCTCGGCAACCGTCGGTTCTTCGAATTTGAAGTTGTTGGCGCCGATCAGGGGCGGAGCGTCCTTGCGATGGAATTCGTCGTTGCTCGTGCCGTAGGGGGTGGTCACCGTGACGGCGACGGTGCCCACGGTCTCAGCCGGCACCACAGCTGTTATCGACTTTTCGCCGTTGACCGTGTAGCTCTGTGCCGGGACTGAGCCGAACTCCACCGCTGTCGCTCCGTACAGGTTGGCGCCGGTGATGGTGACGCTCGCCCCGCCGGCCGCCGGCGCCTTTTTGGGCGAGATCGCGCCGACTTCGGGAGTCTTGCCGATGTAGGTGAATTCGTCACCCGGACCTTCGGCGCTCGTCCCTTCCGGTGTGGTGACCGTGACGGCGACCGTGCCCACGCCGAGCGGATCGACCGCGACGATCAGTTTCGAGGACATCACCGTGAAGCTCGTCGCAGGGTTGGCGCCGAAGTGCACGGCGGTGGCGCCGGTGAAGTTCGTGCCGTTGATCCTCACCCGCACTTTGCCGGGTACGGGGCCGTGATTGGGCGACAGGCCGGTCACGGTCGGTGGCGAGGACGCGGGCGCCGACGCGGTGATCGCCGACGCTGCGAGGATCGTCAGGGCGGCGAGTACCCACACCCGCCGTCGGAGGCGCCGACGGCCCCATGGCTGTTGTGCTCTGCCGGACATCACTTCCCCCTCGTTCGTAGGCGAGCCCCCCATATAGAGGGGCGAGCTGGGCCCGACACGATCTCTCACGCCGGGCGTCGTGTGCGTTGCGGCCACCGGATGCTACACCTCTGCCGGCCGCCCGCCACGCGGGCCACGGGCCGCCGGCCCCGGAGGGGCTCCCGTGGCACTGCCGCAACTCGACGCCCGCCTCCTTCTGGCAGCGGGCGTCAGGAATTCGCCTCGTTGGAATGATGGCCGAAATCGAGCACGCTAGTATCAAGTCCGAAAAGGGGGTCGATCCGAGGGGACAGGGGTGGAGGCGGTCGTCGTTGTGCCAACCGCGCGGGAGTCGAGCGTCGCGGGCTTTCTCGATGCGTGGCAGCGCGAGCTGTCCGGCGCCACGATCCTCGTCGTCGAGGATGGCCCCGAGCCGACCTTCTCACTCGAGGGCGCCAACGTCCGGCACCTCGCCTGGCGTCACATCGAGGAGCAGCTCGGGGATGCCGGGTGGATCATCCCCCGCGGCAGCGGGTGCGTGCGCTCGTTCGGTTGCTGGGTCGCCCATGGGATGGGGCCGGACATGATCGTGGCGTTGGACGATGACACCCGCCCCGACCCGGCTCACCCGGGGTTCCTGGACGCCCACTGGGCACGTCTGCAGAGCGCGACCGATCCGGCGTGGGTCAGCACGCTCGATGCCGCCAGCCCGCGGGGGATGCCGTACTTCGTGACCGACCGGGAGGCGCCCGTGGTCCTCAACCACGGGCTGTGGAGCGGCGTGCCCGACTTCGACGCGGCGACACAGCTGCTGGCCAGCCGCGTGGAGATCTCGGGCGAGTGGAGCGACCAGACGATTCCGAGGGGCAGCTACTTTCCGATGTGCTCGATGAACATCGCCTGGCGTCCGGAGTTCACCGCCGCGATGTACTTCCTGCTGATGGGCCCCGATCACGCCTTCGATCGCTTTGGTGACATCTGGGGGGGTGTCCTTGCAAAGCGAATCGCTGACCACCTCGGGTTCGCGGTCAACAGCGGCTCCCCGGGGATCCTCCACGAGCGCGCCTCGAACGTCTTCACCAACCTCGCGAAGGAGTCGCGCGGGCTCGCCGTGAACGAGACGTTCTGGCGCGCCGTGGACTCAGTCGTGCTGACGGCCGACTCCGTGCCCGGAGCGTACGCCGAGCTTGCGGAACGGCTGCCCCTGGAGCAGGAGGAGTTCGCTCCGTTGCTGCGTGCGATGCGCACGTGGGCGGAGCTGTTCCAGGCGCCGCCCGCGCGTGCGCCGGCCAGCCCGTAGCCCGGGGGAGGCCCTGGAGGAGTCGGGTATGTTGGCCGCGTGAGCCCGACGGGCATCTCAGCGACGGATCGCACCTCGGGCCCCAGACCTCGATTGCTCGTGCTGACCCCGGACTTCCCCCCGGCGCACGGCGGCATCCAGGTGCTCGTCCACCGGCTCGCGCTCGCCCTCACCGGATTCGAGGTCGAGGTCGTGACGTTGGCGAGTCCCGGAGCGCGGGGCTTCGACAGCGAACGGGAGCTTGCGGTCCGGCGGGTCGGCGCGGAGCGCCGAGGCAGGCACGCGAGGGTGCTCGCGCTGAACGCCGCGGCGCTCTCGCGTGCGCTGCGCTTCCGGCCGGATGTGACCCTGAGCGCCCACGTGGTCACGAGCCCGGCCGCCTCGTGGATCCGCCGTCTGCTGGGGGCACGGACCGCGCAGTACTTCTACGCAAACGAGGTGCTCGGCAAACCGCGGCTGTCGGCCTTCGCGGCCGCCCGTGCGGACGTCGTGATCGCGATCAGCGCCTACACGGCCTCGCTGATCGCAGCCACCGGTGCGTCACCCTCCAACCTGTGGCTGATTCCCCCGAGA
>Ga0209656_10002954_pt1 | contig 11011 bp, 7 predicted proteins | sample BogFormECP12_OM2_FD_188239 | JGI IMG/M metagenome (GOLD analysis project Ga0209656, IMG submission 188239) | Bog forest soil microbial communities from Calvert Island, British Columbia, Canada - ECP12_OM2 (SPAdes) (version 2) | ecosystem: Environmental > Aquatic > Freshwater > Wetlands > Bog ... | reverse complement strand
AGCAATGAAATAGGGAGTGGCTCGAAGGTCTGGCTTCACGAAAACGAGCTGAAAGACAAATTGCATCATGGGATTTTTGCCAGGAATGCTCATGTGCAAAGCTGGGGATGTTACACCGCTGAGAGCATGTCGAAAATGTGGTACCAAGCTACGGGTGCAAGGATGATCGGAGCAGTGGGCAAGACCCAGTACATGACCAACGAGTTACCCGTGCTCGTATCAGCCACAGGAAAATGGAGCACGGGGTATTAGTGGACAGCGGGTTCAGCGGATTCAGCGGGCTCAGCGGTTCAAGGAGCCTGAGCCCGCTTTACCTCGCTGAATCCGCTGACCCCGCTGTTACCTGTTACCTGCAATGACCCTGTCCGAACTCCAACGTATCTACACCGCTCCTTTCTTCGACTTGATTGAGCGTGCTCGGGCGACGTTTTCGTCCTGTTGGAACAAGCGGGAAGTTCAGCTCTGCACTTTGCTGAGCATTAAAACGGGCGGGTGCAGTGAGGATTGTGCTTACTGCGCTCAAAGCGCACGCTATCAAACCGGTGTCCAACCTGAGCGGCTGATGATTCCAGCACAGGTCCTGGAGGTGGCTCGGCGTGCGCGAGAAAGCGGTTCGAGCCGATTCTGTATGGGTGCAGCTTGGAAAGGCGTACGCGACGGTGAACCTAAATTTGAGCAGGTCCTCGAGATCGTGCGCGCCGTGAGCCAACTCGGGATGGAAGTTTGTGTCACCCTGGGACACCTAACCTCAATTGAAGCAAAGAAGCTGAAAGAAGCGGGTGTCACCGCTTACAACCACAACATCGACACATCGGAGGATTTTTATCCGGAAATCGTATCTACGCACAGCTTTGCGGATCGCCTTAAGACGATCCAGGCCGCTCAACAGGCAAATATTTCGGTCTGTTGTGGCGGAATTATCGGGATGGGGGAGACAGAACTTGACCGGCTAAAAATGCTCGAGGTCCTGACAAACTTCGATCCGCCACCGGAGAGTGTGCCAATCAACTGCTTGATGCCAATGCCGGGTACACCTCTCGAAAACCAGCCGCCAGTCGACATCTTCGAGTTGGTTCGTTTGATCGCGACGACTCGTATTGCACTACCTAAAGCGAAGGTCCGGTTGTCCGCCGGGCGTACGCGGCTCTCCAGGGAGGCCCAGGCTTTGTGTTTGTTCGCGGGCGCTAACTCGATCTTTTATGGGAACAAGCTTCTCACAGCCAAAAATCCAGGGATCGATCAGGACCGGGAATTGATGAAGGCGCTGAATCTTGATCCACAAGCCCCTTTTAGCTCCAAGTAGACGTGACCTAAACTCCGAAATTGAGGACTCCTCCTCGTGCATGAAATTTTTAATCGCTATTCGACTTGCGCGATTCTGAACTCAGGGCAGTGTCCGATTCGAAAGGCAACTACTCTGTATGACTCAGGACGAATTTGATGACTTGATTCAGGAGATTCGTGAAGAAGATCCTGAGCAGCTGGATTCGGAGTTTTTTGTTCGAGATAAGGCATTGAAAGAGGACAAACTGGCCAAGCTCGAGCAAAAGGCACGATTTACATTGCCCGAGGAATATCGAAATTTCCTCAAACGTTTCGGGGCCGGTGATATAGGTACGATTACCGTGCTTTCTCCGGATCCGGAAAGCGACTTTTCGCTGTGGAAGGGCCAGGAACCCTTCGAAAAGGTCAGTTGGGTTCCCGTCGTCGACGACGGGAAGAGCAACTATTACGGTTTCGTCGTCGAGAGCGGCATTTGTTCGCGCGAGGTCTGGTTTGCCGACCAGGACCTTGGGTACGAACTTTCCGGAACTGATTACGATGACTTTTACGAACTCATCGCTGCCGAAGCGTTTGGCGTCGACATCTGAACAGCCCGAGTTCCCGAGCGAATCTTTAGTCCCGGGACTCCGTCAATGTGCCACATGAGGCAGCAAAGGCTATTTGGGACAGAAGAAAACAAAGAGGATTGAACAAAAGGTAGCAAAGGTAGCAAAGGGACGGAGTAGAGGGGGGTTTAACGTATGGGCTCTGTGTGTGATTTGAGAAGCCCGGTTTGGCCTTGCAGATTCGAAAAACCACGAATGGACGCGAGTGGAATCGGATCCCAAAACGGATTTATTTGTGTCAATCCGTGTGCATTGCGGTTGAAGTTGCGCCGATTTGGCCTGGGCCGCGATGGAAGGTCGGCTGGTACCAATCCGCAGAACGTCCCTGACAAATGATCTTCCACAAAACCGAAATCCTAATCCGTCTTTGCTTCCTTTGCTGCCTTCTGTTCAGATTCTCTTCTGCTCAATGGGATGATCCGAGCGAATCCTCGGGACTCCGTCAAGGTGCGACGGGAGGCAGGAAAAATTGCTTGGACAGAAGAAAACAAAGAGGATTGAACAAAAGGTAGCAACGGAAGCAAAGGGACGGAGTAGGAGGGGGATTAACGTATGGGCTTTGTTTGTGATCTGAGAAGCCCGGTTTGGCCTTGCAGATTCGAAAAACCACGAATGGACGCGAGTGGAATCGGATCCCAAAACGGATTTATTTGTGTCAATTCGTGTGCATTGCGGTTGAAGCTGCGGCGATTTGGCCTGGGCCGCGATGGAAGCAGGTCGGCTGGTGCCAATCCGCAGAACGTCCCTAACAAATGATCTTCCACAAAACCGAATCCTAATCCGTCTTTGCTTCCTTTGCTGCCTTCTGTTCAGATTCTCTTCTGTTCAATGGGATGATCCGAGCGAATCCTCGGGACTCCGTCAACGTGCGACGGGAGGCAGGAAAAATTGCTTGGACAGAAGAAAACAAAGAGGATTGAACAAAAGGTAGCAAAGGAAGCAAAGGAACGGACTAGGAGGGAGGGTATGGGCTTTGTTTGTGTCCGAGAAGCCGACCGCGCCACGGAATTCAAGCAGCGGTACCGGGGATTGGGCATCTCAGGCGTGACGCTCCACAGTTATCGCTACGCTTGGGCCGAACGTGCCAAGACCTGCGGCTACCCCGAACGCTTTGCTCAAACGACCCTCGGACACAATAGCAAAGCCGTCCATCGGGCTTACGCCCGCAAAGATCAGGTCACGGTTCCGGCCTTGGAGGATTACGAAAAGTAGTTCGCGGCGACCAAAGTGGTGCTGTTCCAGCCATCTTTGCTGCCACAATCGTCCAGCAAGAGTTACTTGTCCGTTAAAGAGCCGAATCGTACAAAAAACATTCAATGTCATATTTGCGTCATCTATATTCAAACTATCTGATTGCTTTTTGTCATCTATGCGGCACTTTTGAGTCTGATGGAACCCATGCCATCCCTTTCACATCTCCGAACTCGAGCGGGTCTAACGCAACAAGAATTTGCGGAAAAACTTGGAATTACACGTCCACATCTTTCCAAGTTGGAGAATTCCTCAACCCATTTGTCACCTAAACTGAGCCGACGGCTAGCGGAGGTATGTAAGACGATGGGACTTTCGGAATTGGCTTTGGGAAACGATATCCGCGCGATCTCTGTAAAATCGTGGGCACAGGCCGGGACTGCGTTAGACTTTGAAGAGCTTCCGCTCGACTGGCAGAGGAAAATAGCGACCGATTGTCCCGACAAGACGGCCTTTGCCGTTGAAATTCAGGGTGATTCGATGGAACCGAAGTTTCTTGCGGGAGATATCGCCGTTCTCATGCCCGGCTATGAGCCACGTAATGGCAGCTTAGTCGTCGCCCGGCTGGAACAGGAAGGTGTAATCTTTAAGGTTTTTACTGCTCGCCAACAGGTTGGGGCCAAGGTTTGCTGTTTTACGAGTTATAACCCCGTGTTCCAGCCTATTGAAGTGCCGGTAACGAGAGTTATCTGGAACTTTCCTGTGTATCAAATTATCCGCCAAGTTTGGCGCTAAACTGCGATGCAACTCGAAGTTCTTCTCGATGAGTTTGGGTACAGCAATTCCGGAAGCTTTCTCCGGCGTGGTACTGTCGACTTTGAACGAGCTCCTGACATCGGCCATATTCTCCGGGCCGCGGCCGGGAATGACTGCCGTCTCGAAGGCGTTTATACCCTTAGGCCTTTTGAGGATGCTCAAAATCGTCTCAAGGCGGGATCGATTGTTCCCGTGGTCTACGTTTGCACGGCCGATAATGAAGACGTGGCAAACCGAATTCATCGTTTCGTTTGGAATCAGGATATCGTTCCTTTTCTGCTCGTACATACACCGCGAGGCCTTCGACTTTACTCCGGTTTCGAACGTACTCCCGGCGACACCAACAGCGGATTGCTGGAGCCGCTGATCGAATTCAATCAAATACAGGAACGGCTTGCCGAGTTTCGTGCCGATGCGATTGATTCGGGCGAGCTTTGGCAACGCCGCGGAGCCCGGATCAGGCCCGAGGCTCGTGTCTATTGGAGCCTGCTCGACAGCCTCCGGGAATTGGCGGCCAAGCTTCGTGAGGAATATGGTCTCGATAAACGAACGATTCATCCGCTCATCGGCAAGTACGTCTATCTCCACTACCTCAGGGATAGAGGCTTCCTCTCCGAGCGCCGCTTAAACGAATGGCAAATCGATGCGACAGCCGTTTTTGGACGAACCGCGACGCTAACCGGCTTGCGCGAGATTTGCCGAAGGCTCGACAGCTTTCTGAACGGTCGCGTTTTTCCGATAAAATTTGGCGGCGAGTTCGCCCCTGGCCAAGACCATGTCCAGCGCGTGGCGGCGGCATTTGCCGGCGACGTTTTCGAGGGCGGTTGGCAATTCCACCTACCTTTTGATGCCTACAGCTTTACCTATATCCCCATCGAGACGCTCTCGATGATTTACGAACAATTCCTTCACACCCCCACCCACGCGAGCGACGGTGATGAAGAGAACAATGATGAGGAGAACGGGCATACTGAAGGTCGCAAAGCCGGTGCTTATTATACGCCGATACCTGTAGTCAATTTCATGCTTGCCGAACTCGACGAACGGCGTCGACTAAAGCGAGGCGTCCGGGTCTGGGACCCAAGTTGCGGATCGGGGGCATTTTTGGTTCAATGCTATCGGAGGCTTATCGAGCGTACGTTTCCTCGATCAAAGAAGAAGCCCACGCCTGCCGAACTCGCTTCACTGCTCAAACGACATATTTTTGGCGTGGATATGGACGATGACGCCTGCAGCGTCACGGAGTTTAGTCTTTATCTTACACTGTTGGATTATGTACAACCCAGTGATCTCGTGGATCATCCTCGTTTTCGCTTGCCCGCCTTACGAGGTAATAACATCTTTTGCCAGGACTTTTTCGCTACTGAGCCTTTTGCCAAAGCGCGCTTCCATTGGATTGCCGGCAATCCCCCGTGGAAGCAGCTCAAGACTGCCAAACTGGAAAAGCGCGACGATCTCGCGATGAAATGGATGCGAGATCACAAGATCGAGTATCCCGTTGGGATGTATTCGCTCTCCCAGGCCTTCGCCTGGCGATGCCGTGAATTTTTGCATCGCGACGGCGTTTGTGCCCTACTGCTTCCGGCGATGACGCTGTTTGAAGACCCGTCGCGCGATTTTCGTAAGGCTTTTTTTCGACAGCATCGCATTTACAGCGTTGCGAATTTTTCCAACCTTGCGGAGGTTCTTTTCGCTCGCCGTGCCCGCGTTCCAGCCGCGGCATTTTGTTTTGGCTTGCGCGATAAGAAAGCAGTTCCAAATGACTTGGAGATGACGCGGGTCTTCTCCCCGCTGGTAGCAAATCAGGAGGCGACTAGGCCAGTTACCGCGAAAGTACGGAATGAGACTTGGAGCCTCGCAGTCAACGGAGACGAAATCCGCGAATTGCCCTATTGCGACGTCGCCTCCGGTAGCGGCCTGCCGTGGAAGCTGGCTACGTGGGGCTCGGGACTGGACCAATCGTTACTCGCTCGGCTGCGGAGTAAATTTGATTCGCTAGAAAATTACGAAGCACGTTGGCATGCCGGAGAAAAGGAATTCCTTAGGACTGATCCGAACCGAGTCTTTAAAATCAGCCAAGGTCTTGAAATCCGTACAGATGGCGGTTCCGAGCATGTTCAGCGAGTACCCGCGATTGCTGGAAAAAACATAGTAAATGTGGTTGCTCTGGCCAGATATCGCCGGATTTTTTCCTTTCCATCCTTTGCACTCTCAGCCCTTCCAAAAGGCAAGGAGTATGTTCGGAAAGGGCGCTCTGAACTTCCCCTGACCGTCTGCCAGCCTCCCCACATTATCGTCAGTGCTGCGCGCAATTTCGCAGTGTTCAGCGACGAATTTCTCATTGTTCCGCCCCGCCAAATTGGCATCGCAAGTGTGAACGATAACCGGCCTCTCCTCAAGGCCCTCGCCTTATATCTCAGTTCAGATTTTGCCTACTACCATCAGTTCCTCACCTCGACAGAACTCGGCGTGAAACGGGATCGTGCCACGCTTGAGGCGCTACGTCACATTCCAATGCCACTTCTCGATCGTTCCGAGTCAGAGCTACAGCAATGGGCAAATCTGCATGATCGCCTCGCCAAAACCCAACCTCGCGTCTTAGGCGAAATGAATCAACCGGAGGCGGAACTAAACGAAGAAATCGCCGCAGACGGACAGCAGGCAATGTTGGAAGAACTGAATGATCTCGTTGCAACCGTGTTGGGTTTGGACGAAGTGGAACGGGTTCAGGTGGAAGACCTCGTGAGAATTCGCCTGGCTCTCAATGATGGCAAGCTCGGCAAAGAGGCGATGACTAATGCTTCTGTAGCAGAACTGCGTACGTATGCTGAATGGCTCCGCCGAGAAATGGAGTCACAGGAGGATGAAGAGAATCCGAGCCACTATGCGGTAACTGTACTTTGTGATGATCGCTCGGGCTTTGTCGCCATCGAGCAAACAAAAGACGCCGCGGCTGCAAAAGTCCGCGTCCTGCGCGCAGGACGACAAGACGCAGAGGCGCTGGTTCGAGTTCGCAAGACCCTACGGAGGGAAGCGGGCCAATGGATCTATTTTGATCGTGCTCTGCGAATTTATCGCCCAAGGAAGACATACCTTTTCAAGCCGATCCACCGTCTGCACTGGACCCGGTCGCGGGCCGTTCTTGATGCAGCAGACCTGCAACTTGGCGTCATCCAATCCGCTCCTGATGCGTAAACAACAAATTCCCCAAAGCGCAGAACGATGGGAGCTCTTTGTGCGGCGGGCGCATGAGTTGCTTGAGGCGGGCTATCAAAAAATGAGTTCACCCGCTTACAACGGAATGGAGGAGCCAGAAATTACTGGTGAACTGGCATTGCAGATCGAAAAGGTGCTGCGCGAAAAGAAATCTCCGTGGCAACGGCCCTGGTCTGTGCATGAAGACGAGCCGGAGAATCAGGAGCATCTGCCAGTAGCGACACGTAAAAAGGGCAAACGACGCAAGCGCCCGGACATTAAATTACGATTCTCGGGTCAAAGAGAGAATCTTTACCTTCGCTTTGAAGCGAAGTTGCTTACTGATTCGGGTGCATATGAGGACCTAATCGGCTCGGATCCCAAGCGTCATGCCCTTGCCCGATTTCTGCAGAGGCGCTATGGCAGGGATGATGATGCCGGTGGGCTGCTCGGTTATGTCCAAGTCGGAACAGAACAAGAGCACAGTCACCGCGTACAACAGGCTTTCTCAAATGAGAAGCGCTATCGGATAACTGTCGATGGGGCGTGGACAAGGACGTCCTGGAAAAGGGGGCCGACGCACTGCTTTCGAACTAAACACTGGCGAGATGGCACGAAAAAGTCGATTGCCATATTCCATACGTATCTACTTTTTCGATAATCGGGGTGGCGTAATTGCCCCGACTTGATTTCCAAGAAAGTTCGCGTCGAGCGCTCCGTTAAGTATTTACGCCGCTTGGGGCTAACTAAGGATGGCGGGGACGGATTGCGCTTCTTGCCATTCTGATTCGCCCATTGGAACCGAATAATGCGAATGGCTTGGTCTTGCCATTTTTGATCGCGAGAGAATTCATTGATACTTGAGAAGCCCGGTTTGGCCTTGCAGATTCGAAAAACCACGAATGGACGCGAGTGGAATCGGATCCCAAAACGGATTTATTTGTGTCAATCCGTGTGCATTGCGGTTGAAGTTGCGGCGATTTGGCCTGGGCCGCGATGGAAGGTCGGCTGGTACCAATCCGCAGAACGTCCCTAACAAATGATCTTCCACAAAACCTAATCCCAATCCGTCTTTGCTTCCTTTGCTGCCTTCTGTTCAAATTCTCTTCTGTTCAATGGGATGTGCCGAGCGAATCCTCGGGACGCCGTCAACGTGCGACGGGAGGCAGGAAAAATTACTTGGACGGAAGAAAACAAAGAGGAGTGAACAAAAGGTAGCAAAGTTAGCAAAGGAACGGAGTAGGAGGGGGTATGCATTGCGGTTGAAGTAGCGGCGATTCGGCCTGGGCCGCGATGGAAGCAAGTCGGCTGATACCAATCCGCGGAAGGTCCCTGACAAATAGTCTTCCACAAAACCCAATCCCAATCCGTCTTTGCTTCCTTTGCTGCCTTCTGTTCAAATTCTCTTCTGTTCAATGCGAGTGGCGGGGTATGGCTGCCCCGCTTTTGCCGACCAGAAAATCGAAATCGACTCCCTGATCAGCCTGGAGCACATGATCGAAAAACAATCTGTACCACCCGCGCGGAGGAGCCTCGGGCGCTTTCCAATCCGCCCTTCGCCGGGCAAGCTCTTCGTCCGATACTTCCAGATGCAATCTCCGTTGCGGGACATTGAGTTCAATCATGTCTCCACTCTTAACAAAGGCCAACGGCCCTCCCGCAGCCGCCTCCGGAGAGACGTGGAGTACGACCGTCCCAAACGCCGTACCGCTCATCCGGCCGTCGGATACGCGCACCATGTCTGTGATGCCTTTCCGCAACAATTTTGGCGGTAACGGTAAATTGCCCACTTCCGCAAAGCCAGGATATCCTTTCGGTCCGGCCCCTTTGAGAACCATTATGCAGGTTTCGTCGATATCGAGATTTTCGTTGTCAATCGTCTCATGAAATTCCTCGATATTCTCAAACACAACCGCGCGTCCGCGATGCGTGAGCAAGGCAGGGGTGGCTGCCGAAGGTTTGATGACGGCGCCGTTCGGCGCCAGGTTCCCGCGCAGAACCACGATTCCCGACAACGGCTTGAACGGTTTTGCGAATGAGTATATCACCTGCCGGTTGTAACACTCAGCATCCTTCACATTCTCCCAGATTGTCTTTCCGTTGACCGTTAGAGCATCCTTATGCAACTCACCGGCTTCACCCAGTTCGCGCAAGACCGCCGGAAGACCGCCCGCATAATAAAAGTCTTCCATCAAGAATTCTCCGGAGGGCTGAAGATTCAGCAAACAGGGCAAGTCTGCGCCGAGTTCGATGTCGTCCAGCTTCAAGTCTACCCCGACTCGACCAGCCAGGGCAATTAGATGGATAATCGCGTTGGTTGACCCACCGATTGCCGCGTTCGCCCGGATGGCATTCTCGAAAGCGGCCCGGGTGAGAATCTTATCCATCGTCAGATTTTCGAACACCATCTCGACAATTCGCCGTCCGGCCATGTGCGCCAATACTTGACGGCGAGCGTCCACAGCGGGAATTGCCGCGTTGTGAGGTAGCCCCATACCGAGCGCTTCGACCATCGATGCCATCGTGGAAGCCGTCCCCATCGTCATGCAATGTCCTCTTGAACGATTCATGCAAGATTCCGCCTCGAGGAAGTCTTTCATGCTCATCTTTCCTGCGCGCAAAGCGTCCGACATTTGCCAGACGCCGGTTCCCGAACCGATTCTCTGACCTTTAAAACAGCCGTTCAGCATCGGGCCTCCAGAAACGACCAGACTTGGCAGGTTGCAACTGGCCGCGCCCATCATGAGTGAGGGTGTCGTTTTGTCGCAACCGCACAGAAGCACAACCCCGTCGATCGGGTTGCCGCGAATTGACTCCTCCACATCCATGGAGGCAAGGTTGCGAAAGAGCATCGCTGTTGGACGCAAATTGGATTCCCCCAACGACATCACGGGGAATTCGACGGGGAACCCCCCCAATTCGTAGACGCCCTTTTTCACGTATTCGGCCAGTTCCCGGAAATGGGCGTTGCAGGGAGTTAGCTCGGACCAGGTATTGCAAATTCCGATCACCGGACGGCCATCCAACAAATGATTGGGTAGGCCCTGGTTCTTCATCCAGGAGCGGTGAATAAACGTACTCCGGTCGGTTGTACCGAACCAGGCGTGGCTTCTAAACGTGGCGGGGGCTTTCTTGTCCATAGCGTTGCGGCTACTCTAAGCTTTTGGCCACAAAAAAGCACCAACATGCTACGTGACTGTACCCTGAGCGGGAACTGAGAGCGCCGACGGCCGGTCGGCATCATCTGGCGACAGAACCGATTCCCGCAGAAGAACCGTGTAAGGGTGGTGAGGGTTCGAGAGCACCTCACGTGCAGGTCCAGTTTCAACTACTTTACCTTTTTGCATGATCATCACGCGGTCGCTGATGTAATATGCTGTGGCCAGATCATGCGTGATGTAGATGATCGACACTTTCAGCTCGTCGCGAAGCGACTTGAACAAATTGACTATCGACATGCGGAGCGAAGCGTCGACCATCGAGACCGGTTCGTCTGCAACGATGAGCGCAGGCGACGAGACAAGCGCGCGGGCGATGGCGGTTCGCTGAAGCTGTCCTCCTGACAATTCATGCGGGAAACGACCTTTCACTTCGTCAATCGACAGGCCGACCTTCTTCAGGGCTTCGTCGGCGGCCACCTCTTGCGCGGCTCGCTTGCGGCGCTCCGCGAAACGGCGGGCGGAGGCAAACAAATAGCGATCGACCCGCTTCAGCGGGTTAAAGGCCTCAAACGGATTTTGAAATATCGGTTGCACATGGCCCATGAATTCGAGGCGGCCTCGTCGCCCGTGTATCTTCGAAAGATCGGATCCGCGGAAAGTGATCGTGCCTGAAGTCGGCGCGAGCATGTTGAGAATGATGCGGGCGAGCGTCGTCTTGCCGCTGCCGGACTCGCCTATGATTGCGAAGATTTCCGGCCG
>Ga0209656_10002952_pt1 | contig 11016 bp, 7 predicted proteins | sample BogFormECP12_OM2_FD_188239 | JGI IMG/M metagenome (GOLD analysis project Ga0209656, IMG submission 188239) | Bog forest soil microbial communities from Calvert Island, British Columbia, Canada - ECP12_OM2 (SPAdes) (version 2) | ecosystem: Environmental > Aquatic > Freshwater > Wetlands > Bog ... | reverse complement strand
TGGTCGCCCGCGCCCGACCGGCCTGATCCCGTCGAGGTGCTGAGGGCCCAGACGCTCACTCGCGTGCAGGAGCTCGTCCCGATCCGCTACGGGCGGATGCTCGTCTCGCCGTTCACCTTCTACCGGGGGGCGGCGGCCGTGATGGCGGGGGACCTCTCGGGTACGCCCGGCTCAGGCATCGTCGTGCAGGCCTGCGGCGACGCCCACATCTCTAACTTCGGCGGCTTCGCGGCGCCCGACCGCAGGGTCGTGTTCGGCCCGAACGACTTCGACGAGACGCTACCGGGCCCGTGGGAGTGGGACGTCAAGCGGATGGCGGCTAGCGTCGAGATCGCGGGCCGGGACGTCGAGATCCCTGCGGCTCGACGGCGAGCGGTTGTGTGCGAGTGCGTGAGGGAGTACCGCGAGGCGATGCGGGGCTTCGCCGAGGAGAGTCATCTCGACGTGTGGTACGACCGCCTGGTGGCGAGCGAGCTCGTCGAGCGCTTCGGCGGGAGGCTCGGCGCGAAGGGCCGGATCGAGTTCGCCAAGCCGTTTCACCGGGCGCGGCGCAAGACGAGCCTCCGGGCGGTCGAGAAGCTCACCGAGCGCGTCGACGGCAAGCTGCGGTTTCGGAGCATCCCTCCGCTGCTCGTCCCGATTCGCGAGCTGCTCGACCCGGGCGACGCCCGCGAGGAGTCGTCCTTCAGCCAGGCGTTGCTGGAGCAGTACGCGGCCGGCCTGGACCCGGACCGCCGCTACCTCTTCGAGACCTACCAGTTCGTCGACCTCGCCCGCAAGGTGGTGGGGGTAGGGAGCGTGGGCACCCGCGCCTGGGTGTTCCTGCTGGCGGGCCGTGGCGGCAAGGACCCACTCGTGCTGCAGGTGAAGGAGGCGCAGTCCTCGGTGCTCGAGCCCCACCTGGGGGCGAGCGAGTTCTCCAACCACGGTCAGCGGGTCGTCGAGGGACAACGGATATCCCACGCGGCCAGCGACATCTTCCTCAGCTGGCAGCGCAGCGAAGGCCTCGACGGAGACCATCACGACTTCTACGTCCGCCAGCTGTGGGACTGGAAGGCCTCGGCCGACCTCTCGAGGCTCACCGAGGACGGCCTCCACGCCTACACCCGGGCCTGCGGGTGGTCTCTGGCACGGGCCCATGCCCGATCGGGCGACAGGCTTGCGATCGCCGCGTACCTCGGTCGCGGATCGAAGTTCGACGAGGCGATCGCCCGCTTCTCATCCGCGTATGCCGACCAGAACGAGCGCGACCACCGGCGCCTGGCCGACGCTGTCGCGGCCGGGGAGGTGTCCGCAAAGCTCGGCGTCTGACCGGGCTCGGTGGCTCAGTCTCAGTAGTAGTCCTCGACGGTCATCGACCACCGCGCCGAATCGTGCCCTCCGGAGACTTCCAGCCGGTAGAGGCCCGGGCCGCTGGCGAAGCTGTGCGTCTCTTCGCTGCCTTCTCCCAGTTCGAAGCCGCCGAAGGTCGAGCCGGTCTGGAGGTTCTGCGCCTGGGCGCTCGGTCCCAAGCACACCACCAGCAGCGTGCACGTTTCCTGGTAGGCCATGCTGTAGAGGACCCGCCACTTGCGGCCGAGGATGCGAATCGGCACCGAGTTGCCGTTGTCCACCCCGGAGAACGTCGTCAGCGCCCGCCAACGAGGCACCTCGGCGATGCTCAGAGCGACCGTCGAGCCCCGTGGCACCGTCGCCGCGGGCCCGGGCGCCTGGCGGGTGACGACTTCCGGCGTCGATCCGGGTGCCGCGACGAAGCTCGCCCCATAGTGGAGACCCGCTCGACTGAGCACCGCCTCGGCGGCGGCGGACGGCTGACCGACGACCGCGGGCACGCTCACCGGCGGCGGCCCGGCGCTGATCACCACCCGAACCGTCGACCCGTCGTTCACCCTCGTGCCGGCAGAGGGGTTCTGGGCAATCGCCACGCCGAGGGTGGCTGCTGAATACCGGCTCGACAGCGCCGGCTGGACGTGCAGCCGCTTGGCCCGGGCCCGCACGCCCGCCGTGGGGAGCCCTCGCAGTTCGGGAACCGTCGTGCGTGCGCCGGCCCCCGACAGCAGCAAGGCTGCGAGGCCGGCACCGGCCGCTACGAGGCCCGCGACGAGCAGGAGCAGGCGGCGGTGAGGTCGGTGATGGGTATATGGGCGCGGCTGGGAGGAACCCCCTCCTTGCGGTGGCCTGCTCCCGCCGTCGAGCACGGTTGTGGCAGCCGCGTCCGGCGCTCCGCCCGCGCGGAGGTCCGCCGTCTCCTGGGCGCCGGCCGCGAGCCTGACGGTCTCGGCGGCGGCGCCCCGGTGCACGTCCCGGCTGCCGACGACGGCGCGCTCGCCGACGGCGCCGGCGGGGGACCCGCCGGACGCGCTGCGGCCGTTCGCGGCGGCCTTCTCGGCAGCCCCGGCCGCCGGGTCCATGGAGTCCCCCGCCGTCCGCAGCGCCGCCGCCATCGCTGCTCCGTCGGGGTAGCGCTCGGCGGGGTCCTTGGCGAGGGCTCGCTCCACGACCTCGCGGATCGCCGCCGGGACGCGGGCGGGTAGCCGGGGAGGCAGATCCTGAAGGTGGCGAACTCCCAGCTCGACGGGCGAGCCCCCCGCGAACGGTGGCTCTCCGGCGAGCATCTCATAGAGGACCACCCCTGCGCTGTACACGTCCGTCGCCGGGGTCGGTCGGCGTCCACGGGCCTGCTCGGGCGACATGTACCGAGGGGTGCCGGCGAGGGTGGCCGACGGCGCCTGGGAGGTGGCGTCGGCGAGGCGAGCGACGCCGAAGTCGCCCACCTTCACCCGTCCGTCGGGCGTGAGCAGGACGTTGGCCGGCTTCACGTCGCAGTGGACGACCCCCTGTGCGTGGGCGCTCGCGAGTGCGCCACACAGCTGCTCGGACACCGCCAGGGCCTCCGCGGGCGGAAGCGGTCCGCGGCGGAGGCGCTCCGCGAGACTCTCCCCCTCGACGAGCTCCGCCACGTAGTAGGGCCCCTCCTGCGCATCGCCGATGTCGAAGATCTGGACGATCCCGGGGTCGCTCACCCGGGCGAGCAGCTGGGCCTCACGCTGGAAGCGCTCGACCCACCCTCCATCCTCGGCCCACCAGGGCTTGATCACCTTCACCGCCACGGCGCGTTCCAGGCGCCTGTCCAGCCCCCTGTAGACGCGCCCGAAGGCTCCCTCGCCGATCACGACGTGGAGCTCGTAGCGGTCGTCGAGTGCTCGACCGGCGAGATCGGGTGCTTGTGGCATCGCTCGAGTATTCCGCGCCGGGGCTCCGGACGAGCCGGGTGGCGCTGCTCACGGCGCCCCCGCCGGGCGGAAACGTGCTCGGACGACGCCGGGCGTCAGTGCAGTGGGCTCGAGGAGGCGGGGCGCTCGACCGCCAACGTCGTGCCGAACACGCCCTCGACGTCGCTCGCCGGCATGGGCTTGCCGAGCAGCGCACCCTGAACCATCGTGCAGCCCATCTCCTGGACGGCACCGAGCTGCTCAGCGGTCTCGATGCCTTTGGCGATCACGGTCAGCGACAGGTCCCTTCCGAGCACGAGGATGGTCTGCAACAGCCAGCTACGGTAGTCATCGTCGTCCGATGCGGCGAGGGCGCGCCGATCGACGTTGAGGAAGTCCACCGGCAGCCGCTGCAGGTCGGCGTGATTGGAGTAGCCGCTGCCGAACTCGTCGATTGCCACGCGCACGCCGAGGCGCTTCACCTCCGTCAGCCGTGCCGCACTGGCGTCGATGTTGCCCATCACGGCTGTCTCGGGGATCGCGAGGGTGAGCTGTGAGGGGTCGATGCCGGACTGTTGCAGCGCCCGCAGCACGTCCGTGGTGAAGCCCTCTCGGTTCATCTGATGGGGGGAGACCTTCACCGTCACTCCCACACGGTGGCCGGCCACGTTCCACGCGGCCGCCCGGCCGCAGGCCTCCTCGAGCATCCACCGGCCGATCGGCACGATCAGCCCGATCTCCTCGGCGAGCTGGATGAAGTCCTCGGGGGGCAGCACGCCCTGGGTGGGATGGCACCAGCGGATGTCCGCCTCGAGGTCACTCACCCGGCCCGTTGCCAGGTCGTAGATCGGGTCGTAGAGGAGCATGAACTGCCCGTTCTGCACGGCGGTGTTCAGCTCCACTTCGAGTACGCCCCGACCCTCGATCACCGACCGCATGTTCGCGTTGAAGAGGGTATAGCGGTCCCTGCCGGCGGCCTTGGCGGCGTGGAGGGCCAGCTGGGCGTCCCTGAGCATGTCCTCGGTGGTCGCGTAGCGGCCGAAGGCGACCCCGATGCTCGCGGTCATGACGAAGCTCGGTGCGAAGCCCTCGAGCTCTACGGGCTTGTGCATCGCCTCGATCACCCGGCGGGCGAGCGAGTCCAGGCGCGCTCCCCGGGCCGCCGATTCGACCAGCACGACGAACTCGTCCCCTCCCAGACGGCCCACGGTGTCGTGTCCCCGGATCACGTTCTCCAGTCGCGCGGCGACGATCTTCAGCAGCTGGTCGCCCGCGCCGTCCCCGAGCTTTGCGGTGACATCCTGGAACCAGTCGATGTCGATGAACAGAGCGCCGACCAGCATCCCCGACTGGCGTCCCGCCCGGGCGAGCATCCGCCCGGCGCGGTCCAGCATCAGCGCGCGGTTCGGCAGCCCGGTCACGGGGTCGTAGAGGTCTTCACTCGGGGGGCGCGGGGCGGGCGAGGCGGCCGCCCGGCCGCTGCCGGTGGCGGTGCCGGTGCCGAGGGAGAAGATCAGCAGGCCGAGGACTCCGCTGAGGACGATGCCGGTGAGCAGCAGCGCCAGCGCCGATCCGTCGGAGAGCACCCCGATCGTGGCCGGCGGCCCGTAGGTCCTCGCCGCCCAACCATTGTGAAGGTTGACCGTGGCGCTCTGCGCGCCCGACTGCACGGTTCCGGCTGTGAAGATGAACTTCGAACGGCCCGTGCGGTAGCGCAGCCTGACGGCCGCTTCGGGGTGCCCCTTGAGGGCCTGACGAAGCACCGCGGCCGGTACCAGCACCTGGCGCAGCCACCCCACGAAGGCCGCCTGTCGTCCCGCTTCGGTTACCGGCACGGCGTGGCCTGCGTACACGGGGGAGAGAACCACCAGCGCGCTCTCGTGGCCCGTCGAGACCATCGTGTCGATGCTCAGCCCCGAGCCCCGTGACAGCAGGGGAGCTGCCGTCAGTGCACAGTAGTCGAGCCCCGCAGGAGCGTTGACGGCGTGCCTGGACACTTCGGCGGCGGCGAGGCAGAAGTAGTGGTGTTCTGATGCGGGAAAGACGTGGAGGCCGGCGGGCACGACGTGGAGGCCGGCGGGCACGACGTGGAGGCCGGCGGCGGACACGTGCAGCCCGTCTGCGGCCGCCGCTGCCCTGGCCGCTGCAGTGGGCTCGATCGGCAGGCCTTTCAGCCGTGCGGCGAACACCGGGAGTTCCGACGCCCGGACCAGCTTCAGGAGTGTCAGCCGCTCGAGCTCGGGGTGGCGGGAGAGGGCGTGTGCCCACTGGGCCCAGGTGGCGAATTCCGCCGGGACGGGGTTGGGCGTGCCAGCGAAGAAGGTGCTCGCCCCGGTGGCGATTTCTTCCTGATGGCGGATGCCGAGCTGGAGCGTCGAGGCCATCGCCGCGGACGTGCGGTGAAAAGTCTGCTGCGCCTTGACGGAGTCGGTGTGCGCCACGCTCTGCGCTCCGAGCAGCGCGCCCACGATTCCCGCGGCTGCGCACAGCAGCCCCACCGCAGCCCATACCGCCTTGCGGCTCACCGCTCTCCCCCTTGCGCCTCCTGCTCTCTCGCCCCGCTTTCTCGCCGACGGAGGGCCGGATGTGGCCTGCGACTCGCCGCCGTTCGCCGGCTTGCCGCGCGGTCCGGCGGCGACAGCGGCCGGGCGCTGGGACTCGCCGGCATTCGGCTGCTGGCCCTGGGGACTGCCGGGGTCGGCGGCTGCGCCCTGAGGAGTGCCGGGGTTTGGTGTCGCCCCCTGCGGTGTCGCCCCCTGCGGTGTCGCCCCCTGCGCTGTCGCCCGCTGCGGTGTCGCCCGCTGGGGAGTTCCCGGCTCGGCAGCCGCTCGCGGGGGTGTGCCTGGGTCGGGTGTCCCTCCTGCGGGAGGGGTGCCGTCGCCGTGGCGCTCGGGGTCGTGTTGAAGGTTTTCGCTGTCGGCCATTGCGATTGGTCTGTTCACGGCCTGTGAACCCGAGCTGTCCCGACCTAATCGAGTTCAGCTCTCGGTGTCTCGCTGTGTCTTCGGCTCGTGTGGACGAATGCTTGATAGCGGCAACTCCGCCGCCGCGGACCGCCTGTCCGACGGGCGCGAGGTGGGCGCACGGCTCCCATAGGCTGTGGCAATGACCGCCTGGACAGCTCGCCCCTCCGCCGGGCAGCCGGTGGCCAGGTGATGAACCTCGGGCATGGGCGCGGCGAGAGGGGGGCCGTGCGGGCGACCGCCGGATCTGCCGCCCGCAGCCTTCGCCGGTTGGGCCTTCAGCTCCTCGACATGCGCCTGGAGAGAGAGCAGCGAAGGGGACTCCTTGGCCCCGCCCATCGTCGCTGGCGTGGGAACTCCTCCTCGCGCAACCGGGAGCGCTGGATGGGGTGGGATTGGAGCAGTGGGGGGGAGGAGTGGAACGCCTCCGAGGAGTGGAAGCAGGCGCTCGTCGATTGCGTGCTGGTGAAGTGGATGCCCCGGGATGGGGCGCTCGTCGAGATAGGACCGGGGGCGGGCCGGTGGTCGGCGGTCCTGCAGCAGCTGTCGCGGAGGGTGACGCTCGTGGACGTCGCCGAGCGGCCCCTCGAGCTGTGCCGGGAGCGGTTCGCCGCGGCGGAGAACGTCGAGTACGTCCTCTCGTCGGGCTGCGACCTGCCGGGGGTCGCCGACTCGTCGATCGACGCGGTCTGGTCCTTCGACGTGTTCGTTCACGTCGCCCCCCTCGACCAGGCCGGCTACCTGGCCGAGATCGCCCGGGTGCTCAGGCCGGGAGGGGTGGCCGCGATCCACCACTCCGACGGACGCAACCTCGGCGCCCTTCCGAGTCGTAGTGGTTGGCGCTCGCCGATGTCACGCAACCTGTTCGCCGCTCTCGCCGTCGAGAGGGGGCTCACGGTGGAGGCCCAACTGGACTCCTGGGGGCCGGAGGGGCGCTTCGATCTCGGCGCCTTCCACGACGCCATCACCGTCTGCCGCAAGCCGCCCTCGTGACCCCCGGCCCAAGGGGGTCCTTCGTGCGATGACGGGCCGCTCCTGGCGGCGGTCCTCCGGGGGCCGCTCCTGGCGGCGGTCCTCCGGGGCAGCTCAGGCGTGGATGGCGGCCCGCGCCTGGATCGCTGCCAGCAGCCGCTCGAGCGTCTCGGCGAGAGCGGTCGTGTGGCCGGCCTCCACGAGCGCCCCGTCGGCGTCGAAGGCCTCGTCGGCGTTTCCCACTCCCAGTTCCGTGTCGATCACCCTCGCGCCGGCCGCTGCAAGCACCTTGCGAAGCTCGGCCTGGGCCCACACGGCTCCGAACATCCCGGTGCTCGCGCCGATCACGGCGGCCGGCTTGTCGCGAAGGACCCCCTCCCCGCTCGGCCGAGAGGCCCAGTCGATCGCATTCTTGAGCGTCCCAGGGATCGAGGAGTTGTACTCGGGGGTCGCGAACAGGAGCCCGTCCGCGGCGAGGATCGCCTGGCGCCAGCCCGTCACGCCCGCCGCCGGCGCCCGCTCGTCGTCCTCGTCGAACGGGGGGATCGCCTTCAGGTCGGGGAAGATGACGAGCTCCACTCCGGACGGCAGGAGCGCTCCTGCCGTCCGGAGCAGGCGGAGATTGTGCGAGTCGCCCCGCAGCGAGCCGGGTATGCCGAGGACCCGCACTTCCGCTACTCCCCCGCCTCGGCGAGCTCGAGCTCGATCACGAGCTTGACGTCGTCTCCGAGAGCCACGCCGCCCTTCGGCAGCGGTGCGTTCCAGTTGAGCCCGTACTTCGTACGGTCGATGACGGTCTCGAGTGTGAGGCCGATCTTGACGACGTCGCCGAAGGTCACCGTCGGGTCGGTGATCGACCCCTGTGCCTGCACCGGATGGGTCTGGCCCTTGACCGTGAGGTCTCCCTCGACGAGCACCTCGTCGCCGTCGCGGCGGATCGAGCTCGACTCGAACTGCAGCTCCGGGTAACGCTCGATGTCGAAGAAGTCGGGAGAGCCGAGGTGGCCCTTCAGCTGCTCGTCCTTGACGGCGATCGAGCCGGCGTCAACGGCGCCCGTGAGCTTTCCGGACCCCTCGTCATCGACGGCGAGGACGGCGCGGAGGTCCTCGAAGCGGCCCCGAAATGTGGCCACGCCCATGTGTTTGACGGCGAAGCTCGCCGAGGAATGGGTTGGGTCCGACCGCCACGTGCCGACGGGAAGGCGGGTTGCGGCGGCTGCGGTTGGAGCTGACATTTGCGTCTCCTTGTGTTCGTGTGCCAATAGCGGACCAAGGTCCGTTTCCTGGTAGGATAACACAAGTGGACCGCAGTCCGGAAACGCTGGAGGATAGACTCCCCGAGATGGAGGTCGACGTCGCGCTGCCGATGCTGCCGATGCTCGGAGCGCCCCGCCCTGGGCGGGCGGACGCCGTCCGCAACCGAGCGGCGATTCTCGAGGCCGCCCAACGTCTGGTGGCCGACCGGGGGGCCCTCGCCGTCACCATGGATGAGGTCGCCTGTGCAGCTCACGTCGGCAAGGGCACCCTGTTTCGGGCGTTCGGCGATCGGGCCGGCCTGCTCCGGGCCCTGCTCGACGAGAGCGAGCGGGCCTTCCAGGAGGAATTCATCCGCGGCCCCGCACCCCTCGGCCCGGGGGCTCCCGCCCGGGAGCGTCTGGTGGCCTTCGGTGAGCGGATGATCGATCACATCGAGCAGCAGGGCGACACCATCGCAGCGGCCGAGAGCGGGGTCCCCGGCCTGCGTATGCGCCACAGCGTCTACGGGACCTACCGCGCCTTCCTGATCGGTGTGCTCCACGGTGTCGACGATGGCTTCTCCGAGGACGTCGGCTACGTCGCCGACGTTCTCCTCGGCGCTCTCGCCGCCGAAACGGTGCTCCATCAGCGGCAGGTCCAGGGGATGTCGAGGTCGCATCTGAAGCGGTGCTGGGGGGAGCTCGTGAGGGCGCTCACCGCCCCGCCGGCCTGTGGGGGCGCCTGAAGCGAGGGCTGCTTCGCGGCTCCGGCGGCTCGTGGCGGCGTCGGGTCGCCGTCGCCGTGCGGAGCAGTGGCTGCGATCATGGCTTCCACGATGTCCGTCCCGGCGTCTGACTCGGGAGCGTGCGTGCTCGTCGTCGACGACGAGCCGACGATCGGCGACGTCCTCGCACGCTACCTGAGGAGGGAGGGCTTTCGGACGAGGGTGGCCCTCGATGGCCCCCAGGCGCTGGCGATGAGCGCCGAGAGCTGCCCCGACCTGGTGATCCTCGACATCATGCTTCCGGGGATCGATGGCCTCGAGGTGATGCGGCGGCTGCGCCTGCGGGAGCAGGAGGCGCCGGCGGTGATCCTGCTGACGGCCAAGGGCGAGGAGTCCGATCGAATCGCGGGCCTGCGACGGGGGGCGGACGACTACGTCGTCAAGCCGTTCTCCCCCGCCGAGCTCGTGGCGAGGGTGCAGGCGGTGCTCCGCCGAGGCGCCGGAGGGCCCGAGGAGGGTCTCGCGATCGAGCTCGACGGGCTGCGGATCGACCCTTCCTCCCGCGCCGTGGAGCTCGGCGGGAGGGAGGTCCCGCTGACGCCGCGAGAGTTCGACCTGCTTCTGTTCCTCGCTCGTCACCCGGGTCGGGTCTTTTCCCGGGCCCAGCTGATGGAGCTCGTGTGGCAGTTCTCGTACTACAGCGACACGTCCACCGTCACCGTCCACATCCGCCGTCTGCGTGCGAAGATCGAGGCCGAGCCTGAGCATCCTCGCTTCATCCAGACGGTGTGGGGCGTCGGCTACCGGTTCAGATCATGAGGCGGTCGCTCTTCACACTCGCCCTCGCCCTCGCCCTCGCCTGCGCGGTGATGGCCGGCGTCGGGGGCGTGCACGCGGCGGCTGTGACGCTCGCCGTCCTGCTCCCGCTGGGGCTGGCGGCGCTGCTGGTCGCCCACGCGGTCGATGGCGGCCGCCTGCGCCTGCACACCCTGCGCCAGCGCTTCCAGGTCGGCCTCGGCATCGCCCTCGGTCAGCTGCTGGCTGCCCTCGCGATCGGGGCGGCCGTCATGTTCGTGTCTCCCGCAGACGCCTGGGCGACGATCGGCATCGTCGTGTTCGCGGCCGTGATCGCCGGCAGCGCCGCGCAGCTGCTCCTGCGGGCCGTTCTCGCCGACGTCAGGGAGGTGGGCGCGGGGCTGCGAGCGGTAGGGGAGGGTCATCGGGACATCCACATCGAGGCACGCTCGAGCGAGGAGCTCGTCGACCTCGCCGAGTCGGCGAACAGGATGATCGAGGCGCTTGGACGGGAGGAACGCTCGCGTGACGACGCCGAGGCCGCCAGGCGACAGCTGATCGCCGCGGTCTCCCACGATCTGCGCACGCCGCTGACGTCCCTGCGCCTGTTGACGCAGGCGCTCGACGACGATCTCGTGGACGCCGCCACCGCGCGACGGTACGTGCAGACGATGGGGACCAACGTCAGAGCCCTGGGGACCTTGGTGGATGACCTGTTCGAGTTCTCGCGCCTGAACGCGGGGGACTTCGCCTGGACCACCGAACCGGTGGCCCTAGCGGATCTGGTGCAGGAGATGCTGGCCGCCACGCGTGCGGAGGCGGAGGCCCGAGGGGTCCTCGTCAGCGCGGAGATCGCTCGTGGGCTCGCACCGGCTCGAGCGAACCCGGAGAAGCTCGCTCGTGTCCTCGCCAACCTGCTGCACAACGCGATCAACCACACACCTCCGGACGGGAGCGTCCACGTCAGCGCACAGGAGGCGAACGGGGCCGCGGAGATCGAGGTGTCCGACACGGGCGAGGGCATCTCGAGCGTCGACCGCCCCAGGGTGTTCGACCCCTTCTACAGGGGTGGGGGCGAGGTCGCCCGCACCCACGCCGGAAGCGGCCTCGGTCT
>Ga0209656_10002951_pt1 | contig 11017 bp, 7 predicted proteins | sample BogFormECP12_OM2_FD_188239 | JGI IMG/M metagenome (GOLD analysis project Ga0209656, IMG submission 188239) | Bog forest soil microbial communities from Calvert Island, British Columbia, Canada - ECP12_OM2 (SPAdes) (version 2) | ecosystem: Environmental > Aquatic > Freshwater > Wetlands > Bog ... | reverse complement strand
TACGTTGGTGCCTCCGCGGGCCCAGACCGGGAGCACGTAGACCATGCCGCTGTGGGTGAGCGGCGCGATGTGCGCGCTGACCTCACCGGGGCGTACATCGAGCTCGAGGGTGGCCGAGTAGAGGGATGACAGGAGGGTGCGGTGGCTGTGGAGCACCCCCTTCGGAAAGCCGGTGGTGCCGCCCGTGTACTGGATGATGCACTCGCGCTCGGGATCTGTCGCGGGCGCTCCTGCGCCGCCGTCCTCACCGGCGATGAGGCGCTCGAGGAACTCGCCGCGCTCTGGCACCGCGGCCTCATCCGTCGCGATCGCGAGCTCGATCGTGCATCCTGCCAGCAGCTCGTGTCCGCGCTCTGCCGTCGTCGAGTCGAACACGAGCGCGCGCGCCTGGGCGTCCTCGATCATGTACTTGTGATCCTCGAGTGACAGGCGCGCGTTGAGCGGGACGGTGGTGATGCCCGCCCAGAGCGCTCCGTACATCACCTCGAGCAGCGCGGGTGAGTCGGCCATCACGAACGCGAGCCTGTCGCCGGGCCCAAGTCCCAGCTTCTGCAGCGCTCGGCCGGTCTGGCGTATGCGCCCGAACATCTCGGTGTAGCTAAGCCGCACCTCGCCCTGCACGAGGGCGGTCTCGCGGGGGTAGTTGTGGGCGCATGCGTCGAGCACGCTGCCGAACGATCTGCCGATCATCTTGCTCCTCCTGGTGTCTTCATCTCCGCTGCGCGCTCGCCGAGCCGGCGCAGTGCTGTCAGGTCACAGTCGCCCGGCACGGGCCCGTCGCTGATGAGGACGGCGTCCGTCCCCGCGCTCTCCTCCCAGCCTCCCAGCGCCGCGTCGAGGCTCGCGCTATCCCCGAACGCGTCGGCTGCGAGCAGGCCTGCTCCGCGTCCGCCAGTGGCCCATGCCAGCGCAGCGTAGGGGCGGTCCATGAGGTTCTCGGTGCCGACCGCCACCGCGTCCACGCCGAGTAGCTTCAGGCGACGCAGCAGCGGTTCGTGCGCCTGCGCGAGCGCGCCGGCCTCGACGCCGCCGGCGTCGGGCTCCCAGACGATCACGCGGCTCGCACCCCGCTCGACATGCGCCGCGGCGAGCACAGCCACTACGTCGCCGCAGTCGAGCGCTGCGGTCTCGAGGTCGATGTCGGTCTCCTCGAGCTGCGCGGCCAGCCGTGCAGCCGTCGTCGCTGGCCCGGTCACGGAGGCCGCGATGGTCGCGGTTGGGTAGAGGCCTCTCAGAGTCTCGGTGAGCTCGAGCGCGGCGGCGCCGAGCGCGGTGGCGGCGAGGTCTGCGTCGGGTGCATCCTCGACCGTGTCCACCTGCTCGGCGGCGGCGAGCGCCTCGAGCTGAAGGTCGTGATGGGTCACGATCCAATCCGGACGCGCCAGTGCGACGGCGTCACGCAGCGCGTAGGCCCAGCGAGCGGGCTGGCGTATGCGTTCCTCGGGCGGCGTCGAGTTGACGCGGGCCGCCACCTCCTGAAGGACGAGCGCGAGCTGCATCTCAGCTGCTCTCGCCGGGCGTCCAGTCCCAGGAGCCGAGGTAGGGCACGCCCTCGGGGGGTTTCTCGCGCCGCCACTCGGCCACGAACTCGTCGTAGCTCTTGCCGCGCGCCAGCCGCGCTGCTCGCTCATCAGCGCGCGCTCGCTCGGTGCCCTCGGCGTCGAGTTGCACCCGCTGCTCGTCCCAGATGATCCGGTACACGTTGCGTGCAACCTCTGGGCTGATCAGACCGCGTCGCAGGTCGGTCATGACCGCCTCCGGGTCGCGCTCGAGTGGGTCGCCGTAGCCACCGCCTCCTCCGATGCGCTGAATCCAGATCTCTCCCTCGGGGATCGGGGCGGCGGGGACGGACGGGTTTGTGACTTCATACTCGCCGGCTAGCGGCCTGTCGGCGATCATGTCCGCGGCGTCGTAGGTGAGCCCTGGCGCGCCATCTGCGAGCCACCCGCGCAGCGCCTCCGCGCCTCCCTCGGGCTTGACGATCGTCAGCGGAGTACAGCCGCCTCCGTAGCCGCCGAAGAGGCCGCCCGTGATGGGGAACCGCGCGCCGGTGGACGTGACCATGAACGCGAAGATCTGGCTGCCCCACAGCGCATACGCCCACTCGACGGAGGCTCCACCGCGCTGCTTGCCGAAGCCGTGGTTATCGGGCGGGATGTGGCGCCAGAGGCACAGGACCGGGATCTCGGTCTCGCGATCCTCGGTCTCGCCCCAATCGGCGAGCGTCGCAAAGAAGGGTGCCGCCGCGTGCTCGCCGTCGCGGTCTCGATGCGCTCCGCCACCCATCGCGTTGAGCTCGACGGAGATGTTCGCAGTGAGCTGGAGGTGCTGGGTGATCCCGCCGTACTGGAGCGTCGGCAGCATCGCGTACCAGGGCGCGATCACTTCGGTGACCCCCGGATTCGAGAACAGCGCCTTGGTCAACGCGGTGTGCACCGTCGTGTTGAGGTAGAAGCCGCTAAGCATCGACAGCGAGGTGGCGTGCTCGCGAGTCGCGGTGAGCATGCTTCCGGGCTCGAGCTCGAAGTCGATAGCCGAGACGAACCCCGCGTTGCGCGGCAGGTCGGCGAACAGGAAGTTCATGAACTCGTTGCCGACGAGCGACTTGACGGTATGCGCCTGCGCGTTCATCGCCCGGTCGATCGCGGGCGCGGTGCCGTTTGTGCGCATCGTGAGCCGGTCGCCGCGCTTCTCGAACTCCACCGCGATCTTGTAGAGGCGCTCCTCGAGCAGCGTGCAGTCGCCGAAATGCACAGCGCGGTAGATCCCGTCGGGCCACAGCGCGAGGCGGCGATGCACCTCGGCCTCAGTGTTCTCGAGCACGGTGCGCAGCGTCGCGATCAGCAACTCCGGTGAGCGCTCTCGCATGAAGTCGTGCAGGCGGCGCTCCACATCTCGCGCGGTCGCGAGCTTCGAGCGGATGTCGATCAGCCACATGAGCGGATCGCGGACGTGGTTCTGGAACATGTTCACCACGTCGCGCCGCAGGGTGTAGTCCTCGCCGATCTTCATCGGCGGGATCCTCAGGCCCTCGCCATAGGGGTCGGTCGCGCGCGGGGAGAAGCCGCCCGGATCGATCGCGCCGTTCTCTCCCTCGTGAATTACCGCGCCCACCCAGGCGATGTGCTCGCCGGCCCAGAACAGCGGCAGTAGCAGCGTGTGGTCCGGGTTGTGCGCTCCCCCATAATGGGAGTCGTTGTGGTAGAAGACATCGCCCTCACGCACGCCGACGGTCGGCTCATCGGCCCAGTAGCGGTTGATGAACTTGGGAACGGGAGAGGCGGCGGCCGAGAAGATGTTCACGCCGCTGGAGGTACACAGCGACATGTCACCGTCGCGGCTGTACACGCCGACCGTCAGGTCGCCCCACTTGGCGGCGGGCGCCGCGCTGATCTGCTGGAGCATGTCCTTGGCGCTTTCGATGATCGCCTCGATCCGGCTCTGCGCGATCGTCAGCTCGGTCACATCCGTTACCGCTGCGAGAGCAGCCTCCTCGCGCTCGCTGCGCGGACGGATCCGGTGTTCGTTCATGATCTCGGGGTCTGGCCCGAACATGACCGGCTGGTTTGTGAGCAAGTCGGTGAGGAACGCATCGGTTTCCGGAGTGCGTGCCGCCGGCGCGCCCGGTTGGGCCATGGGGTCGGTCGCTCTCGTCATCGCTCCTCCTTGCGCATCGTGAAGAACCCGTGCTCGTCCAGCCGGCCGTGCCAGCCCGGCTCGACCAGGATCGTCATGTCGGCAGCCTCGACCACCGCTGGGCCGTGGAGCTCGTGGCCAGGCCCCAGCGCCGCGTAGTCGTAGACAGGCGTTGCCTGCATGCCACCCGTCTGCCACCAGCAGTTGCGCTCGCCGCGCCGCGCGGCCTCCACGCCGCGATCCACGGGCTCGCGCACAGGGAGCTCCCACGGCTCGCGCGGTATCCATGCCCGCAGGCGGATCGCGTCGATCGAGACGCCGACCTCGCGCGTGAGGGCTATGCCGCCAAAGCGGTCTGCGTACTCCGCGAAGTAGGCCTGCAGAACGGCGGCGAGGTCGTTGTCGCTCTCGAGGCGCTCGACGGGGCTGGCGATCGTGATCACGTTGAGCTGGCTGCCCGAGCGAGCGTCGAGCTCCAGTGATGTGCACAGTTCGTCGCTGTCGAAGCCCTCGGCGACGAAGTCCTTGATCGCCTGTTCGCGGAATCCGTCGACTATCGCGTTGAATCCCTCGTAGTCTGTGAACAGCTGCTTGGTCAGCGGGTTGAACAGCGTCATCCAGGCCGAGCGCTCGTAGATCCGGAGCAGCTCGAGCCCTGCTGCGCCGGAGGCCGAGAACACCGAGCTGTTGGGAGGGACGACAACCTGCTGGGCGTCGAGCACGCCCGCGTAGCCGCAGGCGTGCAGTGGGCCGCCGCCGCCGAAGGAGAAGACCGTGAACTCGCGCGGGTCATATCCCTTGAGCGTCACCTCGCGGAATATCTCCGACCCCATGCGCTCGTCCACGACCTGACGAATCCGTCGCGCTGCGTCGAGCACGTCGATTCCGAGGGGCTTGGCGATGCGGCGCTCGATCGCGCGCTCGGCACGCCGGCGGTGGAGCGGAAGCTCGCCGCCGTGGTAGCCGTCGGGGTCGAGGTAGCCGAGCACGAGGTTCGCGTCGGTCACCGTGGGCTCGGTGCCGCCCTGGCCATAGCAGGCGGGTCCCGGGGTTGAGCCCGCCGACTCCGGACCCACCGCGACGCCGGCGACGGGATCCAGGCGCGCGATCGAGCCGCCTCCCGCACCGATCGCCTTGATGTCCATCATCGGAACCTGAACCCGCCAGCGGTCGATAACGGGGTTGAACTGGTAGAAGCGCACCGACCCCTGCACGACGACGCCGACGTCGAATGACGTGCCGCCCATGTCGGTCGTTACGAGCTTGTCGTATCCGAAGCTCGCCGCGAGGTGGCGCGACCCGTAGAGCCCCGACACCGGCCCGGCGTGGACCGTGCGCACCGGCGTGGTGCGCGCGAGACTCCCCATGCCGCCGGTGTTGTGCACGAGCAGCAGCTCGCCGCGGTAGCCACGGACGCGCAGATCGTCACGCAGCGCTGACAGCCGGTCCGCCGTGAAGCGGTGCAGATACGCGTCGATGATCGCGGTCATCGAGCGGACGTACTCGCCCGAGCGCCTTGATACCTCATGGGAGAGGATCACGGGGAAGCGGCCCAGGTAGCTGGTCGGGTACTCCTCCTCGAGGACCTCGCGGACCAGAAGCTCGTGCTCAGGGTTGACGTGGGCATTGAGCAGGCACACGACGAAACCACGCACCCCGAGGTCCACGAGGTCTCCGACGCGCTCGCGGACTTCGTCTCCCGCGAGCGGCATCAGGACCTCACCCGTGTAGGTGACTCGCTCGCGCACGGTCGCGATCTGCTCGGGTGGCACGAGCGGCTCCGGACGCTCGGCGCGCGCGAGATCGCGGGTCATCGTCGCCGGCAACCCGTCACCCCATTGACGGCAGCGGCCGATGCCCACCGTGTCGGCGTGCCCCATGGTCGTGATCAGTCCGAGCCGCGGCCCGCTGCGCTCGATCAGGGCGTTTGTGCCGAGCGTGGTCGCGTAACGGATGGCATCGGTCTCGGCGAGCAGGGCATCGGCGTCGGTGTCGAGCTCGCCCGCGATGTCTTCCACGGCGCGCATGAACCCGAGCGCCAGATCGTGATGCGTCGTGAGCGCCTTCGCCGTCGCCACGCCGCCATCCCCGGTCGTTGCGAAGCAGTCGGTGAAGGTGCCGCCGATGTCGACGTTGATCTCCATCACTCACGCTCCCCGCCGGGCTCGACGGCCCCGGCTGCGTGCTGGGCCTTCAGCGCATCGACGTCGATCTCGATGTCGTGCGTGAGGGGATGGCCCGGCGGCAGATACTCCGTCTCCACCTGTGTCCCGCAGCCGGGACAGTAGAACTCGACGATCCGGCACCAGCCGGGATCGGGAGCGAAGCTGAGCTCACCGTCGATGCGAGCGGGATAGATGTCCCGCGGATCGCGGTCGTAGAGGACCAGACCGCGCTTGTAGTCCTCCCGCGCGGAGCCGATCGCATGCTCACACACCGCGCATGTCCAGCGCTCGGACTCGAGGTCGATGCCGAGATACTCCGTGATGTGCACCCGTGTGCTCATGCTCGCCCCCTCCCGTCGAATCTCAGACGCTCGGCGCCGTGTTCGTCTATCAGGAGCGTCCAGCCGGGTGGCACTGCGCACGTGGTCGTCGACGAGTCGACAAGTGCTGGCCCCGGCAGCTCGGTGCCGGTTTCGAGCCGGTCGCGCGAGTGGACGGGCGTGGTGAGGACGCCGACATCGGGCCAGCGCACCTCGCAGGAACTCTCTGGCTCGGCGACTGCACCGGCGCCATCGACGGCGGCGATCCGCGCCAGCTCCACGTGGGGCAGCTCGCGTGTTGCCTCGAGCGCGACCCACTCGGTCCCGTCACGCTGAAAGCGCAGCACCTGCAACTCGATCTCCTCGGCGGCGAACCCCTCGCCGCGCATATCGCGCTCCGCACGCGCGCGCAGGACCTGCTCGTCGTAGCGATCGGCCCGCACCTCATAGCGATGGCGGACGTTGGCCGTCGAGGCGCCATATGCACTGAACACAGGCGAGAACGGCAGCGTCATCACATCGCCGATCCCTGCCGCCTGAGCGATGCCGGCGCAGTGCGTCGCGCCGTTGCCGCCGAAGGCCAGCACGGTGGCGCCCGCGGGGTCCACGCCACGAGCACGCAGCTCCTCCGCCAGCCGCTCGCCCATCGAGGTGTGCACCGTGTCGCGCACCCGCCACGCCGCCTCCTGCACGTCGCACCCCAGGGGCTCCGCGATCCGTTGCAGTGCCCGCCTCGCCGCCTCGATGTCGATCGGCATGCTGCCGCCGAGGAACGCCTCGGGGCGCAGGACGCCGAGCACCACATCGGCGTCCGTAACCGTGGGCTCCTCGCCGCCAAACCCGAAGCACGCAGGCCCGGGCTTGGCGCCAGCGCTTCGCGGCCCAACGCGGAGCTCTCCACCGTCGAGCCACGCGATGGAGCCACCGCCGGCACCCAGCGGGACGAGATCCGGGAGCGGGAAGGCGATCTCCACGTCCTCGATGCGCCCGTGGTCGAGCATCGGCACCTCTGAATCGCGCACGATCCCGATGTCGAGGCTGGTCCCCCCCATGTCCAGAGTAACGAGCGTGCGCAGCCCGTAGAGCTGCGCGATCGCGCGGCCGCCGAGCAGGCCGGCCATCGGCCCTGAGTTGTAGGTCTTGGCCGCGATCGTCTTGGCGACTCGCGCGCAGCCACCGTCGTTGTGCACGATCATCAGCGGGCGCCGGTAGCCCTCGTCGCGCAGGTAGTCCTCGGCCCGGTAGAGGTAGTCGGCGACATCGGGGTGGACGTAGGCGTTGAACAGCGCCGTGGCAGTGCGCCGCGCGTTGTCGCGATCGGATGTGATCTCGCTCGCGAGCAGCAGGGGAACCGTGTCGAGGCAGCTGTGGGGGTAGTGCTCGGCGAAGATCTCGCGCGCGTGGTGCTCGCCGGCCTCGCCTCCGGCGCCGGCACCGAGGGCGGCGACGAGCCCGCGCGCACCGTCGTCGAGAAGCTCGCGGACGGCGCTCAGCAGCCCGTCCGAGGCGCCGGCGTCGTCTGTGTCTGGCTCGGAGAGCGAGCGACGGCACACCATCGCCGCATCTATAAACAGGCCTACACCGTGATCGCGGCCATCCTCTGCGGGCAGCTCGGGTCCGGCAATCAGACCCAGCCGCGGGCCTCTGCGCTGGATCACCGCGTTCGTCCCGACGGTGGTGGCATAGCGCACCGAGACCGTGTCGCTCAACATCTCCGAAACGCTCATCCCGAGGGCCTTGGCGGCGCCCTCGATGACGTCCCTGAAGCAGACCGCGAGGTCGTGCGGAGTCGTGAGCACCTTGACCACGTGCGGCTGCCCATCGCGGAACAGGAACCCGTCGGTGAACGTGCCCCCGGTGTCGATGTCGATCGTGATGCTCAACTGGTTCTCCTCCCCCTCGCTTCTCTCCAACCCACGCGCGGGACGAGAGTACCACACTATTGACACGGTGTCGTTATGATGTCGGCTGCAGCCGATGAACTAGCCAGAGGAGAGCCAGATGCGCGATGTATTCGTGGCGGGGGCGTTCGTTACCGCCTTCGGCAAGTACCCGGACCGCCCCCTGCGATCGCTCGCGCAGGAGGCGCTGAGCGGTGTGCTCGCCGACGCCGACGCGTCGCCGCAGGACGTCGATGCGGTGTTCTTCGCCAACACAGCAGAGGGCGCCCTGAACGACCAGCACTCGATCCGCGGCCAGGTTGCGCTCCAGCAGACGGGTCTTCTTGGCAAGCCCATCGCCAACGTAGAGAATGCATGCGCGTCCGGCTCCACGGCCGTCCATCTCGCGCGGGCCGCGATCGCTTCGGGCGAAGCTGAGATCGCTCTCGCGATCGGCGCCGAGAAGCTCTCAAACCCAGACAAGACCAAGACGTTCGCGGCCTTCAGTTCGGGCTGGGACGTCGAACGCTTCGGCCGGCCCGACCCGACTGCCACGCACTCCGGCTTCATGGACGTATACGCGTCGATGGCCACCGCCTACATGGAGCGCAGCGGCGCCACGGTGGAGGACTTCGCGGCGATCTCGGTCAAGAGCCACCACAACGGTGCGCTCAACCCCAACGCCCAGTACCGCGAGCCGCTGACCGTCGAGCAGGTGCTCGAGAGCCGCCAGATCTCAGGGCCCCTGACGCTGCTGATGTGCTCGCCGATTGGAGACGGAGCGGCCGCACTGCTGCTCGCGTCGCGCGAGGGCTTGGCGAAGATCGGCGCCGCACCCGGAGTCCGCGTGCTCTCCACGGTCCTGCGCTCGGGCTCGCGCCTGGACATGAACGGAGCCGGTGGCGCGGTCGCCGACGCGTCGGCTGCCGCCTACGAGCAGGCTGGCCTCGGCCCGCGCGACATCGATGTGGTCGAGGTGCACGACGCAGCGGCGCCCGGCGAGCTGATCGCCTACGAGGACATCGCCATCGCAGAGCCGGGACAAGGGCCCGAGCTGATACGCACCGGCGCAACGGCTCTCGGCGGCCGCGTGCCCGTGAACCCCGGCGGGGGACTGCTGAGCCGCGGCCACCCCGTCGGCGCGACCGGATGCGCCCAGCTGGTCGAGCTCACCGACCAGCTCCGCGGCCGGTGCGGGGCGCGACAGGTCGACGGCGCTCGAGTGGCGCTCGCGGAGAACGGCGGCGGCTGGATCGGCGGCGAGGTCGCGACGGTCGTAATCAGCGTGCTCGGACTCTGACCTGACGCGGCTCAGCCGCCGATGTCGTCCGTGCCCGAGGCCTCCGCGCCCTGCGCGCCTCCGTAGATCGTGCGCTCCCAGATGAACTGGAGCGTCTCCGCGACCGCGCGAGGATTGTCGTTGCGGCCGCGACCGAGGCGCTCCATCAAGAGGTTCGTGTTCATCGTCAGCAGCGCCTCGGCCACCCGTCGAGGGCGCGGGATCGCCGTCCTCCCCGACCGGTTCTCCCTGCGCAGGAGCGCAGCCACAACTTCGACGAAGTCATCGACCACCTGCCGGTATGCGCGCTCGACGTCATCGTCGTGGAACGAGGCCTCGTGGATCGCGCGCAGCAGGTGCCCATGGAGCCCGTAGATCTGCGCGACCTGCTCGAGCCCCGTCCGCAGCGCGGTTTCCGGATCGCCCGAGCGCTCCAGCCACGGACTGATCGCCTGCATCATCTCCGCCTCGATGTCCTGTAGAAGCCGCAGGATCAGTGCGTTGCGGTCGGCAAAGTAGTTGTAGAATGCAGACCGCTTCATGCCCGTGGCGGCCATCACCCCGTCTACTGTCAGGTTGCGGAAGTGGTTCTCCTGCAGGAAGGCCTCGGCTGCCCCGAGGATCTCGCGCTCCGCGTCGGCAGGCGTCCGCCTGATGCGGCGCTGGGTCGGAGCTGATGGTGTCCGGGCGGCCATTGCAACAGCGTAGTGGGGGCCGTGGCTACTTCGAGTCGCGTGCGTCCTCAGGCGGCCGCGCCGGCAGATACGGCCTCAGTCTGGTCTTGGTGCTGGCCGGGTGGTGCTAATCTCGCCGGGGTCATGACGGTGGCGTGCCAGCGGGCTGCCCGGCTCGGTGTGGAAAGCGCTACGAGGGAGATTTCTGATGCCGAGGAGCCAGCGCGAAGTTCTCCCGGTCCCTGAGACCCGCTCACAGGGCTCGTGAACGGCCAGGTCATAAGCGGTGGCGGTCCGGTCGAGCGCGCGACCGTAACGCTCTGGGCCGCGACGGCCGCTGCACCGGTGCAGCTGGCCTGGGCTGTCACCGACGCGGATGGCAGCTTCGCAATCAGTTCGGCCGAGGCTCCGGCGCAGGACGCGAGCCTGTATCTGATCGCGCAGGGCGGCAAGGCCCCCGCCGACAAGACTGCCGGCGACAACGACCGCATGACGCTGGTGGCGGTGCTGGGCAGTGAACCGCCGTCCAGTGTCGTGATCAACGAGTTGACGACCATCGCCTCGGTGTGGACGCACGCCCAGTTCATCGACGGCACCGTGATCAAAGGGCACGCGCTCGGTCTGCGGATCGCCGCAGGCAATGTGCCCAATCTGGTGGACCTCACGACCGGCGGTTTGGGGCCTGTCATCCAGGATCCCCTGAACAGTTCGCAGACGACGAGCATGGCGACGTTCAACACGCTCGGAAACTTGCTGGCGGGCTGTACGACGCGAGTCAGCGGCGACGCGTGCGACAAGTTCTTCGCAGCCGCCACGCCTGTGGGTGGCTCGACGCCGACCGACACGCTGACGGCGGCGCAGAACATCGCGCGCAGTCCGTCGCATCAAGCGCAGGAGCTCTTCGCTCTGCTCGACGACTTCTATCCGGTCCGTGCCGCGGCGCTTTGGCGTGACGTGCCCTTTTTCCCCTACCTCAGCTTCGCGCCAAGCGCTTGGACGCTCTCGCTGGTCTATGCCGGTGGCGGGTTGAACTCGCTCGGTGGCATCGCGATTGACGGTGAAG
>Ga0209656_10002949_pt1 | contig 11019 bp, 12 predicted proteins | sample BogFormECP12_OM2_FD_188239 | JGI IMG/M metagenome (GOLD analysis project Ga0209656, IMG submission 188239) | Bog forest soil microbial communities from Calvert Island, British Columbia, Canada - ECP12_OM2 (SPAdes) (version 2) | ecosystem: Environmental > Aquatic > Freshwater > Wetlands > Bog ... | reverse complement strand
ACTCGTTTGTACTACACTCAATCCACCTGCACCATCCACCTGCACCCAAAAATTGGCCGACGAGAGTTAGTCAGTGCAGGTCAGAATGGGTTTTGCAGGTGGCGCGACCACGCCCAGAGCGTCCGGAACCGACGCGAACGTCATCGCCTTGCGCAGTCCGACGTAGTCACCGTCGATCTGGCCGGCCACCGGTGTGTCGGCGCTCACCTTGACCCACGGCAGGTCGTCGCGGCGGATCAGGTGCTTCGCCCGCAGTCGAGGCTGCTTGGCGAGCATCTGGCGCACCAGCAGCAGGTTTGCCCACACGTTCATGCTGGTGGTCGCGAACACCCCCAGACCTGTCTCATACGTGGTTCCCGGGTTCGTCCAGACCGGGCGCGCGTTGGCATACGTCCACGGGTTGGCGTTGGAGACGAACGCCAGATGCACGCCGGTGATGACCTCCCCCCCGGGTAGCTGCAGCGTCAGCCGCGGCTCGCGGCGCGCGCTGCGCAGGACCAATGGCACGGTCGTGCGGATGTAGCGGGAGCTTGTAACTTGCCGGCCTTTGTCGCGCTGCGCTTCCACCGCGGCCACCACCTCGCCGTCGACGCCCATCCCCGCGGTGAACAGGGCCCAGCGTTCGCCGCAGTCCATCAGGCCGATCCGCCGCCAGCACCGGTCGCGCTGATGCTCACCCAGCAGATCGACGAGCTGGTTCGTGGCCTCGACCGGATCGGGGCTGATGCCCAGTGAGCGGGCGAAGACGTTGGCCGAGCCCCCCGGCACCACGCTGACAGCCGGGACATGCCCGTGGTACGCCCCGCCCGGCGCACCCAGCACCCCGTTGACCACCTCGTTCACGGTCCCGTCCCCGCCGTGCACGATCACCACGTCCACCCCGTCGCGCGCGGCTTCTCGCGCGATCTGGATCGCGTGGCCCCGGTGATCGGTGTGCGCGACCGTCAGCTTGGCGCGGCTCTCCAGCGCGTGCGCGAGCAGGTCACGCGCGGCCGCGGTCGTCGACGTCGCGTTCGGGTTCACGATCAGCACGGCGCGCACGGGGGATCAGCCTAGCCGGATGCCTCTACGCTGAAGCCGTGACCAGTCGCCCGCCGGCCGCCGTGCGTCGCGCCGGGCTTCTCGTCGGCGCCGAGGGTGTTGCCGCGGTGGTCGTGGCCGTGATCCTGGTGATAGTCGGAATCTCGGGGGGTCACCAGAAAATCGCGTTCGGAACCGCCGGCTGGTTTGTCATCATCGGGGGCGGAGTACTCGCGGCTGGGCGGGCATTGTTGAACGGACGGCGCTGGGGCCGCGGCCTTGCGGTGCTCGCGCAGTTGCTGCTGCTTCCGACGGCGTGGGCGATGGCGGTGGGTTCGCACCGGCCGGCGTACGGCATCCCGGTCGGCGTCGTCGCGATCGGCACCCTGGCGCTGCTGTTCAGTCCCGCCGCGTTGCGCTGGGCGTCCGGCGCAGACGAGGCTCACGGTCCGGCCAGTTCGGACAGCGCCGGACCCGATACGCGGTAGGTGATCCACTCGCTCAGTGGCCGGCCACCGATCGCCTCGTACAGCGCGATCGCGTCGCCATTCCAGTCCAGCACCGCCCACGTGAGCCGGGTGTAGCCGGCCCTCACACACTCACGGGCCAGCTCCGAGAGCAACGCGCGAGCCAGCCCGCGGCGCCGAAACGCGGGCCGGACGAACAGGTCCTCTAGGTAGATGCCGGCTTCGCCGTCCCAGGTGGAAAAGTTCAAGAACCACAGCGCGCAGGCGGCCATCTCGCCGGCTACCTCCGCCACGTGTGCCTGAACGGTGGGGTCGTTTCCGAAGAGCGCTGCGCGGAGCCGGCTTTCGGTGATCGTGCACTGTTCGGAGGCCCTCTCGAACGCTGCCAGTTCGTGGATCATCTTGGTCAGTCCCGCCTCGTCGCCGCGAACCGCCCGCCTGATCATGCCTGCACCCCCAGCGCCGAAAGGATCGTCCTGAATTTCGTTGTTGTTTCGGCTAATTCGTCGGTGACATCGGAGTCCGCGACGATCCCCCCACCCGAGTAGGCGCGGGCGTTGCGCCGATCGGCGGACAGCTGGGCGCACCGGATCGCGACAACCCACCGGCCGTCGCCGTGCCGGTCGCACCAGCCCGCCGCTCCGGCGTAAAAGCCGCGGTCGCCCTCGAGCCCGGCGATCATCGCGACCGCGTCATCGGTCGGCACGCCGCCGACCGCCGGTGTGGGATGCAGTGCACGTGCGAGATCCAAAGCGGTGGTGGAGGTGTCGCGGAGCCGGGCAGTGATCGGCGTGCTCAGATGCCATAGTGCCGCCGTGCGGCTCAGCTGCGGTGTTGGTGCGATCTGCAGGTCGACGCACAGCGGGTCGAGCGCTTTGCGCATCGCGTCGACCACCAGCGCGTGCTCGTGCCGGTTCTTGGCCGACGCGGCGAGCCCGGCGCCGTTTTCGCGGTCGGTGTCCGGGTCCGGGGAGCGCGGCGCGGAGCCGGCGAACGGTTGGCAGACGACCCGCTCGCCATTGCGGGCCACCAGCAGTTCCGGGCTCGCGCCGACCAGAGCGCCGCCCCGGTAACGGGTACCGGCCGCCGACAGGTCGGTGCCGTAGACATAGGCCGCCGGATCGGCGGCGGCGAGCCTTGTCAGCAGGGTCCGGATGTCGAGCGCGTCGTCCGCCGCAAGGTCCAGCGCGCGGGCCAGCACCACCTTGCGCAACGCCGTATCGGGATCGTTCAGAGCGGCCAGTGCCCGTCGGATCCGGGCCCGGTGTTCGTCGGGGGCCGGGACGGTGGCCGCCACGCGCGTCGGGGGCAGAGGGTGTGTCGGCCACAACGGCAACGCGTCGCTGAAGGCATAGGTCTGCGGTCGGAACAGGGCGACCGGCTGGGAAACGTCAAAAGGCAGCGCGCCCACAATGATCGGGGTTGTCCCCCGGCGCAGCGCTGCCTGCGCGGCGGCGACGTCGCGGTAGGCGGAGTGGGTGCCCTCGGCAACGAGCGTTCCGCCCGGGCCGCTGAGCACGAAGGTGGGCGCGCCGGTCACTGGTACGCGGCCGGATGAGGGTAGCCCGTCAGCCCGAGCGCCGCGAGTTGCCGCAGTCCGTACTCGAAGCCGCAGACCGCAAGCGAGGCGGCGGGCATCGCAAACCGGGCGCCCGCCGACACCGGCAGCTCGAGCCAGCGGGCGATCATCGCACGGGAGAAGTGGCCGTGTCCGACGAAAACCACGTCGCGTGATTCCATGTGCTCCAGGGCCACGGCGACCGCCTTGTCGGCGCGCTCACCGATCTGTTCGAGGCTCTCGCCGCCCTCCGCGCCGTGGGTCCACAGAAACCAGCCGGGAACCTTTGTGCGGATGTCGTGCGTCGTCAGACCCTCGTAGATGCCGTAGTCCCATTCGGCCACCAGTGGTGTCACCTCATCGATCTTCAGCCCAGCCAACTCCGCGCTGACGATGGCGCGTTTGCGCGGGCTGCTGACCACGTACGGATTGTCGAGGTGCAGGCGTGCGAGCGCCTCGGCGACCAGCTTCGCTTCCTCACGGCCGTGCTCGGTGAGGTCGAGATCGGTGCGGCTGGTGTGCTGGCCCGACAGGGACCATTCCGTTTCACCGTGTCGCAGCAGTACGAGTCGATGGGTCCCGATGGCCACGTTGCCGATTGTGCCGCACCGGCGGCGTGTCTGTGCGTGTGCATGCTTGGATGGACATGTGACCCGAGTACTGGCGGTGGCCAACCAGAAGGGCGGTGTCGCCAAGACGACGACGGTGGCGTCGTTGGGTGCGGCGATGGTGGAGAAGGGCCGGCGGGTGCTGCTGGTCGATCTGGATCCGCAGGGGTGCTTGACGTTCTCACTCGGCTATGACCCCGACAAGCTTCCGGTATCGGTCCATGAGATCCTGCTCGGCGAGGTGGAGCCGTCGGCCGCCCTGGTGGACACCGAGGAGGGGATGACGCTGATGCCGGCCAACATCGACTTGGCCGGCGTCGAGGCGATGCTGCTGATGAGGGCGGGCCGGGAGTATGCGCTCAAACGCGCGCTGGCCAAGCTCAAAGAAGAGTTCGATGTCGTGATCATCGACTGTCCGCCGTCGTTGGGTGTGCTGACACTGAACGGACTGACTGCGGCAGACGAGGTGATCGTGCCGCTGCAGTGCGAGACGCTCGCGCACCGCGGCGTCGGCCAGTTCCTGCGCACCGTGACCGACGTGCAGCAGATCACCAACGCCGGTCTGGCGCTGCTCGGAGCGCTGCCGACGCTGTACGACTCGCGGACCACGCACAGCCGTGACGTGCTGCTCGACGTCGCCGACCGCTACGGCCTGCCCGTTTTGGCGCCGCCGATCCCGCGGACGGTGCGGTTCGCCGAGGCGTCCGCGTCGGGATCCTCGGTTCTGGCCGGCAGGAAGAACAAGGGCTCGGCGGCCTACCGCGAGCTGGCCGCCGCGCTGCTCAAGCACTGGAAGTCGGGCAAGCCGCTGCCCAGCTTCACTCCCGAGGTGTGACCCAAGCGCTCATCGGGACCCGAGCCCGACGAGGGTGGCGCCGCGCTGCTCCAGGATCGTCGCCCCCGCCACAGCGGACATGATCGGGCCGGTGACGGCGCCGCGGTCGACGGGCAGCACCCGCTCGAGCACGCCGGTGGGCGGGTCGTAGACGCCGATGCCGCCGGTGACCGGGATCAGCAGCCGATTGGCCATCATCGTGGCGGGACCCAGCGGGACCGCCGCGCCGGCATTCACGGTGTACCGGTAGACCAGCGTGGCGGCGTCGAGCACGACGACGCTGTCGCCGGTCCAGTACGTGACGTAGGTGCCGACATGCGACACCGTGCCGTTGGGGGCGGCGGGCCTGGGCAGCAGGGTGCTCGAGGTTTGCTGCCCCGTTTGGTCGTAGATCACGATCCGCGGTTGCGGTGTGGGCAGATACACGGCGGTGGTGAGGTCCGAGACCGCAAGCACTCTGGCGCCGGAGTCAGGGCTGACTCCGGGCTGCTGAGCGTACTGCTGATCGGGTGAGACGTCCTCCTTGGCAACCTTGAGCATCGTCAGGCGCACGTCCGGGTTGTTCGGGCAGGTCTCCAGGATCGACACCGCCGACGAGCTCGCCGCGGACGACAGGAACCGGCACGGATGATTGGGCGGCACCGGCGGGTTGAGCGGGGCGTCGATGGCGCCCCAGGCCAACGTGCGCACCATGTCGGAGCGCCACATCTCCAGGTAGGTGCGCCCGGCCGACAACACGGTCGTGTCGTCCGACGACAACGTGACCTGCTTGTCGGCGTAGCCGCTGCGGGTCGGCCCCCGCTGCCCGGTACGCGCGTCGACGGTGCTGACCTGACCGCAGCCGCGGTCGTCGGGATAGGCCGCGACCGCCAGGTTGTAGATCCACGTCACCCCGCACAGGTCACGGTCGCGGGCGAAACTCCAGCGCTGCGCGCCGCTGGCCGGATCGCGGCCGACCACTTCATGCCCGCTGCCGGTGACGACCGTGCCTTCCACGACGACGGGTGCACGGGGGGTGGCGGGGCTGGGCGCCGTCCACAGCTGCTGCACCGCGGCCGGCACGGCCTCCGCCGGCGCCAGCACGGGGGCCACCGCCGTGGCGGGTCGGCTGATCGTGGCCCGGGCGTCGCTGGTCCACCAGGTCAGGACCGCGGCCGCGGCGATGATCACGACGATCGCGGCCGCGGCCAGCAGGTCGGCCCGGGTGCGGCGCTCGGGTTGGATCAACGGCCCGGCTAAGACGCGTTGGCGGTGGCCGCGCTGCGGGGACGACGACGGCGACGACGTCGAGGTGCGGCGCCATCCTCCGGCTCGGCGGGTGCGTCGGCCGCGACATGGCCGGTGGCCGACTTGCCACCGCGGGTGCGCCGTCGCGACCGGGTGCGGGCCGCAGTGGACCGCTCGGCGGTCTCGCGACGCGGGGTGCGCTTGGCCGGGCCGACGGTGCCGCGGGCATCCTCGGGAATGTCCAGCTCGGCATACAGGTGCGGCGAGCTGGAGTACGTCTCGGCCGGAGCGGGGCAGCCCAGGTTCAGCGCCTTATCGATCGCCGACCAGCGCGCCAGCTCGTCCCAGTCGATCAGCGTGATCGCCACACCGGCCTTGCCGGCGCGGCCGGTGCGACCGATGCGATGCACGTAGGCCTGCTCGTCCTCGGGGCACTGGTAGTTGATGACGTGGGTGACGTCGTCGATGTCGATGCCGCGGGCGGCGACGTCGGTGGCGACCAGCACGTCGATCGCACCGCCGCGAAACGCCTTGAGCGCTTTTTCGCGCGCGCCCTGGCCGAGATCTCCGTGCACCGCACCGACTGCGAAGCCACGTTCGGCCAGGTCGTCTGCGACCTTCTGCGCGGTGCGCTTGGTGCGGGTGAAGACCATCGTCGCCCCGCGGCCGCGGGCCTGCAGCAACCGGCTGACCAGTTCGACCTTGTCCAGCGCATGCGCCCGGTAGACGAACTGATCGGTGGTGGCGTGCACGGCCGACGAGTGGGGCGCCTCGGCGCGGATGTGGGTAGGCCGGTTCATGAACGTCCGGGCGAGCGTGATGATCGGGTCGGGCATCGTCGCCGAGAACAGCATCGACTGCCGCTCATCGGGAATCTGTCGCAGGATGCGCTCGATGTCGGGCAGGAAGCCGAGGTCGAGCATTTCGTCGGCCTCGTCGAGGACCAGCACCGACAGCCCGCCAAGCTGTAGGTGGCCCTGCTGGGCCAGGTCAAGCAGTCGGCCCGGGGTGCCGACCACGACGTCGGCGCCGGCCTGCAGCGCTTCGATCTGCGGCTCGTAGGGCCGCCCGCCGTAGATCGCCACGACCGACAGCGGCCGGGTTTGAATCGATGCCGGCGCCGTAGCGCCTCCGGCAATCGACGCCGGCGGCGTAACGCTCAGGTACTTCGCCGCGCCCGCCAGGTCACTGGAAACCTGCAGGCAAAGCTCGCGGGTGGGTACCACGACCAGCGCCCGCGGGACGCCGGTGAGCGGGCGCTCCGGGTCGCCCGAAATGCGGTGCAGAAGCGGCGCACCGAACGCGAACGTCTTGCCCATGCCGGTGCGGGCCTGGCCGATCAGGTCGTCGCCCGCGAGCGCGAGCGGCAGCGTCAGTTCTTGGATAGCAAAGGGGTGTTCGATGCCTTCCTCGGCTAGTGCCCGGACTATTTCGTCGCGCACACCGAGTTTGGCAAATGTTGGGTTAAGGGCGGTCATCTGGCCTTCCGTGTCATTCCTCGTCACGCCGGCGCGGGCGCCGGCAGTCGTCCTCGTCCACGCGCGCACGAGTTCTGAAAGACACGTCCTGGCACCGGCGACGACGCCGATTCGCGAGGCCCTGCACATTCGTCAGGCGGGCCAACTGCGTGCACGCACACATATCCCAGGCGGCGGCGCAGTCGCGCCGGCCGCCGGCCGGAACGACGTTTGTCACCACCTGTACCTTCATCATACCGGGCTACAGTGTGGGGCATGTCCTCCACGCAGCCCACCGTTCCGGCTGCCCCGCGGGTCGCGGCCGATCATCCGGGGGTCGACAAGCTTTTCGCACTGTTGGCCTACGGCGAGGTGGCGGCGTTCTACCGGCTCACCGACGAGGCCCGGATGGCGCCGAACCTGCGTGGGCGCATCGCGATGGCCAGCATGGCCGCCGCCGAGATGCAGCACTTCGAGATGCTGCGGGATGCGTTGGCCGCCAGAGGAATCGATGTCGAGCGGGCGATGTCGGGATACGTCTCGGCGCTGGAGAACTACCACCGGCTCACCACGCCGAGCACCTGGCTGGAGGCGTTGGTGAAGACGTACATCGGCGACGCGCTGGCCGCCGACTTCTACCGGGAGATCGCCGACGTGCTGCCCGACGAGGTGGCCGATGTCGTGCGCGGAGTGCTCTCGGAGACCGGGCACTCGCAGTTCGTGGTGGCCGAGGTGCGGGCCGCTGTGGGCTCGAGCGGCAGGCAGCGCAACCGCCTCACCCTCTGGGCGCGCCGATTGCTCGGCGAGGCGATCACGCAGGCGCAGTACGTGCTCGCCGACCACGACGAGCTCGCCGACCTGGTCGTGTCCGGCACCGGCGGTCTCGGCCAAATCACCGTCTTCTTCGATCGGCTGCAGCGCACGCACGCCGAGCGGATGGGCGAACTGGGCCTGGCCTAGCGATTGCAGGTCGCCGCGATCGTGTTGTAGGTCTGCGACACCAGCGTCTGACCGTTGCCGTCGCTGATCGTGCAGTTCAGGTGGCTGGCGAAGCTGACCGCGGTGACCGAGTTGACCAGCGCGTTGCCGCTCAGCACGAGCTTCTTGCTCCACGGCAGTGAGACATCGAAATCGGTGCGCAGCGCACCGGTCTCGTCGGTGTAGGTCACGGTCACCGGGTCGAAGGGCTGCTTGGTGCCCGAAACCGTGTAGATGAGGGTTTGGGTATCCGCCGCCGGCGGCGGCGCGGTTTCGGCCGGCGGCGGCTCGGAAGACGGCGCGGCGTCCGCGGTGGACGGGCTGGTGGTCGATGGCGTCAGCGTGGTCACCGTCTCCGGCGGCAGCGATGTCGACGGGGACGGCTTCGGTGGCGGCGGCGTGTAGACGGGGCGGCTTTCCGACGGGACGACCCTGGCGGTCGTCGAGGCGCTGTCGCCCCCGGTGACGATCACGATGGTGCCTACGACGGCGATCAGCAAGACCGCACCCGCCACCGCGGCGACCCAGCGCCAGCGGCCCGATTCGGGCGCTATGAACGCGTCATAGTCCTCGACCTGGTCGTCGACGTCATCGCTGAATTCGGGCTCGGGGGTGTTGTACGGGTCACCGCCGCGGGACATGTCCGTCGAATAGTGCCAGCTCATTGCCCTTTACTCCCGAACTTCGCCGCTCCGATGGTAAGGGCGGGCACCGCCTGCTTCCGGTTAGCCGACTGGCGTGTCGGGTGTGACTTCGCTGACCGCGAACGACCGAGGCCGACCCCTGGGCTGCAGCGTCCATTAGCCTGCTGACGGGAGTACGGATCGACGGAAAGGGTGCAACCGTGGAGGTCAAGATCGGCATCGCGGACAGCCCGCGGGAGTTGAACTTCACCAGCGCGCAGACGCCCGCGGAGATCGAGGAGCAGGTCAGCGAAGCCCTGGCCAAAGGCGCCGACCTGCTGAAGTTGACCGACGAGCGGGGCCGCACGTTCCTCGTCCAGACCGCCAAGGTCGCCTATGTCGAGATCGGCGCGGCCGATGTACGCAGGGTCGGTTTCGCGGGGTAGGGGGCTACGACCGGGTCAGGGGCACGTGCGACAGGCCGCCCCACGCGAACTGCACGGTGCCTTCGACGGCGTCCTCCTTCGAGATCGGCCTGTCGGCGCCGAGCCAGTACCGAGCGCAGTCGACACTGATGGCCACCAGCCCGACGGCGATCATCCTGGCGCGGTGGGCTTCAAGACCAGAATCGCGGCTGATGAGGTCGAACACCGCGTCGGTGCACGCTTCGGTGGCGACCCTGACCTGTGCGGCCACCTGCGGTTCGCTGACATAGTCATTTTCGAAGATCAGGCGGTAGCCCTGGCCGTCGTGCTCGATGAAGTCGAAGAAGGCCTGCACCGCTGCGCGCAGTCGCTGGCGGTTGTCGGTGGTGGTGCGCAACGCCTGCCGGACGCCTGACACGAGGTTGTCGACGTGGCGCTGCAGCACCGCCAGGTACAGCTCGAGCTTGCTGGAGAAATGTTGATAGAGAACCGGTTTGCTCACGCCCGCGCGATCGGCGATCTCGTCCATGCCGGCAGCATGATAGCCGCGGTCAACGAAAACCTCACTGGCAGCGGCGAGTAGCTGGCCTCGCCGCTCGTCGCGGGGTAACCTGTTGCCGCGCCGGTTAGCGCCGTGGCTCACATCGTCGCCGTTGGCGAACCTGGCGCCTCGCCGGTCGGCGGCGTTGGCGAGATCGCTCATGCTCCCTCTATCTGATGGTCTATCGCTGTCTGACGCTCTGCCGGAACTGCAATCTGAGTCAGGTCCGAGAGTCCGACACTACTACCCGACGCCGGGGGCGCGCCGGAAGTGCGACCTCCGCGGCTGTGACATTCTGGGTCGGTGACCGTTGACCCGGGGCCTCCGCGCGAGAGCATGCCGGTGCTGCGCAGCGAATACAGAGAGCCGTTGCGCGCCCAACGTGACCCCCTAGCCGATGATTCCGGGCGCGTCCGGTCCAACCGCGAGGGCCGGCGGCGGTGGCGCAAGCAGACCTGGCTGGGCAGGTTCATCTCCACCTACGGGTGGCGTGCGTACGCGCTGCCGGTGCTGGTCGCCCTGACCGGCTTCGTCATCTTCCAGACGGTCACCGGAACGAGCACGCCTGCACCGTCGCGGGAGGGACCCGCGCAGGGCCCCCCGACGATCGGTGCGATCGGCACGGCGATCATCGGCGCCCCCCCGAAGGGGCTCACGCAGTTCGACGCGAACCTGCCGACCGGGGTCCTGCCCGACGGCGGCCCGGTCACCGAGGCGGGCGCCAAGACGTGGCACATCGTGCCGGGCACCGGGCCGAAGGTGGGGCAGGGGACCGCCAAGGTGTTCAAATACACCGTCGAGGTCGAGGACGGCATCGACACCATGTCGTTCGGCGGCGACGAAGGGTTCGCCCGGATGGTCGACGAGACGCTCGCCAACCCGAAGAGCTGGACCCACAATCCGCAGTTCGCGTTCGTGCGCGTCGACAGCAGCATCCCGGGCAATCCGGACTTCCGTGTCTCGCTGAGCACACCGATGACCGTGCGCGAGGGCTGCGGGTACGAAATCCAGCTGGAGGCGTCCTGCTACAACCCGTCCTACGGACCCGACGGGCAACCCCGCGTGTTCGTCAACGAGGCCCGCTGGGTGCGTGGCGCGGTGCCGTTTCAGGGCGATGTCGGCTCGTACCGTCAGTACCTGATCAACCACGAGGTCGGGCACGCGATCGGCTACCAGCACCACGAGCCGTGCCCCGACAACGGCGCGCTGGCCCCGGTGATGATGCAGCAGACGTTCTCCACCAACAACAACGACGAAAGCAAATTCGACCCGGACACCGT
>Ga0209656_10002948_pt1 | contig 11020 bp, 5 predicted proteins | sample BogFormECP12_OM2_FD_188239 | JGI IMG/M metagenome (GOLD analysis project Ga0209656, IMG submission 188239) | Bog forest soil microbial communities from Calvert Island, British Columbia, Canada - ECP12_OM2 (SPAdes) (version 2) | ecosystem: Environmental > Aquatic > Freshwater > Wetlands > Bog ... | reverse complement strand
CTGATAGAGAAATACAGCTTCCACGTCAAAAAGGATAAACAGCATGGCAACCAGGTAGAACTTCACCGTGAAACGCTGCTTGGCATCGCCGACCGGCTGCATGCCGCATTCGTACGGTGACATCTTGGATGTATTGAACTTGTGCTGGCCGATGAAATAGGAGAGCAGCACCATCGCGACGGCCAGACCTCCGACGATCGCGATGTGGATCAGCAGTGGTAAATATCTTGCGAAGTAGAAGTCCGGCATGATTGCTCTATCACTCTGAAAACGTCACGCGAGTGCGGGCAAAATTCGAGTTTAGTTATCGTTAGCGCACATTGTCAACCGAGTATGAGCCGCGCTTCACGCTGGTTTTACATTGGTTACTGCGCCTGACTGCGTGACACCTCCGTCACGAAAAATACCCAAGTTTTCTTGATTGACAGTCTCACGGCTGCACGTTCAGCGGCGCCAACTGCCTGGTTTCTACTTCGTGCCATTCCCCGGTCAGCGATGTCACCGACTGGTGCAGTTTGGGGGCAGCGGCTGCCGCTTGGGTTGTCGGGGCCACATCAGCAGACTGGAAAACGTCCAGCAACTCCAGCAACGACGTACGCACGCCGGTGAGGTTTTCCGGCTGCGGACCGCGTCTCCGCCTGCCTCCGCCGCCTTCCAGCGACTCCAGACTCTCGCTTGCTTCATCGATCTTCGCCGCATCTGCGCTGGTGGCTTTCTCGCGCATCGTTTTGAGCTCCGCGCGAGCCGCCGTTACTTTGTCAATGACCGCTTGAAGTGCCAACAAGTCTTGATACACCTGTTGCGAGAGATCGAATTGCTTCTGTAAATCGGCGATCGATGTCTTGACGCGCGGATCCATCTGGATAGTCAGAGGCTGGGTGTAGTTTTGTCCATCCACGGTGAGCACGAGCGTGTAATCGCCAGGCATTACCCATGGCGAAGTTGATGCAGGTGCGGTGTTCCACGGTACGGCGGCAATCGGGTATTCAGGCTTGATGCCCGGCACCGGCGCGTAGTGAAGGTCCCAGACAAAGCGATGAAAACCCGCTACGCTCGCTAAAGGATGCGGCGGCCGCAGCCAGTAAGCGGGGATATCGAGATCCGGATTGAGCTGCGGGACGGGATCGGCGGTGGAATAGCGCCGTACCAGCTTTCCGGCGCTGTCTACGATCTCCAGCGTTACGGGGCCGCTGGCCGCGGACTTCAAGTAATAGTTGAAGATAGCGCCATCCGGCGGGTTCTGCCCTGCTGGCGTGCCCGGCGGCAGAGGAGTGTCGGGGTTGGTGTTCCAGCGAACGCGCAAAGCCGGTTCCGGCGCGAAGAGGAACGCGTTGCCGGCGACAATCTTATCGTCCAACTGCCGCAGGGGAGTGATGTCGTCGAGAATCCAGAATCCCCGACCGTGGGTCGCTACGGCAAGGTCGTTGTCCTTGATGGTCAGATCCCGCACGGAAGTTGCCGGCATGTTGAGCCGCAGCGGCTGCCAGTGATCGCCGTCATTGAACGACACGTACACAGCGCGTTCGGTACCCGCAAACAGCAGACCATTGCGCTTGGGGTCTTCGCGCACGGCGTTCACATTTTCGTTGTCGGGAATGCCGTTGTTGGTCTCGATCCAGGTTTTGCCGGAGTCATGCGTGCGGTAGATGTGAGGCCGCAGATCGTCGAGGCGCAACGTGTTGATCGCTGCGTATGCGGTCTGCGGATCGGAGTGGCTCGCCTCGATGACTGAAACCTTTTGCCACGCTGAAATCTGCGGCGGCGTGATGTTGTTCCAGTGCGCACCGCCATCGGTCGTAAGCCAGATCAGGCCATCATCGGTGCCAGCCCAGATCCGGTTGATGTCCCGAGGCGATGGCGCGAGCGCGTAGATTACGCCGCGCTGCTTGGGCTGCGCGGTGGGTTCCGAGCGGAAAATGCCGACCGTCGCGGGCACCTCCCAAGTCTTGCGCGTCAGGTCCGGACTTATCTGTTTCCAGCTCTGCCCGCCGTCGCGCGTGGCCCACAGGGTGTTCGCCGCGAAGTAGAGAAGATGCGGATCAATTGGCGAAAACACGACAGGCTGGGTCCGGATCACGCGGAAGTCCGGCGAACTCAGCGGCACCGGCATAATGTTCTGCCACTGGGTCGTGCGCCGGTCGTAGCGCGTCAGTTTTCCGCCAAACACCGTGTCCGGGTCGAGCGGATCCGGCACAACGTAGCCGTATTCTTCCGCAGCAACCGGATGCCAATCGCGGAAGGTGATCTCGCCATCGTTGCCCCGGCTCGAAATGCAAACCGAACCGCTCTCCTGTTGACCGCTGCACAGGCGATACGGGAAGGCGTTGTCGGCGTTCACGTGGTAGAGCTGCGCCGTAGGCTGGTTGTACCAGGAACTCCACGTTTCTCCACCGTTCACGCTGACAATCGCGCCCTGATCGCTGGTGAGCGCGATGATGTTGGGATCGTTGGGATTGATCCAGATGTTCTGGTAGTCGTCACCGCCGGGAGCGCCGCGAAATGCGCTCCAGGTCACGCCGCCGTCGGTGGATTTCCATGTGACAATGGTGGCCACGTAGATAACGTCCGGGTTCTTCGGATCAATGGCGGGCAGCGGGAGGTCGCCACCGCCAATACGGCCCTTTGGACGCGAATCCGTAGTCGCGGTTGACCAGGTGTCGCCCCCGTCTGCAGAGCGATAGAGGTCAATTTTGTCCTTCGTCGCAACCGATGCGAAGAGTCGCTTAGGATTGCTGGGCGCAATCGCGACGTACGCCTGCGCGATTCCGTTGGGCAGTCCGCTGGCAAGCTGGCGCCAGGTCTGGCCGCCATCGGTTGATTTGTAGATTCCGCCGCCCATGCCGTTCCACTCAGCATTTTCCCAGGGTCCTTCGCGAGCCTCCCACAATGTGGCATACACGACATTCGAGTCAGAGGCATCGATCGTTACATCACAGGCGCCGACGCTATCGTCCTTGTAGAGCACCTTCTGGAAGGTCTGGCCGCCATCGGTTGAGCGATAGACGCCGCGCTCCGGATTCGGACCATAAGGATGGCCTGCAACTGCAACGAAGAGCCGGTTGGGATCATGGGGATCAATCGCCATCTGCGAGATCTGCTGACCGTCGCGAAGGCCGAGGTGTGTCCACGTCTCGCCGCCATCGGTTGACTTATAGATTCCGTCGCCGACTGACAGATCGGGACGATGCAGTCCTTCTCCACTGCCGACATAGATAATTTTCGGGTCCGAAGGTGCGACCTCAATGGCCCCAATCGAGCCGGTCGGTTCGCTGTCAAAAATCGGCTGCCATGTGCGTCCAAAGTCGTTGGTTTTCCACACGCCGCCGTTCACTGCTCCGACGTAGAAGACATTCGGCTGGCTCGCCACGCCGGAGACAGCACGTGTGCGACCGCCGCGAAACGGCCCAACATTACGCCAGTGCATCTCGGCGAGGATCTTGGTGTCGATTCGTTGCGCGCGCGCATGAGGAGCAAAGGCGAAGATGAAAAGCAGGAGAATAGAGGAGACAGTCAACGAATTCCGCATCATCAATAGATCACCCGGGCGGTCAGTTTGGTTGAGTCGTGATTCTGCACCGCGAAAGTGTAATCTATCGGAACCCATTCTTGCCGGGTAGAGGACATTCGAGTTGAGACTTCCTGCCAGCCGTCTTTGCCAATCTCTTTTGGTTCTTTTCTCCGCGCTGTTCTTGCACTTGGCCTTGAGCGCGCAGCCTGTCGCTCCCGATCTCTTCAGCGCGCTGCAATGGCGAATGATCGGCCCGTTCCGCGGAGGCCGCGTTGTCGCGGTCACCGGAGTACCTGGAGATGGAACTACCTTCTACTTCGGTTCGGTCGGCGGCGGAGTTTGGAAGACGATCGACGCTGGCGTGACTTGGGCACCGATCTTCGATGGCCAGCCTGTCGCCTCTATCGGTGCGATCGAGGTCGCGCCGTCGAACCCGAATGTTCTTTATGCCGGTACCGGCGAGTCGGACATCCGTGCCGACCTCAGCTCGGGCGACGGAGTGTACAAGTCACCCGACGGCGGCAAAACGTGGAAGAACGTCGGACTGCGCGACTCGCGACAGATCAGCCGCATCGTTGTTGATCCGCGCAATGCCGACGTTGTGTATGTCGGAGTGCTCGGGCACGCCTACGGTCCGAACGACGAGCGCGGCGTGTACAAATCCAGCGATGGCGGGAACACCTGGACTCGCCTGCTGGACAAGGGGCCGGAAATCGGCGTTTCGGATCTCGCGATGGCGACCTCGGACCCGGCGATTTTATTCGCCGGCACATGGAACGCGCATCGTCCGCCGTGGAGTACCTACGCTCCGCTGGGAGGGCCCGGCAGCGGACTCTACCGCTCGACCGACGGCGGCACGAGCTGGACGCAACTGGCAGGTCATGGCTTGCCTGACGGCGATTGGGGCCGTGTGGGCGTGGCCGTCGCGCCGGACGGCAAACGCGTGTATGCGCTGATTGACGTGGGCAAGAAATCCGGACTCTATCGCTCCGACGACGGCGGCGACACTTGGATGCTTGCCAACAGCGATTCGCGGCTGACCAGCCGGGCCTGGTACTTCAACTGGATCACCGTCGATCCCAATAACCGTGACGTGATTTACGTTCCCAACGTTGCGCTCTACCGCTCGGAAGACGGCGGCAAGACGATCTCGATTTTGCGCGGCGCGCCCGGCGGCGACGACTACCATCAGCTTTGGGTCGATCCGAAAAATTCTGCGCGGGTGATTCTTGGCACAGACCAGGGCACCACCATCAGCCTCAACTACGGCAAGACGTGGTCCTCATGGTACAACCAGCCCACCGCGCAGTTCTATCACGTCATTACCGACAACGAGTTTCCCTATCACGTTTACGGCGCGCAGCAGGATACCGGCTCGGCCGCCGTGCCAAACCGCACCGATCATGGACAGATAACCGCGCGCGACTGGTTCATGGTCGGCGGAGGTGAAAGCGCCTGGCTTGCGCCGGATCCCAACGACCCGAATATCCTCTACGCAACCGGCCAGTACGGCAGCGTGTCGCGCTATGACCGCCGCACATCGTTCAGCCAAGACATCTCCCCGTGGCCGGTGCCGAACTGGAACATCGAAATCAATGAACGCAAATACCGCGGCCCCTGGACACCCATGCTCGTCTTCTCACCGCTGGAAAAGAACACGCTCTTCCTCGGCACGCAATACGTGATGAAGACCGCCGACGGCGGCCTGCACTGGGAGAAAATCAGCCCGGACCTCACGGGCGCTGCGCCGAACGCCGTCAGCGAAAAGCCTGCCGGGCCGGTGACGGTGCAGAACGCGAAGGAGCGCGGCTTTGGAGTGGTGTTCAGCATCGCGCCATCACTGTTGAAGGCGGAAGAGATCTGGGCGGGTAGCGACACCGGCCTTATTCATCTCACCCTCGACGGCGGCAAGACCTGGCAGAACGTCACGCCGACAGGCGTCAGCGATTGGAGCAGAGTCTCAATGATCGAAGCTTCGCGCTTCGATCCGGCTGTCGCGTACGCGGCGGTTGACCGCCATCGGGTTGACAACTACAAGCCATACATATACCGCACTCGCGACTACGGCAAGACCTGGCAGCCGATCACAACCGGCATCGCTTCGACCTCTGTGAACGCGATTCGCCAGGACACGCAGAGGAACGGCTTGCTCTTTGCAGGGACAGAGTTGGGCATCTATGTCTCGTTCGATGACGGCGATCATTGGCAGCCGTTGCAATTAAACATGCCGGTTACTTCCATTCGCGATGTGACCATTCATGGCGACGATCTGATCGTTGCGACGCACGGCCGCTCATTCTGGATCCTCGACAACATCACGCCGCTGCGGCAGATGGATGCTCAGGCGCAGTCAGCGAATGTCCGGCTGTTCCAGCCTGGCACCGCGATTCGCATCGACAACGATGGATTCCTTGGCTCCCCGCTGCCGCCCGAAGAGCCCACGGCCAAGAACCCGGCGGACGGCGCGATGATTGACTACTACCTGAAGTCGCCGGCAAAAGAGGCGAAGCTGGAAATCTTCGATGCCAACAACAGACTGGTGCGGCGTTTTTCCGGCGGCCAGAAATCGGAAGAGAAACGCCCTCCGCTGCCAATAGCCGAGCGCTGGTTAGCCAAACCTGTAGTCCTGGAAAACGCGGCGGGCATGCACCGCTTCCTGTGGGACCTCAGGTGGAGCAGTTCCGGAACCGACGAGAGCGAAGAAGAGGAGGGGCCAGGCGCGCCGCGCGGGCCACGCGTCACGCCAGGAACGTATCAGATAAAACTTACAGTTGACGGCCACACCTTCACGCAAAACTTGAAGGTTGTGATGGACCCAAGATCGCAAGCTACCAAGGCGGAACTCGACGAGCAGCTTCGTCTCGGCCTGGAGATGTTTGGCGAGGCTCGACAAGCGCGGCGAACCCTGGCCGAGATCGGAACAGTGAAGAAACGGCTGGCCGATGTGAAGCAGCAACTCGCCGGGAAGGCTCCCGAGCTTTTGGCGCAAGTCACAACCGCGGAGGCGGCGATCATGACTATCGAGAAGGGAAGTAAGGCGGCTATTGCGACCATGGGACTGGACTCCGCGAGCACTGGACTGGCGTCAGTATTGCGCGTGGTCGAGGGTGGTGACCGGACAGTGCCGTCGCAGGCCCTTGAGCTCTACCAAGAAGCGGATCAGGCAGCGAAAGCCCGATTGGCCGAGTGGAAGAAGCTCAAGAGCACTGAGTTGGTCCAACTCAATGACGGTTTACGAAAAGCCGGCGTAACCCCGATTCAGGTTTCGCAGATCGAGCGCGAGGTGGATTACCTGATGTCGGAATAGGCGCGCGATTCGGCGTCACAAACGCCTGTGACGTATCTCGCAGCGCTCCGCAGTGGAGTAATATGACCCTGTTATAGACAAGGAGCGATTCATGCGTGGCGACGAGAAAGTGATCAAGCAGTTGAATGCGGCCCTCAGCGCAGAGTTGACGGCCATCGTGCAGTACATGGTGCAGGCGGAGATGTGCGAGAGCTGGGGCTACCATCGCCTGGCGGGACTGACCAAGGCGCGGGCGATTCAGGAAATGCATCACGCTGAGGGGCTCATCGAGCGCATCATCTTCCTCGACGGAACTCCGTCGGTGGATATCCCGCTGACGCCCAAAGTCGGCGCCACAGTGCAAGAGCAGCTTACGACCGACTACGCCGACGAAGAAGACGCGGTGCGGCAATACAACGATGCCGCAAAACTTTGTCGGGAAGTGGGTGACGCGGGATCGAAGGACCTCTTCGAGCGCATGATCCAGGACGAAGAACGGCACGCCGACTTCCTCGAGCAGCAACTGCATTCCATCCAGGAAATGGGAATTGGCGCGTACCTTGCGCAGCAACTACAGGGTGGTAAGTGAAGCGCTGGCACGAAGCTTTCGTTGTATCGCTGGTTACTTCTTCGTTGCCTTGCCTTCCATGATCGTGTTCCACTCGCCGCTGTCGGAGGCCATCTCGAACTTGAACGTGTACGAGGTGGGAGAAAGCACCTTCACGGTGTAGCGCCCCTTCATCACTTTTCCGCCCATCTTGTCCTCGGAGTGCCAGGTCCAGGTGTCGCCCTCGACGGTGCCGGTCGCTGATATGGTTTCTCCCATGCTGTCGAACTCGTGGTACGTGTAAACCTTGTCGTCGGTTTTGTACCCCATGATGGCCAGTCCCTTTGCTTCGCCCATCGGAGCCTTGGTATCGGAGTTGGTGAGGAGGAAGAAGCCGCCAGGCATCCATTCGTTATGGTCGGTCTCGGACGATTTTCCGCCCGGCCCGTAAGGGCTAGCCTTGATGTCACCGTCCATCTTCCAGGTGCCCGTGAAGTAGTCCAGCTTCTTGACCTCGGGACCCGGTTTTGGCATCGGCGGGGCTTGGGCCTGGACCATCAGCGCTGACAGAAACATTGCCACCGCAGAAATTGCAAGAGCTCGTTTCATGATGTGTGTTCTCCTGGACAGTGAATGAACAGTGGGAAATTCCCTGAGTTGGCCCGCTATTTCGGGCATCGAGATAGTAGCGCAATGGTTGCGGTAAAGCAATGAAACGGGCATGCAGCTCTTGGCGACAGGACGTTTGTTTACTAGCGGTTTACAAAACTTATGCTTTCTTAACAGAAAAGTTACCGATAAAGCGTTTAGGCTGTTGGTAGGTGCGAGATGCGAACCACGCTTCCAACCCAGAGGATGTCCGCCCCATTCACCATCGCCGTAATCGCGATGCTCATTTTCGCTCCGCTGAGTGGCGCTGCTTGGCAGGAAAGTGCAACTCAGCAAGCGCCGTCGTCGGGCTCGAAAGTCCGAACAGTTGGAACCATTAAGTCGATTTCTGCGAATGCCGTCACTCTGGCAACCGACGCCGGGTCCGAGATCACGATCCTCATTCAATCGTCCACGCGCCTGCTTCGCATGGCCCCTGGGCAAACCGACCTGAAACAAGCGACCCCGATCCAGTTGCAGGACCTGCAGGTTGGCGATCGCCTGCTGGCCGGCGGAAGCAGTTTCGACGGTGGCAAGTCGGTTACCGCGACATCTGCCGTCGTCATGACGAAGGCGGACGTTGCCGCCAAGCAGGAACGCGAGCGCGAGGATTGGCAGAAGCGCGGTGTCGGCGGTCTGGTGAAAGCGGTGGACGCTGGAACGGGCACAATCACGCTCTCCACCGGCGCCGTGGGTACCAGCAAGACTCTCGCCGTCCACGTCTCCAAAGATACGATCATCCGCCGTTACGCGATCGATTCGGTGAAGTTTGACGATGCCAAGCCCGGCACATTGGAGCAGATCAAACCGGGTGACCAGCTTCGCGCGCGAGGAACCAAGAACGCGGACGGCACCGAACTCGCCGCCGAAGAAATTGTCTCGGGGACGTTCCGCAATGTTGCGGGCACGGTGGTCGCAACGGACGTGGGTAACAGTACAGTCACCCTCCAAGACCTTGTGACCAAGCGGCCGGTGACCATGAAAATGACCAGCGACTCGCAACTGCGGAAATTACCCCCCATGCTGGCGCAGCGCATCGCGATGCGCTTGAAGGGGGGCGGCCCGAACAGCCCGGCCTCAGAGGCGAATGCTGCTGGCCCTCCGGCGGCTGCGCGCGCCAGCGAGTCGCAAGCGGGTGGTGCTGGGTCAGGCTTCCGTCAAGGCGGCCCGCCTGATTTTCAGCAAATGTTAAGCCGCATGCCTGCGGTCACGCTCGCTGATTTACAGAAAGGGGAAGCGTTGATGATCGTGGCCACAGAAGGCAGCGTCGATGTTCCATCGACGGCAATCATTTTGCTTAGCGGCGTGGAGCCGATTCTCACCGCGGCGCCCATCCAGGCAAGTACCATCCTGTCTCCTTGGAACCTCTCGGCGGGCGGAAATGTTGGAACGGGAGACGCTCCCTAAATGGAATACTCTTGGACGCTAATGCGTACGCCCTCGTAAGTCGTTTGAATCGAATATTTTACGATAAGTCCAATCAATGGAAGAATTTGGCGGCGTTTTCTGTCTAAACTAATGATTACAAAGAACCACGACAAGGGGGGGGAGGGGGGGATCAGACGCTGGCACTTCCCACTGGGTGGACTTGCAAGCCTCAGGGAGTACCTCTCCGCCTTGATCGTTGGCTTCCTCCTTCTTGGCCTTCTGCTCATGACCGCCGCAGCGGCAGCGCAAACCTCCACTGGCACGCTGCGCGGCCGCATCACCGATCCTACCGGCGCAGTCATTACCCAGGCGACCGTCTTAGCGGCCACCGCTGATGGAAGGTCGGTCACTGTGGTTACCAACAATCAGGGAATTTACGAATTCAAGGGACTGGCTCCCGGAAGCTACACGGTCACTGCGGTTGCAAGAGGTTTCGCGACCGACCAGGAAGAAGGAGTGAATGTCGTCGCAGGCCAGACGCAACAACTCGACATCGCTTTGCAGATCGCAGTCGAGCAGCAGCATGTCGAGGTGCAGGAAGAGGCTCCGACCATAGGCGTGAGCGCAGAGAATAGTGCGAGCACACTCATCATCAAGGGCAAAGACCTCGAAGCCCTCTCGGATGATCCTGATGAGCTGCAATCAGAGCTGCAAGCGCTGGCTGGGCCGTCAGCCGGGCCGAACGGCGGCCAGATCTACGTTGACGGTTTTACCGCCGGACAGCTACCTCCCAAGTCGGCTATCCGGGAAATTCGTATCAACCAGAATCCTTTCTCTGCACAATACGACCAGCTCGGCTACGGAAGGATCGAGATATTCACCAAACCGGGGACGGACAAGATTCACGGGCAGGTGATGGTGAACGGCAACACATCGGCCTTCAACGCGCTCAATCCGTTCGTGACGGAAGAGCCGGGTTATTACTCGGAAATCTTCAACGGGAACATCAGTGGTCCGCTGGGAAAGAAGGCTTCGTATTTCTTCACCGTTCAACAGAGAAACATTGACAACGAATCTGTGGTCGCCGCTCAAGTCCTCAGTCCAACGAACAACATCGTTCCGTATAACCAGGCGGTCCCAAGCCCTTCGACGGTGCTCAACATCAGCCCGCGCTTCGATTTCCAGCTCACTCCCAGTAACGTATTGACAGTCCGCTATCAGTACGTGAGGAACAACCAGGACAATGAAGGCATTGGGCAGTTTTCTCTCCCTTCGGTTGGATACAACTCGCACAGCACCGAACAGACGGTACAGATCAGCGACACTCAGATCATCAGTCCGACAATCGTGAATGAGACCCGCTTCCAGTACATACGCCAAACCAGTAACCAGTTTCCGCTAAGCACGGATCCGACGCTGGTCGTGCAGGGTGCTTTTACAGGCGGCGGCAGCCCGGGGGGCACCGTCGTCAGCAAGCAAGACCATTACGAGCTCCAGAATTACACCTCGATCGCCCACGGACGTAACTTCATAAAGTTCGGCGGGAGAGTGCGAGGGACGCTTTATTCGAGTAACGAGGACTCGGGCTTTAACGGCACATATAATTTCATGTCGCTGAATGCATATCAGATCACTCAAGTCGGCATCCAGGAGGGCCTGACTC
>Ga0209656_10002947_pt1 | contig 11023 bp, 10 predicted proteins | sample BogFormECP12_OM2_FD_188239 | JGI IMG/M metagenome (GOLD analysis project Ga0209656, IMG submission 188239) | Bog forest soil microbial communities from Calvert Island, British Columbia, Canada - ECP12_OM2 (SPAdes) (version 2) | ecosystem: Environmental > Aquatic > Freshwater > Wetlands > Bog ... | reverse complement strand
TCGTCGCGGTCCACCGGCATTCCAGCGTGGTTAAGGATGATCAGGACATCAGGGTAAGCACGCGCAAGCGCGGCGGCGTCGGCCATCTGAGGGGGGTAAAGCTGAAGGTCAAAAGATAAGCCAAACCGTCGGAGCAGACTAAAGCCGTGTCGCCATGGTTTCATCCTGATCAGGTCGGGATTGTTCACGTAGGTCTTGGCAGGGTCAGAATGCCAATTAATGGCGTGACGAATGCCACGAATGTTCTTGTGGCGGGCGTGACCCTCCAGGACCTGCTCAACGTTCGGCGCATCCAAGGTCGCACGGGCGACGATCCCATGGGGATAACCGTGCTTATCGGCGAGCCGTTGCAACCACTCGGTCTCGCCCACCGGGTTGGACGGATCCCACCCGCACTCGACATGCACGGATTTCACCACGTTCTGGTTGCGGGTGTCCGCCCAATAGTCCTCCAGCAGGTAATCCCTGGCAATGGACCGAATGTCGCCTTCCAGGCGCGGCGCCAAAGTTCGGTCCTGCAGCCAGGGATACGTATTGCGCCCGAGGTCCCAAAGGTGATGGTGCGGATCAATTGTCGGCTGGGCGTCCAACATGCGTCACGTCTCCCCTTTATTGCCGCTTCCGCGTGGCCTGGTCTGCAAACACGGCCAGGATCACGACCACGCCGGTCGCCACGAGTTGCCAGAAAGACGGGACATTTAACAACGTCAAGCCATTCTGCATCGCGCCCAATGTCAGTGCACCAATAAGGGAGCCCAATGGATTGCCCTCGCCGCCAAACAGGCTCGCGCCGCCGATTACGGCGGCGCCGATTGCTTGCAGTTCGAATCCTGTACCGCCAATCGGTTCGGCTGCACCAACCCGGCCGATCAGGACAAAACCGGCAAGGCTTGCGAGCAATCCGGAGATCGCATAAACGCAGATTTTTACGCGGTCGATGTTGATGCCGGAAAGTCGGGCCGCCTCTTCGTTGCCGCCCACGGCAATGATCTGCTCACCCAAAGCCGTGTAGCGCACCAGCAGGAACGCCACGAAGGCGATCGCCAGGGCGAGGAGCACCGGCGTGGGAATGCCGGCCAGGTCGCCTGCAAAGATGGCCCGAAACGTTGGATCGATGCCATAGATGGGCTTACCGTCCGTGTAGATGAGGGCCAGCCCGCGATAGATGCTGAGCATGCCTAAAGTAACGATAAAGTCAGGCAGCTTGAGCTTGGCAATCAGGAGGCCGTTAACTAAACCACAGACCACTCCTATTAGCATTCCGGCCATAATTCCTAGCAAGAGGTTCCCCTGCAGTAAACTGGCTGCGATCATGCTGCTGAGACCCACCACCGACCCGACCGAAAGGTCGATACCACGCGTCATCACCACCAGCGTCATGCCGACCGCAATCATCGTGTTGATCGAGGATTGCAGCAGGATGTCCAGCAGGTTGGCCGGCTGGTAAAAACTCTGGGTGAGGGCTGAAAAAAGGATGAAAAGCAGTGCGACGCCGACGAGCACACTGGCGCGCCTCACCCATTCCAATTGAACGCCTTTATTTTGGGATTTGATAGGCGTTTCAGCGGGAGCCGCAGAAGGAGGGACAGGTTCGCTGGTCATACGAGAGCGACCTCCCCGCTGGCATATTTCATAAGTAGATCCTCATTTAACTCGGAACAGTCGTCGAAAGTGTTGACTAACCGGCCTCCGCGCATGATTCCGATCCGGTCGCAAAGGGCCAGGACTTCCGGCAATTCAGAGGAGATAACCAAAAGAGCGCAGCCATCTTTGGCCAGGCGGCGCATGAGTTCGTGAATTTCAAATTTGGCGCCTACGTCTATTCCCCGGGTCGGTTCATCGAAAAGGAAAATCCTGGCACCCGATTGAAGCCAGCGGGCAATAACCACTTTCTGTTGATTGCCTCCGGAAAGATTGCGTATCCGAACTCCGGCACGGCGAGGGCGAATAGCCATTTCTTCAATGTAGCGCTCGGTATCCTTTCGCCGTTGCTTAAGCCGCAAAAGGCCGGAAGGCGCGTACTGTCGATAGTTCGCAAGTCCAAAATTTCGTTCCACATCCATGACCGGCACAAGGGCCTGTTTGCGCCGGTCTTCCGGAATCAGAGCGATTCCGGCGGCTATGGCGTCAGAGGAGCTTTGGACGTTGAGCGGCTTTCCGTTCACATAGATGGTCCCGGCATCCTTGCGATCGGCGCCAAAGACGCACCGCACTAGCTCCGTCCTGCCGGAACCGACCAACCCGGCTAGACCGAAGATTTCGCCGGTGTGCACCGTTAAGTTGATGTCGTGCAATTTCCCTGCCGCGCAGACCCCTTCGAGCCTCAAGGCTTCTGTCCTACCCTGACGTGCACTTGGTTTTATCGGGCGGTGCAATTCTTCGGCCAGGCGTCGTCCGGCGATCAAGTTGATCAGTTCGTCTGGATCGACGTCACGCGTCGCGCGGTTAGCCACCACTTGCCCATCTCTGAGGACCGTCACGCGATCGGAAATTGCGTAAACTTCCGGAATTCGGTGTGAAATATAGATGATCCCCTTCCCGCTGCTTTTCAATTGTCGAATGAGGGCGAATAACCCATCTCGTTCTGCCGGCGTGAGGCTTGAAGTGGGTTCGTCAAATCCGATGATCTTGGCGCCTCGCGCTAATGTTCGGGCAATTTCAACGACCTGCAGCTCTGCCATCCCAAGAGTAGAAACCCGGGTGGTGACCGAAAGCCGCGGAGCGAGCGGCTTCAAAATTTCTCTCGCTTTTGCCTGGAACTCCGCTCGCTTGACCACGCTGAGCGCATCGGTTTGTCCGAGGAAAATGTTTTGCGCGACATCGAGCTGGGGAACCAGGCTTGGCTCCTGGCTTACCAAGCCAACTCCCAGCGCGAGAGCGTGTCGTGGATCGTCGATGGCGACTTCGCCGTGGCCATCGATTTCTATCGTACCGGAATCCGGGGGCTGCACGCCGAAGAGGATCTTCATCAAGGTCGATTTACCAGCCCCGTTTTCGCCCATCAGGGCGTGGACTTCCCCTGCCCTGAGGTCAAAATCCACTCCCTTCAACGCTTGGACGCCCGCGAACGCTTTAACGATGCCTTTCAATTGGAGAAGCAACTTTGGAGGGGGATCAACGTTCGGGATCTGCATTGTTTCCTTCACGGAATAGGACATGATCTTACTTTTGGAAGGCGGGAGGATTGGGGAAGTCCTTGACGTTGTCGATGGTGATGACTGCCTGCGGCGACACGACCCAAGGAGGGATGGCCTGGCAGCCTAGGAGTCGCAAGGCCGCTTGCAATCCAAGCACGCCCTCATCATAAGGGAATTCGGCTACCGTAGCGCGCATTTCGCCAGCGCCAACGGATCGCTTGGCTTCACGGATGCCATCGGTGCCGACCACCGCGACCTGCTTTTGTTTGCCGGCATTTTTGACAGCCTCAAAGACGCCTAATGCCATGCCGTCATTGTTAGCGTAAATTCCCCCAAGGTCGGGGTACTGCCGCAAGATGTTGGAGGTAACATTCAGGGCGGTCATCCGGTCCCAGTTACCCGGTTGGCTCGCGACCAGCTTTAGGTTGCTATATTTTTTGACCGTCTCGGTAAACCCTTGAATCCGCTTGCGCGCGTTCGGAGAACCGGCTTGCCCTTCGATCTGAGCAATCTTGGCGCCATCTGGATAGAGTTTGTGCAGGAATTCCGCAGCACTGGCCCCAATGGCGACCTGGTCGGTACCGACGTATGTGCTGGCACCTTCGGTCCGCGCATCGTCGATAATAACGGTAGGAATGTTAAGCTTCTTGGCCGCTTGGATTGCCGGCACCAGGTTGGAATCAGACTGGGGTGAAAGCAACAGCGCATCCGGTTTCTGCGATAACATGGTCTGTGCCAGATTCAGTTGCTCAACCAGGGAAGACTCGTCTTTTGGGGCCTGAACGTCGACCCGGATGTTGTATTTGGCCGCCTCACTTTTAATTCCAGCTGAAACGTCTTGCCAGAATTCGTTGATCAAGGTTTTCGTTACGTAAACAAAGTGGAGCGGTTTTTTTGGAGCGGGCACGGCACCGAAAGTTTTTTCCAAATCGACCGACTCGATTTTCTCGGCTGTACCGGTGGGATAGGCCGAGCAGGGTTCTTCAGCACGCACGAGGGTGGTGACACTCAGAAAAGGCACCGTCAACACGGCAGCCAACAACACATTGCGTTTCATGGGGGAATGCATACTTAGATTTTGGACTATTTGGTTAGGTGGTTATGTTCGATACAGTGGGGACAGAGGAAAATTTCACTTCATGTTGGTGTACCGGGTGTACATGTCTTCGCGCTTTTGGTTAGTCAGCTCCAGAAGGCGCATGATCAGCAAATCGCCAAACAACAACAAGGCGGCCTCGTAATGGGTGCCCATGGTTAAGACGCTCAGGCTGGCCGTCACGTCCACCATGGTCTGAGCTGGCAGATGGATCACCACGTCCACGTGCATTTGCGCCGCGCGTGCGGGCTGGGCGGTCACGATCACCGTGCGACCGCCCGCTTCTCGGGCCACCTTTAAGAGGGTCTCTATGGTGGGGAAATGCCCCGGCCCAGCGCTTGTAAAAAAGACATCCCCTGCACCGACGGGCGGGGTCACCATTTCTCCCACGACGTAAGATTTGAAACCTGCGTGCATCAGGCGCATGGCTATGGCCGCCATCATGAGACCTTCACGGCCTGCACCGTAGCAGACGATGCGCTTGGCGGAGAGGAGTTCCTGACTGAGTGTTTCTAACCGGGAAGTTTCCAATTTGGAGAAAACGGCCTCAAGGTCCCGGCAGGCGCGCGTGCCAAGCGTCCTAACGTCGAAGTTATTTGTTTTGGCCATAATTACTAACTTGTTAAGGCATTGCTGCACTAACGGATATTGATCAGGAGATATGCTGTTAGGCAGACGCCGCAATTCCTACCAGAAGGCATCTTGGAAGCGCAGCGATTTTGGGAGAGATCCGATTTACTTTTGGTTAGCGTTGGTATGCGGGGAATCCCATTGCTCCATTAGGGGCATTTTGCGTTATTAATCTCGCCTGCTCTTAAACTCTCCTTTTTTGTCGGCTTCTAGAATTGCGGGCTTAGTTGAATAGATCAGTAGGTTCTCTATTGCGTCAACAGCATCTCCAAACAATAAATTTACGGCGTAAAGTTGGGTAAAGTGTTTAACGCAGTTGCCACGCGCTACGATAAACGCGCCGCAGCATTCTTAGGCTGCTCGCGACATCCTGCTCACCTTTGTCGCCTGAGACGGCCTAAAACCACTCCGGCCTGAGGCGGCGGTGGTGCGACCGAGGTTTGTCTCAGCAGCTGCGTAATCTTTCTGGGCCACGGCGCTCAAGAGCGCGTCGAGAACGCTGAGCTGAACCAAGCGCGCCGCCGCATTTTCCCCCGCCCAGGGCAAAATGTCTAGGTTGGCACAAAGCGTCACGTCCGATTCCCGGCCCAGCGGCGAGTCTGACCGGTTGGTCAATGCGATGAGGCGGGCCCCGTTTTGGCGTGCCTGACGCGCGGCCTCCACCACCGCCGCCGTCTGGCCCGAATGCGAAAAGGCCATCACCACATCCCCGCGCCGCAACAGCGCGGCCGACATCAGCATCAACTGGCTGTCGTCAAAGACGGAAGCACGCACCCCGATGCGCAGAAACTGGTGGGCGGCATCCCGGGCCACCTGGCCCGAGCCGCCCTCGCCGTAAAAGTCGCGCTGGCGGGCCGCGTGCAGGCAATCGGCCGCCCGGTCCAGCGCTTCAGGCGACACGTTCGCTAAGCCTTGCTCTAGCGCCCGGACGGAGACGCGCAAGACCTTTTGTAGGCGGGCGCAAGCTCCCTCAGCGACGCAGAGCTCCTCGTGCAGATCCGCCTGGGCCAAGCGGTTGTGTTCGCTCAAAGCCTCCCGCAACTGGCGAAAGCCTTCAAAGCCGAGCTTTTTGGCGATTTTAACGATCAGAGCTTCCGACACACCAGTCTCCCCAGCCACGCATTTAAGCAAGGTGTCCTCGCCGGTAGCCCGTCGGTGTAGGAGGGTGAACAGCGCGGAGGCTTCCAAGGGCGTTAAACTGGACAAGTGCGCGCGCAGTCGTATCGCAAGGGTCGGAGCGGGCGACGGAGCTTGCTTCGCGCTTCCTGAACGGCATGAAGGCTTCTCCAGGCGGGCCCAAACGACCTTGCCCTCATGACCGGTAATAGGGCCGGCCAGCTTCGGTGCTTCCAACAACGCGGTTTTGCTCATTCTGAGGGGTTTCAAACAATCGGCACTGGACCATTCGCCCCGGTCCGTGGGGGCCGTCACCCTTGCGCAGACGCCTTTAAATCTCCGCAGGTGAAACGTTTCAGTTAAAGAAGCATTTAATAAAGGTTTACGACCACGTCAAATATTTTTTTTGGTTTTCTACTTAGGCAAATAAACTTAATTGTCTTTTGCCGAATGCAATATGCACCCGCTCCTATGGAAACTTAAACGTTTCATTTTCTTGTTTCAGAAAATCTCTGAATTGGTGCGCGAAAAACCAGGTGTCAAACGACGCGCCGTACAGGGAGACAGCGGGGTCAGCGACGTCAGCCCGAGGAAGCCGCGTCTCGGCGCGGCAACTAAGTTCCAGTGCATCGTCTCATATGTAGCTGGCATGATGAGACGATGCACTAGACGTCTGGCATTCCGTTTGGGCCATGTGATTCTCTCTCCACCAGAAAGGGCCGAATGGCCGTCTGTATCGAACTCACCTTTCCCTCAATCAGTGCCAGCAATTCTAACGCAAGGCACCTTCCCACTTCCTCGTCGCGGTAATCGATCGTCGTCAATGTGGGCGTGAGGCCAATGCAAATTTCCACGTAATTAATGTCCCGCCCGAACGCGGCGGGACGCGTCAGCACGTAAGGAAAATTATTTTTCTTCAGGAGGCAGTGGCGATAGAAACCCCAGCCAGTGCATCGTCTCATAAGTGGGAGGCATACCGCCGTCGGCGATTTGGCCGATTTTCAAGGCGCGGGTGACGATCATACTTAGATTCGTACGTGAGAAGCGAGCAACGCGGAAAATCGGCCAAAGCGCCATCGGCCCTCCGGGTTGGCTTGAAAAGGGTTCGTCTGCGTCGTTGCTCGTTCGTTACGTATCGCAGCGGATATGCTCCTCACTCACGCCTAGCATCCAAACCCTTTTGAAGCCAACGGTATGCCTCCCACTTATGAGACGATGCACTAGTTCCGCTACTTCCTTAAGGTTCGCCATTTCTTTTTTAAACTAACTCGGGCAAAGGTTCGTAGCCCGGGAGCTTTAAGCATAAACCGTCAGTTTGTTTGATTATTAACATAACGTTTGCTCGCCTAACATAACTTTCAACTAAGCTAACTTTACAGCGTAAAGTTTTTTTGGGCAGAAGCGCTTGACCTGCCACCGGTGCGTCCCCGATCTTTGGTGCGCACAGCGAAAGGTGGATTTGTAAAAAAACAAACCCCTCATCGATCGTCCGTAAAGTTAAACCTCGAAAGGTGCTTGTAGAACCCGTTTTGGCGAAATCACGAACTTGGGCAAGCGCTCAGACGTATCGAGCCATGACGCTTTGCCACAGCCCTCTCCTAAGCCCATGCCTTAAATTCCCAGATTAAAACCTACTTATGACAAAACCGCTTTATAGGCGCCTTACCGCCATCTCTTTAATATCCCTGATGCAATTTGCGACCATTCCCGGCCATGCAGCCGACAACGATGTGCCCGTCGTCGTGAAGATCGCCGGCATTCCTTGGTTTACCGCCATGGAGAAAGGCATCAAAGAGGCCGCCAAAGACACCGGGCTTAACGCTTTCATGGTCGGCCCTAACCACCGCCGATCCGGCCCAACAAGTTCGGCTGGTGGAAGATTTGGTTGCTAAGAATGTGAAGGTCATTGCGGTGGTCCCCAACGACGCCAAAGCGCTTGAGCCGGTGTTTAAACGCGCCCAAGCGGCAGGCATTCCGGTCATTACCCACGAATCGCCCGACCAACAGGGCAATACTTGGGACATCGAGATGATCGACAATAAGCAATTTGGGGAGTTGTACATGCAAAGCCTGGCCAAGTACATGGGTGAGGAAGGCGAGTACATGGTTGTCGTGGGGGGGTTGACCGTTCCGCTGCACAATGCCTGGGCTGATTACGCAATCGCCTACCAGAAAGAGCATTACCCAAAAATGAAGCTGGTGGCAGACCGTTTCGGAGTGGGAGAAAGCCTCGATGATACAAAGCGCGTTACCCATGATATGATCCTGGCTCACCCGAATTTAAAAGGGGCGCTGATTTATTGAAGTTCGGGCGTGGTCGGTGCCGCCCAAGCAGTGAAGGAAGCGGGTAAAAAGGATCAGATCGCCGTGATCGGCACCTGTTCACCATCCCAAGCACGGAAATACTTGGTGGAGGGGATCATTCGCGAGAGCTACATTTGGAATCCCGTGGAAGCGGGAAAAGCGATCGTCAACCTGGCGAAGCTGATGATTGATGGCACCCCAATCGTCGACGGGATGGACTTCCCTGGTTTGGGTAAGGCCACGGTCGATCCGCAAAAGAGGGTGATTCGGGTGATTAAGCTCCAGCCTATCAATAAGGATACTGTCGCGCAGTTGGCCGCGATGGGGTTGTGAGCAATGGCTGGCGTGCAAGGTCCCTTCCAAGCAGGATGTCCCAGTCCTCCTCGTCCTTCGTCGTCGTCCTTCGTCCTCGGTCGGGGATCGAGGCGGTTTGCCAGGACGGAAGAAGGATGAATGGAGAAAGCAAGCGGCGGGATTTTCGCTCCTGCCACCCGAAAAACGGCCGAGGACGAAGGACGACGACGAGGACGAGCAGGAGTGGTAGATGACGCTAAACAGATACGAATCAGGGGCGACTAGCGCAAACCCATGACCGACGCATCGAAGAGCTCTCAATCGCAGGAGGCAGGCACCCTCCCCACACCGAAAGGCGAAACGCCTTTCATCGAAATGCGCCGCATCAGCAAACGTTTCGGCGGGGTTCGCGCCCTGACCAACGTCAACTTCACCGTCCTCGCGGGTGAAATTCACTGCTTGGCGGGCGAGAACGGCTGCGGCAAGAGCACATTGATCAAGATACTTTCCGGAGTTCATGCCCCCAACGAAGGAGAGATCATCTTGGAGGGAAAGGCCCATTCCCATTTGTCGCCAGCCGCTTCGCAGCGGTTCGGAATCCAGATCATTTACCAGGATCTCTCGCTGTTTCCCAACCTCTCAGTGGCCGAGAATATCGCGTTCCGGCATCAAGTAGAGACCCCCTTAGGTCTTACGAGGCAGAAGGCAATGCGCAAGCAGGCGGAGGCGGTGATGGAGCGACTCAAGATTTCCCTGCCGCTGGATGAGCTGGTCGGGTCGCTGCCGATCGCCACGCGTCAATTGGTTGCCATTTGCCGGGCGCTTTCGGCGCAAGCACGGCTGGTGGTCATGGACGAACCAACCGCCTCCCTAACACACCAGGAAGTCGATGCGCTATTGGCGACTATTCATGGGCTTAAGAGCCACGGCATTGCCACCGTCTTCGTTAGCCACCGGCTCGACGAAGTGATGACGATCGCCGAACGCGTCACCGTTTTACGGGACGGCAGCAATGTAGGCACCTACTGGGTCCGCGACATCGACCGCCGCCGATTGAGCGAACTCATCACCGGCCAGGTCTTTGAATCCCGCCTCAAGGCGCCGTTTCCGACCGACGCGGTGCCAGCGCTGGAGGTCCGGGGTTTGAGTCGCCAAGGGCAATATGCCGGCGTCGACTTGGTCGTCCGTCCCGGGGAGGTTCTGGGCATCACCGGCAGGCTGGGGTCAGGCCGAACCGAACTCGCCCTATCTTTGTTCGGAATGAACCCACCCGACGCTGGCGAAATCCGGGCCAACGACAAGGTCATCCAGCTGCGCAATAACCGGGAGGCCATCCGCCATGGCATCGCCTACGTTTCCGAAGACCGTCTTTCACTGGGATTGGTGATGCCACAGAGCATCGCTGACAACACCGTCATATCGGTGTTGGACCGGTTAACGGGGCCGCTTGGCCTCATCGACGCCGCGCGCCGAACCCAAACTATCGATCACTGGATTTTTCAGGAACTGCACGTGAAAACCAGCACTGCGGATCGGCCAGTCCAACAGCTTTCGGGCGGCAACCAACAGCGGGTCGTGCTGGCCAAATGGCTAGCCACAGAGCCGCGCGTGCTGATCCTGGATTCGCCCACGGTCGGCGTCGACATCGGCGCCAAAGCCGGGATTTACCAGGTCATTGACGCCCTCGCGGCCCGCGGTTTGGCCATCATCCTGATCTCGGACGAGGTGGAAGAAGTTTTGCATGAGTCACACAGGATTCTGGTGATGCTTTCTGGACATATCACCGCGACGTACGACCCGCATGGGGTGAGCGAACAAGAACTTCTCGAGGCGATCCATGCGTAAGGGACTCCAACTCGTGTTTCGCCATGACGGCCAATTGGCGCTCATCATCGCCGCCATGGCCCTCATTTTTTCGGTCGTGTCGCCCGCGTTCCGGACGGCAGGCAACCTCGTCAGCTTACTGGAAAACTATTCAGTAATGGCGATCATGGCCGCCGGCCTCTTGGTGGTGCTCGTTTCGGGCGGGATCGACATCTCTTTCGCCGCCATCGCGGCGGTAACTCAATACGTGGTCGCGCTGATCCTCATCAACGCGGGAGGCAATTGGTTGTTGGCCTTTGCACTGGCAGCTGCGTTCGGCGGGCTGCTCGGAGTGGTGAACGCCCTGCTCATTTACTACCTCCGAGCGCTGTCGGTGATCGTCACTATTTCGACGATGACTTTCTACTTCGCGTTGCTGATGTTCGTGACGGAGGGCAACGCCCTTTACAATTTGCCGGACTGGTTTACGGACGACTTAACATTTTGGTCTATTCCTTTCCCCGTGCTGGTCGCCGCGATCCTCCTGATTATCACCGCCTCTATCTTAGGTCGGCTGTCCATCGGGCGCCAGGTTTACGGCTTGGGCGGAAATCCTGAAGCCGCCAAACGCATGGGCTCCAAT
>Ga0209656_10002946_pt1 | contig 11026 bp, 7 predicted proteins | sample BogFormECP12_OM2_FD_188239 | JGI IMG/M metagenome (GOLD analysis project Ga0209656, IMG submission 188239) | Bog forest soil microbial communities from Calvert Island, British Columbia, Canada - ECP12_OM2 (SPAdes) (version 2) | ecosystem: Environmental > Aquatic > Freshwater > Wetlands > Bog ... | reverse complement strand
CGACCACCGCCAACCGCTCGTCGAGGAGGACGCGGCGGCTCGCGACGAAGCGCTCGAAATCAGCATCGACCGCGATCGGCAGGGTGCCACTCTGCTGCAGCTCCTGCTGAGTCTCGCGGGAGATGAGGCGCTCTTCGAAGGAGCGATATCGCCGGCTGCCGACGACCCAGACGTCACCCGCACGCAGCCGGTCGCGCAGCTCCGATAGCACGCAGAGCTCATAGTAGCGCCGGTCGATAGCGCCGCCGGGCAGCACATGCCGCGCCCACCGCTCTCGAATGAAGCCGGTCGGGGCCGATTTCGGCAGGTTGGGCGTCGCCGCCGTGTTGATATCGCGCAGTATGTCGATGGCCCTCAGCAGCGAGGCTGCGGCCGGCACACCCTGGAAGGTAAAGGTCTCAAGAAAAGCGGGCGCCCAGCGCCGCACGCCGACATAGTGCTCGCCCAGCGTCTGGTAGGGATCGAACTCCTCCGAACGCGCCAGCGCCTCCGCTTCTGCAATGCTTGCGCGGAAGCGATCCCAAGGGATCACCGCCGTGATTGCCTCAAAGGGGTCCTGCCTGGCCTCGCGCGCGGCGATCAGGGCGGCGCCGACCCGCGCGTAGAGGCGAACCTTCTCATTGATGGCGCGGCCATCGGCCTGGAAGGCCCGGGCGTGCCGCGACTCGGCCTTGCGAAACATCGTTCCGACGAGCCGATCGAATAGATCGATGGCCTGGTCTGTCAGATCTGCGCTCAAGTCGAGGGTAATAGCGACCAAGGTGGCATGACGGCGTTGACGCTCGTAAGCCGCGATGTGCTGTGCCGTGGTACGGCTGGCCTCGCGGGCGAGTTGGGTGAGGCGTGCCTGATGCACGCGCTGCCGGCAGGCTGGATCAATGCCAATCGCGCGAATGTGGCTCAGACGCTCGATCAGGCCGAGCATCGCAGCAGGCTTTGTCGCTTCCGGCATCTGGCGCAGCCAGACGAGCCAGCTTTGACCCGCTTCCGCGCGGCGCTGCGTCAGGGCATCCAACTGCCGCCGCTGCTCGGCCGATAGCCCGTCGGTCAGCCGACGCTGGACCTCCCGCCGGGCCTGATGCCGCAGATCGACACACAATCGCTCCAGGGCGCCCGGAAAGGGCACGATGATTTGGCGTTGCCGGCACGTCTCCATTATCAGCTCGGCCAGATGGACAAGCCGATCATTCGCGATCGCCTGCGGTAGCAATCCCTTTGTGAGTTCAGCTGCTGCGCGTTTGCCGAAGGGACGCAGGCCGAGCCGGTCCTGACACTCGACGGCGTGCCGCTGGCGGTTTCGCTCCGCCGCGAGATATTCGTCCATCGAAGCAGGATGAGCATCGATCTGCTCTGCAGCGAATGCAAGGAGCTGAGCTGGCGGCTGCTCGTATGCTTGTAGCGGGCGGCCTGGATAACGGAGATAGCAAAGCATCAGAGCATAACCGAGGCGGTTATGGTCGCCGCGACAACGCCGGATCACTGCCAGATCCTGGGCGGACAAGGTGTAGTGCCGTACCAGTGCACGCCGATCGGTCGGTGGATCGAACAGCGCGGCGATCTGGGCTTCGGTCAGTTGCTGTCGGCGCATCACTCATGCCTCCCTGCACATCGAGGCCAGCAAACCAGCCGATCCGGACCAGGGAGTCGATGAGCATGCCGCGCTTGATGCCGAAGTGCGGCAAACCGCGGCACTGGTGGCGCCGCCGTCGAGCGCCGCGATCACCGCCGCGAACTTCTTGGCGTCGATTGCCGGAGACGGCCGCGGCGCCGGGCCGCCGCGAGGCCCGGCCCTGACCCGCTCCCGGGTCAAGCGACCGCTCAACTGCGGTTAGGGCGCCGAAACATGAAACAGGAATTCACCCTGCGGCGGCGGCGTGGAGACTATGCGTTCCTGCTTTGTCCGCTTATGCGTATCAGTGAGCCGTTTCGTTAGTTCGGGCCATCTCGCGGAACACCTGTGCGTTGTTGAACGAGGCGCACACGCAGACTGGGCTGCAGCGGACAATGGACCGAAACCTGAGCGAGCTGCTTGACATCAACAAGACCGCGCATCCACAGGCAGCGCTCGATTTCGCCAGAAGGGAGCAGCTGCGGGACGAAATCGAGCGCTGCTGTCCTCCTGAGGTGACGCCCCCGGTCTGCACCTATGTGCCGTGCCCTGCCCCTCCCTCGCTGACGCCGCCGCAGCAACCGGGGGGAACGACGCACTAGCGGGAGCAGCTTCGCGGAATTCGACGGGCGCCGGATCCGCTCATGGCCGTGGAGCGGCCGTCGGAGATGATTGTCGCCGGAGCGGCACAGTCGGGCGGTCCCCGGCTGCCGCGCTAATCAGCGGCCTGCGCCGAGGGAGTGTGCGCCGGCTCGAGTGCGGCCTCGGTCACTTCCTCGGCGCGTTCGGCCCAGCGAAAGCGCAGGCTGTTCCGCGCACTTTCGGGGATGTCGTCGTAATCCTTGCGGTTGCGCGCCGGCAGGATCACCGTCGAAAGCCCGGCACGTGCGGCGGCGACGACCTTTTCCTTGATGCCGCCGACCGGCAGCACCAGGCCGCGCAAGCTGATCTCGCCGGTCATCGCCGTGTCGCTGCGCACGGTGCGGTCAGTCAGCAGCGACACGAGTGCGGTATACATCGCCACCCCGGCGCTCGGCCCGTCCTTGGGGATCGCACCGGCTGGGACGTGAACGTGAATGTCGCTCTTTTCGAACATTGCCGGATCGAGCCCGAGCGATGACGCCCGCGCCTTGACCAGGCTCAGCGCCGCCTGCGCGCTCTCGCGCATGACCTCGCCCAATTGGCCCGTCAGGATCAGCCGGCCGCCGCCCGGAAAGCGCGTCGCCTCGATAAACAGAATGTCGCCGCCGACCGGGGTCCAGGCGAGGCCGGTGGCAACACCCGGGACGCTGGTGCGCATCGCCACCTCGCCCTCGAAGCGCGGCGCGCCGAGGATTTCAGATAGCGCACTTGCCTCGATCCGGACGTGCTGTTCGGTCCCTTCGGCGATCCGCATCGCGGCGCTGCGCAACGCGGCGCCGATCTCGCGCTCGAGCTGGCGCACTCCGGCCTCGCGTGTGTAGTCGCGGATGATCGCCCGGATCGCATCGTCGCTGATTTCGGCCCGCTCGGGAGTGAGCCCGTTAGCCTTCAGCTGGCGGGCGACCAGATAGCGCCGCGCTATCTCGAATTTTTCGTCCTCGACATAGCCGGGGAGGTCAATGACCTCCATGCGGTCGCGCAGCGGCCCCGGGATGGTGTCGAGAACATTCGCGGTGGTGATGAACATGACCCGAGACAGATCGAACGGCACGCCGAGGTAATTGTCGCGGAAAGTCGAGTTCTGCTCGGGATCGAGCACTTCGAGCAATGCCGAGGCTGGGTCACCCTGGATGCCGCGGCCGAGCTTGTCGATCTCGTCGAGCATCATCACGCAATCCCGCGCCCCGGCCCGGCGGATCCCCTGGATGATGTTCCCCGGCAGCGCCCCGATGTAGGTGCGCCGGTGTCCACGGATCTCAGCCTCGTCGTGGGTGCCGCCGAGGCTGACTCGAACGAACTTCCGGCCCGTCGCCCTGGCGATGCTCTGTCCCAACGAGGTCTTGCCGACGCCGGGAGGACCGACAAAGCACAGGATTGGGCTGCGCCCGCCCGGGTTCAGCTGTTGGATTGCGAGATATTCGAGGATGCGCCGCTTGATCTTTGTGAGGCCGTAATGGTCTGCCTCAAGAATCCGGCGTGCCTCAGCGATGTCGACCGACTTCCCCGATTCGACCGACCACGGAAGCTCGGTCAGCCATTCGAGATAGGTGCGAGCCATCGAGTATTCGCCGGACGCCTCGGGCATCCGGTCGAGCCGGGCGAGTTCTCTTCTTACATGCTCCTCGACTTCGGGCGGCATTTTCGCCTCGGCGATCTTCCTGGTCAGCTCGGCGATCTCTTGAGCTTTCGCGTCCTCTCCTTCGCCGAGCTCCTTCTGGATCGTCCTCATCTGCTCGCGGAGCAGGAACTCGCGCTGGCGGTCGTCGATCTTGCCTTTGGTCTGCTCGCTGATCTGCCGCGACAGCCGAAGAACCTCGATGCGATACGCCAACAATTCCGAGACGCGCTCGAGCCGGCGCTCGATGTCGACCGTCTCCAGGATCTCCTGCTTCTCTTGCGGAGCAATGTCCATGAAGCTCGCGATCAAGTCAGCGAGCGCCGCCGGGGAAGTGACGGATTGCACCGCATTGACGAGCTCGGCCGGCGTCTGCGGCAACAGCTGCAATACCTCCAGAGCCTGGTTGCGCAGATTGAGCAGCCGCGCTTCGATGTCCTTTGTCGTGGCCTCGACTTCCTGGATGCGTTCAACCCTGGCCGCGAGAAACGGGTACCCGTCGAGGAAGTCGATGATGCGAGAGCGCCGCTCTCCTTGGCAGATTGCGTGGTGCCCGCCGTCCGGGCTGGTGACATAACGCAACAGGCTGGCTTCGGTCCCCATTCGATGCAGGTCGACGGGGATCGGATCGTCGATGCTGGGGTCGCGCTGCAGCACCAGCCCAACGGTCCGGTTGCTCCTCATTGCTGTCTGCGCCGCCAAGACAGAGCGCTGGCGGCCGAGCGTGATCGGTAGCACCGTGCCAGGGAACAGGACAAGGTTGCGGGTCGGAATAAGGATCAGCGCGTCTTCCGGCAGTGCCGCGACGTCGGCCAACCCCATTTCGACATTATCGGGGGGCGGGGGCGGGACGCTGCCCGAAGTACGCAGTTCACGATCCTCCAAAGGCATAGCGGACATCCTCAAAACTTGTGCAGCTGCAGCATCAGGCAGCCATTGGCGAGATGCCGGCTGGAGAATTCGAGCCGCGCCGGCGGCAACTCGATCCGTCGCTGAAAATGCCCGTGTGGTATCTCCAGCCGATGAATCCGGGCATCTTTCAATCCGGCGGGTAAGGGACGCTCGCCGCTGACGATCAACACGCCTGCGCTGAGGGTCACCTGCACTTGGTCAGGATCCACTCCCGGCAGGGCAATCACGATCGTGAGCGCATCATCGGTCTCAAAAATGTCCACCGGCGCTTCCCAGCAGGGCGTAGTGTGGGCGCGATGAAAGAATTGGCGGTGGAGGCGCTCGGCGCGCTCCATTGCCTCGCAGGCCTGCGCCCACATCAACATTTCGAGCTGTCGCTTTGGCATTATCGGCTCCGCGCGGTGCGACCCGCCCGACGAGGGCCGCATCGCGTCATATAGTGTGCAAAAATGGGAGGAGAGAGACTTTCTCAACCAGCTGCCGATGGTTCGTCACTGAGCATCTCGGCCGCCGGCGGCGCGCAAAGCAGGAGCGTCCGCCGCCCGATCAGGCAGGTGTCGGCGCGTCTGGATGGAGCAGCTTGGCCCTACGCAGATCCGCCCAAAGCGCCGGCGGAATCGGATACCGCAGGAGCTTCACATCGGCTTCGAACTCTTCGACATCGCGCGGGCCGGGGAGGACCGACGCGACAGCCGGATGGGCGAGCGGAAATTGCAGCGCTGCGGCTATCAGGGGCACACCGTGACTGCCGCAAACCGCGCTCAGCGCGTTCACCCGAGCGGCGATCTCGGGGGGCGGGGGTCGGTAATTCCAGCTGTCTCGTCCCGCCAGAATGCCGGTGTTGTGCGGAGCACCGATCACGATCGAGATGCCCGACTCGAGGCATTTCGGAAAGAGATCATCGAGCCCCGCTTGCTCGAGCAGGGTGTAGCGAGCGGCGAGAAGGAAAACGTCCCAGGCACCCCATTCCATCGCCTCGAGCAGCACCTCCCGTTCTTGGACGCCGATTCCGATCGCCCGCACCACGCCGGAGCGGCGCAATTCCTCGAGTGCGCGGTATCCGCTGCCGCGAAACGTGCGCATGACCTCGAGGTGCGCGTCCTGATGCTGCCGCGCCCCGATGTCATGCACGTAGAGAATATCGATCCTCGCCAGGCCGAGCCGCTGCAGACTGTCTTCGAATGCGCGCATGATCCCATCGTAGGTGTAGTCGAACACTAGCTCGAACGGCATCGGATGCTGGCGGCCAGCGGTTGCGGTCGGCCCTGTGCGCGGGCGCAGCCGCCGCCCGACCTTTGTCGACAAGACCCATTCATCGCGCGGTACCGCACGCAGCGCGTCGCCGACGCAGCGCTCCGACTGTCCAAACCCGTAAAAGGGTGCCGTGTCGAAATGGCGCAGGCCCGCCGCCCACGCGGCACGCACGACAGCTTCCGCCGTCTCACGAGTCACCGGTACCCGGTGACCACCCATAGTCGCAGTGCCGAGCCCGAGAACCGTCAATCTGAGGCCTGTGCGCCCCAGAGGGCGTGTCTCGAAGCCCGTCATCCCGCCCTCTCCGTCATTGTGTGTCGATTGATATTATATCCGATTACAACCGACCGCTGTAATCCGAGTCGCAGCCGGTTGCATCCGTAGCGGGACCCTGCCACATGATCCTGACCTTTGGGGCAATAAATGTCGATTTGATCGTCCCGATTCCACGCTTGCCACAGCCGGGGGAAACCGTGCTGGGCGGCGCGTATGAGCTTCTCCCGGGCGGCAAGGGCGCCAATCAGGCGCTGGCGGCGCGCCGAGCCGGAACGAAGGTTATGCTCGCCGGCGCTGTTGGCCGGATTCCTTTGCCGCGATCGCGCTCGATTCGCTCCGCGGCGAAGGCGTTGACACGCGACTGGTGCGCGCCGTCGAGCTCCCAACCGGCTGTGCCGCAATCATGGTGTCGGCCGCTGGCGAGAACGCGATCGCGGTGGCTCCCGGCGCCAATGCGGGGCTGCGCTGCGATTGGGTACCCGACCCGTTGCTTGACGCCAGCACGATCCTCGTCGCCCAGCTCGAGGTCCCGCTCGGCGAAACCGAAGCGCTGATCAGACGCGTGCGGAGGCGTGGTGGGCGATGTCTGCTCAACCTGGCGCCGGCGCTGCCGATCGATCTCGGGCTGTTGTCCGAAATCGATCTCCTTGTCGCGAACGAGAGCGAAGCGTCAACCATGTCGCCTGATCCGACGGAACTTGCCCGTCGGCTGCGGCAGGGGCTAGTGGTGACGCGCGGCGCGGTGGGAGCCAGCGCATTTCTCGCTAACGGCAGCCGCCTCGATTTGCCAGCGCTCGCTATCGTCCCGGTCGATACGACCGGCGCCGGTGACACGTTTGTCGGCGTTCTCGCAGCGGAGCTCGATTTGGGCGCGAATCTCTAAGCCGCGCTGCGGCGGGCCAGTGCCGCTGCCGGTCTTGCGTGCCTCGCCCGCGGCGCTCAAACGGCAATGCCGGGTGCGACTGCGATCGACGCGGCGATGACGGGCTTGCCGGGTTAGCCCAGGGGCCCGCAGTGCTCGTGAAACGTGGCTAAGACGTCGATGTAGAGCTGACGCTTGAACGGGACGATCAGCTCCGGCAGGCGCATCGGCGCCACCCATTGCCAAGCGTCGAACTCCGGATGCTCGGTGGCGAGGTTTATGTCGCTATCCCGGCCGGTGAAGCGCATGACGAACCATTTTTGCCGCTGGCCACGGTAGCGCCCGCCCCACATTCTGGCGGCGAGCTCGACGGGCAGATCGTATTGCAGCCAGCCCCGGCTTTCGTCGAGAATCTCGGCCTCGGCGGTGCCTATCTCTTCCCCCAGTTCTCGTAATGCCGCCTGGCGCGGGGTCTCGCCCGCGTCGATTCCGCCTTGTGGCATCTGCCACGCGGGCATTGTCGGCATGTCGAGGCGGCGGGCTACGAACGCCTCTCCTCGCCGGTTGAGCAGCATGATGCCGACCGCCGGGCGATAGCCGAGCGGTTTGCCGTCTCTGTCGACTCGCGTCATCGATACCGCCGAGTCCGCGCCGGTTCGTATGATCTCAGTTGACGACGCGACCGTTGAACATCGCTATACCGCGCAGCATGTCGACCGCCCGGGCCAGCTGGTAGTCGGCGGGCGTGCCCATGATCGACGGATCGACGGAAGTCTGCTCGGGAGCTCCGTCCCCGGAATCGTCCTTTTTCACGTCCGACGCGGTGGCGACCTTGTCGCCCTTCTCGGGCGTCTTCTCGATCTTGGCGGCTTCGACGACGATGTCCGGATCAATTCCTTTCGCCTGGATCGAGCGGCCCGAGGGTGTGTAATAGCGCGCCGTGGTCAGGCGCATCGCGCCGTGGCCGGGGAGCGGTATGATTGTTTGCACCGACCCTTTGCCGAAGGATTTCGTACCGAGAAGGATCGCGCGGTGGTGGTCCTGCAGGGCGCCGGCGACAATCTCACTGGCCGAGGCAGAGCCGCCGTTGATCAATACCGCCACCGGCAGACCGCTCGCGATGTCGCCCGGGCGAGCGTTGTAGCGCTGGGCATCCTCGCTGCGCCGGCCGCGAGTGGACACGATCTCGCCCTTGTCGAGAAAGGCGTCCGAAACCGCAACCGCCTGATCGAGGAGTCCGCCCGGATTGTTGCGCAAATCGAGGATCACCCCCGCTAGCTTGTTGCCGGCCTGCTGCTTCAGGTTCTTCATCGCGTTGTTGAGGCCGACATCGGTTTGCTCGTTGAAGGTCGTGATCCGAATGTAGCCGATTGTGTCGCCCTCGAGATGCGAGCGGACCGACTGGATCCTGATCATCGCGCGGGTCAGCTTGACGTCGAAGGGTTCCATCCCCTCGCGCCGGATCGTCAGCTTGATCTCGCTGCCGACCAAGCCGCGCATTTTCTCGACCGCCTCCGGAAGGGTCATTCCCTGGACGGGATCGCCATCGAGGTGAGTAATCAGGTCGCCGGGCTTCAGGCCGGCGCGCGCCGCCGGGGTATCGTCGATCGGCGAGACCACCTTGACGAGGCCGTTCTCCATCGACACTTCGATCCCGAGGCCGCCGAACTCGCCGCGTGTCTGGACCTTCATATCGTTGAAGTTCTTTGTGTTCAGGTAGTTCGAATGAGGATCGAGTGAGGTCAGCATGCCGTTGATCGCCGACTCGACCAGAGTGTCGTCGCTGACTTCGTCGACATATTCGGCGCGTACGCGCTCGAAGACCTCGCCGAACAGATTGAGCTGCTTGTAGGTTTCCGTCGAGTTCGCCGGCGCTGCTGCGCCGACGTCCTGGCGCAGCGAGAACACGACGACCGTCGCGGCGACCACCGCAATAAGACCCGAACGCTTCATCCATTCACCCTATCGTCTCGGGCCCGATCGGCTCGATGCGCCTTACCCATGATATCCGGCACTCCAGGCAATGATCAAGCCGAGGCTGTCGCGGCGAAATGGCCCGGCTCAATCTGCTGGCCTGAATCCGCTGCATGCCGCGCCGCGGCCGACCCGATCAATGAGTGGCCGGTCATCGCCGTCGGCTTCGGCAGACCAATGATGTCGAGCAATGTCGGGGCGATGTCCGAGAGGCGGCCGTTTTCGAGGTGCGCGATTGCGGCGGGCGGGTTCACCACAACAAACGGTACGGGGTTGAGTGTGTGCGCGGTGTGCGGCTCGCCGGTTTCCGGGTCGCGCATCATTTCGGCATTGCCGTGGTCGGCCGTGAGAACAAGCGTGCCACCGGCCTGCTCGACCGCCTCGGACAGCCGGCCGAGACAGGCGTCGACGGTCTCGACCGCCTTGGTCGCGGCGTCGATCCGGCCAGTATGCCCGACCATGTCGGTGTTTGCGTAGTTCAGCACAATGACGTCGAAGCGGCCGGACCGAATCGCTTCGACGACCTTGTCGGTAACCTCGAACGCCGACATCTCGGGCTGCTGGTCGTACGTCGCGACCTTGGGCGAAGGTACGAGAATCCGCTCCTCGCCCGGAAAGACCGTCTCGCGTCCGCCGTTGAAAAAGAACGTGACGTGCGCGTATTTCTCGGTTTCCGCGATGCGCAACTGGGTCAGCCCGGCCCGGGATAACGCCTCGCCGAAGCTGTCGTTGAGGTCCTCGGGCGGGAACATAGTCCCAAGAAACTGGTTGAGCTCGGTCGAATACTCGACGAGCCCCAGTGCGGCGGCAAACGCGATCCGTTTTTTCCGCGCGAAGCCGGAGAAATCGGGGTCGAGCAGGGCAGCGGCGATCTCGCGCACCCGGTCGGCGCGAAAATTCGCGATCAGCAGACCATCGCCGTCGCGCATGCCGCCATAACCGGCGATCGCTGTCGGCTCGATAAATTCGTCGGTTTCGCCGCGGGCATAGGCCGCTTCGACCGCCTGCGCCGGATCATCGGCGCATCGGCCGGTGCCGCCCAGGATCACCCGATAGGCTTTCTCGACCCGGTCCCAGCGCTTGTCCCGATCCATCGCGTAATAGCGACCGCTGATCGTGGCAATCCGGAGGTTGCGAAGACCGGCAACGTGCTCCTGAAACTGCCTCAGATGCGAAGCAGCCGCCTTGGGCGGCGTGTCGCGGCCGTCGAGAAAGGCGTGGACGGCGACCGGCATCCCGGCTTCGGCGAGAATGCGGGCGAGGGCGGCGATCTGGCGTTGGTGCGAATGGACCCCCCCGGGCGACATCAGCCCCATCAGGTGAGCAATGCCGCGGCTCTCCGTCAGCTTGCCGATGAAATCGCGCAATGCCGGCATCGTCGCGAGCCTGCCTTTAGCGATCGCCGCATCGATGCGCGGCAGGTCCTGAAGCACCACCCGTCCGGCACCCATGTTGGTATGTCCGACTTCGGAATTCCCCATCTGGCCGTCGGGCAAGCCGACATAGTGCTCGCTCGCCTGCAGCTGCGCGTGCGGCCACCGAGCGATCAATCGATGCCAGTTCGGCGCGCTCGCCTTCTCGATCGCGTTGTCGTCGGCTTTCGGCCGCTCGCCCCATCCGTCGAGAATGCACAGCACGAGCGGACGGGGACGCGAACGGGAGTTCATCTCAGGGCAGCCTCGGACCGATGCACGCCTATCTCTATACGCGAAATCGACCCCGAGAAGGTAGCGTTCCTAACCTCCCTTACCCAACTCCCGGTGATAGGGGTGACCGGCTAGAATTTGCTGGGCACGATAGAGCTGTTCGAGCAGCATTCCGCGGACCAGCAAATGCGGCCAGGTCATTGATCCGAGCGACAGGGTCACATTGGCGCGGTCGA
>Ga0209656_10002945_pt1 | contig 11028 bp, 10 predicted proteins | sample BogFormECP12_OM2_FD_188239 | JGI IMG/M metagenome (GOLD analysis project Ga0209656, IMG submission 188239) | Bog forest soil microbial communities from Calvert Island, British Columbia, Canada - ECP12_OM2 (SPAdes) (version 2) | ecosystem: Environmental > Aquatic > Freshwater > Wetlands > Bog ... | reverse complement strand
CTTCGATCCAGTGGCGGATTGAGGAGCTGACCAATCCGACTTCCTTTCGAAGTTCGCGCCAATCCGTTTTGCCGTACTCTCTGCCGAGCACCTCGATCGTTCCGGAAGAAGGAGTCACATAGCCGGTGACGCAACTCAGCAGAGTTGTCTTACCCGATCCGTTGGCTCCGAGGATAACCCAGTTTTCATTCGGCGCGACCTCCCATTGGATCGCTTTGAGGATTGGTGTTCCGCCTCGAATAACTCGGAGATCACGAATTGAGATGATGGCCATGCAACAGTAATTACTTCAGTAATTGCCGCCGGGGAGCAGAGCAATTTCGGCCCCGTTCGACTCAAACAAACTTGCACTCAATCGCAAGAGCCGCTTTAAGCAAACGCAAGTAGGTCGGACGCGAAATTTCAGTCGCCCCGAACTGTTTCAAATGTTCGTTTACGTATTGCGTGTCAAGGAGTCGAAATCCTTGAGCGTTCAGGCGATTGACCAGTTCCACAAGGGCAACTTTTGATGCATCCGAGACCCTGTGGAACATAGATTCTCCAAAAAATGCGCCGCGAATACTCACACCATAAAGTCCGCCGGCCAATTCATCTCCCTGCCAGGCTTCGACCGAGTGCGCAAACCCGAGCCGGTGAAGATTTACATAACTCCGGACGATCTGTTCACTAATCCAAGTCTCTGTGCGCTTGGCGCACGCTCTCATAACAGCCTCAAACGCGGTATTGAACCGGATCTCGAAAACTCTCTTTTTCAAAACACGTTTCAGTCCATGCGGAATGTGAAATTCCGAGAGCGGAATGATCCCGCGGGGATCGGGCGAGAACCAGCCGATCTCGCCATCCTCCATCGCCATCGGAAAAATACCGGTGCAATAGGCTTCAAGGAGGAGAGATGCAGGAATTAATTTGACTCTACCTCTCTCGCGCAAATCCACGCACTCTATCGGCTTTACAGTCTAGCTTGAACAAGTCTGCGGCGGCGACGAAACAGATTGCTCCGCTCAGCTTCCAGCCATTTCCGCAAACCTCTGAGCATGAAAATGAGGGCGCCCGGACCCGGGCTGAACCCTGGCAAAAAGAGCCGTGAATCCAGGTTGCTCGCCCCGTAAGTGCCGGCTCGCATTTTTCGCTTCGCGAGCTTTGCAAGCCGGCGGTTATAGCTGCGCATCAGGCTGCCGAACAATTGCCCGATCGGTCCCCCATACGGCAACTCGGAATACTTGTGAGGATGATTGCCGTAAGCCTGCCGAACAGGCCCTATGAAATAGGCGCCGATGTCCAGGTAGAACGCAACGATCATCAGCTCAAGATCGCCAAGATAGTAGTACTTGTCTTTGTAAACTCCCTCAAACCAGGTATGGAACTGTTTGAGATATAATTCGTTGTAACGGTCGCGCGCCCGGGCGATATCCTTTCCGGCCAGCGAATCGGAGAGGATTTCAAAAATCCCGAAACAGGTGTACGAAATGAAATCGAAACCCGGACTGTATAACGGATCGAGAAAGCCCGCGGCGTCACCCACTAAAGCCCATCCATCGCCAATCGATTTCTCACTGTAGTAGGCAAGGTTGGAATACGCGTGAATGTCTTTGTCAATGATCTCGGCGTCGCACAGCACCTTTTTCCCCAGCGGATGCGTCATCAGATGTGATTTTAAACGTTCGCCGAGATTGCGCCCAGGCTTGAGCTCAAAAATGCGGCTGTCATACACCAGTCCGACGCTGCAGTCCCCCCCTTTGAGAGGAATAAGCCATCCCCACCAACCGTAGCCCATCAGGTGATTGGTTGCCCACTGCCGCATCGCCCAGCAAGGTTCCGTGAAGCCCGGGGCGCTTGCCCAGACATCGGCGCCATCAAGATCGGCAGTGTTGCGGAAACGCGCCCAGACGGAATGAATCGGATGCGAATCCAAAACCCGGTAAGTCCTCAGCTTTCGAGCAATTATCGCGGCTCGCCCGCTCGCGTCGACGACCCATCTGGCAGTCACTCTGCGCGTCTCGTCTCCCGTCCGGACGATGATTTGATTCTTTCCTTCGCCACCCAATTCCAATTCCTGAACTTTCGCGGGCCGCCAGACTTCGCATCCGGCCGCCGCCGCCTTTTGAAGAACGGCCTCGTCGAGCTTGGCTCGGTCCAGCTGAAATGCAGGGAGGCGAGTCTGATGCTTCGGCCCCAGCTCAGCACAACGCGTAAAATTGTCGTCACTCTTCTTATAGAACCACATTCGAAGACCGGACTTGGTGATCTGCTCGTTGCCGAGATGGTTGGCGATATTCAGGACCCGCATCAGGAAACAGGCACCGACTTCACTGGTCGATTCGCCGACCTTTCGATCGAACTCGGCCGCCTTTTCTATGATGAGGATGTGCAACGACGGATCCTTGCGCTTAAGCAGGTAAGCCGTTGAGGCCCCTGCTATCGCGCCTCCGACGACAGCAACGTCGTATGAATACCGCATTCTGACCGAAGATTGAGGCTCATCACCTATTAAGCAAGCAGGAAGAAAAGGCAGAAGGCAAAAGCCAGAAGGAAAAGTATAATTGGCGTCCCGCCTGTTCACTCCCAGCGTAGGGCTCTCCTGTTGAGGCACTCAACACTCGCCACCAACGTCCAATTACCATTACGAGCAAAAGCGGCGATTCCGCGAACAATTACAACAAGGGCGTCCTTCCTCATTCCTCATTCCTCATTTTGCCTTTTGCCTTTTTCCTTTTGCCTTCTTCCTTAAAGCAGCTCCCCTTGCGGCTCCGCCGCCAGTTTCGCTTCCGCTTCGACTTCCGCAAGCAGGGACCGGAACTCACACTTTTTAAGACCGGCAATATAGGAGGGGTAATCGGGGCAAATCTTCAGTTCGGCGACAGGAATTTCGATCCGGTGATCCAATTCCAATCGAACCATCTCGCGGTTCTGTTCGATCTTTGTCCGGTTGGAGGCCAGCTTCTCTCTGAGTTTCGCGTTCGGGACCTGATCCAGATTCGCGAGGAGTCGTTCGATGGTTCCAAATTCTCGAATCAAGGCGGCGGCGGTTTTTTGGCCAATCCCCTCGACCCCGGGAATGTTGTCAACGCTGTCGCCGGTTAGAGCAAGGACTTCCCCGATACAGTGCGGAGGCACACCCCATTTCTCAGTGACTTCCGGAATCCCGAGCAGAGCATGAGGATCTTTTGGACTTTTCAGATCGGTTTTGTTAGTCGAGTAGATCTTGACCGAATCATTCACCAATTGAAACAGGTCCTTGTCGTTCGTCGCGAGTATCGAGTCGATCTGGCGGGTTTCCGCCTCAATCACGTAACAGGCCATCAAATCGTCCGCTTCAGCATTCGGCTTTGCAATCGAGACAATCCCCATTGGACGGCAGAATTCTCGAATAAAATCGACTTGCGGGATCATTGTTTCCGGCATCGATTCGCGCTGCTGTTTGTACGCTGGTTGCAGCGCGACACGTTTCTCCGGAAGTCCTTCGTCCCAGAAGACCGCCGCAAAATCGGGCCGGAGGTCCTTTAACATTTTTCGCACAGTCTTTACGAACCCGTAAATCGCGTTAGTCGGTTCGCCACGAGAATTCTTCAAGGATTGGATCGCGTGAAAAGAACGATACACGTAGTAGTGGCCGTCAATGAGGAGCAGTGTCACAGACCACCAGTAAACAAAAAAGTGAGAAGTCAGAAGGCAAAATGCAGAAGCAGGCGGCGCGGCATCTTTACTTCTGCATTTTGCCTTTTGACTTCTTACTTTCCCTCAAGCCAGTTTCAGATTCGGATCTGCGTCCTCGGTCAATTCGGAGCGGTAACCGAGCAGGAACCGCTTGAGACCAGCGTATCCGATCATGGCGGCATTATCGGTGCTGAGCGAGGGAGAAGTCAGCTTCAGCTCTAGGCCGGCCGCGGCAGCTGCCTCGGACATCCTGGAGCGCAGACGTGAGTTTGCGCTGACGCCTCCGCTGACGGTCACAAGGTTCACCCCGGATTGTTTGGCGGCACGGATCGACTTCCTGACAAGCACGTCAACCACCGCCTCCTGGAATGACGCGCATAGATCCGCACGGTACTCTCCCTTCAACTTCGGCAAAAGATAACGCACCGCGGTTTTCAATCCGCTGAAACTGAAATTGAAGTCATCCCTGTTCATCATGCTGCGGGGAAGCTCGAACCGATTTGGGTCCCCCATCCTAGCGAGCCGATCAATCTCGGGCCCTCCGGGATACGGCAATCCAAGGAGTTTTGCGACTTTGTCGAATGCTTCGCCGGCAGCATCGTCGAGCGTGCGGCCCAGGAGGAGATAGGATCCGACAGCTTCCAGCCGAACCAGCATGGTGTGTCCACCACTCACGATCAGCCCGATAGAGCGCGACGGTGGGTCGGAATTCTGTAGGAAAGGGGACAACAGATGACCCTCTAGATGATTGATACCAATGAACGGTCGGCCAAGACCGATCGCAACCCCCTTGGCGGCACTGTATCCAACTAGAAGGGACGTCAGCAACCCGGGGCCTCGCGTGGCCACAACGCAATCGATCTCTGCAATGGAAATTCCCGCGCGCCGGAGTGCCGAATCGATCAGCGGGCGGACTCTCGGCAGATGATTCCGTGAAGCGACTTCTGGGACAACCCCCCCATATTTGTTGTGCAGATCGATTTGGCTCGCAATTTCGGAAGCCAGAATTTCGCTGGGACTGCGAACAAGCGCCACAGCCGTTTCGTCACACGACGTCTCGATCGCCAAAACCACCGACGGTCTCACTGCTGACTCGCTTGCGGCTGTTTTTCGTTCTGGTTGTAAATCATCGCTCCCTTCAGCGCGTCGATCGCTCGATCAAGCTGTGGGTCCTTCTGATCGCTGACAAATTCTTGCTCATCAGGGCTTAATAATCCGTCCCGGTGCCGCAACACCAGCGCTCGTTCTTCGTCCGGCGAAAGCGACGCCTTAATATTCGGAGTGACCCCTTTTTCATGAATGACTTGTTTGCTCGGCGTGTAGTACTTGGCAGTGGTCAGTCGGAGCGCTGAACCATCTGGCAATTGGATCACGCTTTGGACGGAGCCTTTGCCGAACGTCGTTTCGCCCACAAGGATTGCGCGATTCAAGTCTTTCAGCGCCCCCGCCATGATCTCAGCCCCGCTGGCGCTCCCGCTGTTGACGAGCAGGACCACCGGGAAATGAGGCCGCTGTTTAACGTTTTTGCTCGTGTAATATTCGCGGCGCTGCGCCACATCGCGTCCCTGGGTGTAAACAACCATCGTTTTCGGCGGCAGGAAGAGTCCGGACACATCGACCGCACTCGTTAGCAAACCACCGGGGTTGTATCGCAAATCCACGATCAGCGCCTGCATTCCATGGCTCTGCAAGTCGTCCAGTTTTTGGTCCACCTCCTGCGCGGTCGGTTCATTAAATTGCGTGATGCGGAGGTACCCGATCTTGAAGTTCCCGGTCAACGACGGATCGAGAATCTTCGCGTCTTTGACGCTTGCGACTTTTATGATTTCCCGCTCCAGAACGTAGTCCTTCGTCTCTTTCGTGGACGGTCGAAAAATCGTCAGAGACACCTTCTGACCGGGTTCGCCACGCAACATATTGACTGCATCCTGGAGACCCAGTCTTTCGGTCGTGTTGCCATTGATTCGAAGAATCCGATCACCCGGCAAAATCCCAGCTCGCGACCCGGGGCTATCTTCCATCGGCGATACCACCGTTAGAACGCCATCCTTGGTGGAGACGACAACCCCAAGACCGCCAAACTCGCTCTTGGTTTCGTCCTCCATATCCCGATAGTCAGCCGGTTCCATGAACTGGCTGTGAGGATCGAGGCTGGCCAACATTCCGCGCAGAGCAGAATAGGTCAGGTCTCTGTACCCGATTTTGCTCGAGTCAACATAATCCTGGCGGATCAATTGAAGCGCCCGAGTGAAGACTGTCAGGTTTTCGTATCCGGCATCGTCGGTATCGGCGGAGGCTCTTGAAGTGAATACCCGAACCCCGACGATCAGATTAAAAATTAAGAGGAGGCTCAGGAAGCCGTAGAGACCTTTGCGCTTCATCGAAAAGACACCTTAGCATATTTCGGCAAGTGTCCCAAGCACTGGGACACTTGCCGAAATTATGCTGCGTCCTTGTCCTGCTTTCGTCTAATCAGAGGCTGCCGCTTGCCTTCCACAACGGCGCGATTGATTACAACATCGGCAATATCTTCCCGACTCGGAACCTCGTACATCACGTCGAGCATGATCTTTTCGAACATGGAACGAAGCGCCCTTGCGCCTGTCCCTTTTGTCACTGCCTGCTGAGCCAGAGCACGCAACGCATCCCGGGTAACAACGAGGTTGACCCCCTCCATTGCCAACAGCTTTGTATACTGTTTTACCATCGCATTGCGGGTATCGGTCAAAATCAGGATCAATTCCTCTTCGGTTAGCCCGTCGAGCGCAGTCACAATCGGTAGGCGGCCAACAAACTCGGGTATCATCCCGAACGAGAGCAAATCTTCTGGCTCAGTGTTCCTGAGCGTTTCCTCGGACCTGTTGTCCCCCCCGGATCGCTCCGCAGTATGGAATCCGAGCACCTTGTTCCCGAGTCGCCGGCCGATAATTTTTTCAAGTCCGACGAATGCGCCGCCGCAAATAAAGAGGATCTTTTCGGTATTTACCTGGATGTATTCCTGGTGCGGATGCTTGCGTCCGCCCTGCGGCGGCACATTACAGCTGCTGCCCTCCAGGATCTTGAGAAGCGCCTGCTGGACCCCTTCACCTGAAACATCCCGGGTGATGCTCACGTTATCGGTTTTCCGTCCGATTTTGTCGATCTCGTCAATGTACACGATGCCGATCTCGGCCCGCTTCACATCGTAGTCCGCATTTTGTAGCAAACGCAAAATGATGTTTTCGACATCCTCGCCGACATAGCCGGCTTCCGTAAGAGTCGTCGCATCGGCAATACAAAATGGCACATCCAGGATACGGGCGAGCGTCCGGGCAAGCAGCGTCTTCCCCGACCCTGTCGGGCCAATTAAAAGAATGTTGCTTTTCTCGAGTTCGACGTCAGCGTACGGATCCATCGAGAGGTCCTTGCTTCCGTTCGCGTGCAGGATGCGTTTGAAATGGTTGTGAACTGCCACCGATAGCACCTTCTTCGCGGACTCCTGACCAACCACATATTGATCAAGTTGCCGACGAATATCCGCAGGCTTCGGTACACGAAGACTGGTGGTTTGGCGTCTTGCATCCTCGTTCAGCTCCTTGTCGAGGATTCCTTTGCAAACGTTGATACAGTTGTCACAAATGTAGACCCCTGGCCCCGCGATAAGCTTGCGCACCTCGGCATGGCTCTTGCCACAGAAAGAGCACATTGTGAGATTGGATGCGCGAGCCATAAACAATTCTACTATCGGTTTAAAGGTTCACTACATTAATTCAGTTCGGTATTTAACTCGGCAACGCGTTCTCAGGCGCAGCAACCGGCAGCGCATCCGGTGCGACATCCTTACGGGATTTCACAACCTCGTCGACCAGACCGTAATCTTTCGCCTGCTGCGCCGTAATCCAATAGTCACGATCGGAATCAAACTGGATCTGTTCCTCGGTTTTGCCGGTGTGAAGCGCGAGAATACCGATAAGCCGTTTCTTCAGTTTGAACATGTATTCCACCGTGCGCTCGACATCGCTCGCCGTGCCCTGAGCGCCGCCGGAAACCTGATGGATCATGATGTCGGAATTTGGCAGTGCATACCGTTTCCCTTTCGTACCGGCTGTCAGCAGCACCGCTCCCATACTGGCTGCAACGCCGATGCAGTAAGTAGCCACGTCGCACGTAACGAATTGCATCGTATCGTATATCGCTAGACCAGCCGTCACGGAGCCGCCCGGTGAGTTAATGTAAACATTGATGTCGCGCTTCGGATCTTCCATCTGTAGGAACAGCATCTGCGCGACGACCAGGTTCGCCACGTGATCATCGATTGCGGTTCCAATGAAGACAATTCGATCCTTCAGCAACCGGCTGTAAATGTCGTAAGCCCGTTCCCCCCTTCCGGTTTGCTCAATCACGGTCGGAACAAGATACGAATAATGCGAATTTGAGGTGTTGCTGGACATGTTTATAGAGCCTTTGAGTCAGTCGCCCGTGACTTCTCCGGAAACGATCTCGACGTTAGCATTTGAAGTTAGGAAATCAAGGACCTTGCCCATCAGAATCTCCTCGCGGACCTGCCCAAGCGCTCGCTTCTCTTCGAGCTCCGACATCATCTTTTTGTACTTCATTCGGTATTGCTCTGCGAGAGCCGCAACGCGGTTACGGAGTTCATCAGGTTCGACCTCGATCCCTTCCTTCTCGGCAACCCGGCCGAGAATAAAATTCACCTTCAGCCGTTCTCTGGCATTACGAGAAGCCGTCGAGATAATGTCCTTTTGATTTTCTCTCAGAAAATCTTCGCTAATCCCCCGCATCTGGTTTTGCTGCACAATCTCGGACATGATGCGACGGGTTTCATCCTTCACATAGCTTTGCGGCAACTCGCACTCCACGTGCGAGCCAAGATACTCGACGATCTGGTTCTCCTTGAGCGAATCGATCCGGCGCGCCTTTTGCGCGGTGAGTTGAAGCTTCAACATCTCCTTCAACTTTTCGAGCGTGAGATCTTTGCCGATCTGAGTGGCAAACTCATCCGTCAGCTCGGGTAGTTGCTTGCTCTTGATACTCTTGAGAGTGACTTTGAAATGCAGCTCCCGGTTCGCCATATAAGTGTTGGGGAACTCGCTCGGGACAAGCAGATCGAACTCGCGCGTCTCGTCCGGATTTATCCCGACAACATTATCGCTGAATCCTTTCAGGAACGTCTGCTCATCCAGCTGGATCCAAAAATCGTTACCGCCGCCGAGCAGCTTGGGCGCCTTCGGTTCAACTTCGAGCAACGGTTTCCCTTCGAGCGTCGTGAGATAATCGATCACCGCAAAGTCGTTCAATTCGAGCGCGCGACCTACTACATCAGAGAAGGTTGCGTGCCGTTCCCGCAGGTTTTGAAGGCTCTCCTCCACTTCCTGATCGGAGACTTCGGCAGCCGGAACTTTCACTGGGATCCCTTTGTATTCCGGGAGTTCAAATTCCGGCGATGTGATCAATGTTGCAGTAAACTTCATGCGCCGCTCGGGAGTAAACTCCACCCCGTCGACATCGGAAATCGACAGCACTTTCAGACCCTTTTCGCGGATCGCTTCGCGCGTCGTTTCGCTCACGAGCTTTTTCGTCAACTCTTCCTGGATCTCCTTACGAAACTTCGCTTCGATCACATTTTGCGGAGCTTTGCCCGGCCGGAATCCTGGGATGCGAGCGAATTGGCGAAACGATTTTGCGACCTCGTTCCACTCTTTTGTGACAACCTCCGGCGGCAGTTCAATATGAATCGACGCCATGCAATTTGGCAGACTCTCAACTTCGACGTTCATGGAATTTTTCGAAATCCATCAGCGTAGTGCCGATCGAAAACTCGCGCAACGGGATCTCTGAATTTAGTCAGAAACCAATGTCCCCAACCCAACGCTTCACTTTTGCGGTATCCACAGGCCCAACAATGGCAAGCCCCATCCGTTGCGGCGCAAACCAGAGATTCGCGGCCTCCTGGATCTGTTCGGCGGTGACTTCCTTAAATTTGGCCTGCACTTCATCGGGATCGACGACTTTGTCGTACGCTAGCAGCGATTCGCCCATCCACATGATCTGATTGCTCGTACTTTCGAGGCCCAATTCGTTCTGTCCGATCGTATATTCCTGGGCCTGCCTGAGCTCCTTTCTGCTCGGCGGCCGCTTGCACAGCTTGTCCAGCTCGCGATGGATTGCGCGCAACGCGCTGCGAAGCTTTTCGCAATCCAAACCTACTGAAATGCTGACAAGCCCCGAATCCTCGAGCGCCAATGTCCCGCTGTGCACTGAGTAGCAGTATGCATAGCGTTCTCTGAGCTGCTGAAACAGCCTCGAACTCATGTTCTCGCCAAGGATCACGCTCAGCAATTTCGTCGCATGACGCCGATCGTCCGTGCGGCTCATTGCGTGATAACCCAATGCCAGATGTGTCTGCTCGGTCTTGTCTTCCGCCACAAGAACCCGTTGATCGCGTTTGATTTCGTTCCAGCGCTGGAACGACGGGGTTCGCCCGTGCGGCAATTTCTTCAACTTGGTTTTGAACTGGCGAACGACCTCTTCATGTTTGCACCGCCCGGCGACCGTCACGACCGTACTGTTTCCGTTGTAGTTCTCAGCAACAAACTGCAGGAGGTGCTCTCGCTGAATTCTCGAAATCGATTCAACCGAACCGGTCAACGGGCGTCCGAGCGCGTGCCGCGGCCACATTGCTTCGGTAAGCAGATCCTGCGAAAATTGACCCGGTTGATCCTTGTACATCAGGATCTCCTCGCGGATCACGTCTCGCTCTCGTTCGATCTCGTGCTCTTCGAACAAGGAATGTAAGTACATGTCCGAAAGGACGTTGGCCAGCGTTGGAAAATGTTGCGAAGCCGCTTTCGCGTAAATGCACGTATGATCTTCCGTCGTGAAGGCATTGATGAAACCGCCCAGACCTTCCACCTCTTCCGTGATATCCCGGCTTGAACGTTTGGACGTACCTTTGAAGAGCAGGTGCTCCAGAAAGTGCGAGATCCCGCAAAGTTCCTCCGGCTCATGGCGACCACCCACCGCAATCCAGATGCCGACGCTGACACTCTTCATTTCCGGCATCTCCCGCGTGGCGATCCGCACCCCGTTTTCCAGTCTTGTTGTCCGATATTCCATTTTGTCCTTACAGCTGTTTACGGCCAGTTGGAAACGGGCAACTCCTCCGCCCCGCTTCAAGCCAAAACCCTCAAATTTAATTTGTCTGCACGCCGATCAGCTTTTCGGCAAGATCGAGGTCCCTCGGAAAGGTAATCTTAATGTTCCAGTCGGCATTCTCCACCAGTCGGACAGGATAACCTGCATCCTGCAATGCAGAAACCTCATCGGTGACGCTACGCCCTGAGTCAACAATTCGTTGATAGGCGTCCAGCAGCC